>Ga0209102_1000414_pt1 | contig 28748 bp, 26 predicted proteins | sample ConPoolayeHmetaG_FD_185483 | JGI IMG/M metagenome (GOLD analysis project Ga0209102, IMG submission 185483) | Hot spring microbial mat communities from California, USA to study Microbial Dark Matter (Phase II) - Cone Pool mat layer H metaG... ...
CCCTGATTCACGTCCTCACCGGAGCGAAGATTACAGAAGTTTCCGGATATGTTGGTAATTTTGTCACGAAGGTCCATTCCGGAAATGGAGTGATAGAGATTAAACATGGTGCTACCGTCATTGCTACGGGTGCGGAAGTTTATCAACCTTCTGAATATCTTTATGGGCAGGATGAGCGGGTGATGACCAACCTGGAGCTTGAAGAGAGAATCACTCGAAAAGATGAGAGACTGATGCAATGTCAGTGTCTGGTCATGATCCAGTGTGTGGGGAGTCGAAATGAGGTAAGGAATTATTGTTCGAGAATCTGCTGTAGCGAATCGATCAAAAATGCCCTCCAGCTCAAAGAGTTAAATCCCAACATGGAGATTTATATTCTCTTCAGGGATATCCGAACCTATGGATTCAACGAGGACCATTATCGAAAAGCAGCCGAAAAGGAGGTTAAGTTCATTCGCTACGAACCCCAAGATCCACCCGAGGTAGAGAGGGTTCAGGAGGGAGGTCAAGACCTTCTGAAAGTAAGAGTCACTGACCAGCTTTTAGGTCAAAGACTCGAAATCGATGCCGACCTGATTTCCTTGGCCTCAGCCGTGATCCCACCCGAGGGGAATAAGGAGGTCTCTCAGCTCTTTAAAGCTTTAATGGGGGAGGACGGTTTTTTCAAAGAGGCTCACGTCAAATTGAGGCCGGTCGATTTTGGAGAGGATGGCGTTTATCTCTGTGGGATGGCTCATTATCCCAAATTCCTCACCGAGGCGATCGCTCAGGCATACGGAGCTTCGGGAAGGGTATTGACCCTTCTTTCTCATGATACGGTGGTCGTTTCCGGGGCGGTCTGTGTGGTGGATGAGAAGAAATGTATGGGATGTGGAGCATGTGTCGAAGCCTGCGCCTATGGGGCTTTGGCCTTCTATGAGACCCGACAGGGAAACAAAGTCAAGGTCAATCCTGTTCTCTGTAAAGGGGATGGTCTCTGTAACGCTCTGTGTCCAACAGGAGCGATTCAATTGAAGCATTACACCGATGACCAACTCATTGCCCAGATCGATGAAGCCAAGGGGAAATCCTAAAAGTTAAGGAGGGAGGCTTAGGAATGAGTTCGAGAGTTAGGTTTAAACCGAGAATCATTGGCTTCGTTTGCAATTGGTGAGGATACGGGGCTGCCGACCTCGCTGGAGTTTCCAGACTACAATATTCAAGCGAAATCAAATTGGTCCGAGTGATGTGTACGGGAAGAGTCGATCTGGCCTTTATCCTCAGGGCTTTTTTCAACGGGATAGATGGAGTCTATATTGCGGGTTGCCGTCTGGATGAGTGTAAATATATTACCCAGGGCAATTATTATGCTCTCAATATCGTCCTTCTTGGTAAAAGACTCTTAGAGCATATTGGATTGGATTCGAATCGATTGAGAATCGAATTTATGTCTTCGGCAGAAGCCAATCGTTTTGTAGAGACGGTGAATGACTTTACTCAAGTAATTAGAGAGAGGGGACCGATTGGAGAAAAAGAGGGACTGAGGAGGGAGGAGTTAAAAGCGAAACTGGGCGAGCTGGCGAAATTGGTTCCCTATCTAAAGATAGCCACAAGAAAGAAGCTCTCCGCACGGCTTAAAAATAGAGAAGAGTGGGAGACGCTCTTTACCCGTGAGGAGATCGAAACCCTTTTTCGGGAATTACCCTCCTATTATATTGATCCGAGCAAATGTCAGGCCTGTATGACCTGCGCCCGGAGATGCCCTGTCGATGCCATTCTGAGCGGAAAGAATTTAATCCATATTATTGACCAGGAGAAATGCATCAAATGCGGAACCTGTCTGGAGGTCTGTCCCCCTCGGTTTAGTGCGGTCACTAAGATCATTGGGCAACCTCCCCCTCCACCTATTCCTGAAGAAAAACGATTGATCGTGAGAAAAGGAAAGGAAAGTTCTAATTGAGTTAAAAAAGGAGAAGTGGCGTTGGCATCTCGAGAGGTCTTCTGGAATATTTCCTATGGGTATTTGGTATATCTTTTGGCGTTGGTCAGTATAGGGCTCTGGCTCTATGGGTTTTACCAACGCTATAGGGTCTGGCGATTGGGAAGGCCGGATGAACGCTCGAAAGAGATCGGGAAAAGAATAGGGATTTTTTTCCGTGATATTATGGTGGATGTTTTTGCCCATCGGAGATTTCTCCGTCAACCCTTCTCTGGAATCATGCACCTCACCATCTTTTGGGGGTTCATCATCCTTCTTCTGGCATCGGCTGTGGATGCCATTTCTTACTATAGTGGATATCATCTTCAGGGATCTCTCTACCTTTGGTTTTCTCTCATCTCCGATTTAGGCGGCTTTCTAATTCTTGCAGGGATTCTTATGGCTGCCTTCCGACGTTATCTGTGGAAACCCAAGAGCCTTAATTCCGTACTCGATGATGGGATCCTCTTGGCCTCGATCACAGCTATCATTATTACTGGCTATATGATCGAAGGACTGAGGCAGGCAGCTACCGAGATAAAGCCTCATCCTGACTGGGCGCTTTGGTCACCAGGAGGATGGGTCTTTGCTAACATCTTTATCGATTTGAGTGAGGGAGTTCTTCGATCCTGGCACCAGTTTTTATGGTGGTTTCATTCCATCCTGACCATTGGGATCATCCTCTATTCCGGTTTAGCCTTCTCCAAGCTTCAGCATATCATTGTCTCCCCATTAAATATCTTTTTCCGTTCTCTGGGGCCGCTGGCCGCCCCCTCGCCCATTGATATCGAAAAGGCCGAGATTCTGGGAGTGGGAGAGATTAAGGATTTTACCTGGAAACAGCTCCTTGATCTGGATGCCTGTACGAATTGTGGTCGATGTGAAGAGGTCTGCCCAGCCTGGGCCACAAGTAAACCTCTTTCCCCGAGAAAGTTGGTTCAGGACCTTAAAGGGCATATGGTTAAGCTCTCTTCGAATTCAGTTCATTCCCCAGAGAACAGTTCCTCCCTCATCGGCGAGGGACCGACTGAAGCGGAGATATGGGCCTGTACCACCTGTGCGGCTTGTCAGGAAACCTGTCCTGTGTATGTGGAGCATATTTTAAAAATCATCGATCTCAGACGTCACTTGGTCCTCGCTCAAAATAAAATGCCAGAGAGTGCTCAACTGATGTTGAGAAATATGCAGATGAGGGGACATCCCTGGGCTGGAGCCCAATCCTTAAGGCTTCGGGGAGACTGGACAACCAATTTAGACCTTAAGATATTGGCCGAAGGGGACCAGATAAATACCCTCCTCTGGGTAGGATGCACCGGAGCCTTGGTCGATCGAAATGTGGAGGTGACCCTTTCTCTGACAAGGGTATTAAAAGCAGCTGGAGTCGATTTTGCCGTCCTGGGAGAAGGAGAGACCTGTTGTGGAGATCCGGCAAGAAGGGCAGGCTATGAATTCCAGTTTCAATTAATGGCAGAGCAAAACATCGACATTTTTAAAACCCATCGTATCCAAGAAATCATCACCTCCTGTCCCCACTGCTACAATATCATTAAGAATGAGTATCCAAAATATGGGGGACAATTCAAGGTAATTCATTATACTCAACTCCTATGGGGTCTGCTGAAACAGGGGAGATTGAATTTATTAAATGGAATCCATTCCACCCTGACCTATCATGATCCCTGTTATTTAGGTCGTTACAATGGCATCTACTCCGAGCCCCGTCAGATCCTGAAAATGATTCCTAAGGTGACGCTCAAAGAGATGAAACGATCAAGAGAGAGAAGTTTCTGCTGCGGAGGTGGGGGTGGACATATGTGGATCGAAGAACAGCCCGGGACCCAAAAGATCAGTCAGAAACGGATTGAGGAGGTGATCCAAACTGGAGTGGATACGGTCGTAACGAGTTGCCCTTATTGTTTACAGATGTTTGAAGAAAGTATTGAGAATAAAGATTCTCTGAAGGCCAAAGACCTTGTCGAGATGGTCGAACTGTCTCTGAAGAAGTCTTCATAAGGAGGAAAGGCTATGCATACGATTGTTTGTGTAAAACAGGTTCCCGATCCCGAGATCCCTCCGGCGAAATTTAAGATTGATCCGGTGGCGAAAAAAGTGATTCCTCCCCCTGGAGTGCCCCCGGTGATCAGCGTCTATGATGAGCGAGCCGTAGAAGCGGCCTGCCGGCTCAAGGATAAACATAAAGGAAAGATCACCGTGATCAGTTTGGGGTCGGAAAAAGCAACGGACGTAGTGCGCCATGCGATTTCAATGGGAGCCGACGATGGATATGTCCTCCAGGACGAGGCCTTCGAAAACTTAGACAGTTTTGGGACGGCCTATGTCTTAGGAAAAGCCATTCAGAAGATCGGAGGATATGATCTGATCTTATGTGGTCGGCAGGCGGCCGATTGGGGAGCAGGACAGGTGGGATCCATTTTGGGAGAGATTCTTGGGCTTCCCGTCATCACCCTTGCCTGCGACATTCAAGCAGAAGATAAGAAGCTGAAGGTAAAGAGAATCCTGAAAGACGGCTTTGAAGTGATAGAGGCTCCGATGCCTGCCTTGGTGACGGTGAGTAGCGAGATTGGGCTTCCTCGCCTTCCTGCTGGAATGGCTCTTATGCTGGCTCGACGAAAGCAGATCCCTATCTGGAAGGCAAAGGATATTGGTGCCGATCTCTCAGAATTGGATCGGTCAAAAGTCCATACAGAGATTACAGAGATATTTATCCCTACTCGTGAAACGAAATGTGAGATGATTTCTGGAGCCACGCCTGCGGAAATGGCGGCCAATTTAGTCTCAAAGCTTGCCAAAATGATATGATGGGAGGAGAGACCATGAGTCCATTTAAAGGTGTAATGGTTTTGGGGGAGATGACGGAAGGGAGGTTGGCCCCGATTACGATTGAACTCCTGGGGGTCGGGAGAAGGCTTGCTGATGAATTAGGAGAGGAGTTAAGTGTCCTCCTGATGGGAGGAAAGGCAGGGGCCTTGGCTCAGGAGGCCATCGCCTATGGAGCCGATAAAGTCTATGTAGGAGAAGATTCTCTCTTTGATGAATATAACTCCGATGCCTATACCCAATGGATCGCAAGCTTTTGTCAGAAGACTCTGCCCTCCATTTTACTCATCGGCCATACAGACATAGGTTGCGATCTGGCTCCCCGTTTAAATGGCCGATTAAGGGGGGGATTGTCTATGGATGCCGTCGATTTGAAGATCGACCCTTCCACCAAACTCCTGGTCTCCACAAGGCCTATTTTTGGTGGGAACGCCTATGCAAAGGTCGTCTCGAAATCCGCTCGACCTCAGATGGTCACCGTAAGGACAAAGATTTTTCCCCCTGCGGAAAGAAACGATTCGAGAAAGGGCGAGGTCATTTTGGTCGAAGAGAAGGTCGATCCTTCGGTAGTGAAAGCAAAAGTGGTGGATCGAATCAAGGAAGAGGTCGAGGGGGTAAAGTTAGAGGATGCAGAAATCATCATCAGTGGTGGACATGGAATTGGAAGCGCAAAGAACTTCGAGATGCTATGGGAACTGGCTCGTCTACTGGGTGGAACGGTAGGAGCGACCAGAAGGGCTTGCGATGAGGGTTGGATTCCTGTCACTCGACAGATCGGTCAAAGTGGGAAGGTCGTCAGCCCTAAACTCTATATCGCCGTTGCCCTCTCGGGAGCGATGTCCCATATCGTGGGATGTTTAGGATCCAAATGTATCGTGGCGATCAATAAGGATCCGGAAGCTAATATCTTCAATGTCGCTCACTTTGGAATTGTGGCCGATTATAAAGAGGTGTTACCAGCCCTGATCCAGAAATTTAAAGAACAACGCTCAGGTTAAATAAAACGTAACTCCTCACTGAAGGGTGGAAATAAATTTAAGCCCGACAGGAGTATTTCCGAAACCCATAAAATGCGGATGGGTTTAATATGAATAGATTATACGAATCGATCCATCGTAGAAATGGGTTTCTGATTAAAACAAACCAAAGTAATGATTTTTATGGGCCATTTAAGGTTACCGCCCTTCCGACCAAGTCGGATCCGCCTCTGGCGGAATGGGTTTCTCCAATACCCCTCTCGGGCTTATTCCCCACTTCTCAGTTAGGGATTACAATAAAACAGGGTGATCTATTGACAAGGAGAACCCTGTTTTTTTACCTTGAAAATAATTTTTTACCCCTCACCCCTTCCCTCTCCCCGGATGGGAGAGGATTAAGGTGAGGGGGATTTTCATTGTTCGTGGGTGTCAAACCTGTTATGAGAAGTTATTTAAAATTTTCCAATTAATTTAAAATTGAATTTGGTCTTAAAGATCGCGGTGGGAAAAGATGATGGGAAGAAAAAAGAACTCTGACGAAGAGAGAAACGATCTACAGGGCTTTCACCTTAGCCGCAGGAAGTTTCTGAAACTGACTGCCATAGCTGGACTTTCTGCGGGTACCTTGGGCATCAATAAAGTCTCTCCGGAAGCCTTCGCCACTTCATCCTTTCCCTCAGGATCGAGGGGAAGATGGATTCCAACTTCCTGCCTGAATTGTTCCTCCCGGTGTGGAATAAGTGTGAAAGTAGACCGTGGAAGAGTCGTCCAGATCAAAGGGAATCGTCTCTCTCTCGTTTCGGAAGGACAGATCTGCCCTCGGGGGCATATTGGTCTTCAGGTGCTTTATGATCCCGAGAGAATTTTTACTCCCTTAAAGAGGTCCCAACCCAAAAAGGGAAAGGGGATCGATCCCCAGTGGAAGCCCATCTCCTGGGACCAGGCGATTGAAGAGATAACCAGGAAACTCCGAAGTCTTCGAGAGAGCCACGTTCCCCATCATCTCCTCCTCTTCTCTGGGTTGAATTCAAGGAGTCACGAAGACCTGATTTTAAGATTTGCAGAGGCTTACGGGACACCGAATCTGGTCTCTGGAGAGGGTTTGGACGATGAAGCTGAGAGGACAGGTCGGTGGATGGGGGATGGACATTTCGAACCATTTGTTTACGATCTGGACCATACCCACTATATCCTATCATTTGGAGCAGACCTTATTGAGTCGGCCCCTCCAGTGGCTCGATGGTTGAGAAAATGGGGTAAAATCCGCCGTGAGAGATCCATCCGTGCTAAAGTGGTGGATATTCAGCCCCGATACTCCCTTACCGCTTCCAAATCGGACGAATGGATCCCGATCCATCCAGGAACCGATGCGGCTCTCGCCATGGGGATTGCCCATGTCATCCTAAAAGAGGGTCTTTTCGAAGAGGAATTTGTCAAGAGGTGGACCGTCGGTTTTGAGCCGTATCGAGAGCTCGTCCTGAAAGAGTATAGGCCTGAGTCCGTTTCAAAGATCACTGGAATTCCTACGGAGGTTATTTATCGAGTGGCAAGAGAGTTTGGCCAAACCCGGCCTGCCCTGGCCATCGCAGGCAAGGGGGCCCTTGCCTGGCCTGGAGGCTCCTATGTCAGTTATGCCATCCATTGTTTAAATGCGTTGGTGGGAAGTTTGGATACCCCTGGAGGGGTTCTCTATCAGGAATTTCCAGAGTATCGAGCACTTCCAAAGATAGAGAGTGACGAGGTGGGTCGAAAAGGGTTAGAACAGGTTCCTGTCGATTTTCGAAGGACCGAACTTTTTCCAGTGGCCCGAGTCGTCACGAATCAGATCCCGAAGTCTCTCAGAGAAGGAAAACCCTATCCTATTGAAATGGCGATGGGGTTCAATAGTAATTTCATGATGACCGCGCCTGGTTCAGGAGAATGGGAAGAGGCGCTTAAAAGGATTCCCTTCTATGTTCACATTTCCCCCTTCGTGAGCGAAATGGCTCAATTCGCTGACATTCTGCTTCCAGCGACCACCTATCTCGAAGAATGGGGATACGAACATTCTTCTCCAGGCGGAGGATTCGTTGAGGTGAGGATTAAACAACCTGTGATTAAGCCTATGGGAGAGTCTAAATCTATCGGGGATATCCTCTTTCTTTTAGCAGAAAGAATTCCAGGGACAGTGGCAAACGCCTTTAGAAGGATAGGGGGCTCTGCAGAAGAATTTGTTCGATTTAGAACCTCCTCCCTTCTTGGATGGGAGGAATTTTTAAAGAAAGGGGTCTGGAGAGGGCCTGGATATGAATATAGAAAGTATTCCCGAATCTTTCAAACCCCGTCGAGAAAGTTTGAGTTTCTATCTGGAAACCTAAAAATGCTTCAAAATGGAAAGAAGAAAATGATGGGTCAAGCAGGGCCCCTTATGGCCTGTTATACAAAAGTGAAGTGGTTGGGGGATGAGAAACAATATCCCCTTCTCCTCTTCCCCTATCAACCTCTCCTCATGTTTGAAAATGGAAGTCAGAATTATCCATGGGCCCAGGAGATCTTCCTCCCTATGCAGGGAGTGGGATGGGCAAGCCCTGCAGAGATAAATCCTGATACGGCAGCCGAGTTAAATTTAAAGGATCGGGATAGGATCTGGATTGAATCTCCTTTTGGGAAGATTCAAACCTCTGTTAAGCTCTCCGAAGGAGTGCCACCGAATCTGGTATGTATTCCATTAGGACAGGGTCACACCTCCTATGGAAGATGGCAAAAAGGGATCGGGTGCAATCCGAATGAAATCATTGGGGTGGATTTTGATCGGTTGAGTGGACAATCCACATTTTTTAATACTCGAGTTAAGGTTTATAAAGCCTAACCCATCAGAGTAAACCCTTTCTCATCTTTCATCCCCTTTTTTCAAAGCAGAGGGATGGGATGGAGTGAGTAAGATGTGAGGTAAAGGATGCCAAAGTGGGGAATGGTGATCGATTTAGATAAATGTGTGGGATGTCAGGCCTGTGTGGTTGCCTGTAAGGAAGAGAATAATGTCCCTCATGGCTCTCCAGAGGAGCAGAGGTCCCGAAGGGAGATTTTCTGGCACAAGATGATTGCGGTAACGAGGGGGAAGTACCCCCATTTTCGAATAGAGCTCTTACCCATGCCCTGTATGCAATGTGATCATCCTCCCTGTGTCACGGTCTGCCCTGCAAAGGCGACCTTTCGACGAGAAGATGGGATTGTTATGCAATCCTATCGGAGATGCATTGGCTGTAAATACTGCATGGTCGCCTGTCCCTATGGGGCAAGGAGCTTTAACTACAAAGCTCAGGAGGGGAAACCTTATCATCACCAGGATGAACCTCCAGATCGGAAGTCCTGGGAACCCTGGCCTTTTCCCACTCGAACTCAGGGAGTGGTGGAGAAATGTACATTCTGTTTTCATCGAATTGATCAGGGTCTGAGGGAAGGAAAGAAGATCGGGATAGAGGTTGTTCCAGCCTGTGTGGAGGCTTGCCCTTCTCAAGCGAGAACCTTTGGAGATCTGGATGATCCTCAAAGTCCGATCGCCAAGCTCCTCGCTTCACGGGCTTCGTTCCGATTGAGGGAGGAGCTATCGACCCATCCCAAAGTGATCTATCTCTCGAGGTAAAGGATTAACCGATGGAGATGAACTACTCGACTATTAATGGAACCTCAAGGGGTTATAAAGTTTTGATGGTCTTTTTGGGGACGATGGTCGGAGTCTTTATCACGAGTTTCCTGGTGGCCTATCTTAAAGGACAACAGGTATGGGGGGTCAGCAATATTATCCCCTGGGGGCAGCTTATTACTTTTTACATCTATTTCATAGGCCTGAGCGCAGGGGCAATCATTATTTCTTCCCTCAGTTATGTCTTTAGGAGAGAAACCTATGAACCTATTGGACGATTGGCCGTTTTTATGGGAATTCTCCTCATGATAGGGGCCATGATCTTTGTGATGGTCGATTTGGGAAGACCTGAAAAGGCTTGGCGTCTTTTTATGTACTTTTACCTCAACAATATGAGCTCTCTTTTCGCGATCAATTCCATTTTCTACACAGGGTACATTACGCTCATGCTCATTTACCTCTGGCTCATCTTTGAAGGGAAGAAACGGCTGGCGGCGGTCGTCGGAACGATCGATGTTCTCTGGGCCATCGCTGTTCATATGGGGACCGGGGCGATCTTTGGACTCATTGGAAACCGGGAGATCTTTTTCTCCCCTATTAAACCTTTCGAGTTTTTAATGGCAGCCCTTACCTCTGGAACCTCTTTGATCATTTTGATCGCCGTGCTGACTTTCAAACTGACCCGGAGGATGATTCATGAAGAATTGTTCTTTTCCCTTGCAAGGCTTCTCAGGGTCATCATTCTGATTCTTTTGGTCACCGTGTTCGTCGATAAACTGACCCATCTCTACTTTCCAAACCGGGAGGCAACCCTCTACCTGTTGTCTGGCGATTACTGGTGGATCTTCTGGATTTTTCAGATCGGAATGGGGATCGGTTTCCCATTATTCCTTCTCACCTGGCCGAAAACAAAAAAGAGTATCCGATGGGTCATTATTGCCGCTCTCTCCGTAGTTCTTGGAGTCTTTGGAGAGCGGGCAGCCTTGGTCATTCCAGGGACTGCTCATCCCCAGCCTTTCTTCCCAGGAAAGATGGAAGGCCCTTGGGGAGAGCCCGCCATTTTTCCGATCACCTTCTGGGAGAGTATCCTTAGTTTGAGTATCGTCTCATTGGTCGTTCTTCTATTTGTGCTTGGCTTAAGATATCTGGAGATCCTTCCCGAAGGGAGGGAAGAGGAAAAATCTTGAGATGAAATAGGGAGGAAGAAATTTGAGGCCCATAGCCATTTTGATAGAAGTCTTAATCCTTATCGGGGTCATCTACTGCCTTTTTTTGGCTTTTCGCCTGACCCTTCTTGATCTGGGGGTTCGACAGAAATACGACCGATTCATCCGATGGGCCCTCAGGATCGTTGGGGTTGCCATTTCAGCCTTCTTTGTTGCCCATCTCATTCTTTTTTATCCTAAACGGAGTCTCCTCACAGGGCAAGGAGCTTCTTGGGAGTCCCATTCACTCTCCTTCTGGGCGAAACAGAATGCTTATCTTACAAATGTCCTTTATCCTATAAGTATTGTTTTCTTCATCTTACTCATCGGACTCGCTGCCCTTTTTGTTTTTACCTTTCGTCAGCAACATCTTCGTCTGTGGCGGATAGGGAAAGAGGAGGACTGTTCAGGAGAGATTCTTGAGAGGATTAAAACCGTGGTCAAAGTGGTATTTGGCCATGCCCGCTTCTGGAGAGAGGGTTATCCTGGGTTAATGCATTTTCTCATCTTCTGGGGAACCCTTCTCCTTTTTATTGGGAAAGGGATCCGTCTCTTTTCTCCATTCACAGGATGGAGTGTTCCTCCTCAGCCTCTTTATCTTTCTGCCTCCTTTCTTTCTGAAATCGCTGGAGGAGTGCTCCTTCTGGGGGCCTTAATGGCTGTCGTTCGGCGATTCATTTTCAAACCTGAAAGACTCGACTCGAAACCCGATGACCACCTGAAATATCTCTGGGCCTTTTTAATTATTCTCACCGGATACCTGATCAAAAGCTATCGAATGGTTCTCGGAGGAGGACCTCTTCCTCCTGAATCCTTCTCCTGGGCCCCTCTGAGTTCCCTTTTGAGTCCCTTCATTCTCATTTTACCGTTGGACCCGTTGAATGAACTTCTTCTCTGGCATCGAGTATTGATTCATGGAATCCCGGCATTGATTCTATTTGGTTATATTGTTTTGAGCCGTTCTTCTCTCGAACATCTCTTTCTTTCCGCCCTCAATGTCTATTACAGACCTTTGACCCCGAAAGGAGCCATAAGACCCATCCCTAATTTTGAAGAGGCGGAAACCTATGGAGTGACAGAAATCAAAGAATTCACCTGGAAACAGCTTCTCGATCTGGAGGCCTGTACCCGATGCGGGAGATGTCAGGATAACTGTCCTGCCCATCTAAGCGGAAAACCGCTCAATCCCAAAAAAGTGATCCAGGATCTCAGGGCCCATCTTCTCACTCAGGGAGGAACCCTCATTCCATTGGATCAACCCAAGGATCCTGACCCCACGCCATTAGTAGGGGAGATCATTTCAGAAGATACCCTATGGTCCTGTACGGCCTGTCTCAATTGTTTGGAACAATGTCCAGTTTATATCTCGTGTTTTGATAAGCTCATCGAAATGAGACGAAGCAAGGTTCTCATGGAGAGTCAATATCCGAACGAACTGAAAGAAGTCTTTCGGGCAATGGAAAGAAAGAGCAATCCCTGGGGGGTGGAGAAGAGTCAGAGGGCCGATTGGGCCCAGACCCTCGGAGTAAAGACCTTAGCTGAGAACCCTGAGGTGGAATGGCTCTATTTCCCAGGATGCTTTAAAGGATTCGATGACCGGAATAAAAAAGTGGCTATCTCCATGGTCAAGATTCTTAAAAAGACGGGAGTCTCTTTTGGGATCCTGGGCCCAGAAGAAGGATGTTGTGGAGACCCGGCAAGAAGGATTGGAAATGAGTATCTTTATTTCATGCTTGTAGAGAAGAACCTGGAGGTCTTTGAGCGATATAAAATTAAAAAGATCCTTACCACCTGTCCCCATTGTTTCAATACATTGAAAAATGAATACCCTCAGTTTGGGGGAAACTTCGAAGTCGTCCATCAAACCGAATTCCTTAAGATCTTGTTAGACCAAAACAAGCTGGTATTGCGTCAGGGGTCTCCTCTTACCATCACCTACCACGATTCCTGTTATCTTGGTCGTTATAATCAAATTTATGAACCCCAGAGACATCTGTTGAAGGCTATTCCAGGGGTGACTTTAAAAGAGATGGAACGCTGCTTTGATCGAAGCTTCTGCTGTGGGGGTGGAGGGGGAAGGATGTGGATGGAAGAACACCTTGGGAAACGAATCAATGAAATGCGGGTGGATCAAGCCTTAGCCCTGAATCCCAGTGTCATTGCTACCGCCTGCCCATACTGCCTGACCATGCTTGAAGATGGTCTTAAGGCTAAGGGGAAAGACGAGGCTGTTAAGGTCTATGATATTGCCGAGCTCTTAGAGAAAGCGATGGAAGATCCGTCTGAGCCATCTTAATGAACCGATGAATGGAAAATTTTTTCACCATTCCTTCTTCAGTTTCTCTTTAATCTTTTCTATATAGGAATACACCTCCTCTTTCTCTTTAAAGAAACTCTGTGCCTCTAAAGGGTCAATTAGGACAAGGTTCTTGCGTGCCCATTCGATATACGAAGATTCCCGAATGATCTTGCTTAAAGCCTCTTCTAAAACCTTCACAATATGGGATGGAGTCTGAGGCGGGGCCTCCAGAACATGTCGGGTCGTAATGGGTGGAATATCATAGCCCAACTCCTTAAGGGTTGGAATATGACTGAAATAGGGACTCCGTCCTCCGGTCTTATCAGGAAGCATAGCGAGGATATTTATTTTCCCTGCCTTCAACCAGGAGGGAAGGGCTCCTCCCAAAGAGATCGTAAAATCTACCTCTCTTCGTGATAATGCGGCGATACTCGGAGTCAACCCTCCGTAAGGAACCCAATTCACCTGAATCCCTAATCCCTCGGCCAATACCAGCCCGGCAATATGGTTGATCCCACCCTTGATCGGAATAGCCCCGGTGAGGGGACGCTTCTTTGCCTCATTTAGAAAATCATCAAAGGTCTGAAACGTTCCTGAAGGAACCACTAAGAACTGGTTTCCTGAAGACCAGGCGAAGATGGGGGTGAACTCTTTTGCTTTAAAACGGGTCTCCCCCATCTGTTCGATAATAATACTTCGAGGAAATGTATAACATATCAATGTATAACCATCAGGCTCCATTTCTTGGAACTTTTCGAAAGGAATTTTCCCCCAGAAGCCAGCGATATGTTCGACCTTGATTTCCACTCCGAGGTGTTTTTGAAGATGGGGGACCATTTCACGGATGTCTGCGTCTTCACCCCCAGGACCTGTAAGGATCTTGATCGGTTTTTTGGGATAGGCAGGTTGGATGGCTTCCCATCCCTCTCGAAGATCAGGAGGTGAGACTTTGGCGATCTTCTGGGAAAGTTTAGGGCCAATGATTAATTTGGTTAAAGAAATCACGGCCCGGGTAGCCTCATCCGCCTGTTTCAGGTCTTTGAGGTTTGCCATCTTCATGACCTGTTCAAGAAATTCTTTTCGGGTCATCATCGCTCCGTCTCCTTTTTAAGGTTCATTTTGAAAGGGGTCGAACACGGAGAAAAGGATATCAACACATTTGATCGAAAGCCTCGATCCAAGTGATTTAGAGATAGACATCAGACGGCAAAGTAGGTTAATATACCCATATCAAAGATTTTTAAATTCGTCAAACAAAAAATGAAGATGGATCGTAATCCCTCACTGAAGCGTGGAAATAAATTTAAGCCCAACAGGAGTATTTCCGAAACCCATAGAACGCGGATCAATTTATATACTTAAGGAATACGAATCGATCCATCGTAGAAATGGGGTTCTGATTAAAACAAACCAAGGTAGCAATTTCTATGGACCATTTAAGGTAGCCGCACTTCCGACCAAGTCGGATCCGCCTCTGGCGGAATGGGTTTCTCCAATACCCCTCTCGGGCTTATTCCCCATCTGATGGAGGGATTATAGATCGATCCTATGTTCTTGTTTGATGCCCATGCTCACCTGGCAGAATTAAAAGATCTCTCGCAATCCCTTTCTGCGGCCAAAGAGACCGGAGTGGGAGGAGTGATGGCTGTAGGGAGTGAGATGGAATCGAATAAGAAAACCATGGAGATCAGTCAGTCCTACCCCCAATATGTTTATCCGGCTATTGGATATCATCCATGGGAGGTGATCGAGGAGGAGATAGAAGCCAATCTTTTATTTATTCGGAATCACATCATGGATTGTGTGGCTTTAGGGGAGATTGGATTGGATTATAGGGCGAAGGTGAAGAAAGAGCTCCAGCATAAGGTATTTAATGAACTTCTTGATATCGCGAGCCAGTTTGATAAGCCGATCATTGTTCACTGTCGATTTTCTCATCGAGAGGCCTTCCAAATGATCTCGGACAAAGGAATTCGTCAAGCTGTTTTTCATTGGTATTCAGGTCCTCTGGACCTGCTGGATGAAATTTTTAAGAAGGGTTACTTCATTTCCGCAACCCCTGCCTTAGCCTATAGTCCTCCTCATCGAGAAGCCATCAGAAAGGCCCCTCTGGAGAGAATTCTATTAGAAACGGATACCCCTGTTTCTTATCAGGGAATGGAATCCAGACCTAAAGATGTAAGGATGACGATGGAGGAGGTGAGACTCCTCAAGGGATTGGACCCGGAGGTGGTCACCCAACAGACCACCCTCAATGCCTATGAATGCTTTCGATTATCTTTCCTTTGATTCCAGTTCTATTCTACAGGAATCTCCTCTCCCTCAGCCCTGCGGGGCCATTCGATTTCCAGGATTCCGTCCTTTAATAGCCTGACTTTTATATCGGTTTTTTTAAGTTCCGGATTCAAACGAAGCTTCAAAATATGGGAATCCTTAGTTCTGGAGTAACTGGCCCTGAAGGGCCTGAGTGAAGCACCCATTCGGAAGGGGCCAAAACGAAAGTCAAAAAAATCTTCCCATGATTCCTCAAACATGGTCCTTCCCCCTTTCCTGTGATGGCCTTACTCTTTTTCTACGGTTCCTCTATCTTAATTAAATATTATAAGGGTTGATCTTTTTTTTTCAATTGTATTCTCTCACTGAAAGGGGGAACTAAATTTAAGCGTGACAGGAGTACCTATAGAACGCGGAGGGGTTAAAAGTGAAGGGATTCCTTTCGTTTTCTTCTTAGAATTGACAAGTGATATTTTTTCGTGTTAATTTTTTTAAAGGTGGGGCTGTAGCTCAGCTGGGAGAGCGCATGAATGGCATTCATGAGGTCGTGGGTTCGATCCCCATCAGCTCCACCATTTTTCTCACCGATGGGTCTTCTATCCATATCCAAAATCCTCTTTCCCATCAATAGACCAAAGATTCTCATCAGCAGGATTAAGGAATGAAAAACCTCGTGCCCAAAAGAAGTCTGGGAAAGACCGGGGAACAGGTTTCAATTTTTGGATTGGGCGGTGAAGGATTACTTAGGACCTATGGGCGGGAAGAAGAGGCTGTGGCCTTAATCCATCGAGCGATGGACTTGGGGATTACCTATTTCGAGTCTGCGCGAGCCTATGCGGGGAGCGAGAATTATTATGGGATGGCTCTTCAAGAAAGACGAGAGAGGCGAAAAGAGATCTTTCTGGTCAGTAAATCCCACGAGAGAACCGAAGAAGGGGCATCGAAGCACTTAGAGATGACCCTTAAGGCCATGAGGATCGACTATCTCGACCTCTGGATGGTGCATGATGTGAGGACTCCAAAAGATTTGGATCAGATCTTTGGTTCCAATGGCATCTGTAAGGCCTTGGAAGGAGCGAAACGGAATGGGTTAATCCGATTTACGGGGATCACTGCCCATCGAAATCCAACCCTCCTATCCAGGGCGATCGATCTTTTTCCTTTTGATGTGATTCTGATCCCGATCAACCCTGCAGAACCTCATTATTGGTCTTTCCTCGATGAAGTCATCCCTAAAGCCATAGAGAAAGGTTTGGGTATTGTCGGAATGAAAACCTTATGTCGCGGGGTGAGTATAAAGATTTTTGGAGAGGAATCGGTCGAAGGGTTCCTTCGTTATGCTTTGAGTCAACCCATTTCAGCCGTTGTGGTCGGTTGCGATAATATCAAACAGTTGGAAATGAATGTTCGGATTGCTCAATCGTTTCAACCCATGTCCCAACAAGAGCAGAAATTACTCACCCTAAAAGTTAAACCTTATAGTCGAGAATTGATGTATTATAAACTGTAACTCTCTCAGGGATTAAAAATTTTTTTGGAGAACGGAGATGAAACCTATTCTGCTGGAGATCGTGACAAAGGGGATCACCCTCTTCGACCAGTGTAGCCATTGCAAGGTCCTTTTTGATGAGGCAGGACTCGATGAAAGGATTTATCAAAAAGAGATAGAGGATTACCCTTCTGAGCTCAAAGAAGAGTCTATAAAATTGTCTCAATGGATTCGGGAATTAATCCACCTTTACCGACATCGTCTCCTCATCAAACTCATCGATGCCCAATCCTTTCTTGGATTCTACAAGTCGTTACGACACAGAATCCGGACCTATCCTTCATTCATTGTAGAGGGGAGAGAGGTTTATTCCGGTTGGGAGAGGGAGCGGGTGGAGGAGATCATTGATAAATATATAAAATTTTCGTCCCTAAAAGTTCCAGGTTGACACCTCAAGGAGAATGGAGAATAAGGAATGGGGAAAGGTGGTCGATTCGGAAAATATGGGGAGCAGAAACGATTTGAAAGACTCCGCCAGAAAAGAAAATCCCTTCTTCCGAGGAAATCGATTCAGAGGCCGCCCCTGAAGAAGTCTTGAGCGTTCTCCCGAAGAAGGGTTTCATGATGATTAAAAGATTTTTGTGGGGAGGATGCGGGATTGAAGAGGCTCTATAATTCTATGGTAAAGATCGGAGGATCTCTTCGGCTACCTCTCTGAGGTCACTATCATTGGCCGTCATGGCGAGGATATCGAGTTTTGCTTTGAAGCCCTGTTTTTCTACGGGGGTTCTTTCCTCGTAGAGATTTTTCATGACCCTCAGGATTTCAGAGACCTTTTCAGGGTCTGAGTAATCCAGAAGGAGGGAGAGGGTGCTCCAATCCTCCGGAAGCCCGTATTCCTCTAAATAGCTTCGGACTGCCTCATCAAATTGATCCGTTCCATGAAGGCGATCAAGATCATCAAGGGCCTTCTGATGTTTTTTGGTTCCTTTTTTGCCCATAAAGAGCTTTTCCACTTCCTTTCGATACCTCTTTTTTAACCAATCCGATTTCCTCGGCCTTTCTCGTTCCTTAGGAGGTTCCTTGGGAGCATGAGGAGATCGGTCTCTCCTCCGATCGATCTCTCTCCATGAAATCTGATCTCTCTCATCTTCATCATGATAACGAACCATATTGCACCTCTCTTTTTTAAGGATTTTTTGTTCTCTCAGGACTCTTAAACTCCCATCCCTGGGGGGTGAAAATGAGATGAACGACTTCTCCGGATTTGCCCACTTTTTCTAATGGCTTTTCATTGAAAATCAGATTCAATCCCCCTGCATTCCCGATATGGAGATAGATTTGGCGAACCGCTTGAAAGGAGCCTCCCTCTCCTGGATGAAGGATCATCTCTCTTTCAGGTTGATCATCCACACCAAGGCGGATCCAAACTCTCTCGGTCGCTTCTATTTTAAGGGAAAAAGGACGTTGACCCATCTCGGCCAACGGTTCCTGAATCGAGATGGGTTGGGAAGAGGTTTGGGGCTTCATTTCGATCTTCTCGGGAGCCGTTTTTTTTGAAAAAGGTGTCCGGTAGGGATGGAAAAAGATAGAGAAGAGAAGACTGATAAAAAGAACCCCGCCAATGATCCACCACTGTCTCTGATTTAGCTTTTCCTTAATCCTTTTCTCAATGGGAGTTTGGATATTTTTAGTAAAAAATTGATCATACTGTTGAAGGATTTCTTTAGGATTTGCCCCCACCGCTTTTGCATAGGAGGAGAGAAATCCTTTGACATAGATGGGAGGAGGAAGATCCTCGTATCGATCTTCTTCCAGGGCTTTGAGAAAAGGCTCCCTTATCTTGGTTTGCCTTGCTAATTCCTTCAGGGTGATCCTTTTTGATTCTCGATAGGATCGAAGGAGGGTCCCTAACGACGTTCTTTCATTCATGATTTGATGGAGTTAGGAAAAATAGCCCAAGCTATCCAAAACCCTTGGATTTCGTGTCCAATTTTTCTCTACTTTGACCCACAGTTCCAAAAAGACCCTTTTCTCTAAAAAGGCCTCGATCTCCTTACGTGACCATTCCCCAATCTTTTTGAGTTTCTGACCCCCCTTCCCTATGAGGATCTTCTTTTGGGACTCCTTCTCTACATAGATGGTCGCTTGAATGACGACCAAATTTTTTTCGGCCAATTCTTTGAATGACTCGATGGTCACCGCGGTAACATAGGGGATTTCTTGATAAGAATGTTGAATTACCTTTTCCCGAATGATCTCGGAGACAAGGAATCTCTCTGTTTGATCTGTAAGCATATCCTCCGGAAAGTAGGGTGGGGCCTCTGGTAAGACTCGAACGATCTCGTTGATCAAGATCTCGATCCCATCCCCCTGCAGGGCTGAGAGGGGGATCATTGTTTCAAAGGGAAAGAGCTTTTGATATTGATCCATGAGAGGAAGGAGGGTTTCTTTCTTGACCAAATCAATCTTATTGATCACCAGAAAGGGAATTCCTTTGCTGAGTTTGAGGTATTCAAGCATCTTACGGTCTTCTTCCAGAGGGGGAGAAGTCGCCTCAGTCAGAAAGAGAAGGACATCTGAATCTCGTCCAGTGCTCAAAGCGGTCTTCACCATCCGCTTATTTAATTCGGATCCTCCCTCATGGAGCCCAGGGGTATCCAGGAAGATTAACTGCGCCCCTTCGACATTTTTGATCCCCAGGATTCGGTTTCGTGTCGTCTGAGGTTTTTCAGTCACGATGGCGATCTTCTCTCCAAGAATCCGATTAAAGAGAGTAGACTTGCCCACATTCGGTCTTCCAAGAATAGAGATAAAACCCGATTTAAAAGATCCCATCACTTAACGGTCTTAACGATCCTTTTCGAGAGAGAAAAAGACAGAGTCATGGGATTAGGAGGAGAAAATATAGCTAAACACCTCTTGGATATGATCCACTAAAATGAAATTCATCTCTTTCCTGATGTAATCCGGGACTTCCCCTAAATCCACCTCGTTCTTCTTCGGCAAAATGACCGCCCTTACCCCAGCTCTTCGAGCCGCCAAGATCTTTTCCTTAATTCCTCCTACAGGAAGAATTCTTCCGCTAAGGGTGAGTTCCCCTGTCATAGCAAGATCGTGGGGGATGGGTTTCTCTTTTAGAAGGGAGAGAATGGCCGTGGCAATGGGGATTCCTGCAGAAGGTCCATCTTTAGGGGTAGCGCCTGCAGGGACATGGATATGGAGATCGCAATCCTGATAGAACTCTTCAGGAATCTGGAGAGAGGAAGCATTGGCTCGGAGATAGGAGAGGGCGGCCTGGGCTGATTCTTTCATCACATCTCCAAGAGATCCCGTGAGGAGAAGTCCTTTGTCCCCTTTCATCTTTGAGGTTTCAATGAAGAGGATCTCTCCACCATTTTCGGTCCACGCAAGCCCTGTAGCCACTCCGATGCGATCCTTCTCCTGGGCTACCTCTTTAAAGAATTTACGCGGTCCTAAAAGCTCCTCGACCCTTCCCTCATCAATGAGTTCAGGAGGGGTATTCCCCATGGCTATCTCCTTGGCCACCTTTCGGCAGATCGAGGCAATCTCCCTTTCTAAATTTCTTACCCCGGCCTCGCGCGTATATTCTCGAATTATCTTCCGGACCGCTTCGGGGGTAAAAGAGAGAGGATAATCTTTTAGCCCATTTTCCTCTTTCTGGTGAGGGATCAGAAATTGAAAGGCGATCCTTTCTTTCTCTTCCTCTGTATAGCCTGGAAGCTGGATCACCTCCATTCGATCCAATAGGGCAGGGGGAATCGGAGAGAGGGTATTCGCGGTGGCAATAAAAAGGACATGGGAAAGATCGAAAGGGACATCGAGATAATGGTCTGTAAAGGAGAAGTTCTGTTCCGGGTCGAGGGCTTCGAGTAAAGCGGCGGCTGGGTCTCCTCGAACATCGACTCCTATCTTATCCACCTCATCCAGCATAAATACAGGATTGGAAGTCTCGGCCCGACGGATCTCCTGGATGATCCGACCCGGAAGAGCCCCTACATAGGTTCTGCGGTGACCTCGAATCTCGGCTTCATCCTTTACCCCGCCCAAGGAGATGCGAATAAACTTCCTTTCCAAAGCACGAGCGATCGAGCGGCCCAAGGACGTTTTCCCCACTCCTGGAGGACCCACAAAACAGAGGATCGGACCTTTCATGGGTTCCTTTAATTTCTTGACCGCCAAAAACTCCAAGATCCGTTCCTTGACTTTTTCAAGGTCATAATGATCTTCATTGAGAATTCTCCGGGCTCTCGTAAGATCCAGATTGTCTGGCGTCCTTTTATTCCAGGGCATCGTGACGAGATAATCAAGATAAGTTCTGGAGACCGTATATTCAGCGGAGATAGGATTCATCCTTTCCAATCGATGGATCTCTTTATAGGCAATCTCTTCCACTTTTTGGGGCATTCCAGCCAATCGGACTTTTTCTCGAAGTTCATGGATCTCGGCCAGATAGGGATCCTCCTCTTGCAGCTCTTTCTGACTTCTCATCGAGGTTCGATGGGAGGATTCTCTCGGACTCCGCCCCATCTCTTTATTGGGTGAAAGAAAGGGATGGATTCTTGATGAGAGGGACTGGACTTCCCGACTGAAAAATTGATACACCCTTTTCAAACGCTCAAGGGGATCGATGGTCTCAAAGATCTCTACCCTGTCTTTCCATTCGAGATTGAGAGAAATAGCAATCAGATCGGCTAATCGGCCTGGATGATCGATCTTATCCAACGTCTTTAATAAATCTTCTGGAAGAGTTTTTCCCACAGATAGTGACAGTTTAAATAGGGTTCCAATACTCTGAACCAGGGTTTCTGAAAGGACACTCTTCTCCACGTACTCATTGATTTCCTTTATTTCGGCCCTAAAGTAAGGTCTCTCAAAGAGGACATTTCGGAGGGCCACTCTGGTCAATCCCTCTACAAAGATTTTCATTCCTTTGCTTGGTAATTTCACAGAGTGAAGGATTCGGCAGACGGTTCCGATGGAAAGGAGATCCCTGGGTTGAGGCTCTTTGATGGAAGGATCTCGCTGAGAGACACAACCAATGAGATTATTTTCAGAGACGGTCTTATAGAGAAGGGCGAAGGCCTCATCCGATTCAAAAAAAAGAGGCAGAACCATATAAGGGAAGATGACCATCTCCTTCAGAGGGATAAAGGATAGTCGTTGGGGAAGGACGTAGCTTTCTGGTTTATAAAGGTTTCTCATCGAAGTCCGAAAAATCAATGGGTATAAATATTATATGAAAAAAGAAAGGTTTGTCAACGGAGGTTTAAAAATGCCTTAATTTCAAGGAAGGCATTCTCCTTACACCAATCCCTCTGGCCTACGACCCTCCCTCGGAGAACTCCCTCTTGATCAATGAGAAAGGCGGTGGGGATCATCCTCACTCCATAGAGTCGAGCGATCTTTTCCCCTGGATCCAAGAGAACGGGTAGCGTGATGTGAAGATCCCTTACAATTCTTCTGACCCGTTTCTCTTTCTCCCCATCCACCGCAATCGTGAAAATCCGCAATTCGTCTTTCATCTGCCGAGCAAATTTCTGCAGGAGCACAATATCCTCTTTGCAAGCAGGGCAGAAGGATCCCCAGAAAAATAAGAGAAAAGGTTTTCCCTTCATTTCAGAAAGGGGGATCTCTTTCCCATCCAGATCTTTTAAAGAAAAAGAAGGGGCCTCCTTTTTTGTGTGGATTTCCTGAATTCCAAAAGAATCAGAGAAGGCATCGAAGCCGTTCAAGAGTAGGATGGGGAGAAGGAGTCCCCCTATGATTGGCCCCAATAATAAAAATTTTTGTCTTATCATATAAAAATCCTTCTATTTGAAATTCTAATCCATCTCCTTCTATCGGTCAATGACCAAAAGATTTCCTCATTCGTGTAAGTGGTACTTGAAAAATGTGCTGAGAAGTGGTAAGTTGGCCTACATAGAAGACTGAGGAGAAGGAGGAGGGGATGGCTGGCGTCAATAAAGTCATTTTAATCGGAAACTTAGGGGCAGATCCTGAGATAAGGTATCTTAGCAACGGAACCGCTGTGGCGAATTTTAGGATAGCGACTACCGAGAATCGAATCAATCGCTCCGGAGAGAAGGTCTCCTTTACAGAATGGCATCGAATCGTTGCCTTTGGTCGGCTGGCTGAGATCTGCAAGGACTACCTCAATAAGGGGAAACAGGTTTACATTGAAGGACGTCTTCGAACTCGTCAGTGGGAAGATAAGAATGGAAACCGCCGATCTACCACAGAGGTCATCGCCCTCCAGATGCAAATGCTTGGTCCCCCTGGTGCCACCGTGGAGATTCCAATTCCAGAGAAAGAATATGAGATAGAAACCGAAGAGATTCCTGGACCGGATGATGAGGTCCCCTTTTAGAAGAGAAATCGCCTCATACTCACGTTGAAAAGGAGTCCTATCCCCATCATGGTGGAAAGAAGAAAAGAACCTCCGTAGCTAAGTAGCGGCAGTGGAATTCCTACTACAGGCATCATCCCCATTGCCATCCCCATATTGATAAAAGTATGCCAGAAGAGCATGGAGACGGCTCCAAAAGAGAGGATAGCACTGAACCGATCCTTCGATTGGACGACCACACGAAGACCCCATAGGATGAGAATTAAATAGAGGCCCATCACCACGAAACATCCCACTAAACCCCATTCCTCGGCAAGGGCGGAGAAGATAAAGTCAGTATGGGGTTCTGGGAGAAATCCTAATTTGCACTGGGTTCCCTTCATAAAACCTTTCCCCAAGACGCCTCCAGAGCCGATAGCAATCTTGGATTGGATAAGATGGTAACCCACTCCCAAAGGGTCTAATTCAGGATTCAGGAAAGTCAGGATTCGCCTTTTCTGATATTCCTTGAGGAGGCTCCATCCCATAGGGATGAGAGCTGCTCCTATCCCCATCAGAAGGAGGAGAGAGGAGAAACGAATTTTGACAAAGAGGAGGATCGAAAAGAAGATCAGAATCAGAATGATCGCCGTTCCTAAATCGGGCTGTTTCAGGATGAGAATCACAGGCATCAGAAGAAAGAGGAAGGGAAGGGAGAGTTCTTTTAGAGAGTAGCCCTTGCGATCAGGAGGTTTTTGATAAAATTTGGCCAGGGCGATAATCAAGGCAATCTTCATCAATTCGGATGGCTGAAAAGAGAAGGAGCCCATCCGAATCCATCTCCTTGCTCCTGAGGTGATCACGCCAAATCCAAATACCAAGATCAGAAGGAGCAATAGAATAAAGAAGATGGGATAAGCAAAATCGGCATAATATCGATATTCGATGAAGGCCACAGCCCACATGACCACCAGACCTATCCCCAACCAAAGGATCTGTTTAAGAAAAAGGGCTGAGAGAGTCCCCTCTCCATTGGAGGTAAAACTGTAGAGATTGAGAAGGCCTATAGAGGAGAGGAGGAGGACGAGTCCAAGAATCCTCCATTCAAAATGGGTAAAAAGGCGACGATCAATCATATTCCTCCTCCTCAAGATCTTTCGGTCCTTTTTCGGGGACGGAAGGGGGAAGATGGAAAAAGGCCTCGATGACTTTCCGGGCGATGGGGACTGCAGCAACGGCTCCAAATCCTCCATGCTCCACGAGAACGGAAAGGGCAATTTTGGGATCCTCATAAGGGGCAAAGGCAACAAACCAGGCATGATCTCGATACTTCAAGGGAAGTCGATAGAGCTGCCCTCTTTTGAAATCTTCCGGCATCCGGACTACCTGGGCTGTTCCTGTTTTCCCAGCGATCTGGAATCCCTTTAAGGCACAGCCCGCCCCAGTGCCATGAGGATCATGCACCACGCCTCTTAAGGCTTCTCGAACAATTCGAAGGGTCTCTTCAGAGATATCCACCTGACCTATCTCTATCGGGGGGTACTCCCTAACGAGTTCCCCATAAAGGTTCTCTACCCGTTCTACTATTTGGGGAAGATAGATCTTTCCTCCATTGGCCATAATGGAAATGAGTTGGGCGAGTTGGAGAGGCGTGCAATTGAGATAGCCTTGACCTACGGCCAAAGAAACGGTTTCCCCACTATACCAGGGGACTCCAAAACGTTTCTTTTTCCAGGAGGTCGAAGGAACGGTTCCTGTTTTTTCGTGACTTAGCGAGATCCCTGTCTTTTTCCCTAACCCGAGTTCGCTGGCGTAATAGGCTATCGCATCCACCCCCACTTTTAATCCTACTTGATAGAAGTAGACATCGCAGGATTCCACGAGGGCTCGATGGAGGCTTATCGTTCCATGCCCTTTCTCCTTCCAGCATCGAAACGAGCGGTTTCCGTAGGGGAAGGTTCCGTTGCAATGAAACTGGGTGTGTGGATGAATGGCTCCTGTTTCAAGCCCAGCGATGGCAGTAACAATCTTGAATACAGACCCTGGAGGGTATTGTCCCTGGATGGCCTTGTTTTGAAGGGGACAGAAAGGATCTTCCAGCAGTTCTTTCCATTCTGCGGGGGAGACCCCCCGTGCAAAGATGGATGGATCAAAGGAGGGTTTGCTCACCATGGCCAATATTTTCCCTGTTTTTGGATCCATGGCAACAAGGGCCCCATTCTTTCCTTCGAAAGCCTCTTCAGCGACCCGCTGGAGATCGAGGTCGATTGTCAAAATGACGTTGTGGCCTGGAATGGACTCTACACTTCCGAGTTGTCGAATCTCTCTTCCCAAGGCATCCACTTCGATCTGTCGCCCTCCATCCACTCCTTTGAGATCCCTTTCCCAGAAAGATTCCACTCCTGACTTTCCAATAAAAGCGCCTATTCGATATCTCCGATCCCTTCTCTCCTTTAATTCGTTTTCATCAATCTCGCCTAAATAACCGATGAGATGAGAGGCCAGAGTTCCATAAGGGTAGAATCGTCTGGGGATGACGTCCACCTGAAGGCCTGGCAGATGGATCAGATTCGATTCAAGGAGACACAATTGATTCCAATCGATATCCGATTTTATCTTAATCGGTCGATAGGCCGGTCTCTTTTTTTCGCTCCTCAGCTTCTCTTCAATCTCCTCCAACGGAAGGTGAAGGAGGGTGGCGACCTTTCCTAATACTTCTGGATTTCTTTTTGAATCTTCAGGGACGAGGAAGACTTCAAAGGAAGGTCGGTTCTGGGCTAATATTCGGCCTTTTCTGTCCAGGATCATCCCCCGATCTGCAATCTGTTCACGAATTCGGATGCAGTTGGTTTCGGAGAGACGCCTAAATTCACTTCCCTTAAAGACCTGGAGGTACCATAGATGGAGAAAGAGGAGAAGGAAGGCCACCCCTGCAAAGATTTTAAGGTAAGGATATCTTTCTTTAAAATCTTCCAGTCGCTGGGAATTGAGTTCTATCATTATCCTGTCTCTCCACTACCGAATTTAGATTCAGAACCCAATAAAAAGGACCCTTTATGGAATAGAAAGAAGAGGAGAGGGGACAGCAGAGCGGTGGAAAGAGATTGGGGAAGAAAGAGAGAGAATAGAAGGGGAAGAAGCGTCCTCCATGATTCTGGATTGAGGATTCGAAGAAGAAGGAGGATCAGGAGTCCCTCTAACCATATAAAGAGGAAAACGAAGATGGACTGAAAGGATGGGCGTTCGAGATAGAGATGATTTTTGAAGGAGTGAGCGAGGAAAAAAAGGATGGGCCGAGTAAGGGTATAAAGGCCGAACATATTTCCTGAGAAGAGGTCCATCCCATATCCAAAAAAAAGGGTGAGAACTCCTCCGGAGACAAGAGGAGAGGAGAGCCCCATAAAGAGGATAAAGATAAGAATGACATCAGGCCTGACTCTATGAAAGGGGGAAAGGGTAAGGAGCGTGGATTGGAGAGTGAAAAGAAGGATTCCTAATAGGAGAGTGAGACCGATCTTCTTCATTTCGTTTTTTTCATTGTTTTCCCTTTTTCGGGAGGTGGAGTAAACGTCTCTGTCACAATCAGCACTTCTTCCAATTTAGTGAAATCCACCTTAGGAATCAATTCAGCATATTGAAAGACTCCATGGCTTTCTTTCTCTATTTTTGTAATTTCCCCGATCGCCAATCCTTTCGGAAAATTTCCAGTCAATCCAGAAGTAATGACCCTATCCCCTACATTCACCTCCTCTGAGCGTAAGAGGTATTTTAAATAGCAGCGATTTTCTCCCGTTCCCTTGACCAGGGCTTTCGCCCTTGTCCTCTCCACCATCCCGTCCACAGCACTATTATAATCGGTGATCAGAAGAACGATCGAATGGTAAGGTCCGGTTTTAAGGATTTGACCGACGACCCCTTCTGGTGAAAGGACGGCCATTCCTCTCTGAACCCCATCTTTCTCCCCCTTGTTCAGGGTTAGACTTTTAAACCAGGAGGTCGGATCTCGACCAATCACCTCGGCAGCCACCATTTTCATCGAGAAACTATCGCGGAATTGAAGAAGTTTCCGAAGCCTCTCGCTGGAGGAAGCCAGAGCCTTCATTTCCTGATTCTCTCTTTCTAATCGTGCGATTTTCTGTTTGAGGATCCTGTTCTCTTTTTCAAGCTCGACTAAAAAGAGATAGCCATATAAGAGACCTTTGATTTCGTTGAAAATGGAGGTAGCCCCTTTTTGGAAAGGGGAATAGAGTTCGATGAGGAAGGCATCCAGGCCCTCCACCCCACCCTTTTGTTTTACCCTCAGAGACATCAATATGAGGGCAAAGAGGAGGAGAAGAATCACGATGGTGAGAAGGGTATATCTTCGAGAGAGGAAAAGACTCCTCATCCTCATGAATCACTAATACTGAAAAGTCACGGTTCGAAGAAGATGTTCATTGTCGAGAACCTTTCCTGCCCCCAACACGATAGCGGAAAGAGGGTCGTCGGGGATAGTAATGGGAAGCCCCGTCACTTCTCTCAAAAGAACATCTAAATTCTTCAACAAAGCCCCTCCTCCTACGAGGACAATCCCCTTTTCTGCAATATCCGCAGCCAGTTCTGGAGGAGTTTCTTCAAGGGTAATCCGGACCGTGTCAATAATCATATTGATGGATTCGGCCAAGGCCTCTCGGACTTCTTCACTATTGATTTCGAGGGTCTTGGGAATTCCTGTCACCAAATCCCTCCCTTTGACCTCGATGGTCTCAGGATGTTCTTCTGGATAGGCCGTCCCGATATTGATCTTAATCAATTCCGCAGTTCGTTCACCGATCAATAGATTATATTTTCTTTTCACATACTGGACAATCGCCTCATCCATCTTATCTCCGGCAACCCGGATGGATTGACTCGTGACGATTCCTGAAAGGGAGATGACAGCGACCTCGGTCGTTCCCCCACCGATGTCCACAATCATATTTCCGGAGGCTTCGGTGATCGGCAATCCAGCCCCGATCGCCCCGGCCATAGGTTCTTCGATGAGATAGATTTCCCTTGCCCCTGCAGATTGGGCGGATTCCCTCACCGCCCTTTTTTCCACCGGAGTAATTCCGGAAGGGACGGAGATCACCACTCGAGGCCGGATCAAGGCCTTTCGATTATGGACCTTAGAAATAAAGTACCGGAGCATCTCTCCGGTAATCTCAAAGTCTGCGATTACGCCGTCCTTCATAGGGCGAATCGCATAGATAGATCCAGGGGTACGCCCCAGCATTTCTTTGGCTTCACGGCCGACGGCAATGATATGTTTGTCCCCCCGGGCATCCCTCCGAACCGCGACCACAGAAGGTTCCGAGGAGACGATCCCTTTTCCCTTCACGTAGACCACCGTATTGGCCGTTCCGAGATCAATGGCTAAATCCGTTGAAAAAAGACCCCAAAGGGAATCAAATACCATACAAATCCTTTCGATTTTTCCAACTGCCCTATCTTAACAAATCCTACCTAACGATTCAAGATAAATATTTTTAGTAATGTAATCCCTCACTCAGAAGTGGGGAATAAGCCCGAGAGGGGTATTGGAGAAACCCATTCCGCCAGAGGCGGATCCGACTTGGTCGGAAGTGCGGCTACCTTAAATGGTCCATAGAAATCTTAACTTTCGTTTGTTTTAATCAGAAACCCATTTCTTCGATGGATCGATTAGTATTCTTTAAACATATAAATTGATCCGCATTCTATGGGTTTCGGAAATACTC
>Ga0209102_1000415_pt1 | contig 28667 bp, 31 predicted proteins | sample ConPoolayeHmetaG_FD_185483 | JGI IMG/M metagenome (GOLD analysis project Ga0209102, IMG submission 185483) | Hot spring microbial mat communities from California, USA to study Microbial Dark Matter (Phase II) - Cone Pool mat layer H metaG... ...
GGATAAATGTTGGTAAATATACCCTAATTTTTTACTTGACCCCTTATAGGATGTCTCTTTAGGAAAGAGGGGTGTATATCCTCCCTTTTCTAAAGGGAGGTGGGAAAGGATTATGATTCACCGCTGAGAGCGCCGAGTGCGCCGAAATTTAACCCAATATTCCACCAATCCAATATTCCATCATTCCTTTTTTCTTAATATTTTAACACTTAACACCGACTCGCTATCTTTCGCCTTTAATTGCCCCACTACCCAACTGCAGCACTCTTATTCGCCCTGCTCCCTGCCCTTTGCTCCCTCCCTCGCCATTTCCCCCAATATTCCAATATTCCATTATTCCAATTTTTTCTTTTTCTTAACACTTTAACACTTAACACCTTCATTATCTTATCTGCTATCTTTGAAAATAGCTCATAAATTTTAGAAATTTTAACCAACTACCTTCCACCCTTATTTTTCCTTCGATATAAGCTGAAAAAGGACTCAGGAGTTTAAGGCTTAAGCGGCGATAAGTATGGGTGTCCATCTGTACAATGGCTATTGGCTTAGGTGTGCCTGGTAAAGGAGTTCCGTTTACAATCTCGGCAATCCCTTGTCTGACCGTTACTATGAAACGTTTATTTTCATCTGAAAAAACAAAATAAACAGATTCGTGCACCTCCATAACCTTGCTTGGATCTAAGCGAACCGCCAAATTTTGGAAGATTATTTCTAAAGGGATTTGGTCAATTAATTTTTCATTGAGCTTGGGCAAGGCAGGTTCTGAAATTCCATATATAAGCTCATAAGCCGTTTCCAGAAGATAGGCTCGGCCATTTGTATTAGAAATTTGGCCACCTAAATTTTCATAACAGGCAGCCAATTTTTCTCTCCACAGCTTTTCTCCCTCGGCGGTAAGGAAACCACTTTTCTTGAGTTTGGTGAACCAATGAATAGCCCAAGGCCAATCTTTTTTCTGCCAAGCTTCTTCAGCTAATTTCCAAACCCGCTCAGGGCCACCTATTTGCTGCACTTCTTCTCGGGCAATTTCAGTTGTTGAAAGGGGATAAAGTTGGTCGGCTCTTCCGTCAAACCACCCTAAATAATTTGCGTAGATTGCTCTCACTGACCAATCCACTTGGCCATATAGTTCTCGTAGATAATCTTGCCCAACTAAGTGAGGTGGTAGTTTGGTATTCTCCACTATATTGTCTAAATCATCGCCCTTATTGGCTCGGCGCACTACCTCATCCCTAAGCCATTGGATGGCATCGCGGTAATCAGTCAAGGCTTTAAGAATTTTTTCCTTACCGTGAATAGGTTTAGTATGGTTTAAGACCAAATGCTCGGGTTCTTTAGCTCGCATAGCGTCCAAGCTCTTGATCCAGCCATCTACGGGGCGAGGGCTTGTTCCTCTGATAGAATAAAGATTGGGGAAAGACCAATAAAAATTGTCTCCGGCGATTAAAGTTTTATCTTCGGGGATCCAGATAAAGAGTTGATCATGGGTTTCTCCAGGTGCTTCGTAAAGCTCAAGGGTAAGCTGGCCAATTTTTAAAGTATGCGAGCCAGTGAAGGTGTGGGTTGGAAGGATTGTTCCATTCTCGAGAGCTGCCTGCATCTTAGGCCGGGCACCAATAGCACTACAAGGCAGATCGGCTTCCGGGACATGATACCCAAATTGCCTTCTTCCGCGCATCATCTCTGCTGGGAAAAATAAACTATACTGCTTAAAGAAATGTTCTCGAAAAGCTTCCGTAGCCCATATCTGAGTATCTTTATCTTCCCAAACAGAGGCTCCCCCCGTATGATCAATGTGACTGTGGGTGTAAATAATAGCCTTAATTGGCCCTGGAGGAGCAGAGGATAAAAAGGCATTTTTGATTGTGCGGGCTTTTTCTGGACTCATTGCTGGATCAACAATGACATTGCCCGCGCTAGTGTGGATGAGAACAGTGTTAGCCAAGTCATAGCCGATGGCCAGCCAAACATGTTCCGAGATACGTTCTATTCGCGGTGGGCCAATAATTTCCTGGCAATGTTGGTCCAATGAACTTGGTTTAAATACGGATGCGGGCCTTTCTTTTTTATTTTCTAAAGCACAGGAGTTGCTAATAATTATCAAAGAGCATAAGGAAAGGAATAAAACTTTAATTTGTTTTCGTTTGATTATAGGGCTTAAAAAATCCATTGTTCCCCTCTTTCTTAATAATTTTAGGTAAAAAACTTATATAGATCTTTAAAGGGAAAGTCAAGATTAAGTGAGGCTGACCGTAGATCACTTTTTAGATTTCAGGGCAATTCAGGACGGGAGGGGGAAAGGCTTATTAAAATGAAGGAGCCAGAGGCAGGCCAGAGGCAAGCATTCATTCAGAATCATGAGGCAGTGGCTCTTCCATAGGTGCGGGCGGATTTAGAAGCTTAATCATCTTGCTTAGTTTAACTATCCGCCCCTCTTTGCGGAAAATCGTTGGCCGAATTTGAACATCTTCTTCTCCCGCCGATGCTTCTTCATTCATGCCTGCCTCTGGCCTGCCTCTGGCCTGCCTCTGGCCCTTTTCTAACCATTGCTATCCAGTCTCAGCGGGGAGAGTCGATAAGAGTCGGAACGAATCGGTACGATTGTCGTTCCGACACTGTCATACTGACACCCGACCACGGGGGCAGGGTGAGGGACGAATAAAATGGACTCACTAAGAAATCTCGCCTATTTTATTGAGGGAGTATTGATAACAAAATTTTTTGCTACAAAATGAGATGATAATATTATATTATTAAACCTGCCTTGGGAAATGAGCTTGCTTTATGCTAAATAATTTTGCGGAAAACAAATTTTAAAAGAAAAGGAGGTCAATATGGCAGAAACGATAGGAATTATTGGTTTGGGAAGAATGGGTATGGCAGCGGCCAAGAAGTATCTGCGCTTAGGATATAAAGTAATGGGCTATGCGCGCCGACCAGAAGTGATCAAGGAATTCACTTCCGCGGGCGGAGAGGCGTTAAAAAACAGCAAAGAAGTGGCCGAGAAATCGGGAAAAGTGATCGTTTATGTGCTCAATGATCAACAGGTCATTGAAGTAGTGACAGGGGCTGATGGTATTCTTTCCGGTTGCCATAAAGACACGCGGGTAATTTGCATGTCTACAATTGATCAGGATAATTTGATCTGGGTAGCTGAACAATGCCAAAAAAAAGGAGTAGGCTTTATTGATTGTCCTGTTACTGGAGGACCGCCGCGGATCGAGGCGGGGACTTTGACTTTAATCGCCGCCGGTCCTAAAGACCTTATTGAGGAATGTCGAACTCTTTTAGAGGTGCAAGGGAAAATTACTTATATAGGCGAAAAGCCGGGGTTGGGGCAATTAGTTAAGCATTGTAACCAACTTTTGGTGTCTACTACTTTAGCGGCTACCATCGAAGTAATTACTTTGGCCCGTAAAGAAGGCTTAGATCCACGTTTGGTGTGTAAAGTAGTGGGTAGCGGAATTGCAGGCAGTGATTGGTTCAGGTTTCTTAGTGCCAGCATTCTTGATAATGCTCCGGCAGTAGGAGGCTTAGGGCAGATGTGGAAAGATATCGGCTTAGTTATCAACGATGCCCGCCGAGTAAATTTACCCTTAATAGTTACCTCCGCTGCTTATCAATATTATTTGGCAGCCATCTCCATGGGCTTGGAGAAGGCAGAAGTGCATGAATTGATAAAAGTTCTGGAAAGGATGATTGAGCCGCTTAGCTGAGAAATATGAGGGTCAACTTCTTTTCATTTTTTAAGGGAAATAGAAAGGGAGGTTAAGGAATGGGCGCCAATAGGCCAAAAGGCGGCAATTTAAAAGAAAGGGAAAAAATCCTTATAAAAGCTGGCCTGGTGATTACTGGTAAAGATGAGCCTCCTTTGGTTAATGGTTGCATTCTGGTCGAGGGAGAAAAGATAAAAGCAGTGGGTCAAGCCGAGGAGATAAGCGGGGGAACAGATACGCTAGTATTAAATTTTAAAGAACAGACATTCTTGCCCGGTTTGATCGATGCTCATAATCATCTTTCCTTGGACACGCGCTTAGATAACTATTTGCAGAAGATGAGCGATCCGCTTCCCACTTTGGCCGTCAGGGCCTTAGAGACCCTGAAGATTGATTTGCATTCCGGCGTGACTACTTCGCGATGTTTAGGGGATAAAGGTTTCTTGGATGTGGAGTTTAAAAAAGCCATAGACGAAGGAAGATTGGAAGGGCCACGCTTGGTAGTAGCCACCAGAGGGATGCGCGCTTGGCATGGGCATGGTTATGTGGGCTATCCTTTTACCGGTCCCCAAGAGATTAGAGCGGCCACGCGGGAAAATTTACTGGCGGGCGCGGATATAATCAAGATTTTTATTACCGGAACCTTGCGCGGTCCCCAGGGATTACCCAGTTACTTATCGAAAGAAGAGATACAGGTGGCTGTAGAGGAAGCCCATCGCGTAGGCGTACCAGTAAGCGCTCATTGCATTGGTGGTCCTGGCTTTAAGTGGGCGATCGAATGCGGGGTAGATGTCATTGAGCATGGTTATTTTCTTACTGATCAGGATATAGAGCTTTTGGCTAAAGCTGATAGGTGGTTAGTTATGACTCCCAGCGTTTTTCTGAATGATGATCGTTTAAGAACACTTCCGCGCGAACTTGCTGATGGTTTTTTCAGACAGCGGGCAGAGGTGGGGCTAAGGATGGAGGCTATAGTCAAAAGTGGAATTAAATTTGCTGTGGGTACGGATGCTCATCATGGGCAATTAGCCCAAGAGATTAAGTATTTGGTGGATATGGGAGCAGGCACTAAACAAGCTATTAGAGCGGCAACTTGGGCTGCCGCACAAGTTTGTGGACTGGCCGAAAACATAGGCACTTTAGAGCCTGGCAAGGATGCTGATTTAGTGGGAGTGCAGGGGAACCCCTTAGAAAATATAACATCATTGCAAAAAGTGCAAACAGTAATTCAGAGGGGGCAGATTAAGTATGTCCCCTCGGATTTAATGGCCAATTCGATAAGCAAATTGGCCAAAAATCTTTCTTAAAAGGAGGAAAAGTATGCAATATTTTGTTTCCAAATCTGGGCCGCGAACAATTTTAATCATGTTTGACCGAGGCGATTTGCTCTTAGAGGGATTGCAAGAAGTAGTTACTAAAGAAAAAATTAACACGGCAGCCATTACCGGCGGAATTGGTTCTTTGCAAAGGGTACATTTACATACCATTACGCGCACCGAAACCCCTTCCATTGATAAATACTGGAACTTCACCGGTCCAATCGAATTAGCGAGTGTCCAAGGTTCGGTGATTGGTGGAGATGCCCATGTCCATATTACCGTTTTTGATTGGGACACTAAGTCCACCTATATCGGCCATTTGGAGCCGGGAAGCATTGTGGCTTATCGGGCCGAAATTAGCTTGACCGTCTTGGAAGGGGTGAGAACTGAGCGCTATACGGATGAGCAGGGAGAATTCCGCATCAGGGCCCTTTAAAAAATAAAACAATTCTCCTTTCTCCTCTCTTGGAAAAGGAGGAGAAAGGAGATCATAGAAAAGAAGAAAAGTGCTTCTGCAGCCATTCCTGCAGATTAAGAAAGTTCATGGTCTTTATATCGAATTGTTTTGGAGCTAGCGAGTGGGACATTAGTTGCCGGAGAAAACTTCCCAATTCTTCGGGGGAGAGCTTATATTCTTGAGCTAAAGCTAATACCCCTTCGGCATTGCGAAATTCCACAATAAATTGGTAAAGTGCTTTTTTTTGCAGTTCTTTAATTTCCTTATCGGGCTTTTTGAGCTGCCGAGCCAGCAATTCAGCGCGCACAAAATTTTTTAATCTGAGAGCCTCTTCGAACTCTTGGGCAATTTTTTGTTCCTCTTCATTTATTGACGGCAGGGGAGACTCCGGCGCCAACAATATTGCTCACCTCCTGATAATCCATTTCCCATTTAGATTTAATTTCCTCTCGAGGCACAAGGGTTTTGAGGACTTGCTGCTGGGACATGGTTAGAATAGCTAAGAGAAAAGCAATCGTCGGTTCAGCCCCCTGATTCATATTTGGTCCCTGGGGAGTTAAACCGTCGTAACAGGCTCCTGTGGCAAAGTCGTAAAGGCTAACTCCCAGCCGATTGCGCCCTAAAAACCATTCAAAAGCTGCTTGGCCGAGTTCTAAAAAAGTTGGGTCGGTGGTGATCTCATAAGCCAAAATATAAGCTTCCACAGCATATCCGGCATCAATCGGTTGTTGATCGAAGAAGGAGCGGCCGTTGCCTTTTTCATACCAATGGGCATTACCTATGAAATCAAAGAACTCTCCGTTATAAGTGGCAGCCGTTAGAAAATTTAAAGCCTCTAAGGAAACCGTTTTGTAAATTTCATTGCCCAGTAGTTTATAAGCTAAGAGTAGAGCTTGCGGGATTTTGGCGTTTCCATAAGTTACGGAATCGCTGAACCAGCGCCAGCCGGGTTTAGTAGATTTCTGATAATGGTCGATTAAAGAATCAGCCATCTCTTGCAAGAGGCGTTTCACCACTGTGGCGCCTTTGTACTTTTGCAAGTAATGATAAAGGCCAAGAATGGTATAAGCTTTGGCCATGGGGTGTTCAAGCTTTAGGTTACCTATGGCTCTTTCTAAAAGCTCGCGCCCTAAAATTTTGAACCATTCGGTCGGCCCTAGATGAACGGCGCAGCCGAGCCCCCAAATAGATCTTCCTTGAGTATCTTCACTCCCTTCTTCATCTGTAAACTGGCGGCTATAGCTCATAAAATTATGGAAACGACCATTAGCCAGCTGGGCATGGCGCAGAAAAGCCATATAGATATTGGCTAGTTTGAGGAAGTTTTCATCTTTAATTTGATCATAGGCCATCAAAACAACTACCAAAGCCCGAGCTATATCGTCAGTGGAATATCCGTGTTGGCGATCGGGGATACCATAAATAGAGTGTTGAATAATTCCGGTTTCGTCGGTGAGGCGGAAGAGATGATCCAGCTTTATCTCGGGTATTGTATCCTGGGGAATAAACCGACCTTTGAGGGAGGTGGATTCTAACCTCAGTTGATATGGTCCCCTAATTTCGCGTAAAGCTTTTATATATTCGCGGGCCACGTTTTTCCAAGTCATAGAACGGCCGAACTCATAGGCTTTTTTGCGCATTTGATGCCGTTCGATCTCATTTTCTATCAAGTCGATAATGGCTTGCTGGAGCCCTTTTATATCGCCAAAATCAACCAATTTGCCTCGGCCCTCTTGGAGCATCTCCTCGGCGTACCAATAAGGAGTAGAGATGACCGCTTTACCCATGCCTAAAGCGTAAGCTAAGGTGCCGCTGACTATTTGCTCGCGGGAAAGGTAAGGAGTGATGTAAATATCGCAAGCCCCGATAAAGTGGCATAGTTCGGCCAGAGAGACAAAACGATTATGGAAAAATACGTGTTGCTCCAACCCTAATCTCGCCACTTTTCTTTGTAAGGAAAGGCGATAGGATTCTCCGTGGACTTTGCGGATTTCCGGATGGGTAGCTCCAAGAACGATATAGGCAACCTTAGGGTATTTAGCCACTATTTCTGGTAAAGCTTCGAGGACATTTTCAATACCTTTATTGGGATTTAATAAGCCGAAAGTTAAAAGTACTAAACGCCCTTCCACATTAAATTCGTCTTTGTAATAGTTGGGATCGATAAAAGGCACATCGGGTACTCCATGGTGAATAAAAAAAATTTTGGAATCGGAAAGGCCGTATACTTCTCGTAGAATATCTATGGCGTGACGGCTCATAACTACTAGGCCTTGAGAAAGCTGAGCTATTTCGATTAAGGCTTGGTAATACTCTGGAGCTGGCTCTTTAAGGACAGTATGCAAAGTAGTCAGCACGGGTTTTTTCAGGTTCTTCAAGAAATGGGTAATATAAGTTCCCTGGGGTCCGCCAAAGATGCCAAATTCATGCTGCAAACAAACTATCCCTTCGCCCGAAAGGTTTATATATTCTGCGGCTAAACGATAGTCATGGATTTGGTTTTGGGAAATTTCGAAGACTACTTCCGGAGGATAATCATAACCCTCGGGGCGATTGTTTATAGCCACCACCTGACAGGCAGCAGAACCAATTTCTTCGCCAATGGCGTGGGCTAAGTCGTGGGTAAAAGTAGCAATTCCACACTGCCGGGGAATATAGGTGCCTACAAAATAAATCCGCCCTTTCCCTATTTGATCATTGCCTCGGGAATAGAAGTTCGACATTTGCTCCTCCCCTCATGGCCAAAATAAGGAGATTTTTCTATCGCCATCAATAATTTTCAAAGAACTTGGGTAAAAAGTAGGTGAATAATGAATTTAAGGAAGAAAATTTGCAGAATTTGCAGAATTTTAAGGTATAAAGCAAAGGACATAAAAAATATAATGTTGATTTTTTTTCTTGTCAAGGAAAGGGGAATGAAGGCATAATTTGTTAAAAATGCCGCAGAGAAGGGCGGCCTTTTATTAATTTCCAGAGAGGGGAAGTTTAATGGTTAGTTTAAAAAAGCGGCTAAGCGATGGTCAGCTCCTGGTGGGCACAATGATTTCAGAGTTGCGCAATCCGAACATCGCTTATATGCTGGCCCAAAACGGCTTTGATTTTTTCATTTTGGATAATGAACACGGCGCTTATTCCCCGGAGACTATTTCCGATATGATTGCTGCGGCCCGCGGAGCTGGATTGCCCATCGTGGTGCGCATTCCAGAAATACGTCGAGAAACTATATTGAAACCGCTTGATTCCGGAGCTGCCGGTCTGCTTATTCCCCAGGTCAACACCAAACAACAAGCTCAGGAAATAATCTTTCATGCTAAATATCCTCCTTGGGGTAATAGAGGGGCGGCTTTAAGACGTCCCCATAGCCGGTATCAACGGGTGGGGGCGGCTGATTATTTAAAACAAGCCAATGAAGACACTTTCCTTGCTGTGCAAGCGGAGACTCCGCAGGCTATAGCTAATTTAGAAGAAATTACTTCCGTCTCCGGAATTGATGCCGTTTTTGTCGGTCCCTTTGACTTATCCGTTAGCTTAGGCATACCAGGAGACTTTAACCATCCGCAAGAAATTGCCGCTATTGAAAAAGTTATAGAAATATGCCAGCGGAAAGGAATTTTTTCTGGCATCCATCTCTTTGACTTGGCCGCTCTTAAAAATTGGATCCAAAAAGGAATGCGCTTTGTTACTTATAGTAGTGATGTTGCTCTTTTGGCTGATGCCACCCGCAACGCGGTGCATGATTTAAAAAACTTGACAAAAATTTAAGAGAATGATAATTAAGACACGCATTGGGTAAAAAGGGGAAGCGCTCATTGGCCGCCAGATGAAAGAAAGTCTGAGTATTTGGCAAATTGAGAAAATTAATGAGCATAGGAGGGAACGAGAAAAAAGTTTTATCATCGCGGAGAAGCCTGTAACTATTTTCTTGAATGATAAGGAAATCATAACCCTTCTGGCGACTCCAGAAAATTTAAAAGAGTTAGCCGTAGGTTTCTTGCTTTCCGAAGGATGGCTACGCGAAGATAAGCCATTGGAATCTATTGAATTAGAGCCAGAGGGATTTGTGCGTATCAAAGTTAAATATCGCATCTCTTTAACAGAAAAGCTTTTTTTAAAAAGAACGATCACTTCTGGATGCGGGCGCGGCGTTATCTATTATAATGTTTTAGATGCTTTGGATATGCCGAAAATTCGGTCGAGGCAGAAGATTTCCGGAGGCATGGTTTTTGATTTAATGCAAGAGTTAAATCGGCGGTCGTTGCTTTATCGCCAGAGTGGGTCTGTTCATGGAGCGGCCATAGCTGATACGGAGGGAATTAAAATTTTCTGTGAAGATATTGGCCGGCACAATGCGGTGGATAAGGTTTTGGGCAGTGCCTTTCTCCAAGGATATTCTCCGCCAGGGAAGATTCTTTTGACGAGTGGCCGAGTATCTTCGGAGATTTTAGTGAAGGCAGCGAAAAGGAGGATGCCTTTTATTTTTTCTTATTCCGGCCCTACTGATTTGGCCGTGAAAATGGCCCGGGAATTAGGTATAACTTTAGCAGGATACATTCGCGGTCACCGCATGAAAATTTATGCTCATCAGGAGCGCATAAAGGTCTAAGCGAAAAAATATAAATTAAAGGAGGTGAGGATTAATTAACTTGTAGAAATTTAGTTTCTGGGAAATTAACTCAAGGAGGAAGGAGAAGAAAATGGAGGTCACCAGAAGAAATTTTCTTAAGATCTCAGGAGCAACTGCGCTTGCTGGCGGGCTGGGGATAGGGGCGACACCATCCTTGGCCCAGACCAAGCCTTTTAAAATTTCTTATACTAAAGAAACAACGACTATATGTCCCTACTGCAGTGTGGGATGCGGCATTATTGTGCACACCAGAAATGGGAAAGTGGTAAACACAGAAGGGGATCCAGACCATCCGATAAATGAAGGTTCCCTATGCCCTAAAGGCGCTTCTCTCTATCAGCTCTCCGATAATCCCAACAGATTAACCAAGCCTTTATATCGGGCTCCTTATGCTAAAGAATGGAAAGAGGTTACTTGGGAGTGGGCCTTGAATAAGATTGCCGAGAATATAAAGGCTACCCGGGATGCTAATTTCATTTCTAAGAATGAAAAAGGAGAAACGGTAAATCGGGTAGATGCTATTGCTTCCGTTGGTTCGGCCGCTATGGATAATGAGGAGTGTTATGTTTACCAGAAATTTCTGCGTAGCTTAGGCCTGGTGTACATTGAGCACCAGGCCCGGATATGACACTCCCCCACAGTAGCGGCTCTGGGAGAGTCGTTCGGTCGGGGAGCAATGACTAATCATTGGAATGATTTCGCTAATGCTGACGTCATTCTTATTATGGGAGGAAATCCTGCAGAAAATCATCCCATATCTTTCCGCTGGGTGAATAAAGCTGTAGAAAAAGGCGCTACTTTAATCTGTGTAGACCCCCGGTTTACCCGGTCCGCAGCCAAAGCTCATATTTATGCGCCGCTGCGCTCGGGGACGGATATTGCTTTCTTAGGCGGGATGATTAAGTACATTTTGGATAATGATTTAATCCAGAAAGAGTACGTGGTGGAGTACACTAATGCTTCTTTTTTAGTTGATGAGAAATTTGGTTTCGAAGACGGGTTGTTCAGCGGATATGATCCCAAAGGAAGAAAATATGATCGCTCCACTTGGAAATATCAGTTAGACGCCAATGGCCTACCCAAAATGGACAAGACCTTGCTGAATCCCCATTGTGTTTACCAGTTGTTGAAGAAACATTATTCGCGGTACAACTTGGACATTGTCTCTCAAATAACCGGGACTCCGAAAGAAGACCTTTTAAAAGTCTACAAAGCATATGCCACTACTGGCAAGCCCGATAAAGTGGGTACTATTCTCTACGCCATGGGTTGGACACAACACACGGTGGGCACTCAAAATATTCGCACCATGTGCATTATTCAACTGCTTTTAGGCAACATGGGGATGGCTGGAGGTGGAGTTAATGCTTTGCGCGGAGAATCAAATGTGCAAGGGTCAACCGACTATGGTTTACTTTTCCATATCCTAACTGGTTATAATCCAGTTCCGCGGGCGTCGGACAAGACTTTAAAAGACTATATAGAAAAATATACGCCCCAGACCAAAGATCCCAAAAGCCTGAACTGGTGGAAGAATCGTTCTAAATACATCATTAGTTTCTTAAAAGCAATGTATGGCGAAAATGCTACTAAAGAGAATGATTTTGGCTACGGGTGGCTACCTAAACTCGATGACGGACAGAATGCCTCGTGGCTTATGCTTTTCGATCAGATGGCCAAAGGTAAAATAAAGGGATTCTTCGCCTGGGGGCAAAATCCAGCCTGTTCTTCAGCTAATGCGGGCAAAGTAAGAAAGGCCTTAGAGAATCTGGATTGGCTGGTTAATGTAAATCTTTTCGATAACGAGACTGGTTCATTCTGGAAAGGCCCAGGAAAGGATCCGAGCAAGATTAAAACGGAAGTATTTATGCTTCCCTGCGCTGCTTCTTTTGAAAAAGAAGGCTCTATTACCAATTCTGGCCGGTTAATGCAGTGGCGGTATAAGGCGGTAAACCCACCGGGACAGGCTATGCCGGACTTGGAAATAATCCACGAACTCTTTATGAGAATGCGCAAACTGTATAAAGATAAGGGGGGAGCTTTTCCTGAGCCCATTCTCAATCTCTCTTGGAATTATGGCCCCAAAAGTCCAGATGGATCCATAAAACATCCCAATGCCCATTATGTGGCTAAAGAAATCAATGGTTATACAACCAAAGACATCGAAGTAGAAGATCCGAAAACCAAGGTGAAAACGCTGGTAGTCAAGGCTGGTCAGCAGGTGCCCAGCTTTGCTTTTCTCCAAGACGATGGCTCGACAATCTGCGGCAATTGGATCTATTGTGGTTCTTATACAGAGGCAGGAAATATGGCGGCCCGCCGTGGCAAAGCAGATCCTACTGGAATAGGCTTATACCCTGGTTGGGCGTGGTGCTGGCCGGTTAACCGGCGGATCATTTATAACCGAGCTTCGGTGAATTGGGAAGGAAAACCATGGGATCCGAAACGAGCGGTGATTTGGTGGGATGGAACTAAATGGGTAGGAGATGTTCCTGATGGACCGCAGCCACCAGGGGCGATATATCCATTTATTATGCTGCCTGAAGGTCATGCGCGTCTATTTGGCTTAGGCTTAGCCGATGGGCCATTCCCTGAGCATTATGAACCCTTAGAATGCCCCATTGAAAAGAATCTAATGTCTTCGCAGAATTTCAATCCGACGGCCAAATTATTTGGCGAACCAGGGATAGGAGAAGGAGCAGATAAATACTTATCCTGCGATCCCAGATTCCCCTTAGTCTGTACTACCTATCGAGTAACCGAACATTGGCAGACAGGGGTAATGACCCGCTGGACTCCTTGGCTGTTAGAGTTGGAGCCCCAGATGTTTGTGGAAATGTCTAAAGAATTAGCGAAAGAGAGAGGAATTAAAAGCGGTGATCGAGTAATTGTCAAATCCGCCCGCGGGGAAGTAGAAGCCAAAGCCATCGTTACAGATAGGTTTAAGCCGTTTAAGATAGCTGGACAGACAGTACATCAGGTAGGAATTCCTTGGCATTATGGGTGGGTAACGCCTCCAGATGGGGGAGATAGTGCTAATCTACTTACGCCGACCATCGGGGATGCCAATACCATGATTCCAGAGTCCAAAGCGTTCATGGTGAACGTAGAGAAGAAAGGGGGGAAGTAAAATGACTGAGAAAGTAATGTTGGTGGATGTATCCAAATGTACGGCTTGCCGCGCCTGTCAGGTAGCGTGCAAACAGTGGAATAAATTACCGGCAGAAAAGACGCAGCAGCACGGCACTCACCAGAATCCCCCTGACCTATCTTGGGCTACTTGGAATCTAATCCGCTTTACGGAAATCCCCCTCAAAGAGGGCGGAGTAAAATGGCTTTTCCGGCGGGATGCCTGTCTCCATTGTACTGACCCTGGGTGTCAGCGGGCGTGTCCAGTACCCGGATGTATTGTGAAGACCCCAGAAGGGGCCGTGGTCATTAATTCGGAGCTGTGCATTGGGTGCAAGATGTGCGTCAATTCCTGCCCCTTTGAGATTCCACGCATAAATCCAGAGGACAACAAAGCTTATAAGTGTACTTTCTGCTGGGATCGCATTTCCCATGGGCTTATCCCTGCCTGCGCCAAGGCCTGCGGCCCTGGAGCGATAACTTTTGGGGATAAAGACGTGATGATAGCTCGAGCGTATGCTCGGGCCAAAGCTTTAGGCGGTGATGCTACTGTCTATGGCGATAAATATGTTAAGGGAACCCATGTCATTTACGTTTTACCCGAGAAAGTGAGGATGTATGAAAGGATGGTGGTCAATCCTTCTATTCCTATCTCCCTCATCCTTTGGAAAGACATTCTCAAACCTTTATCGGTATTGGCTATTGGAGCCGCTTTAGTGGGCACTTTCTTCCATTACGTGATCAAAGGGCCCAAGCGTCCCGAAGAAGGAGGTGAATGAAAATGGCCAAACCAAAAAGTAAGAATTTAATATTGGCTTCAACGACTTTCGAAAGAGTTGTCCATTGGGTATTAGCTTTGAGTTGCCTTTTTCTCTTTTTAACCGGTTTTGGGTTGATGTTCCACTCCCTTTCTTTTGTCGCCCGTTTCTTTCCTGGTGGATATGCCACGATGAAACTGCTGCACAATATTGACGGGATCATCTTTGGGATCGCCTTCCTTTTCGCGCTGATCGCTTGGGGCAAGGATACCTTATATTTTGATGAAGATGATAAAAAATGGTTCCGCGTCCTGGGTGGGTATCTTTGGGAAGTGGAGAAAGTGCCGGAGTGCGGAAAGTTCAATGCTGGCCAGAAGACTTTTTTCATCGTTCTTTTCCTCTTCTGGTTTATCATGGTGGGAACGGGAATTTTTATGTGGTTCCCTATTTTCCCTCCCGCGTTGACGCGCTGGCTGTATGTGCTGCATGTTTTCGGAGTACTAGTCTTGGGCACTTTCTTAGTGATCCATTTTTATCTGGGAACTTATGGTAACCCCGGAACTTTTCAGGTCATGGGTCATGGGTACGTGACTAAAGCCTGGGCAAAGTTACATCGGCCCAAATGGCTTAGAGACGTAGAGGCCGGACGAAGGTCGATTTAAAAAGGAATATCTAGTCGCTAAAAAAGGCTTACTCTCCCGAGTAAGCCTTTTTTCTTCTGACCGTCGCTAACTTTGAAAAATCAGGCTCAAATCATTCTTTTCCCCTTCCCACCCTGGGATACCCTGAAAAGAAATTTCAAAGTGTTAGACGATTATTTTTTTCTTAACTGGACGAGGGAAGAAAATTGGCATAAAATTAGTCATATTTGATTTACAAAAGGATCCCCTGTTTATGGAACAAAATTTAAAAAGATTTCAGGAAATGAAAGAAAAGATGCCTGCTTACCGAGAGGTTTTGAATTTGGCCGAGAAGCTATGGGAAGCTAAGAGGCAAATGATGGCCAGGTTAAATCTTTCCCCCCTTCTCTTGGAAAAAAGCAATGTAAAAATGCATCTCCAAGAAGGCTTTCCTTTTTTTGAGTTTAGTTCCCTTCCGCTGGACTTCGAAAGAGCCGAGGAATATTTTTATGAATTATTAAAGATTTTTAGCACCCAGACCCCCCAAAAGTATGAAGCTCTGCATAGGATTTTAGAGGAAAAGAAATTTTCTTTTCGTCTTTTTTGGCATGATTTTTGTAAAGGAAGAGTGGAAGAAACAAATTTATATGAGGAATTGGGTCAAGAAGGCAGTCTCCTCTTCTTCTTTACCATCCAAACCTTACGACCCTTTTTGGAAAGATATGCCCAACAATGGCAAAAAGAGAGACCCAAAGAAATATCTTGGACTTTGGGATATTGTCCTTTCTGCGGTGGCTATGCAGGCTTAGGGGAAATAAAAGAGGAGGGCCAAAAAGTTCTTCATTGTTCGCTATGTTTTACCGAGTGGAGTTATCCGCGTCTGCGCTGTCCTTATTGCCAGAATGAAGATCAACAAAAGCTTTCTTATTTTCAGGTTGAAGGTGAAATAGATAAAAGAGTGGATGTTTGTTTTCTTTGTCGTCACTATCTGAAGACTATTGACTCGCGGGAAAGGGTTAAACCTATCGATTGGGAAGTAGAAGACTATCTCACCCTTTATTTAGATTACCTGGCTCAAGAAGAAGGCTTTCAACGTCCGGCCAAGCTTTTTGTGGCCGTCAAATAAAAGGAGAGGATTTTGAAGATCTCCGTAGTTAAAAATATATTGGAAGCAAACGAACGTCTGGCTGCGGAAAACCGCAGACTTTTTTATGAGCGAGGATTATTGGTCATAAATTTAATGAGCTCTCCAGGAGCAGGAAAGACAAGTCTTTTAGAGAAAACGATCTTATCGTTAAAAGATGATTTGCGCTTTGGAGTTATCGAAGGGGATATACAATCTACCTATGATGCGGAAAGGATTGAAAAAACAGGAGCCCAAGTAGTGCAGATCAATACGGGCGGAGCCTGTCATCTGGACAGTAATATGATTCAGGAAGCCCTAAAAAATATGACCCTCGATAATCTGGATCTGCTCTTCATCGAGAACGTAGGTAACCTGGTCTGCCCGGCGGAATTTAATTTAGGTGAAGATTTTAAAGCCATGATTCTAAGCGTCACCGAAGGAGATGATAAACCCCTAAAGTATCCATTAATGTTTAGGGAGTCGCGGGTGCTTGTCATAAATAAAATAGACCTCCTCCCCTTTTGCGACTGTAATATTGAGCTGATAGAAAAAAGAGCCTGGCAGATAAATCCCCAGTTGGCTATTTTCCGTATTTCCTGCAAAACAGGAGAAGGATTGGCCGAGTGGACCACCTGGCTTAAAGAGAAAGCCAGGAAAAATAGGAAGGAGGACCAGGGAATTCATAAATCTTGAAATAACAGGAGCCGATGATTAAATTAATCGTGTCCACACCATCCTGGGTTAAACCCGAAAATAGGAAAAATTTTAAGGAGGATAAGGATGGGCAGCGCAATCATTTGGATTTTTATCATAGTCATTGGCTTAGGAATTCCTGTTCTACTTGCCCTTTATGCCTTTATGAAAAAGAGAAGAGAATGGCGAAAAGCTTGGAAATTGAAAGGTTCGCCGAATAAAGCTTGAGAATTTAAAGAAGAAATAAAAAAGCCGCTGAAAGAAGCGGCTTTTTTATTTTAATTTGGTGCCGAAGGCGGGACTCGAACCCGCACGAGCGGAGCTCGCCACCCCCTCAAGATGGTGTGTCTACCAGATTCCACCACTTCGGCATTATAATTTTTCCTCGTCCTTCTTCCCGCTTCCCTCCTTTTACTTAGCTGGTGGTTGAGGCGGATTTATGGGCGTTCCTTTTTCTACCGGCGCAGGTGGAGGAGCGGGCACGGTCTTTTTGGGTTGACTTTCTTTTATTATGGAAGATCCAGTTTTATGACTGGAAACATAAGCTAAGCTGATAGAAGTTATCATAAAAATAATAGCTACCCCAGTGGTGATCCTGGTCAAAAAGCCTCCCGGCCCTGCGGAACCAAAGAGAGTCTGACTCGATCCACCCCCAAAGGCCGCCCCAATATCAGCACCGCGGCCAGTTTGGAGCAAAACGATCATGATCAATAAAAAACATATGACCACATGAATTATAGCTAAAGCAAGCGACATTATTTTTTACCCCCTTAAAAATTAATATATAGCATATTTTGCTCTTCAGGGGAAGATTTTTTTACCTTCATCCATTTTATTATTTTTTACCTTTGCCAGCGCATGCTTTAATAATCTGGATAAATGAGTTAATCTCTAAGCTCGCCCCACCGACTAAAGCTCCATCCACATCTTCCTGAGCAATAATTTCTGATATATTATCAGGTTTCACACTCCCGCCATAAAGAATACTGATTTCTTCTGCTAACTGCGGAGAAAAAAGCTCTCTGATCATCTGCCGAATAAAATTCTGCATCTCTTGGGCCTGCTGCGGCGTAGCTGTTTTCCCTGTACCTATGGCCCAAACAGGTTCGTAGGCAATTACCAACTCCTGCGGGTTATTTATCTTGACCCCGGCCAAACCGGCCTTGATTTGCTTTTCTACTATAGAAAAAGCCTTTCCCGCTTCTCTTTCCGGAAGAGTTTCGCCCACACAAAAAATTGGAGTAAGGCCAGTTTTGAAGAGAGCCAATATTTTTTTATTTATGGATTCATCGGTCTCGCCAAAGAATTGGCGCCGTTCAGAATGGCCGATAATCGAAAAATGACAACCGGCATCTAATAACATCAGGGGAGACACTTCGCCAGTATAGGCACCCCATTCGGCCCAAAAAGAATTCTGGGCTGAAACCAGAATGGGAGATTCTTTTAGAACTCGGGCGGCCGCCGCCAAAGAAGTAAAGGGAGGGGCTACCGCCACCTGGACTCCGGAGAAGTCAGCTAATTGCGCTCTTAGCTGAGCACAGAATTCTTCTGTTTCAGAGATGCGTTTATACATTTTCCAATTTCCCACTACTAAGGGGATGCGCGGCATTCTCGTCCTCCTCATTTTATTTTGGGTTTCGCAACGCCTCTACACCAGGAAGTTTTTTGCCCTCTAAAAGTTCTAAAAAAGCACCGCCGGCAGTGGAAATGTAAGAAATTTTATGAGCATAACCAGATTGATTAAGGGCCAAATTAGTATCTCCTCCTCCGGCTACGCTAACTGCTCCGGATTCCGCAATTGCCTGAATAATAGCCCATGTTCCTTTATTGAAGGGAACAGTTTCGAAAGCCCCTAAAGGCCCATTCCATAAAATAGTTTTGGCCCCTTGCAAAGCTTCTTGGAAAAGAGTAATGGTCGCCGGTCCTATATCCAAACCCATGAGATCGGCCGGAATTTCTTTTGCGGGAACGACGCGGGAAGGAGAAGACGAGGTCATTTCTTGGGCCACTACGCAATCAACTGGTAGGTAAACCTTGGCCCCTCTTTGTTGGGCAGTTTTTAAGATCTCCTTAGCCGTGGATAAGAGATTCTCTTCCATCAGAGACTTGCCCACCTCCCACCCTAAAGCTTTTAAAAAGGTAAAGGCCATTCCGCCACCGATTAACATCTTGTCTACCAGGAGGATTAAATTTTGTAAAACTTCTAATTTTCCAGAAACTTTTGCTCCACCAATAATAGCTACTAAGGGACGGGCAGGGGCGACCATGACTTTGTATAAATAATTAAGTTCTTCTTTCATTAAAAATCCGGCAGCTTTTGCGGTGAAGAATTTAGTTATCCCTTCTACGGAAGCGTGAGCCCGATGCGAGACGGCAAAAGCATCGTTGACATAAATATCCGCTAAGCGGGCTAATTTTTCAGCAAAGGCGGGATCATTCTTTTCTTCTTCTTTATGAAAGCGCAGGTTTTCCAAAAGAAGTATTTCTCCCGGGTTGAGCGCGGTGACCATTTTTTCTACTTCAGGGCCAATACAATCCGGGGCTAATTTGACTTCTTTTTTTATAAGTTCACTTAACTTTTGCGCAACTGGCGCCAAGCTATATTTAGGCTCAACTTTTCCGGAAGGGCGGCCAAGATGGGAGGCTAATATAATTTTGGCTCCTTGATTTAAAGCGAACTCAATAGTAGGAAGCGAGGCTCTAATACGTGTATCATCTGTAACTTGTCCTTTTTCATCAGTTGGTACATTAAAATCTACCCTAATAAATACCCTTTTATGGCGCAGAGACAACTCGTCTATACTTTTAAATTCCATGGCCTTTTACCTCCCCTGAGAATTTTGAAGAGCATAAACTTATCTTAAATTTTCATGAAAGACAAAGTCAATGACTTTGTTGCCTGACCGTTGATCAGTTTTTAAATTCCAACTTAGTTCAGGCGGGAGGGAGAGAGCCTTTCCCCTTCCGCCTGTTTCCTGCTGGTAAGAAATATTAAAAATTATCGACGGTCAGTCAGCCAGGGGAGGGAGGAGGAGGAAATGATGTTGACTTAAGCCCAATTTCAATGATATTATAAATTTATTAGAAAAGATGCAGGGAGGCAGTAAATGTTTAAAATTGGCGATAAAGCAGTCTATCCTGCGCATGGAGTGGGGATTATCGAAGATATCCAAATTAAAGAGATTTCTGGGACAAAAAGGACATTTTATGTTTTGCGCATCCTTGACAAAGATATGACCATTTTAATCCCCACGGATAATGCCGAAACTGTTGGTTTACGAGGAATTATCGATAAAAAAGAGATTCCTAAGGTTTTTCGAATCTTGGCTGAGAGAAACGGAAAAGTTGACTGCCAGACTTGGAATCGCCGCTACCGGGAATATATGGAAAAAATCAAATCTGGATCAGTTTTTGAAGTAGCCGAAGTTTTAAGAGATCTGGTGCACTTGAAACAAGATAAAGACCTTTCTTTTGGAGAAAGGCAGATGCTTGACCTAGCCCAAAATCTCTTGGTCAAGGAGCTAGCCATCGCCAAAAATATGGCGGAGGAAAAAATCCGCCTTCGCCTCATGAGCATCTTTAATACCTAAAAGCTCTTCTATTTTAAGTAAAAACTTAAAGAAAGGAGGTGAAACCAAGTGGGGATTTTTATTCTCAGGATTTTTTTATTAATCATAACCGGTGGCAGTGGGTATTTTATCGGTCAGCAGGTTTCTTCTTGGCCAAATTCTCCGTACTGGGGCCTGGCTATTGGGTTGATAATTGGGCTGTTGGTCATATGGGCAGAAAGAAAGATAAGAAAAGCTCCTCTTAAAGTAATCATTGGTGGCGCCTTAGGATTTGTGCTGGGTTTGATGATGGCCAATCTTTTGGTTGGCGCCTTTTTGGCCGGCTTTTTAGAAAAGATAGAAGCAAGCTTTTCCGGTTACCTGCTGATCAACAGCATTTTAGGTTATCTGGGGCTAATTTTAGGAATTAAGAAGGGAAAAGAATTTGAATGGAGTATGCTTCCTTGGTTTGCTAAAGAAGGTGGCTCGGGAAGTAATAGCCATAAAGTCTTAGATACTAGCGTAATCATCGATGGGCGCATCGCTGATATCTGCGATACAGGATTCATGGAGGGAACATTTATCATTCCTCAATTTATCCTTCAAGAATTAAGACACATCGCTGACTCTTCTGATCCTCTGAAAAGGGGTAGGGGACGGAGGGGATTAGATATTCTTAATAGGATGCAGAAGCAGTCCAATGTTGAGGTAAAAATTATTGACCAAGATTACCCTAAAATTCAGGAAGTTGACGCCAAGCTGATTGCCTTGGCCAAAGATTTGAAAGCTAAGATCATCACTAATGATTTTAATCTAAATAAGGTGGCCGAATTACAAGGAGTACCAGTCTTAAATATTAATCAGCTCTTCAACGCCCTCAAACCCGTGGTCCTGCCCGGGGAAGTGATGAATGTAAAAATTCTAAAAGAAGGAAAAGAGCCGGGACAAGGAGTAGCTTATTTGGATGATGGGACGATGGTGGTGGTCGATAATGCTAAGCGTTATATGGGCAAGAATGTAGATGTATCAGTAACCAGTGTATTGCAAACCACAGCGGGGAGAATGATTTTCACGATTTTGAAAGAAGATGCCCCGGAAAATTTTTACCAGAATTTTAATCATTAAATAAATTTTTCAAGTGGAGAAATTACCCAGAATTTCTCAGGAAATTCTGGGTTTTTCTTTATCTGCCGAAGAAAACTTCCCGAATGATCAGATTTGAGATAGAGGAAATAGAAATATGAAGCGAGTAGTGGCCTTAATTCCGGCAGCAGGAAGGGGAAGAAGAATGGGGAGCGAAGTTCCGAAAACTTCTCTGCTCTTGGGCGGAATTCCTTTGCTCAAACATACCCTCTTCAAATTTGAAACCTGTAGGGAAATTCAAGAGGTAGTTCCTTTGGTTCCGGTTGAAGAAGTTCCTTTTTGGGAAGAAGAGATTTTGCAGAAGAAGGAGATAAAAAAGGTACGGCGCATATTAGCAGGAGGGGAAGAGCGGCAAGATTCCGTATTTCTTGGCTTACAAGCGGTCGCGGGGGAGGCCGAGATAGTTGTTATTCATGATGGAGTACGTCCCTTTGTTTCTCCAAAATTAATAAAAAAAACTTTAGCCGAGATGGAAAACTTTCAGGCGGTAATTACTGCTCTGCCGGTCGAAGATACTGTCAAAGAAATCTCTCCCCGAAAAGAGGTGGTCAAAACTCTGGAACGCAGTTTTTTATGGTTTGTCCAGACCCCGCAGGCCTTCACTTATAGTTTAATATTCTATGCGCATGAAAAAGCCCATAAAGAAAATTTCTTCGGCACGGACGATGCGGCTTTAATCGAAAGATTGGGCATACCTGTCCGGGTAGTTGAAGGTTCGCGTCTTAACTTTAAAATAACCACTCCAGAAGATTTACTCTTAGCCGAAGCTTTGCTAAAATACCAAAAGCAGGAAAGATAAAAATAAAAATATGCGTATTGGGTTCGGATATGATGTGCATCCATTAGTAGAGGGCCGGAAATTAATCTTGGGCGGAGTGGAAATTCCTTATGAAAAAGGGTTAGCCGGCCATTCGGATGCGGATGTTTTAGTACACGCCATTTGCGACAGTCTGTTAGGGGCTTTGGGTGCCGGAGATATCGGTCAACATTTTCCAGATCATGATCCTCGTTTTCAAGGTATTTCCAGTTTACTACTGCTCAAAGAGGTAAAGTTTTTAATAGCCCAGAGTGGGTATTTAGTGGCCAATTTAGATGCCACAGTGATCATTGAAGAACCAAAGATTTTTCCCTATGCGCGGCAAATGAAAGAAAACATTAGCCAAACATTGGGGATTTCTCCACAACAGATTAATGTCAAAGCCACTACGGCGGAAGGTTTAGGGTTTGTGGGAGAGAGGAAAGGAATTGCCGCCTATGCGGTAGCTCTTTTATCTTCCCTAAAATAATAATATGGAAAATAAAATTCGGGTCCGCTTCGCCCCCAGTCCCACAGGTTTACTCCACGTAGGCAATGCCCGCACTGCCCTCTTCAATTACCTCTTCTGCCGGCAAAATCAAGGAAGTTTTATTTTACGTTTGGAGGATACCGACCAGCAAAGGTCAAGCAGAGAGGCTGAACAAGCGATTATGGAGGACTTACGCTGGTTAGGAATTGAATGGGATGAAGGTCCAGATCGGCCGGGTTTATACGGACCATACCGCCAATCAGAGCGACTTAACATTTATGCGCAGTATGCGCAAGAACTTTTAGAGAAAGGCCTTGTTTACCGTTGTTATTGTCTCCCAGAAGAATTAGAAGCAAAGAGAAAGAATTTTCTGGCGCGAGGAATAGCTCCTCGGTACGATGGGCGATGCAGAAACTTAACCTCCCAAGAAGAAAACGAACTCCTTAAAGCTGGACGTGCTCCTTCCTTACGTTTTCATGTCAGCGCCAGAAATATTGAATTCCGGGACTTGATCAAAGGGCAAGTTTCTTTCGCCGGCGCCGACATCGGGGATTTTATAATTCTGCGGTCTGATGGCTTAGCCGCTTATAACTTTGCCGCGGTGGTGGACGATAGCTTAATGCAGGTCACCCACGTAATTCGGGGAGAGGATCATTTGGCCAATACAGCTCGACAGATTCTTTTGTATCGCGCCTTAGGTTTCGTTCCTCCTCTTTTTGGTCATCTGCCTTTAATTTTAGGGCCAGATCGGGCTCCACTGAGCAAACGCCATGGGGCTACGGCGGTAGCGCATTTTCGCGAAGAAGGATACTTGCCCGAGGCCTTGCTTAATTATTTAGCGCTTTTAGGTTGGTCTGGGGAAGAAGGACAAGAAATCTTCGAGCTCGGTGAATTGATTAACCATTTTTCTTTAGCGAGAGTGGCCAAGAGTCCGGCGGTCTTCAACTATGCTAAATTGAAATGGATAAATCGCCAACATTTGAAAAAAGTAGCCGGCCCAAAGAAAGTGGCTTTGGTTCGGCCGTTCTTAGAAAAGAAAGGGTTAAAAATTGAATCGACCGAGGAGACCATTTTGGCCAAAGTGGTGGAGATATATTGGGAAGAAGTAGACACTTTGGCGCAGTTAGCAGAGCGGATAGCCTTTTTTTGGGTAGAGACCTTGCCGCCAGAGCCAGAAACTTGGACACTTTTGCAAAAGGAGGAGAATTTAAAAATCTTGGCCACTTGGCGGGCCGAGATAGAAAAGGTGGAGCAAATAGACCAAAACAGTTATCGCCAGCTGATTGGAACTCTAAATCAAATTTTAGGCATCTCTGGAAAAGCACTTCTTCTGCCTATCAGGGCCGCCTTAACTGGGAAAATAAAAGGCCCGGAATTAGAAAAAATTTTTCTCTCCTTGGGTAAAGAAAAAATTTTAAATAAAATAGATTATGTACTAAAGGCCAGGGCCGAAGAAAGGAGCGAGTAAGCGTGGCTAACCAAGAGTTATTAGATTATATTCCCCGTTTTAAAAATGCCCGCATCATGGTTATCGGCGACTTGATGGTCGATGAGTATATTTGGGGAAATGTTTCCCGCATATCTCCGGAGGCCCCCGTCCCGGTAGTTAACGTGACCTCGGAAAATCTTTGTTTGGGAGGAGCGGGCAACGTAGTCAACAACATTTTTACTTTGGGCGGGAAAGTCTTCATCGCTGGGGTAGTGGGCAATGATGAGATGGGGCGGAAAGTAATCCATGACCTGCGCAAAATGGGCATAGATACCAAGGGAATAATCGTGGAAACACAGCGCGTAACTACGGTAAAGACGCGGATAATAGCCCACCATCAACAGGTTGTTCGTTATGATCGCGAAGTTGTTCGCCCGATTTTTCCTGAGAATGTAAAACAGATAATAAATCTTTTGCAAACCTGGCTTCCGGAAATAGATGCCGTATTGATATCCGATTATGGTAAGGGAGTTATCTGCGGACCTTTGATGGAGCAAGTTCGGGCTTTAGTCAAGAGAGCGGGAAAAATAATTACCGTGGATCCGAAAGTTAAAAACTTTCCATTTTTTGGCGAAGTAACAGTGATCACGCCTAACCATTTAGAGGCAGCCGAAGCAGCTGGCCGCTGGATTCAGAATGAAGAAGATCTAATGGTAGTGGGCCAGACACTTTTGGAGCGTTTACGGGCGCAATCAGTGCTCATTACTCGCGGAGAAAAAGGGATGAGCTTATTTCAGGATAATGGAGAGGTGACCCATATACCTACCGTAGCTAAGGAAGTTTATGATGTGACCGGAGCTGGTGATACAGTCATATCAGTCTTGACCCTGGCTATGGCTTGTGGGGCTCCCGTAAAAGAGGCGGCTATGCTGGCTAATATTGCCGCCGGAATTGTAGTTGGTGAAGTGGGGACGGCTACGGTCAAGTCTGCGGAGCTGGAAGATGCGGTAAAAAATGGGATTCGGGTAAAGAAGCAAAATATTTAGCTCCCCAGGAAGAGGAGAGATGAGTGAGTGTGCCGCATGCCCCCCAGAAAGTTAAATTAGTGATGAGTTTTCTTTATAATCAAGAAAATGATTTTCAGGAAGCGGTGCAGGTAACTGGGGAAAAGTATGGACCAGTCGATTTAGTCAGTGAACCTTTGGCTTTTAACTTTACGGATTATTATGAGCCCGAGATGGGCAAAAATCTGCAGCGTCGTTTGGTGAGTTTTGAACCTTTAATTTGCGCAGATTCTATAGTGGCAATAAAACTTTGGACCAATGAATTAGAAAAGTGTTTGGTGAATGAAAGAGGAGGACGCAAAGTAAATATTGACCCGGGATATTTAGCTGCCGCCAAGTTTGTTTTGGCTACGGGGAAAGATTATAGTCATCGGATTTATTTAGGCCAAGGAATTTATGGCGATTTGACTTTGATATTTAAAAAAGGAAGTTTTCAACCTTTGTCCTGGACATATCCGGATTATGCTTCGTCGCCCTTATTAGACTTGCTTAACCTCTTACGCCGCAAGTATCTCTGGCAGCTAAAGAGGTTGTCGCCAAAACGGGGAGAGGAATAGCGGAGATATCATGATTAAATCTATGACCGGCTATGGCCGGGGAGAATGGAAAGATGAAAATAGACAAGTGGAAGTAGAAATAAAATCTTTTAACCATCGTTATTGCGATGTGCAAATCCATCTTCCCCGCCGGCTAAACTCCTTGGAAGGCCAGGTGCGTCAATTAGTTAAACAAAGAGTTTCCCGCGGGCGAATAGAAGTTTTCGTGCAGATGAGTGATGCTTCTTTGGCTGAACAAAAGTTAGAAGTGGACTTAGAGTTGGCTAAGGACTACTTATTAGGGTTGCGGACGCTCCAAGAAAAATTAGGTATTCCGGGGGAGATTAACTTGGAGACCTTTGTTAACTTTCGGGAAATTTTTACGCGCAAAGAAGTTGAAGCTAATTTAGAAAAGGAATGGACTATTTTACAAGCTGCTCTAGAAGAGGCCTTAATCTCTTTGGATAGAATGCGCCAAGAAGAAGGAAATATCTTAGCTCAGGATTTTCAGCAGCGCCTGCGAACCGTGGTTGAATTCGTGCGCCATATTGAAGAAAGAGCTCCCTTAGCTCTGAAGAACTATCACCAGCGTCTTCGCCAAAAGGTGCAAGAATTTTGTCTGGAGGAGCATGTTGATGAAGCACGCCTGGCTCAAGAAATCGCTTATCTGGCAGAACGGAGCGATATTAGCGAAGAACTGGTCAGGATGAAGAGTCACCTCTACCAATTTCGAGAAATGTTGGGGCGGGCGGAGCCCATGGGCCGCAAATTAGAATTTATTCTCCAAGAGATTAACCGCGAGGCAAATACTATCGCGGCCAAAGCAAGTGATGCCGAGACAGCCCAATTAGTAGTGGAGATAAAGAGTGAACTGGAGAAAATGCGGGAACAGGTGCAAAATGTGGAATAGGCTAGCTTAAAAAAACTTTAAGGGAGGAAGATAACTTTTGGTGGTAGGGGCGAAACAAGGCATTTTGTTTATCGTGTCTGCCCCTTCGGGAGCAGGAAAGACTACCCTCTGTCAGGCTATGACTCGTCTTTTCCCTGATCTTTATTATTCGATTTCTTACACCACCCGACCTCCTCGACCAGGAGACGAGGAAGGAAAAGACTATTATTTTGTAACCAAGACAGAATTTCAGGCCATGATAGCGCGGGGGGATTTGGCCGAGTGGGCGGAAATATACGGCTATTATTATGGAACATCCCGGGCCATTTTGGAGAAAAAGTTGCAAGAAGGCCGGCACGTAATTTTGGACATTGATGGGCAGGGAGCAAAGCAATTGCGGGAACAAAATTGGCCGGGAGTTTTTATTTTTATTCTACCCCCCTCTCTGGAGGAACTTAAGAGAAGACTTAGCCAGCGCCACACCGAAAGTCTCGCGGCGTATACGGCCCGCATAAATAAGGCCAAAGTGGAAATTTGGGAAGCACGCTGGTATGATTATATTATCGTAAATGACGTCTTAGAAAAAGCCCAAGAAGAGTTAAAAGCAATTATTCTGGCTGAGCAATGTCGCCGGGCAAGGAAGGAAGATAAATTGGCCGAAATTTTGAACCAAGATTGTTAATAAAAAGGAGGTATAATCTATGGCCCGCATAACAGTGGAAGATTGTTTGCGACGAGTGCCTAACCGTTTCATTTTAGTGTTAATGGCGGCGGCGCGTACTAAACAACTACTTAAAGGGTCAAAACCAAGAGTGCAGACTGATAATAAAGAGGTAGTTTTGGCCTTGCGGGAAATTGCCGCTGGGAAAGTTACGCTACTGATGAACAAAAACGAAAAAAATATAAGGAGAAGAGATAATGGCTGAATCGGCAGCCTTGAGCCCGGCGGATGTTATACAGAAGATTATCTTCGCTTTAGATGTAGCTAATCTGATGGAGGCCAGAAGATTCATTAACTTGCTGAAAGATAAAGTGGGCTTCTTTAAGATTGGCCTGGAGCTTTATACGGCCTATGGCCCAGAAGCCATAAAAGCGGTGCAAGCAGAAGGGGGAAAAGTTTTTTTGGATTTAAAATTCCATGACATTCCCCAGACAGTTTCCCGGGCTGCCGCCGAAGCGGTTAAACAGGGAGTAGCTATGCTTAACGTGCATGTGGCCGGGGGCTGGGAAATGATGCATAAAACCGTGGAAAGCTGTCAGCAAATAGCCCAAGAAATGAATTGTGCTCCCCCCCTTATCTTAGGGGTAACCCTTCTCACCAGCCTCGATGAAGGCAATTTAAACCAAATAGGCCTGATTGGTCCCCTCCAAGAAAGGGTGGTTAGATTAGCAGAGTTGGCCAAGACTGCTGGTCTTCAGGGAGTGGTAGCTTCTCCCCAGGAGATAAGCCTTATCCGTCAAAAATGTGGAACTTCTTTCGTTATCGTAACGCCTGGAATCCGCCCCGCCTTCAGTCAAGTGGAGAAAGATGACCAAAAAAGAATGATGACTCCTAAAGAAGCTATCGCGGCCGGGGCTGACTTTATTGTCTTGGGACGTCCCATACGTATGGCCCCTGATCCAGTGGCTGCTATGGAAAAAGTCATAGCCGAGATTATTTCTTAATTCCTTGCCTTTTGGTCCGGCCATTTAATAATTACCTTAGGTCACAGCAAATGTAAAATGCTTCTGGGTGGGTTGGGGAGAAGAAAAAATTAAATAGGCCTAAACCTTAAGGTTAGAAGAGGGGAGGAACAAAGACATCAAAGTTCAAGATTTCCTCTTGGACATCAAAGATGCGGTGGCGAGTGTTCTTGGGAACGCGGATGAGCGATCCTTTAGAAATAGGAAATTCTCCCACGCCCTCGATCCACATCCGAGCTTGGCCAGCCAGAATAAAAATGATATCTTCTTGGATTTCGTGGATATGGATGGGTATTTCGTCACCCACAGGGATCTTAACCAAAAAACAAGTGAGGGGGCTTTGATCGTCCTTTTGCGTTAAGAAGGGTTTAATTTGGATGGGGAGAAAAGGATGAGGTTGCCAGGGTAACTCCCCCTCTCTTTTTAAAAAAATCATGATTTGCCCTCCGTGAATAATTAGGGTTAATAAAGAATGGTCAGCGCTAATTTGACAAAAGCTGTTCATTAGTATATTATTTTATTTTTAAAAATAGCAAGAGCCTCCTAATAAAAAGAGGAGAAAAAAATGGAAAAGAAGGATCTGGAACTTATTCAGAAATATATAAACGTGGATCCGGAGCTTAAACGTTACGTGGAGGAGCATGAGG
>Ga0209102_1000416_pt1 | contig 28659 bp, 27 predicted proteins | sample ConPoolayeHmetaG_FD_185483 | JGI IMG/M metagenome (GOLD analysis project Ga0209102, IMG submission 185483) | Hot spring microbial mat communities from California, USA to study Microbial Dark Matter (Phase II) - Cone Pool mat layer H metaG... ...
GGAAAAAGGTGGCCCTACTGATTCCCAAAGTCGACTCGACTGCCGGTCTATCCAATATCCCCTGGCAGTACCCCTTCAGCAAAACTTTCACCTGTTCGGCAGTGAACCTCTTGTGGATCTGGTCCATACATCCTCCTTTTTTTCAGAAGGATGTAATATCCCAGTCCAGTTTTGAACCATTAACAGTCTAACTTTCAAGCGTTAACAGTCTAATTTTGAAAAATTAGTAAGATTTTATAAATAGCTAATTGACAAGGTAGTTGCTGACAAATATAATGAACAAACTGCTAGAAATATTATACGAGGAGGTCAAATGAAAGCCGCAGTCTTATACGAAGTAAAAAAACCGCTGGTGGTAGAAGAGGTAGATATAGACCCACCAGGACCTGGCGAAGTGAAAGTGCGTATGGCGGCAACGGCTATCTGTCATAGTGACCTTCATATGCTTATGGGTGATTTGCCGGCAAAACTGCCCGGTGTGGCTGGTCACGAATGTTCAGGCTATGTGGAAGAAGTGGGGCCGGGTGTTACGTCAGTAAAGCCGGGCGACCATGTGGTTATGGCACCAGTAACAGGAGGTTGCGGGCATTGCGTCAATTGTATGTTGGGGCTCCGCAACTTCTGCCAGAATAACATACCCAGACCACCACATCTTCATACCAAGAAAGGGGTACCTATTGCCCCGTTGTCTGGACCCGTAGGGAGCTTTGCTGAATACGTCGTTCTTGGAGAATACCAGTGTGCCAAGATTCCCGATGACATGCCCATGGACAGGGCAGCACTTCTGGGTTGTGCCGTCATAACCGGGTTCGGGGCAGTGGTTAACCGTGCCCAGGTCAGACCCTTCGAGAGTGTCGTCGTATTTGGCATCGGGGGTGTTGGCGTCAATGCCTTGCAGGGAGCGGCATTCAGCGGAGCTCATCCAATTATCGCCGTGGACATCGTGGATAGCAGGCTGGAACTGGCTAAGACTTTTGGAGCAACACACACGCTCAACTCCGCCAAAGTCAAGGACCCGGTACAGGCGGTAAGGGATTTGACGGATGGGAGAGGGGTCGACTATGCCTTTATCATGACACCGAGCATTGAAGCGGTACGTCAGGGGGCTTCGATGTTAGCTCCACGCGGCATGGTGGTCGTTGTCGGGATCGCTCAGGGGGATTTGTCCAAGTTCACCGCGACAGAGTTCATCATGGAGAAAGTGCTCACCGGTAGCATGATGGGCTCGACTCGACTGCAACTGGATGTCTCCCGGTATGTGTCCATCTACAAAGCGGGACGCCTGAAGCTGGACGAACTCATCACCGGCCGGTATCCCCTGAGCAAGATTAACGAGGCGGTGCAGTCTTCTTCGAAGGGAGAGGGACTCCGTAACGTGATCGTCTTCGACTAGTAATACATTCAGAAAGGAGGTTATCATGCCAGTAGTTACCATTGAGATGTGGGAAGGGCGCACCATTGAACAGAAGAAACAGCTCGCCGAGGGAATAACTTCAGTGATGGCCGCAAAGCTCGGTATCTCTCCAGAGCATATCACTATTATCATCAAGGATAATCCCAAGCACAACTGGGCAACGGGCGGTAAACTTGCTTCAGAATAGTGTATAGAGTTGCTCAACACTCCCGAATATATGGTATGCTTAGATAGGATGTAACTGAGCCTCTGAGGACCCAGGGAGGAAGTTATGGATTTTAGAGACCCGGGAAATATTCTGTTTATTGCCATAATAGTCGGACTCCTGCTACTGCAATTTTTCCTCAGGCGGAGACGCTCGCCCCAAGCCACACAACAGCAAATTGTCCAGAACCTGCTGCCGGAAGTAAGATTCAATCTCAGGCTTGCCGAAGTCTTAACTTTGGATTGGCAGGCTAAAAAGTTCATGACAACTAACTGGAAGATAAATAAAAATAAGTTAGACTTTCTTGACCAGTCTTTACAGGCTACCCTCACCGATGCTTACACCATAGCTGAAGACTTCAATCAACAGCTAGGTATTGCCAAAAAATACAAGTCAAGTGGCTACCTGGCTAATATTGATTTAGCGAAGTTGAAAGAGAAACTCACCAAAAGCCGCGAGGGACTGGAAGCGTGGCTCCTGTCTAAGACAGGGACAAAAGAACCCCCGCCAAAATACCCCAGTATCACTGATTTTTTATTCGGTAGCCGAGGATAAAGAGTTTTTCATTTTTGGATAGCCAGCTATTCCCGGTTTTTTGGCGAGAGCTTCTCTTAATCGCTGGAAACGGTCTTGAAAGGAAGCTGAGGAAATGTCATCGGTGGACATGACTAGGGCATCTTCTCTATTATCAGTGTAATACCCTCGGCGCACCCCTACCTGGGTGAAACCATACCTGGAATATAGGTTCTGGGCAGCAATGTTGGAGGCGCGAACCTCCAGGGTAATGATACGAGCCCTTAACTCCGCCGCACGCCCGATAGCCGCCACAAGTAACATTTCTCCTATCCCCTGACGGCGGTAGGCTTCCCGCACGGCAATACTGGTGATGTGAGCTTCATCACCCATCACCCAGAAGCCAACAAAACCGGTAATGTAGTTTCTCATTGCCGGGGATGGTTTATCGCTCAAGGAACGGTCGTGGCCAAACAACCGCCTCAATCTGGACGCCAGCCTGGTCAAACTATTCCCTGAGGAAGCTTTCACCCCGGGCGATTCAACCAGCTTCTCTTCATCATAGGCCACGATATAATGGGCTAACCGATTTCGCAGTTCATGCTCAAAGTTGGGCGGGGGCCATTGGCTGGGGAAGGCTTCACGGTCAATCTCAGCAACCTGAGCAATATCTTCCCTGCGCATCAGACGCACATAACTGGACAAGTCGTCCTCCCCCTAGATAGAACTTTGTTGTCGCTATCCTATATTATCAACAATGTTGGTATCTATTTCAATACAACCCCGAACTATCTTTTTGCCATCCTGTCCGTTATACTATTAGGCACAGGCTAACGCCTGATTATAGCCAGTCCTGAAGCATATCGTAAGTTTCGGACTGGCTAACGGGGGTTGTCAGGTGCCAGGTGAGGAGAGCCTTGTTCAGCGAGCTAAGCAGGGAGACCGGGAGGCTTTCGCCCAGTTATACGAAGAGTACTTCGATAGGATTTATCGTTATATAGCTTTCAAAACAGGCGATAGAGTGGAGGCAGAGGATATGACTCAACAGGTCTTTCTCAACGCGCTCGATGCCATTTCTTCCTTCAAGTGGAAGGGTATCTCCTTCTCTGCCTGGCTGTACCGTATTGCCCACAATCTGGTAGTTGACTACCTGAGAAAGAAGCCAAAACGTGCTGCTACCCTGGTTAGTGAATCGCCGGCTGGTAGTGATGGTAATCCCCAGCTAATGGCGGAGCACAGTCTCGATATTGAGCGGTTGCTGTCAGCCTGTCAACGATTGACTGAGCCACAACGCCAGGTAATTTCGCTGCGTTTCGCTGGTGAGCTACCAATAGCCGAGGTAGCCAGGATTATGGGTAAAAGCCAGGGAGCGGTAAAAGCCTTACAGCACAGCGCTATAGTTGCTCTGCGTAAGGCATTATTGGGAACTGATGAGGAAGTCCAGAGAATTTGATAATATCCTAGATGAATGCTTGGAAAGTCTGCTCACCGAAGGTGCAACGGTAGAGCAGTGTCTCCAGCGCTTTCCGAAGCACGCCGATGAGCTTAAACCATTGCTTGAGACGGCTCTGGCTACCAGGAAGGCGTCAACCATTAAGCCCAGCCCCGATTTCAGGGACAGAGCCAGATACCAGTTCCACTCGGCACTCCAAGAAATGGGGCGCAGGAAGAGCGGGGTTTTCTTTCGGTGGGGCTGGCAGCCACGATGGGCAACGGTAGCGGCTACCGTCTTTGCCCTCTTTCTAGCTGGTGGCAGTACTGTGGCTGCTGCCAGCGGCAGTATGCCGGATGACCCTCTATACCCCATAAAGCTGGCAACCGAGCGGGTGCAGCTCGCCTTTACTTTCTCCGCTGTGGGTGAGGCAGAGCTTCACGCCAAGCTAGCCGATAAGAGGGTGGCGGAAATAATTCATATGGCTAAGGAAAATAAGCCAGAACAGATAGAGCGCACTGCCCAGCGTCTCGTCACTGACCTAACAAAGATAGCCCTTTTGTCCTCGCCCCGGGAGGTGACATCCAGCATAGCTATGGCACCAGCCGCCGAAGAGGCGCCAGTAGCTGAAGAAGCACCCCTGCTGACTCAGCGAGCGGGGGGTGGCAAGGAAGCACACGATAAAGTTGACCGCCGGGCTAGGTTAAAGGAGATTATTATGCATCAGGCTGACAATAATACCGCCCGTCTGCATGCCCTGTTAGAAACAGCCCCGGAATCAGCCAAACCTGCCCTCCAACGGGCAATCGCCCTCTCAGAGACTGGCTATAAGAAAGCCCTGGAGTCTTTCAGGGAAAAACCTTGATACTCCTTTGAAATCTTAACAGGATTTTAGTATTTAGCTGTTAAAATTCTAATTAGAAATGTAAATAGAGCGGAAAGGAGGTGAAACAGAAATGTTTCGGAGCAGGAAGTTTATTATCATTGGAGTGCTGGCTACCGCACTGATAATCAGCGCCTGCATAGGTGGGGTGGCTCTTGCCCAGTCGGGAGGAGGGAGTGATAACCAGTCTCAGTCTAGATTCGAGACCCTGCTGAGCAAAGTCTGCGAGATTTACCAGGCGAAGACAGGAGTCGCTATCGACCAGGCGGCGCTACGAGATGCCTTTACCCAAGCCGAGAAAGAGATGCGAACTGAAGCCCTACAAGACTACCTCCAAAACCTCGTGGAACAGGGCAAGATAACTCAGGAACAGGCTGACGAGTACCTCAAATGGTGGCAGGCGAAGCCCGATATGGAGCAGTATAGACAGCAACTAGAGGAGTGGCTCAAAACAAGACCTGATATACCCTCAGAGTTTAAAGAGTGGCGAGAGGCGATGCCTGACATTCCACTACCCGGACCCTTTGGGGGCTTCGGCGGTATGGGTAGGATACGTGGTTGGGGTAGGTTATGTCCTCCCATAAAATAACCTGGAGTCTTTATTAACCTCACCCCCCTAATTTTTCATAACCTTATCCCCCTTCCCCTGGGATGGGAAGGGGGATTAATTTATATAAGAGAGGCAAAGCCTCTCTCAATAAATGTCTGAATTAGAGGAAAAACCTCTGGAACTAGCATTTTCCTTAATATCTGCAGTATAACGAACAGCTGAGGGAATTAAGTCTTTTGCCTCGCTAAAACAGCGAGGGTTGAGGGGGTTTTTCCCTATTGTAGGGCAGACCAAGGTGCTGATAGGCCAGTTGGGTGGCTATTCGACCGCGAGGCGTCCTCTCCAAGAAGCCCAGTTGTAGCAGATAAGGCTCGTAAACATCCATAATAGTATCAGGGTCTTCGCTGATAGAGGCGGCAATCGTCTCCAGCCCTACGGGGCCACCGTTAAACTTCTCGATGATAGTACGCAGCACCTTGTGGTCTATTTCATCCAGACCTATGGAGTCAACTTCAAGCTTAGATAGTGCCTCAATCACCACTGATTGGGTGGCTACACCATTGGCGACGACCTGAGCGTAATCTCTCACCCGCTTGAGCAGTCGGTTAGCCACTCGAGGAGTGCCCCTGGCCCGCCGGGCTATTTCCTGAAGCCCTGCGGCGTCAACCTCCACATTGAGTATGCGGGCGGAGCGTTTGAGGATTGTTTCGATAGAGGCCTGGTCGTAGAAATCCAGGCGGTAGATGGCGCCAAAGCGGTCTCGCAGGGGCGGGCTCAGCAGGGCAAAGCGGGTAGTGGCGCCAATCAGGGTAAAGGCAGGAAGACTTAGTCGCAGGGTCTTAGCTCCGGGTCCCTTGCCGATAACAAGGTCCAAAGCGAAGTCTTCCATAGCCGGGTATAATATCTCTTCGACCGCCCGGCTGAGGCGGTGGACCTCATCGATAAAGAGTATATCCTGATTACGGAGATTGGTCAGGATAGCGGCCAGGTCCCCGGTGCGCTCTATGGCTGGCCCTGAAGTAATCCTGAGGTTAACTCCCATCTCAACGGCTATGATATAAGCCAGAGTAGTCTTGCCCAGACCGGGTGGTCCATAGAGTAGCACATGGTCCAGCGCTTCTCCCCTGCCTTTGGCGGCGGCGATAGCAATATTCACGTTCTCCTTGACTTTGGTCTGCCCGATAAAGTCCTCGAGGCGGCGTGGTCGTAGACTGGCATCCAGTGGTAAGTCCTCAGCACCGGGTTTACCCGATATAATCCGCGCTATCTTGACCTCACCCCCTTAAACAAGCTCTATTATACCATATCTTCACCCGAGCCACTGGGTGAGCAGTCTAAATAAAAAAGAGAGCCGCCCCAGGTTAATTAGGGCGGCTCTCTACTATTAAACAGGGTAAGGAAACGTCTAGGTATCTACCTCCGCTTCATCTGCTAAATCTAGTGTAGCCGCCCTCAGAGTTGATATCTCTTTACCAGTGCTTAACTTTGGCACCTCCTCAGAAGCCGGGGAGCGGGCGGGGATTAGGCGGCCAATGATCACATTCTCCTTAAGACCAACGAGCCTGTCGGTCGCCCCTTTCACAGCCGCCTCAGTTAACACCCGGGTAGTCTCCTGGAATGAGGCAGCGGCCAACCAGCTATTAGTACTTAGCGAGGCTCTAGTTATACCCAATAATACCGTATGGGCAGTGGCTGGTTCGCCACCCTCAGCCAGTACCTCAGCATTAATATCTTCATACTGGAACCTGTCTACCAGCTCCCCGGGTATTAGCTCGGTGTCTCCGGCTGAATCAATACGCACCTTGTTCAGCATCTGATGAACGATGATTTCAATATGCTTGTCATTGATATTAACCCCCTGGGAGCGGTATACCCTTTGTACCTCGTCTACCAGGTATTGCTGCACTGCCTCCCTACCCAAAATGTGCAGCATCTCTTGCGGGTTGATAGAGCCATCGGTAAGCTGCTGTCCTGCCTTTACCACGTCCCCAGTCTGGACACGAATCGGGGTGGCCGCCGGAACAAAATACTCTCGCTCCTCTTTCTCCTCATAGATAATGGACAAGCGCCCATCTTCAATAGCTACCCGACCAGCAACACCAGCCAGAATTGGCTGATTTGGACTAGCTAAAGCTACCGGTGGTAAAGCAGCTTCATCTCGTCGTATCGAGTCTTCAGCCTCAGGGGCGGGGCAGGCTAATGCGGTTCCTATATCCACCCACTGGCCATCCTCCACCAAAATTTGCCAGCCGGAAGGCAGTGGATATTCGTCGCGGAATACATCTAGGCTAGTAACCCTAATCTTGTCTCCCTCCTCCCCATGAATCACCTCAGCCACGCCGTTTATGTCTGAGATAATAGCCGGAGACTTAGGTGGTCTTGCCTCAAAGAGCTCTTCTACCCTAGGCAGACCGCTGGTAATATCAAGGCCGACCACCCCGCCAGTGTGGAAGGTGCGAAGAGTCAACTGAGTACCCGGCTCGCCAATGCTCTGAGCTGCAATGATGCCCACCGCGGTGTTGAGGTCAATTAGATGCCCTCGGGCAAGGTCTCGACCGTAACACCGCTGGCAGATACCACGTCGGGACTGGCAACTAAGGGGGGACCTGACATGAACCTTGGTTATCCCAGCGGCAATGATTTCGTCTGCCTTCCGCTCATCAATTTCCTCATTCCGGTCAACGATGACTTCTCCAGTTTGGGGGTTAACCAGTCTACTGGCGGCTAACCGGCCGATTATCCGCTCAGCAAATGATGGCAGCATTTCCCCTCTCTGAGGTTCAGATATCCATATCCCATCTATAGTCTCACAATCCTCCTCGAGGATAATGACGTCGTGAGCTGCGTCAATAAGGCGTCTGGTGAGATAACCGCTCTCTGACGTCCTCAAGGCGGTATCAGCTAGCCCCTTGCGAGCACCGTGGGTAGAGATAAAGTACTCCAAGACACTCAAGCCCTCACGGAAGCTTGACTTGATAGGAAAGTCAATTATTCTACCCGAAGGATTGGTCATCAAACCCCGAATACCTGCCATCTGAGCAATCAGGGAAATATTGCCACTTGCCCCGGATGTTGCCATCGTGTAAATACTGCCGTAACGGTCAAGGCTCTCGGAGACAGCTTCAGTAATCTTGTCAGTGGTTTCCGTCCATAACCTGACGACACCATTATACCTTTCGTCCTCGGTGATTACGCCACGATGATACTGGCTTTCAATGAGGGCGGTCTTAGCCTCTGCCTCCTTCAGCAGCTCTATCTTACTCTCAGGAACCTCGATATCACTCATGGCGATGGTAGTCCCAGATTGGGTAGCATAGTGGAAGCCTAGCTCTTTCAAGTTGTCCAGTACCACCGCCATTTCTTCATCACTAAGTAGCTTAGAGCAACCGGTTACCACTTCTTTTAAGCTCGATTTGTCAATTACTTTGTTGTAAAAGCCCAGCCCTGGGGGCAGAACCTCATTAAAGAGGATACGACCAACGCTAGTCTTAATCCTCTCCCCACCTCTCTCTTGAGCTCTGACTTCAATTTCAGCTCTACAGTCAACAGCGCCAAGTTCATAGGCGAGCTTCGCCTCAGCGAAACTGCCAAAGATGGTGCCTTCCCCTTTGGCACCGGGTTTGATGGTCGTCAGGTAATAGCAACCCAGAACCATATCCTTGGTTGGCGTTACTATTGGCTCGCCACAGCTTGGCAGCAGCATATTGTGGATGCTGAGCATTGTCTCTCTAGCCTCTTTAACCGCCGCCTTAGAAAGAGGGATATGAACTGCCATCTGGTCACCATCAAAATCAGCATTGAAAGCTGTACATACCATCGGGTGGAGCTGGATGGCACTGCCATCAATGAGTACCGGCTCGAAGGACTGAATGCTGAGCCGGTGCAGGGTGGGAGCCCGGTTAAGCAGCACCGGCCGTTCCTTGACCACCTCCTCGAGTATGTCATATATCTCCGGCTTGGCCCTTTCCACCAAGCGTCGGGCGCTCTTGATATTGTGGGCAAGACCTCGCTCCAGTAGCTCGCGCATAATAAAGGGCTTAAATAGCTCCAAGGCCATTCGTCTAGGTAGACCACACTGGTGAATTTTAAGTTCCGGACCAACAACGATGACGGAGCGCCCACTATAGTCTACCCGCTTACCTAATAGGTTCTGGCGGAAACGCCCCTGTTTACCCCGGAGCATGTCTGAGAGTGATTTCAACTTATGATTGCCACTGATTGAGGAGGTTTGTCCCTTCTTGCCATTATCAATAAGGGAATCAACGGCCTGCTGGAGCATCCGTTTCTCGTTACGGATAATAATTTCAGGCGCCCCTGTTTCCATTAAGTGGCGCAACCGGTTGTTACGGTTAATAACTCGCCGATACAGGTCATTAATGCCACTGATAGCAAATTTACCCCCCTCCAGCTGAACCATAGGTCGAAGGTCAGGGGGCAATACCGGTAGCACCGTCAAAATCATCCACTCCGGCTTACTGCCACTGCGGCGGAAAGCCTCTATTACTTGCAGCTGCTTAGAGGCTTTTTTGCGGCGTTGGCCTGAATTAGAACGGGTCTCCTGGAGCAATTCGTTACGCAATTCGTTAAGGTTCATCCCCTTAATCAGCGTGTAAATAGCCTCAGCCCCCATCCCAGCCTCAAAAACCTGACCGTATTTCTGTTTCAACTCCTGATATTGATTCTCGGTTAATAGCGCTCGTAAGCGGAGGTTTTTTAGCTGTTCCACCTCGATAGAAAGTTGCTCTTCGAGCTTGGCTTTTTCTGCTTCCCGACTCTGGCGGAGCTGGTTTATTGCTTCTTCTGAAGCCTTCTTCTCAGCGATTTTAGCTTCCAATGCCTCCTGGCGTTTAGCTATCTCCAGTGAATACTGCTCATTAAGTTGCTCAATTGCCCGCTCACGCGCCTCCTCATCTATGGATGTGATAATGTAATGGGAAAAGTATAGAACACGCTCCAGATTCCGTGGTGACAGGTCGAGCAGTAGTCCCAACCGGCTAGGTATTCCCCTGGCAAACCAGACATGACTCACCGGACAGGCCAGTTCAATATGTCCCATCCGCTCCCGGCGTACCTTGGACTGGGCTACCTCAACACCACACTTATCGCAAATCACCCCTTTATAGCGTATCCTCTTATACTTACCGCAAAAGCACTCGAAGTCTTTGGTTGGCCCAAAGATTCTCTCACAGAAAAGCCCGTCCCTCTCTGGCCTCAGGGTACGGTAATTGATAGTCTCTGGCTTGGTCACCTCACCGTAGGACCAACTCCTGATCTGCTCTGGTGACGCCAAAGAGATACGAACAGCGTCAAAATCATTAACTTCAAGCATTCCCTGCTTCTCCTATGTCGGTGTCAGTTGAATCTTCACCGACCTCGATTTCTGCCTTTGGACGGGGCACTCCCCCACTTCCCTTGGCAGAGCCTACCCCCTCTCCTAACGAAATTTCAGCCGAACCTTCAGCAGCTCCCAGCGCTCCCTCCAGTTTAGGCACCGTGACCGTTTCTCCACTGAGGGCTGGCTTTTCTTCCTCATTAATTACCTCAACCGCCAGTCCTAGACTCTGCAGTTCTTTAACCAGAACCTTAAACGATTCAGGCACCCCAGATTGGAGGATGTCCTCGTTCTTAACTATAGCCTCATAGGCTTTGGCTCGACCGATAACATCGTCCGATTTAATCGTCAGAACCTCTTGGAGATTATGGGCGGCGCCATAGGCTTCCAGTGCCCATACCTCCATTTCCCCAAAGCGCTGACCTCCAAATTGGGCCTTGCCACCCAGAGGCTGCTGGCTAATCAAGGAGTAAGGTCCCGTAGAACGGGCATGAACCTTATCCTCAACCAGATGGTTCAGCTTCATCATATAGATTTGACCTACTGTTACCGGCTGGTCAAAGGGCTCACCGGTACGCCCGTCGCGCAGTATCGCTTTTCCGATAACGGGTGAGGGGAGACCCTTTTCTGTGCTGACCCTGGCTGCAACCCGTTCCAGCTCCTGCCGGCTCAGGTCTCGACTGTCTATACCCAGGTCTTCAAGCCATAATCGCAGACACACTTCCTTTGCCTCTCCCGGATAGTCATCAGAGAACACCTTATCGGCATCATAGCCACGGCTTTCAACCCACGCCTTAGCCTTTTCCAGTTGCCAGGTACCAGTATCATCATTATCGGGGTCGAGGTCCACTGCCTCAGCCTTTTGGCTTAGCCAAGCCCTGGCTAGGGCATCTTCAATCGCCACGTCGGTGGCACCATCAAAGACCGGAGTAAGCGCTTTGAAACCAAGTATCTTAGCTGCCCAGCCAAGATGAGTTTCCAGAACCTGACCAATGTTCATACGTTTTGGCACACCCACAGGGTTGAGGATAATATCTACCGGCGTCCCATCGGGGAGGAAGGGCATATCTTCAGCAGGAGCGATGATGGAGACAACCCCTTTGTTGCCATGCCGCCCAGCCAGCTTATCCCCCACCGAGATTCTCCGCCGCTGAGCAACCCAGACCTGCACCGACTCATTGACCCCGGCAGGTAGGTCATTGCCCGAGTAGCGTCTTACATTAATTACCTTACCCCACTCACCATGAGGTACCCGCAGGCAGGTATCTTTGACCTCCCGGGCTTTCTCACCAAAGATGGCTCGCAGGAGTTTCTCCTCGGCCGATAGTTCGGCCTCCCCCTTTGGGGTAATCTTACCGACTAATATATCATCCGGGCCTACTGCGGCACCGATCCGGATAATCCCGTCCTCATCGAGTTCACGCAGGCTCTCCTCACCCACATTAGGCACGTCTCTGGTAATTTCTTCGGGTCCCAACTTGGTATCCCGGGCTTCTACCTCGTGCTTCTCAATATGAATGGAGGTGAACGTATCCTTCTCAACCAGACGACTACTAATGATAATAGCGTCCTCAAAATTATAGCCTTCCCAGCTCATAAAGGCACACAGCACATTCTGCCCCAGAGCCAGTTCCCCCTTCTCCACGGACGAGCTATCGACCAGAACCTGCCCCGCCTCCACATGGTCACCTTTGTTCACTATGGGGCGTTGGTTGGTACAGGTTCCCTGATTGGTGCGCACAAACTTCATCAGTGGATATACGTCCTTGTTGCCATTATCCAGAGTAACAACGATCTGTGAGCTAGTAGCCGAAGTTACGATTCCCGGATTACGGGCAAACAAAACCTGCCCACTATGCTTGGCAACCTCCGCTTCCATGCCGGTAGCTACCAGGGGTGCTTTGGGAGAGAGTAACGGTACGGCTTGCCGCTGCATATTAGCGCCCATCAGGGCACGATTAGCGTCGTCATGCTCTAGGAAAGGGATTAGCGAGGCGGCGACACTGAATATTTGCTTGGGGGAAACGTCCATAAACCGGACCTTATCGGGCGTTTCCCGTAAGTAGCGTTCCCCCAGCCTGGCTTCAACCCTGTCACCGATAAACTGGTTCTTTTCATCAAGTGGGGCATTAGCCTGAGCAATAGTATATTTATCCTCCTCGTCAGCGGGGAGATAAACCACCTCGTCAGAGACAAAAGGCGCTACTTTTACCGTCCTGGGAGGTAGCTTAGATAGAGTATTGACATCCTTCTTAGTGATGACAGCCCCGGCTGTCACGATAGGCTTACCATCGTCATCAAGCACTGTCTCCCGGGCAATTCTCCCCACCAGCCGGTCATAATTATCGCTTATCTCTGAGATAACCCTGCGGTATGGCGTCTCAATGAAACCATAGCGGTTGATTCGGCCATAGGTGGCCAGAGAGCCAATAAGACCGATGTTGGGTCCCTCCGGCGTCTCAATAGGGCAGATTCTCCCGTAGTGAGAAAAGTGGACATCACGGACCTCAAAGCCAGCACGGTCCCGGGATAAGCCCCTTGGCCCCATTGCCGACAGGCGGCGCTTATGGGTTAGCTCGGCCAGGGGATTGGTCTGGTCCATAAACTGGGATAACTGTGAGCTACCGAAAAACTCCCTGATAGCCGCCACTACGGGGCGAATGTTGACCAGAGCGCTGGGAGTAGCTGATTCCGCAGGAATCGTGCTCATACGCTCCTTGGCTACCCGCTCCAGGCGCATCAAACCAATGCCAAACTGGTTCTGAACCAGTTCACCAACAGTGCGTACTCGCCGGTTTCCCAGATGGTCAATATCGTCAGCAGTGTCACTACCGATATTCACCATAATGACATGCCTGATTATCTCGACAATATCTTCCCTGGTCAGAGCTCGCTGGCTTTCGGGAATATTGAGCCCCAATCGCCTATTAAGCTTGTAACGCCCAACATACCCCAGGTCATAGTGCTGGGAATTAAAGAACATATTGTCTATCAGTCTTTTGGCATTCTCAATATTAGGGGGGTCTCCGGGACGCAACTTTCTGTAGATACTCAGTAATGCCTCAGACTTGTCCCTTACCTGAGGCTCGCGCTCTATGGTGGCACGGATGAACTCCCCCTCTGGAGAATTATCTCCCCGAGAAAACAGACTTAGGAGTTCCTCATCACTGCCATAACCAATAGCCCGTAAAAGCGTCGTTGCTGGAATCTTCCGCTTACCATTTATTTTGACCGAGATTACCCCCTGGCTGTTACTCTCAAACTCCAGCCAGGCTCCATGGTCGGGCACCAGTTTAGCCTGGCATAATTTGCGACCGCTAGCCCGGTCTTCTTCAGCAATGAAGTAGACGCCCGCGGAACGGAGTAACTGGCTTACCACTACCCGTTCCGCCCCACCGGTAATAAAGGTGCCTTTACTGGTCATCAGGGGAATATCACCAAAAAACAGGTCCTGTTCCTTGATTTCCCCCGTTCCCTTTATCAGCAACCTTGTCCTGATATAAAGGGGGGCTGAATAGGTCAAGTCTCGCAGACTGCACTCCTCTTCAGAGTAGCGAGGCTCCCGAAACTCGTAGCTAATAAAGCTAATCTCCTGTCTCTTGCCGGTGAAGTCCTGGATAGGAGATATCTCCTCCAGCAATTGTTTTAGCCCCTCTTCCTGAAACCAGCGGAAGGAGTCCAACTGAACCTCAATGAGATTGGGGACGGCTAGCACCTCGGGCAACTTGGCATAAGATTTTCTCAATGAAGACTCTAGTGTCTTTCCCACAGGCGTTGATGGCACAAAAACCATAACTATCTCTGCTCCTTAAACAGGTTTACGGCTCGTTGGATTACAGTAAGAATAATGCTAAACAAAGTAACCCACAATCAGGGATGTAAGAGAGGGTTTAAAAAAAGAAATGTAGCAACTTTAGAAGGCATAAAACCGCATTTTAAGCCTATCACATTTCCTGACACTTGTCAAGTACCTTCGTCCACACAACAAAAAACTGCTTACTGCCCTTTATGCCTAAGCCTTTCCCACAGTTCCTTCACTTTTCCCTTCAATTCATCAATAGCACCGTCATTATTGATGACCACATCAGCATACTTCACCCGCTCCTCGCTAGCTAGCTGGGAACGGATGCGAGCCCGGGTTCGCTCCTCATTCAGCCCGCGTTGCTGCTTCAGGCGTTTGAGCACTGCCTCCTCCGGGGCTATGGTAACCCAGACTTCGTCCACCAGTGAAGTCCAGCCAGCCTCAATCAAGACGGGGGCTTCAAGCACTATCACCTCTGCCCCCTGTTGCCGGTATTCTTCAATCCGCGCTTTTACCATCTCGTACATCCGCGGGTGCATTATCTGGTTCAGCCGTGACAGGGCCAGAGGGTCGTTAAACACTATCTCTCCCAGCTTCTTGCGGTCGATTTCGCCAGTAGGAGTAAGAACTCCCCTGCCAAAGGCATCCACCACCTCACGCCACGCTTCAGTATCGGGTTTGAACGCCTCATGCCCTACCTTATCAGCATCTATAACCACCGCCCCCAATTCAGCAAGCCACCGCGATACTGTAGTCTTGCCAGTGCCTATACCCCCGGTAAGACCTATGACTTTGGTCATTCTATCTATTCTCTTCAAATCTCCCTCGCCAGAACCAGCCCCCACACTGAGGCAGCACCGGCGGCTTTCAGCGCTACGGCACACGCCTCAAGGGTAGCTCCAGAGGTGGAGACATCGTCAATAAGCAGCACCCGCTTATCCCGTAGCCTGTCGTCACAACAGATAAAAGCATCAGCGACGTTGCCCCGCCTTTCTTCCACCGTTGCCGTCCTGGCCTGAGGAGGGGCATGTCGCTGCCGGATGAGGCAACCATCGACTACCGGTAGGCTGATAAGCCTGCCTAGCTCCTTAGCCAGCAGGCTGGACTGGTTGTAGCCACGCTCTCTCATTCGTTTCCGGTGCAGCGGCACCGGTACCAGGACATCGCCAGGCACGGGTTGAGTCAATAGATAATCATTCAGTAGCTGAGCCAAGGGCACCGCCAGACTTCTAAGGTTCCGGTACTTCAGTTCATGAACAGCCTGGCGTATTACCCCCTCAAAGCGGAAGGGAGAGCGAATACCGTCTATCTCAGCTCGCCAGCTAACACAACTTGAACAAAGTATGCCGCTGGGCTGAGGTCTACCACACCTGGAACAAAGTGGCGGCACAACCCGAGGTAATGAACTCTGGCATGAGGAGCAAATAAGCTGTCCCTCTCGCCCACAACCCAGGCACCATTGTGGAAATAAGAAATCAAGTGCTATTCCCCCCAGTTTAGCTACGTGAGGAAACACACTCACCGTCCGTTAGCCCGAATCTTCAGGGTAGGCACGAGGCGTTTTAACGCGAGCGGTTGCTGCTATGCAGTGATCCACTCATAATGGGTTCATCAATGTAGACATCGCCATTCCTGATCTTCAGGTTAAAGCCACAATCAGGATTGGTGCAGACCCATGCTTTGTAAAGAATGCTTGCTCCTTGGCTGCCGAAATCGGACAGAGGTACCAGGTCTCCAGCCTTGCATCTCTGACACTTGGGTAAACTTGGTTGTTCCACTAGGTCCACCTCCCAACCGGAATTAAATTTTTTACAGTATACACCAACTGATAACCGTTGGCAAGGGCTTTTATAGCTTAACCGAGCTAATCAGGCTATAAATAGCCCCTTCCCTGGTTAACTGACTCTTCATTAGGTTAATGGCATCAACTTTCATGGTGCCGCCCTCAAATCTGGTCCCGGCTATAAGCTGTCCTAACCTCTGACGGTCTTCTAATGATGCCTGGTCACGAACCCGGGCTAAAGTCAGATGGGGGGTAAACTTGCGTTTTTCAGGAGCAAAGCCAAGGTGTTCCAGATTAGACTCCAGACGTTGTTGGAGCTGGTATAGCTTATCTGTCTCCTCACTTAACCCTACCCAGACTACCTGAACTCGTTTCAGGTTGGGGAAAGCACCCAAGCCTTTGACCTCAAGATGAAATGGGGATATTCCCCGTGCGGCTTCTTCCATCGCTCTGGTTATCCCCCCAGTACTATCAATAGTAATATTGCCCAGGAACTTTAGTGTCAGATGAATACTATCCGGGTCAACCCACTTCACCCAGGGCTGCTTGCCCGATTTTAACTGAGCCACAAGCCGGCCAAGCTCCAGCTTTAGCTCGTCAGGAAGCTCAATAGCAATAAAAGAGCGGATTTGCTCCATAACGTTTGCCCTCTTTAACTCTCCTTCGACTTAGATACCCAGTAGCTTCCGGGCATTGCCTGACAGAATCAGGCTCTTGGTTTCCTCAGGCAAATCCAGAGACTTTATCTCTCTAAGCAACCGGTTCTGGGCAAGCAACGGATAGTCGCTGCCGAAAAGAACTTTATCCGCCCCAACAAGCTGGATAACCTGACTATACACCTGAGGGCTATAAAGAAAGGGTGACGCTGCGGTATCAAAAAAGACATTGCCCATCACCCGCTTGACCTCAGGCATTAAGGCATAAAACGGCAGGCCACCGCCCCAGTGGGCGCAGACCATGGTTAAATCGGGACAGGCCGTAATAAAGGAATAAAGTAGCTCCGGAGTAACCGCTCCCTTGCCCGGATAATTATGGCCTACTGGTTCGGAGGCATGGGTAAGCAGAATCAGCCTATGCTTCTTGATTACTTCGATAAGGGGTCTCATCACTTCTTCATTTCTTCTTAGGTCAAGTTGGGGCATGTCCGGTCTTATTTCACCGACCCCCCGTATCCCCCCCTTAACACAACGCTCAATCTCACTCAAGGCAGGTCCAGGAGACCGGGGCTGGACGGCGCAGAAACCTACCAGACGCTTAGGATACCGGGCGATTGACTCCAGAATATAGTCGTTAGTCTCAACACAGAGCTCGTGCCTGCTCCAGCTGATATTCAGCACCACCGAAATATCCACTCCGTCCCTGTCCATATCATCGATAAGCTCATCAGCCGTAGCCAGCTTAGCCTTTCTATTAGAGTACAAAACGGCAAAAAGGGGCTCTATGTCAATATACCTATCTCGGTTTTTCTTTATTCGTGGTGGGAAGATATGGGTATGAAAGTCAATAATCATCGACGGATTATAGCACAACACTCTATACTGGTTCAATATGACGCGTTTGAGGGAGCAATATGAAGTAAAAACAAGCCTTGTGAAGATTATAATGCTTTCAAAGCCTTCATTACCCATCGGCTGCTGTAGCTCGCCGTGGACGAGTGTTTATTGAGTTGCGATAGATGATTTCCTGCGGTATGATATTAGTTAGCAGTCTAAGGGTTGGAGTGCTAAAAATTAACCCCGATGGAATCGGGGTTGATTCAATTTTTAGGAAGGAGGTCTAGAATGGCGGTTAAGCTTGAGCCTCTGGCTGACCGGCTGGTGGTCAAGCCCATTGAGAAAGAGGAGGTAACCAAGGGAGGAATTGTGCTCCCCGACACGGCTAAGGAGAAACCTCAGGAGGGGGAGGTCCTGGCGGTTGGTCCGGGCAGATTATCCGAAGACGGGAAACGGATACCAATGGACATCAAAGTAGGTGACATTGTGATTTATGCGAAATACGGCGGCACTGAGATTAAGATTGAGAACGAGGAATTAATCATCCTGCGCGAGAGCGATATTTTAGCTAAGAAAGCTGAGTCTAAGCCTAAGACAAAGGCTAAAGCAACATAAACCAAAGAGATTTAGTATTTGGGAGGAGGATAAAAATGGCGAAGCAGATTATATTTAATGAGGAAGTAAGGCATGCCCTGAAGAGAGGGATAGATACCCTGGTTGATGCGGTAAAAGTAACCCTAGGGCCGAAGGGCCATTGTGTTGCCCTGGACAAGAAATGGGGGGCACCATCGGTAATCGATGATGGGGTTACTATCGCCAAAGACATTGAGCTGCCTGACCCGTTTGAGAACATGGGGGTGCAGTTGGTTAAGGAGGCGGCGAGTAAGACCAATGATGCCTGCGGTGATGGCACCACTACCTCAACTATTCTGGCAGGCGCGATGATTACTGAAGGCTTTAAGAATATAGCCGCCGGGGCTGAGCCTATGGCGCTGAAGAGGGGAATTGCCAAGGCAACCCAAGCCATCGTTGATGAACTCAAACGAGCATCCACCGAGGTGAAGGGTAAGGAGCAGATCGCTCAGGTAGGCACCATCACAGCCAAGGATGCCGAGATTGGAAATCTTATCGCTGAGGTGATGGAGAAGGTAGGCAAGGACGGGGTCATCACCGTGGAAGAGTCCAAAGGCATAAGCTACGAGACGGAATACGTAGAGGGGATGAAATTCGACCGTGGCTATATTAGTGCCTATTTCATTACCAATGCTGAGAAAATGGTTGCGGAAATAGAAGACCCGTATATCCTTATCACTGATAAGAAAATCTCGGCGGTAGCCGACCTGTTACCGGCTCTGGAAAAGATACTACAGGTATCAAAGAACCTGCTTATCATCGCTGAGGACGTGGATGGTGAAGCCCTGGCAACACTGGTGGTCAACAAGCTTCGTGGCACCCTTAATGTTGTCGCCGTTAAAGCCCCCGGGTTTGGTGACCGGCGCAAGGCAATGCTGGAGGATATGGCGATTCTTACCGGCGGCAAGGTGATTTCAGAGGAAATGGGGCGTAAGCTGGACTCGGTTACCGTGGAGGACCTGGGACGAGCGCGCCGGGTGACCGTGGACAAGGACAACACCACTATCGTCGAGGGCAAAGGCTCCGAAGAAGCAATCAAAGCCAGAATCAAGCAGATTAAGGCACAGATAGAGGAGACTACTTCAGATTTTGACCGGGAGAAACTTCAGGAAAGACAGGCAAAGCTGGCCGGCGGGGTAGGCGTCATCAAGGTGGGCGCGGCTACTGAGGTTGAGCTCAAGGAAAGGAAACACCGGGTTGAGGATGCTCTATCGGCAACTCGAGCCGCAGTGGAAGAGGGCATTCTGCCTGGTGGCGGTGTTGCCCTACTCAATTCTCTCAAGGTGCTGGACAAACTAGAGGTTAGCGGTGACGAAGCTACCGGAGTTAACATTGTCAGGAAAGCTGTGGAGGAACCCATTCGCTGGATTGCCCAAAATGCCGGCAGGGATGGCTCAGTGGTAGTGGACACAGTCAAGAAGAGCCCGCCCGGAATTGGTTATGATGCTGAGGCTGACGATTTTGGTGACATGGTAAAGAAGGGTATTATCGACCCAACCAAGGTGGTAAGGTCAGCCCTGCAAAATGCCGCCAGTATTGCCGAAATGGTTCTGATTACCGAGTCACTGGTTAGCGATATACCAGAAAAGGAGAAAACACCAGCCATGCCTTCCGGCGGAATGGACTACGGCATGTAAGGTTGACGTTCGGCACTTTCAGCGAACGAATAGCCGCCGTCCGAAAACGGCGGCTATTGTTTTGGCTGAAGTCACAAGAAAAGTTCTACAGCTTTAACAGTTCGGCTAAAGGCGCATCAACATCAACAGGGCCCACTGCTGCCAGGCGGAGGGAATCACCGACAATTAGCTCCTGGGCTAACTCCTTTAGCTCGTCAGCAGTGATGGCATCAATAATAGACACCACCTGGTCAACAGTAAGAATATCTCCCAGGAGAACCTCCTGCCCTCCCATCCAGCCGGCGACGCTACGGGTGTCCTCCATGCGTAACAGGAGACGCCCCTTAGACAGCTCCTTTGCTTTGGATAACTCAGACTGGGGGACTGGTTCCCTGAGACGGGAAAGCTGTTCCAGAATAGCCTCGATGACTGCCAACAGGTTCCTGGGTTCCACCCCGGCGTAGACAATAAGTGAGCCCGAATCAAGAAAATGGTCAACATAACTATGAATACTGTAAGTAAGCCCCAGCTTGTCCCGAATTTCGCTGAATAAGCGACTGCTCATTCCCTCTCCCAGGATGACATTAAGCAGGTCAAGGGTAAACCGCTTGGGGTGGAAAAGAGATACGCCGGGTAATGCCAAGCACAGGTGGACTTGCTCGGTGTCTCGTCTCTCCACCTTCAGCCGTGGGTTTGGTTGTTCCTGATAGGGTGAGTATCCAGGACGAGGCCGCTGCTTGCTCCAGTTACCCGTAGCTTGACTCACCGCAGCTACCGCTTCCTCATGCTGAATATTGCCGGCAATGGCAACCACCGTATTAACCGGTAGATACTGACTTTCAATGTAGCCAAGAAGCGTATCTCTGGTAACGGCGGCTATTGAATCTTTGGTACCGGCGATATCTCGCCCCAGAGGATGCCCGGGCCACAGAAGTTCATCAATGAGAAGATGAACCTGCTGCGACGGGGAATCCTTGGTCATATTAATCTCTTCGATGATAATCTGCCGTTCCCGCTCTATCTCCTGAGGTTCAAATTTGGAATGGAGTAGTATGTCCACCAGCAGGTCTAAAGCCAAGGGAAAGTGGGGTTGAGCCACTCTAGCCCAGTAGAGGGTTGATTCCTTATCGGTACCCCCATTAAGCATCCCCCCAACTCCCTCTATCGTCTCTGAGATTTCTTTGGCCGTCGCCCGCTTTGAGGTACCTTTAAAGAGCAGGTGCTCAATAAAATGTGATATACCTGCCTCATCCTCGCTCTCATATCTGGAGCCGACGCCAATAAAGAAGCAGATAGACACCGAGCGGGTATGAGGCATGGTAGTGGTGACGATTCGTAGCCCGTTATCTAGAGTCGTCTTCTGATACAAAATCCTACCTCTTTAGGAATCTTCGAGATATATTCTAACGACATTCTGAATTCAGGTCAATTTATGGGCAGGTGTTGACGAATATTTTCAGATAAGCTAAAGTAAAAATGTTCGTCCTGCCGAAGTGGCGGAATGGCAGACGCGCTACGTTCAGGGCGTAGTGTCCGTAAGGGCATGGGAGTTCAAATCTCCCCTTCGGCACCAGGGAAAAGCGCTTGTAGCTCAGTAGGATTAGAGCGGAGCCCTGCGGAGGCTCAGGTCGTGGGTTCGAGACCCGCCAAGCGCGCCATACCAAGTGGGGATATATGGGCGGTTAGCTCAGTTGGTCAGAGCACCTGCTTTACACGCAGGGGGTCAGTGGTTCAAATCCTCTACCGCCCACTTTAGACGATTCGCTGACTCCGGGCGCCTTGCCTTACAACAGGGTAGGCCGTCAAAACGACTCTAATCTTGCCCATAGATTTCTTTTCCCAGCCGGCAGAGGGCTCTTGACTAAAGCCGTCCCATTTTAACAGTCCGCGTACCAATGCTAAAATAAAGATATACCCACCAGGGAAGCGTGTTTGTGGTGAGGTGAAACGATGGCAAAAGACTACTACAAGATATTAGGCGTGCCGAAAGGCGCTTCTGACGAGGAAATCAAGAAAGCCTACCGAAAGCTGGCCATGCAGTACCACCCGGACCGCAATCCCGGCAAAGAGAAGTGGGCAAACGAGAAATTCAAAGAGATAAACGAGGCGTTCAGTGTCCTGGGAGACCCGGAGAAGAGGCGACAGTACGACCAGTTTGGAACGGTCGGGGTGGCCAGCGATATTTTTGGCAGCCAGTACACCAGGGCTGGCTTTGAGGATTTGATGAAGGATTTCGGCAGTGCCGGGCTGGGCTTTGGCTTTCTTGATGACATATTCGGTGATTTCTTTAAGGGTAAGGGCGTTTCCTTCTCCTTCAGAAGCTTCGGTGGCCCGGGTGGCATAAGGTTTGAGAGTTCACCAGGAGGCAGAATCAGCTTTGAGGACCTGTTCCGGCAGGCGGGAAGGACCTCCACAGGGAAGCGGGAAGTCCGTTACGAACTGCAAATCAGCCAGGCGGAAGCCCTTCAAGGGACGAAGAAAATCCTGACCAGAAAAGGGAAAAGGCTGGAGGTGAAAATACCGCCGGGGGTCAAGACTGGCACTATCGTCAGGTTGAGCAACGCTCGCCGCATCACCGACGGCGAATCGGGCGATATCACCATCCTGGTGAAAGTAAAATAGGCCAGATGGTGCCGCTTGAGTATCCCGTGCTTGCGTGGAGTAATGAATAAGGAGCCGATGTTCGGGGTAGGCACATCTGCCCTGTTTACCGGTCCTCTAGGCTAGTTGATTAATTCAGGCTATAATATCTACTGGGAGGGTCAAACGGCGTGGCAATCAGGTTCTATAAAGAGCCAAAGCTGGAAAGACCGCACCTTGTCTGCGGCTGGCCGGGCATTGGCCGGATTGGAATAATGGCAATTGATTACCTGAGACGTGCCATCGCCGCCGATGAGTTTGGAGAAATAGAACCATGGGATTTCTTTGAGCCCCGCAAGGTCACCATACAAAATGGTCTGCTGAAAGACCTGGAGTTTCCTACCAGCAAATTCTACTATCAGAGGCTCAGGAATAGAGACCTGCTCCTGTTTATCGGTGAGGAGCAGCCGGCGGAGGGTACCAGACTGTATGCCACAGGAGAGAAAGCCTACGCAATGGCCAACCTTGTCCTGGATGTTGCCGAAAGATTCGGCTGCCAGAGAGTTTATACATCAGGTGCGGCGGTGACCCAGACCCATCATACCCTGAAACCAAGGGTATGGGCAGTGCCCAACAGTGAAGACCTTATCGAGGAAATACGGGACTATGAGAACACCATCCTGATGTCCGAGATTGAAGGGAGACATGGTCAGGGTGCCATCACCGGTCTGAATGGACTCCTGCTGGGAGTAGCCAGGAAAAGGGGCATCAAGGCTCTCTGCCTCATGGGTGAAATACCCTACTACTTGCAGGCTTCTCCCTGGCCATATCCCAGGGCTTCGGTATCGGTGCTGGAAGTCTTGACCGGCAGTCTGGGGATTGACATTGACCTCATCCCACTCATCGAGATGGCCAAAAAGATAGATGATAGCATTGAAACGTTCTTGGGAAATCTCTACGAAGCAGAGGCGATACCCCCTCCAATAAGAAAAGAGATAAAAGACAGCATTGAGAAAATGAGATTCGTCAGGGAAAGCCCCGGGCCAATTACCGAAGAAGACCAGAGGCGAATCATGGAACACATTGATGAATTCTTCAAGAAAGGCAAAGGGGATGAGAGCGCCAGTTAACGTAAATGTCCGTTCCCAGCCCGAGCTTGAAAATGCCTCTCTCATCGTCGGCTGGCAGGAAGATGCCGGTAAGCTGGGACCAAAGGTAATCGACTACCTCAACAAGCACATCAAGGGCAAGAGTTTTTGTGAAATCGAGCCGGAAAGGTTCTTCCCCATGGGTGGCGTGGTTATTGACAACGACATAGCCCAGTTTCCGGTAAGCAGATTCTATGCGGGAGCGAGGAAGGACCTGGTGATATTCGAGAGCAACCAGCCACCTAACGAGCGGTACAGGTTCCTCAACACCATTCTCGATGTGGGAGAATACTACTGCAAAATAAAGGAACTCTATACCGTTAGCGGGACGATTGCCCCGATTGCCCATACCGCTCCCCGCAGATTAATGACAGTCTTTAACCAGCCGGAGCTTCAGAGGAGGCTTCGAGGCTACGAGCTTGAGAATATGACATGGGAAGGACCGCCAGCCATAAACAGTTTTCTTCTATGGGCAGCTCAAAAAAGGGGAATCCCGGGAGTAAGCTTGTGGCCGGAGGTAGCCTTTTATCTGGCAGGTGCGGAAGACACAAGAGCCGTAAAGTCCGTGCTCTCCTTCTTTAATCGGAGATTTGACCTCGGTCTTGATTGGACAGAGCTTGACTCAAAGATAAAAGCTCAAGATGAGAAGTTAGCCCTGCTGAGGAGGGAGAACCAGGAAATAGACAAGTATATCCGCACGCTAGAGGTCGGGCTTAGCCTGAATGAGGGAGAGCAGCTGGCACTGGCACAGGGAGTGACTGAGTTTCTGGGAAAGACCCCGTCATAGTTCAGTTGCTTATCGAGGTAGTATCATCAGTGCCTCGTCAGGATTGCCTATCGCGCGATATGCCCCTCTCAGGTACATTATTCCTACCAAGGCGCAGGTTACCGCGTCAAGCTCATCACCGCTCATGGTGCCGACCAGCCCTTTAACGCCCACCAGGCTGAGACCTTTTGCCAGCTTCTCCAGTCCCCTTCTCTTTCTTGGTATTTGCCATATGTCCTGGGCGGCTCCAGGATAGGTCTCGATGACCGTCAGCCCCTTGCTTTCCAGCGTGGTTTTCAACAGGATACCCCGCTCCGTGAGCTGCCTCATCGGGCCAAGAGTGATAGGGAAAAACTTGATCCCCATCCTGAGAAGCTCCCTGTCACATTGCCTGAGATGGACGCTATTCCTCTTTGCCAGCGATTCCCTGCCATGGGGCAGGGCTAAAGGAGCGTCTATAGCCGCCACATCCGCCTTAGCCTCAATTGTCTGCCGGACAATATCATCATCGGCATACACCAGGTTGGTGCTGGCCTGGAGGTTGCCGTCCATCACACACATCCCCGTAGGGCGGCTTGCAACTCCGGCAAGGTCAATGCCTACGGCTCTCACAACTTATTCTCCCTTCAACAAGCGCTGGAAAGCCAGAGCATCGTGAAGCATATTGAGGTTATTAAAGAGAATGTAGCCCTCCTTCTCCCCCAACATATTCTTGAGGTGCTCCAGCTCTTCCTTCGTGTAGCGATGTCGGTAATGTGGTCCACCATGCAGGCGGTAATATCGGGTCTCGCCATACACCGGCTTGTTTTCCATGGGGTCAACGCAGTGCACAAGCCCCAGCTCCGAACACAGGGTTTCGATGGTCGGTTCACTCCATCCGCCTCGCGGCTCCCAGGCTAAGATATATCCTGCGTCCTTTACCGAGTTGAAAAATTGCCTCATATTGGCGATGTTCTCCGGGGTCTCCTTGAAGCTCGGCGGGCACTGGAACAGGATAACCCTAGCCGCTAATGCCTGGGCAAATCTCCTTGTCTGCTCCCATGCCTGATGTACCTCCTCACTGGGTTGGAAAAAACCGTAGTGCCCCTCGGTACCTGCCGGAATTTTGATACCTGCTTTACGGTAGGTCGGGCTGGTGCAAGGATGGGTTATCAGTTGCCAGGCCTTTAAGGTAAATTCAAATTCTGCTGGTGCCTCCTGTCGCCACCTCTGAGCAGTTTCCAACCCGGGCATCTTATAGAAGGTCTGCTGAACCTCCACCAGGTTGAACTGTCTGAAATAGTCCTTTCTGCTGACGGGAAACCCGCAGCAACCAACCTTAACCCTGAGTAACCCGTGATTGCTCATTGGTTTAATCGTACCCTGCTTTTTGAGTGTTAGAAGATTCCCCTGGAGGAAGGGCGAGCCGGCCAAATCGGTGCTGTGACAAGAACAACGGGTCAAGTTCTAACGCCCGCAATCTCTCAAACTCAGCAAGCAGCGCCTTTTCCTCACGAGTCAGCTTCTTGGGCATACATACTTTGATTTCAACATACAGGTCGCCCCTCTCCTCGGCAAATCCGGGCATTCCCTTCCCCTCGATCTTGAAAACGCTTCCGTTCTCGGTTCCCTCAGGGATTTCCAGCGACTCTTCCCCGTCCAACCCTGGTATGCCGTAAATTTTCCCACCCAGAATCGCCTGAGTGAAGGTTATCTCTTTCTTCAGATAGAGGTCAGCTCCTCTTCTCTTAAAGACAGGGTGGTCTTTTACGGAGAGCCTGATATACAGGTCACCTGCCATGCCCCCCTCTGTCCCTGGCTCTCCCTCCCCTTCAACCTTTATCGTCTCGCCGCTATCCGCACCCCTCGGAATCCGGACACGAATCTCTTTCTGAACTTCCACTATTCCCCTTCCCTGGCATCGGTGACAGGCGGAAGTTATCCTTCTTCCCTGCCCTTGGCATCTGGGACAGGTGGTAATCCGCCGAAATACGCTCCATCCCGACCTTTGCTCATAGACAACCTGACCCTTGCCCTGGCACTCTCGACAAATTGATATTCCTCCCTTGGCTGCCCCCGTTCCACGGCAGGCGGGACAGGTCTCGCTCTTGGGCAGAGTTATCCTCTTCTCTTTCCCCCAGAAAGCGTCCTCAAGGTCAATCTCTAAATCATATTGCAGGTCTGCTCCCTTCGTTGGCGCCAGCTCTCTAAACCCCATTCTTGAACCAAAAAGGCTATCTCCATTAAAGAACGAATCGAAAATACTTCTCCCCCCGAAACCAAAGCCCCTGAAAAAATCACCGAACACATTTCTCAGACCAAGCTCGCTGAAGATGCTATCAAAGTCAATGCCCCCGAAAATATCCTCGGCGGTGTAGCCTTCAAGGCCCTTATGCCCGTATCGGTCGTATTTCCGCCTCTTAACCGGGTCACTGAGAACAGCAAAAGCCTCATTTACTTCCTTCATTTTTTCGGTGGCCTGTGGGTCCGGATTTCTATCCGGGTGGTACTTCATGACCAGCCTACGATAAGCCTTTCTTATCTCATCCTCTGTAGCATCTCTGGCAATTCCCAGAATCTGGTAGTAATCTCTCTTTTCCATTGGCTACTAACCCTAACTGACCAAGTACCCTAAAACCTCTTACTGTTTGAAGCTGTATTTTGTAATTCTATTTTATTAAGGATGGTAAACTATTTCCACGGCGCCCCATGACAGCGTCTTTTCTTGTCCTTTTTCAATTTTATCCTCTGGCATTACCCAGGGCAAGAAGCCGGAGTCCGTTTTCGACGAGACCGAAAGGTCGAGAACGCCTCCTATCAGGAAATGCCCGACTAAGCTTCAATAGCCTATTTAACGGTGCTAAAATAGATAACAGCGAGCCTCACCTGGCTGCTGGTTGGAAAAGGTGTAATGCCCTTGCTTCGGCCGTAGAACCTACAACGTCCTAATTAACGCCTGGTATCCGGATATGGAACTTAAAGCGAATTGCCTGACAACCGGGATTGGCTCTGTGCCCTGCACGAATGCTGTTACGGCTTGTCATGTGGTGCTCGACTATTTTGACGTGCCGTACTGGCCACAGTTACCTAAGAGGAGCTCCAACGAGAGTATGCCGCAATTCTTTGAGGCTTTCCCTGGCCTCGTTACCGAAGGTGACAGGCTCTATATTGACCCTGATAAATTTGAATTACAACTGGAAGATTTCTACCAGCGGGTCGTTGATTTTGAGACTCGCGGAACTCTCGATGGCTTCGCCATAAGCGAGCAGTACGCTGAGGGCTTACACTCGTTCCTTAAGTTCAAGGAACGGATGAGAGACGTCAAGGCTGTGAAAGGTCAGAGCATTGGTCCCGTTAGTTTTGGTTTGAATGTACTGGTGGCGAATGGAAAGCCAATGATATATGACGATATGATGAGGGACGCGCTTGTAAAGAATCTTACGATGAAGGTGAGGTATCAAGAAGAACTACTCAGGACCATCAGCTCAAATACCATGATATTCATTGATGAATCTAGTCTGGACCTTATATATAGCCCTTACATTGGATATGATGAGGAAAAGGCCAGGCAAGACCTTAAAGCAATTCTGGGCGTTATTAGGGGATTGAGAGGCATACATTGTTGCACGAATACAAATTGGCCTTTTCTTCTCGAACTGGTTGACGTGGTCTCGTTTGATGCTTACAACTATTCTCACAGGTTTCTCTTACACCACGAGGCAATAAAGGGCTTCCTACAGAAAGGCGGCCTAATTGCCTGGGGGATAGTGCCAACCTCTGAGGATGCCATCAGCGAAGATGCGGCCAGCTTGATTAAACGGCTCGAATCAAACTTCGAATATCTATCGGCTAAGGGTATTGAATATGTTGACCTCTTGAGAAAAAGTCTGATAACTCCAGCCTGTGGTCTGGGAACCAAGAGCATCCCGACAGCACTTCGAGCTTTCGAATTGACGAGGGAAATCTCACATAGTCTAAGGCATAAATACTCTCTTTAAGCATACCGCCTTAGCCAAAAATACCGCGATTTGTGATAAAAATAACTTACGATGTAGGCCCTAGTGACTATCGAGCATGAGTCAGGGATATCAAGCATATGGAGAGAAGGATTATTTGAGGCGTGGTTCTCCTAGTGGTCTGGCGGTAACGCTTCTCCCCACCGCATAGATAATCCCGCTGATAATCCATAGGGCAATAGAGACGAAGGGAACCCAGGGCCAGAAATCACGGAGGCTGATAAGAAGTGGTATCAAACCTAGAAAGCCCAAGATAATACATACAATGACCCCTATTAAATACCCTCGCTTGATTCTTCGTGGCGTTTCAATCATTTTTTCTCCTCCAGGTCCAACCCTAACCTCGGGATAGTATGGACCCCCCCTACCAGTAGCACCGCATCAAGCTCTTTTGCCCTGCGAATAGGAAAGTCACCACCCCTAATCTCAGCATTGGGCATGTAGCCCCGCAGCCAGTTCCTGACTTCAGAATAACCATCCATTGAAATGTGCTCCCGCCGCCCCGCCAGAACAA
>Ga0209102_1000417_pt1 | contig 28651 bp, 21 predicted proteins | sample ConPoolayeHmetaG_FD_185483 | JGI IMG/M metagenome (GOLD analysis project Ga0209102, IMG submission 185483) | Hot spring microbial mat communities from California, USA to study Microbial Dark Matter (Phase II) - Cone Pool mat layer H metaG... ...
TCCTCAAATAGAAGTGACCTTTGACATTGATGTCAATGGTATTTTGAATGTTAAGGCGGTTGATAAAGCTACCGGTAAGTCACAGTCGATTGTGATTAAAGGAGCAATTGGTTTAAGTGAGGAAGAAATTAAAAAAGCTAAAGAAGAGGCAGAAAAGTATGCGGCTGAGGACCAGAAAAGGAAAGAGCTAGCTGAGGCTCGTAATCAGATTGAGAGCTTAGTTTTTGTGGCCGAAAAAACCCTAAAGGATGCCGGGGATAAAGTTAAAAAAGAGGATAAAGAAAAGGTTGAGGCGGAAATTAAAAATGTCCGCGAGCTTTTGGGGAAAACTGAGGTTACAAAAGAAGAATTGGATGAGGCTTCAAGAAAACTTTCTGAGGAACTTCAAAGGGTAGGAGCGGCGATGTATCAGGGGCAACAGACAGCTGAGGATACCTCAGCAAAGGAGGAAAAGAAAAAAGAAGACGATAAGGAAAAGGCAGAGGAAGGAGAAGTAGTAGAATAATTTAAAGCCTTAAGTTTAAAATTTTAAATTTGTAAAGGGCCGCACTTGCGGCTTAATTTTTATTAAAATTAAAATATGACACCGAAGAGAGATTACTATGATGTTTTGGGAGTTAGTCGGAATGCCTCCTTAGAAGAGATTAAAGAGGCCTATCGAAAATTGGCAGTAGAATGGCATCCTGATAGGAATAAATCTCCAGAAGCAAATGAGAGATTTAAAGAAATAAACGAGGCTTATGAGGTTTTGGGCAATAAGGAAAAGAGAGCCGTATATGATCAGTTTGGCCACGCTGCTTTTGCTTCAGGAGGGGGGGCAGGGGGCTTTGGATTTGAGGGATTTCCCGGAGGATTTACCAAGACCTACCGCCAGGGGCCGTTTACCTATACTTATACTAGTTATGGGGGAGGAGGGCCGTTTGAGGGATTTGGTTTTGATTTTTCCGACCCTTTTGAAATCTTTGAACAGTTTTTTGGCAGTTCTCCTTTTCGGGAAACACGGAGAATTCCTCGTTATGGATTAACTCTAACCTTTATGGAAGCGGCGAAGGGTTGCGAAAAAGAAGTAGTAGTGGAAGGAAGAAAACGGACTATTCGTATCCCTCCAGGAGTTGATGAAGGAACAAGAATAAAATTTGAGGATTTTTATGTGACAGTTGACGTTAAGCCAGATAAAGTTTTTCGGCGCGATGGGGTTGATGTTTTTGTTAACCAGGAAATTCCTTTGACGTTGGCAATTTTAGGGGGAATAGTAGAAGTGCCAACAATTGATGGCCCGGTGAAATTAAGAGTTCGTCCTGGTACTCAACCGGGGACAATGGTTAGGTTGCGCGGTCGGGGAATAAAACGCTTTCGGAGCAATAGCCGTGGCGACCAGTATATTCGTCTTTTAGTTAAAATTCCAGAAAAACTAACTCCGAGACAAAAAGAGTTGATAAAGGAATTTGAAGGGAAATAGCTTTTCTTGACTAAAGTCTCTTTACCGTGATAAAATCTCCTAGGTTAAGAAATTTTCGAGGTGGGGAGGCCCACCTTTTTTAGAAATGGCGATATCCAAACCAAAAACTGAATTTGCTGCTGCTTTAAATCAAATCTGCGCTGAGCGGGGGATTGAACCGGAGGTAGTTTTAAAAACAATTCAGGAAGCAATGTTGGCTGCTTATAAGCGTGATTTTGGCTTGAAGGAGGAATTTAAGTATGAAGCGAAAGTTGATCCCGAAAGCGGAGAAACTCATCTTTATGCCTGGAAGGAAGGGGAAAAAGTAGAAACTAAAAAAGAAGTTACTCCTCCCGGTTTTGGCCGAATTGCGGCTCAAGTGGCTAAACAAGTTTTACTCCAAAAAATTCGCGAAGCAGAAAAATCGGCGATCTTAGAAGAATATTCCAAAAGAGTTGGAACTTTAGTCAATGGAATGGTTTTACGTTTTGACGGTCCAAATATTATCGTTGACATTGGTAAAGGTGAAGGAATAATGCCTCCTTCTGAGCAAATTAGGGGCGAAAAGTATAGCCCAAACCAAAGACTAACTTTTCTAATAAAAGAAATTCAGGAAACTCCAAAAGGTCGGCAAGTAATTGTTTCTAGGGCGGATGAGCAGTTAGTAGTTGCTCTTTTTCGCCGGGAAGTTCCTGAAGTTGCTTCTGGGGCAGTTCAGGTTAAAAAAGTGGCTAGGGAGTCGGGTAGTCGGACAAAAATTGCCGTTTTATCTACTCAGGCTGGAGTTGATCCCGTTGGCTCTTGTGTTGGCCAAAAAGGAGTGCGGGTTCAAAGGGTGATTGACGAACTTGGGGGAGAAAAAATTGATATTATTCAATATTCTGATGACCCTGTAAAATTTATTGCTGCTGCCTTATCACCGGCGGAAAAAATGAAAATTGAAGTCGATGAAAAGAAAAAAGTAGCATTTATTTATGTCCCCGAAAATCAACTTTCTTTGGCAATTGGCAAAGCGGGACAAAATGCTCGGTTAGCAGCAAAGCTGACTGGTTTTAAAATTGAGATTAAGGAAGAAGATAAAAATAAAATTCGCCAAACAGAGAGATTGCGTCCTAAAAAACTAGCTAAAAAGAGGTAAAAACAGCAACGTGGGAGAATGGTGGTTAAAAATTCAACAGAGAAATCAGTTGGGGGGAAACCTTCTATTTACGCACAAAATGGTCAAAGCAGACCTCCTATTGTGGTGGTGTTGGGCCATGTTGACCACGGAAAAACTACTTTAATTTCCAAAATCTATGAAAAAGATTTGACGAGAAAAGAATTTGGGGGAATTAGCCAGCACATTGGGGCTTATCAGATAAAAATCCTGCCTACCGGCAAGCAGGACAAGAGTCAAAAGGAGAAACCTAAAAGCATCACTTTTATTGACACGCCGGGACATGTTGCTTTTTCCAAAATGCGTTCCCGAGGAGCTAACATCGCCGATTTGGCAGTTTTAGTGGTAGCGGCGGACGAGGGAGTAAAACCACAAACCCTGGAGAGTTTAAGGCATATTCAAGAAGCAAAAATTCCCTTTTTAGTGGCGATAAACAAAATTGATTTACCGGCTATTAACTTGGATTGGGTAAAGAAAAATTTAGCAGAGAATGGGGTTTTGGTTGAGGGATATGGAGGGAATATTGTTTCTGTCCCTGTTTCTGCTAAGACCGGTCAAGGCATTAGTGACCTTTTGGAAATGATTATTTTACTGGGAGAGATGGAAGAGTTGAGAGGTGATCCCCAAGGAAGTTTAGAGGCGGTAATAATTGAATCAAGGCTCGACTCGCGCAAAGGTCCATTGGGAGTAATTTTAATAAGAAATGGGAGTTTAAGAGTTGGCGACGAGATAGAAACAGAAGGGATTCGGGGAAAAATAAAGGCAATGGTAAGCGATAAGGGAGAAAATTTAAAGATAGCTGGGCCAAGTCAACCGGTAGAAGTTTTAGGTTTTACTCAAGTCCCTCCGGTAGGGGCGCGAGTGAATCTTGCTGTTTCCAAGGAAGAGTTGGGGACTTCTGTCCAGAAACCAAAGGTTAGAAAAGAGGAACCGACGGCGGAGGGAAAAAGACTTAGAATTATTCTAAAAACTGATGTAAGAGGAACACTTGAGGCGATTTTGGGGAGTCTGCCTCAGGAAGTTGAAACTATTTTTTCTGAGGTAGGGAATATTAACGAGTCAGACGTTCTTTTAGCCAAGACTACCGGTGCCCGGTTGTTTGGTTTTAATGTTAAAGCTCCAGGAGCAGTGAAGAAATTAGCGGAAAGTGAAGGAGTGAAAATTAAAATTTACAAAATAATTTATGAATTTTTAGAAGAATTAGAAGAAGAGATGCGGAAAATGTTAGAACCGACGGTTAATGAAGAAATTTTAGGACGGGCAAAAATTATTGCCGAGTTTATCGTGAGAAACCAGCGGGTAGCTGGTTGTAATGTGGAAGAAGGAGAGATAAGCAAACAAAACCCTTTACATCTTAAACGAGGAGAAAAAGTTTTAGGAGATTGTCAAGTTATCTCCATGAAGATTGGAAAAGAAGATGTCCAGAGGGTTAAAAAAGGAGAAGAATTTGGGATAGTTTTAAGTGGGCCAGTTGACTTTAAAGTTGGTGATATGTTAATATCCTTTAAAAGACTGCCCCAGTAATATGGAGAAATTTTCTGACTTTGGCCAATTTCAACATGCCTTGAGTACCGCCAAGACTGTTTTTATTGTTTTTCCCCAAAAGTTAAACCAAGATAAAGTTGCTGCCGGACTTTCTTTATATCTTTCTTTGAAAAAAACTGGGAAAATGGTTTCCGTATTTTGTCCTAAACCCATAACTGTTGAGTTTTCTTCTTTAGTAGGGGTTAATGAAATTAAAACTCAATTAGAAGGAAAGAATTTAGTGATTAGTTTTGATTATCTTGAAGATTCAATTGAGAAGGTTAGCTATAATATTGAGAACGATAAATTTAATTTAATCATTCAACCAAAAGAAGGGTATCCCCCGCTTTCGGTAGAGAAGGTTCAGTATTCCTACAGCGGGGCCAGCGCTGACCTTTTTTTAGTTGTAGGAATTTCATCTTTGGAGGATTTAGGAGAGATTTATCTTAAAAATAAAGAAGCTTTTGATAAAGGAAGGGTCATAATCTTTGATTTAGCTGACCTCCAGTTTTCTTCTTTTTGCGAGGTAATTGCTAATTTACTGGCGCGCCTTGAGCTCCCGGTAGATGAAGATATTGCTAGTAATTTGCTTTTAGGAATAGAGGAGGAAACAGAAAGTTTTAGTCCTTCAAAGACTAGGCCAGAAACTTTTGAGGCAGCGGCTTTTTGTTTGCGGGCTGGTGGCCGCCGACCGGAAGTAAAAATTCATTTAAAACCGACCCCCCAGAGGGTTTCTCCTAAAAAACCACCTCAGGAAGTGAAAGAAGAAAAGCCTTCTCCTGATTGGCTTACTCCAAAGATTTATAAAAGCAATACCTTAGTTTAATTTCCTTGATAATGGGGTTGTTGAAGTTTATTCCCCCTTGTGATATTTTTAGACATTTGTTAAAATTATCCAAATGGCTCTAACAGTCGAAGAGAAGAAAAAGATTATTGCTCAATTTGCTCAAACAAAAGGAGATACTGGTTCTCCGGAGGTGCAAATTGCCCTTTTAACTGCCCAAATTAAAAAATTAACTGAACATCTGAAGGAGCATAAAAAGGATGTCCATTCGCGCCGAGGATTATTAGCGATGGTTTCTAAAAGAAGAAGACTTCTAAATTATCTTCTGAAAAAGGACGAGCAAAGATATAAAACTGTTATTGACAAATTAAAGTTAAGTAAGTGAAAAAAATTTCTAAGTCAGTTGAAATTGGGGGAAAAACTTTAACTTTGGAGGTGGGACGTTTTGCCTCCCAGGCAAATGCTGCTGTCCTTGCCCGCTTGGGGGATACTGTTGTTTTAGCCACGGTAGTTGCTACTAAAGCAAAGGAAGAGTTAGATTATTTTCCTTTAGAGGTTGAGTATATCGAAAGGCTTTATGCTGGTGGTCGGATAAAAGGTTCTCGTTGGGTAAAGAGAGAGGGAAGACCTTCTGATGAGGCTATCTTAACTGCTCGGTTAGTTGACCGTGCCATCCGTCCTTTATTCCCCGGGAGTTATAAAAATGAGGTTCAAGTGATGATTACTGTTTTGTCGGTTGATGCAGAGAATAGTCCTGATATTCCTGCGATTTGTGCTACCTCAGCAGCTTTAGCGATTTCTGATATTCCTTGGAATGGGCCAGTAGGAGCGATAAGAGTTGGTTCTATTCCTAAAAATGGGGAGGATTTTTTTGTTTCTAACCCTACCCATCAAGATTTAGAGTATTCCGAGTTGGATTTGATTGTTTGTGCTACTGATAAGGTAGTGGTTATGCTTGAGGGTGGAGCAAAAGAGGTTTCTGAGAAAAAATTTTTGAAAGCAATAGAGTTTGGGCAAAAAGAAGGACAGAAAATTATTCAAATAATTTTGGATTTACAAAAAGAAGCAGGTTTAAAGAAACAGAAATTTACGTTTGAGCAATTTGACCAAAAATTAGTAAGACAGATAGAAAAGGAGGCTGGAGAGGAAATAAAAGAAGCTATTGAAACAATTAAGGGGAAGAAGGAGTCTTTAGATTTTTTGGAGGAAATTAAAGAAGCACTGGGAGAAAAATATAGCGGGGAGAAAAAAGGTAGCGTTTTTAAAATTGTTGATCAGTTGGTTAAAAAAATTGTTAGGAGTCAAATTTTGGAAGAAAAACGTCGGCTGGATGGAAGAAAACCCCAAGAAATTAGGCCAATAGAAATTGAAGTTGGAATTTTGCCGCGGACTCACGGCTCAGCCATGTTTAAACGAGGGAATACTCAGGTATTGACAGTTACTACTTTAGGTTCCCCTTCTTTAGAGCAGTTAATTGAAAGTATGGAGGGAGAAGAAACTAAGCGCTATATTCATCATTATTACATGCCTCCTTATTCGGTGGGAGAGATAGGAAAAGTAGGTTGGCCGTCGCGGCGGGAAATTGGCCATGGAGCTTTGGCAGAAAGGGCTTTGGAACCGGTAATCCCCTCCGAGGAAAAGTTTCCCTATACGATTAGGGTGGTTTCGGAAATAATGTCCTCAAATGGTTCGACCTCGATGGCTTCTGTTTGTGGTTCAACTTTATCATTAATGGATGCGGGAGTTCCTATTAAAGCTCCGGTTTCCGGGATAGCGATGGGAAAAGTTGGTCAGGTGATTCTTTCGGATATTATTGGGCTGGAGGACTTTAATGGTGATATGGACTTTAAAATTGCCGGAACAGCCAGGGGGATTACCGCTATTCAGTTAGACGTAAAGGCTTTGGATTTAACTTTAGATTTAATTGAAAAAACTTTAAATCAAGCAGAGAAAGGAAGACTTTTTATTTTAGAAAAAATGCTTGCCGTTCTACCTGCTTCTCGAGTTCAAATTTCTAAATTTGCTCCCAAAATAGAAGTTCTCCGAGTTTCAGTAGAAAAGATCGGAGAGATTATTGGTCCAGGAGGAAAAACAATTAGGAAAATTATTAGCGAGACTGGAGCAGCGGTAAATATTGAGGATGATGGCAAGATTACTGTTTCCGCCCCAGATAAGACAAGCGTAGAGAAAGCGATTGCTTGGATTAAAGGTTTAATTCAGGAAGCAAAGGTTGGCGATGTTTTTATTGGAACGGTGAAAAGAATTCAGCCATTTGGGGCCTTTGTCGAGATTTTACCGGGGAAAGAAGGGTTGGTTCATGTTTCCCGAATGGCGCCGGGTTATGTTGCTAATCCTGCCAGAATCTTGAAAGTTGGCCAGAAGGTGAAGGTTAGGGTTACAGAGGTTGATGAAATGGGGAGGATTAATCTTTCAATGCGTGAGTTTATCCGTTCTTGGAGGCGGAATTAGTTGTTGTATGTCCAGTCCTGCTAATTTTTCAAAAGAAATAGTCAAGTTAAAAGAAAAGGTAGTTAGTGCTTCCCTTCCTCCGGAATTAAAAGAGAGAGTAGAAGAGACGATGGCCAGAATCTCTCGGATGAGGCGCTTAGGCGAATATTCAACCGAATACGAAAAAACGATTAGTTATATTGATTTAATTACTAGTTTACCGTGGGCTAAAAGAAGTAAAGATGTTTTAGATTTAAAAAGGGCGAAGGAAATTTTAGACTCTAATCATTATGGTTTGGAGGAAGTAAAAGAGAGAATTTTGGAGTATTTAGCAGTGTTAAAATTAAAAGCTCCGGCAAAGGTAAGAGCTCCGATACTTTGCTTTGTTGGTTTAGTAGGGACAGGGAAAACGACCTTAGCTTATTCGGTTGCCGAGGCTTTAGGAAGGAAGTTCGCTCGGATTCCCTTTGGCGGCTTGGGAGACCCGCTTGATTTACGAGGACAATCACGGCTAAGACCTGAAGCTGAGCCAGGTTTGATAATAAAAGCTCTTAAAAGAACGGCAACAAAAAACCCGGTGATTTTACTGGACGAAATTGACCGAGTAGCCGATGAAGGACGAAGTAGCATTATGGGAGTTTTGGTTGAACTTTTGGACCCGGAACAAAATATGGCTTTTCAAGACCATTTTGTTGATTACCCCTTTGATCTTTCTGAAGTTTTATTTATTGTTACTTGTAACAACACCACTAATATTTCGGTGGCAGTAATGGATCGCTTAGAACCAATCCAAATGCCTTCTTATACTGATGAGGAAAAAATTACGATTGGGAAAGATTATGTTCTTCCAAGAACGATGAAAGAAATAGGGTTAGATAGAGAACAAATAAAGATCAATCCCGATGTTTGGCCCAAGATTGTTCGACCGTTAGGTTACGATGCTGGCATTAGGACACTAGAGCGAACTATCAATGGGATTTGTCGCAGGGTAGCAAAAATGATTGTTGAGGGTAAAGGGCACCAGTTTCATATTACCACCGAAAATATGAAAGAGTTTTTACCAAGTTGGTAAAAATACTCGTTTATATTGGATTTGCTTTAATTATTTAAGATAATTTTAATTGGCAATGAATTTAGAAGAGAAAAAGAAAAAATTAGAGGAGATTGCAGGAAAGGTAGCCGCTTGTAAAAAGTGCCCGCTTTATAAAAATGCTACTAAGGCCGTTCCAGGCGAAGGCAATCCAAATGCAGAAGTGATGTTCATTGGCGAAGGGCCGGGATATTGGGAAGACCAAGAGGGTCGGCCCTTTGTAGGACAGGCAGGAAAACTGCTGGACAACCTGCTCCAATTAATTAAATTACCAAGAAAAAAAGTTTTTATTGCTAATGTAGTTAAACACCGACCACCGGGAAATCGTGATCCTCTACCTCAAGAGATTAAGGCATGTAGAGAGTTTTTAGATGGCCAAATAGAAATAATTGACCCAAAAGTTATTGTTACTTTAGGTCGATTTTCTTTAAATAAATTTTTGCCTGGAGAATTTATTTCTAAAATTCATGGGAAAGCAAGGTTTGTAGAGTTTGCGGAAAGAAAAAGAATTGTAATTCCAATGTATCATCCCGCAGCTGCTTTAAGAAATGAAAGGATAATGGAAGAATTAAAGCTTGATTTTCAAAAAATTCCCAAATTTTTGGAAAATTTTCCCTCTGAAGAAAGGGATAAAGAAGAAAATAACAATAGACAACTGAGTTTTCTATAATTTAATTAATTAAATTATTTTGTTTAATTATTTAAAGTGGCAAAAAATAGTTTAAAAATTATTTCTCTTGGTGGATTTGGGGAAGTAACAAAGAATATGTTTGTTTATGAAACCCCCAAAGATATTTTAGTTATCGATTGTGGCGTTGGCTTTCCTGAGGAAGAAATGATGGGGGTGGACCTTATAATTCCTGGTACTTCTTATTTACAAGGAAGAAAGGAGAAAATTCGGGCCATTGTTCTTTCTCATGGACACGACGATCACATTGGCGGTCTTCCTTATATTTTGCCTCAGTTACCAAAAAATTTACCTGTTTTTGGTCCAAAATGGGCAATGGCTTTGGCTGCCTTGAAACTTCAAGAGTTTGGACTGGCGGCTAACTTTAATGAGATAAGTGAAAAAAGCAAGATTAATTTAGGAGATTTCTCTTTAGAGTTTATCCGAGTAACCCATTCTATTCCTGACACTTATCATTTAGTGGTTAAAAGCCCTTTGGGAATAATTTACCATGCAGCTGATTTTAAGTTGGATTTGACCCCAGTAATGGGGAAACCGACTTCTCAGGAGAAAATTCGCGCTGTTGGTAAAAGAGGAGTTTTGTGTTTGCTTTCCGATTGTTTACGGTCGGAGAACTCTGGTTTTACCCCTCCGGAGGCAAGACTAGAAGAGATGTTTGAAAAAGAGATGAGCACTTGTCGCGGTAAGTTTTTTGTTACCACTATCTCTTCAAATATCTCTCGTTGGAAACAAGCAATTGACGTCTCTTCTCGAGGGGGAAGAAAAATAATCTTAGTTGGTCGCTCGATTAAGGAAAATATTAAATTAGCGGAGAGATTAGGTTATCTTAAATTTCCCCCTGGAACGTTTGTAAAGGAGAAGGATATTAAAGACTTTTCTCCAAATCAGTTAACTTTGCTTGTCGCGGGAAGTCAGGCCCAAATGGGTTCTGCCCTAGACAGAATTGTTGCCCAAGAGTTTAGTTTGATTAAAATTAAGCCGGGAGATAAAGTTATTTTCTCCACCGATTATATTCCCGGTAATGAGAAGGCAATTTATCAGCTAATTGATAATATTTATAGACTTGGAGGAGAAGTAGTTTATCAAGATATTCATAGCAACGTTCATGTTTCTGGTCATGGTTCGCAAGGAGATTTAGGAAAATTGATGGAGATGGTTAATCCTCTTTTTATGATTCCTATTGGGGGAAATTTCCGTCATATGGTTGCCTATCAAAAATTAGCAGTAGCAAAAGGATTCAGCCAAGAACAGGTACTTTTGCCTGATGATGGGCAGGTAGTAGAGTTTTTTCCTGGCCAGAAAGTGAAGATTTCTCAAAGAGTTGAAACTCGTGAAGTTTTAGTTGATGCTTTGGGAATAGGGGATGTAGGAGATGTTGTCTTGCGAGATCGGAAAATCTTAGCTGAAGAAGGAATGGTAGTTATTGTTATCCCCCTCGATCAGGTTACCCATATGTTAGAAAATGAACCCGAGGTAGTTACTCGAGGTTTTATTTATATTAAACAAAATCTGCAGTTTTTGAACCAAACTAAAAAAGAAATCCGTCGGATAGTAAAGCAATTTAAAGGGAAAAGAATAGATTGTCGGCTTGTTCGTCAGAAAGTCCAAGAGGGATTAGAAAAATTTTTCTATAAAACTACCGGGCGTCGGCCGATGGTTTTGCCGGTAATAATTGAGGTTTGAAAATCTTCCGAGTATAATTAAATTATGGCACGTGGAAGACGAAGAAAACCTTTTAAATTAAAACTCAAAAAAGAAACAATTTACTCTTTTTCTTCTGTTGCTCTTTTTGCCTTGGCAGGGCTTATTGTCCTTTCCTTTTCTCGCCAGGGGAAGTTTTTAACAAAACTTTGGTTGGTTTTAAACCATTATTTCGGTTGGGGAGTAATATTTTTCCCTTTTCTTTTAATTCTTGCTGGTTTGATGCTTTCTCGCCTTCAATGGCGGATTACTCGACCAAATATTTTTGTTGGAGGAGTAATTTTGTTGATTTCCTTTGTTTCTTTGACAAAATCTGGGGTAATTGGGCTTGAAGTTTGGCAAAATTTAACAGTTCTTATTACCGCTCCTGGGACATTTTTGGTACTTTTAGGATTTGCCTTTATCGGTTTTGTGATCGCCTTGGAAACTTCATTGGAAGAAATACTTCTTTTTGTTGCTCATTTGTTTTCTTCGATTAAAAAAAATCTAGAAGTAATTGGAAAAATTTCTTTAAGAAAGCAAGTTCAAACTCCTATGGTTTCTCCGAAGGTTGTCATTTCTTCCTCACCAGAGTTGGTTAAAACTAAAAAAGTTGAAGTAAAGGCTGAGGAGACAAAGACTCAAATAACTTCACAACCAATTGGAGGGCAAATTTGGGAATATCCCCCACTGAGTTTGTTAGCGGAGCGGATTTCCGGAAAAGCTGAACGAGGAGATATTAATAGAAATGCGGAAATTATCGAAAAGACTTTAGAATCTTTTGGAATTTCTGCTAAGGTGGCTGAGGTTAATTTGGGGCCAGCTGTTACCCAATATGCTTTGGAAATTGCTTTGGGGACAAAGCTTTCAAAAATTACTGCTCTTTCCACCGATTTGGCAATGGCTTTAGCTGCTCCAACCGGTCAGATAAGGATTGAAGCCCCAATTCCCGGTCGTTCTTTGGTGGGCGTGGAGGTGCCTAATCATTCTCCTGAGTTTGTTACTTTGAAACAAATGCTGACCTGTGAAAAGATGAAAAAATCTAAATCAAAATTAACGGTAGGGTTGGGCTTGAATGTTTCGGGAGAGCCGGTAGTTGCTGATATTGGAAGAATGCCTCATATTTTAATTGCCGGAGCTACCGGTTCAGGAAAAAGTGTTTGTATCCACTCTTTTATTGCGACAATACTTTTTCGGGCTTCCCCCTTTGAAGTTAAATTTATTTTAGTTGATCCTAAAAGAGTGGAGTTAACTCAGTATGAAGGGATTCCTCATCTTTTAACTCCGGTAATTGTTGAACCCGATAAGGTTTTGTCAGCGTTGAAATGGGCGATTTCTGAGATGGATAGAAGATATAAATTATTTGCCGAAGTAGGAGTAAGAAATCTTGATGCTTATAATGAACTTTCCGGTTTTGCTGCCCTACCTTATATTTTAATCATAATTGACGAATTGGCTGATATTATTCTTTTTTCTCCGGCTGATGTTGAAGACGCAATTTGTCGGATAGCCCAAATGGCACGAGCAACAGGAATTCATTTGGTTGTTTCTACTCAGCGTCCCTCGGTAGATGTTTTAACCGGTTTAATTAAAGCTAATATTCCTTGCCGAATCGCTTTTAATGTTTCTTCACAAGTTGATTCTCGGGTAATTATTGATACCCCAGGAGCAGAAAAACTTTTGGGTCGAGGAGATATGCTTTTTATTCCTCCAGACCAGGCGAAACCCACAAGAATTCAGGGAACTTTTGTCTCTGATGGAGAAATCCAAAAAATTATTGAGTTTTTGAAAAGACAGGGAATTTCTCCTCAATATAAGGAGGAAGTAACAAAAATATCTCCAGAAGTGAAATTAGGGACAGAAGAACAAGAAGAGAAAGATGAGTTTTTTAGTGAGGCAGTAAGAGTTATTCGGCAATACGATCGGGCATCTGCTTCCCTACTCCAGCGTCGTCTTAAGATTGGCTATGCCCGTGCGGCAAGAATTATTGATCAAATGGAGAAGGTGGGAATAGTTGGTCCGGCGGAGGGAGCGAAACCTCGAGAGGTTTTTGTTAAGAATGCTGAGGAATACCTGTCTTCCGAAAAATGAAAACTGTTGGAGAAATTTTAAAAAAAGCACGACTGGAGAAGGAATTTAGCCTAGAACAAGTGGAGAATGCTACTAAAATTCGTAAGGAATTTCTCCGGGCTTTGGAGGAGGATAATTTTTCTGAACTTCCCTCTTACGCCTCCGCCAGGGGTTTTTTAAAAAATTACGCCGAGTTTTTAGATCTTTCTCCAGCGGCTATTTTAGCAATTTTTAGACGAGACTTTGGAAAGGATAAACAGATTCCAGTGCCGAATAAAGAAGTTTTTGAAAAAAAGATTAAATGGACACCTCGATTAACCCTTGCTGTTTTAGTGGTAATTTTTTTTCTTGGGTTAAGTTTCTACCTGATTTATCAGTATTTTTCTTTAGAAAAACCGCCGTTTTTAGAGGTTATTTTTCCTCCTGAAGGAAAGCAAGTTTTCGAAGAAGCAATTGAAATTTCTGGAAGAACCCAGGCTGACGCCTTGGTAACCATTAATGATGTTCCTGTTCTTATTTCTCCTAAAGGTGAATTTCGTTATCAATTTGACCTTTTTCCAGGAGAGAACAAAATTATAGTGATAGCGAAAAACAGGATGAATAAACAAACTAGGATAGAAAGGACTATTTTCCGTCTTGACAAGTAGGGCTTGATATTTAATACTTAAACTTAATATGCTTGAGCCTGCTCAAATTCTTCTGATTATTGTTGTGACAGTTTTAACAATCCTTTTGACAAGTGTTGGGATTCAAGTTTTTTTGATTCTTAAGGAAATGAAGCAATCTGTACAGAAAATTAACAAAATTCTGGATAATGCTGGAATTGTTTCCGAGGCTGTGGCTAGACCAATTTCTTCCCTTTCTTCTTCAATTAGCGGACTTTCGGGAGTTGCCGGGCTTTTGGGTTGGTTGATAACCAAAGCTAGAAAAGAGAAAAGAAAGGAAAAAAAAGATGAACGATAATAACCACGGAAGTGAAAGCTTTTTAACCGGTTTAGTTTTAGGAGTAATTTTAGGAGCAGGGCTGGTTTATTTTTTGACTTCCACTGAGGAGGGGAAAAGAGCAAAAGAGAAGCTGACAGAAAAAAGTGAGGATCTTTTGGGGAATTTGACAGATTTGGTCAGGGAAGTAGAAGAGAGGGGGGAAGAGTTTAAGAAAAAAGCCCAAGAAATCCAGGCCGAAATCGAAGGGAAGACGGTAGCTCCGACACTTTCCCAGATAGAAAAGCTTCGCGAGCGAGGACGACGAGCGATCAAGTTCTTTACTCGCAACGGTAGGCCTTTAGCATAAAAAGGAAGGGGCGGGTATTTTAATCCTTTCTGCCTTTAAGTTTTCCCTTGAAAAGTTTCTTTAAACTTGCTTAGAGAAGAGATTTTAGATATTATTAGGACTAATGAGAGCTTCGGAGCTAAAGAAAAAGTTCCTTGATTTTTTTGTCAAAAAAGGACATAAAATTTTGCCAAATTTACCGTTAGTACCGGAAAGCGATCCGACAACTCTTTTTATCTCCGCTGGAATGCAACCTTTGGTTCCTTCTCTTTTAGGTGAGCCTCATCCTTTAGGAAGAAGACTTTGTAGTTTACAACGTTGTTTACGTACCGGAGATATTGAAAGTGTAGGCGATGTTTTTCACCTAACCTTTTTTGAAATGCTCGGCAACTGGTCGTTGGGAGATTATTGGAAAAAAGAATCGCTTTCTTGGAGCTATGAATTTTTGACTAAAATTTTGGGACTTGATCCGCGACGTCTCCACGTGACGATATTTGCTGGAGATAAGACCGCCCCAAAAGATAAGGAGTCGGAAAAAATTTGGCTTTCGTTGGGAATTTCTAAAGAAAGGATTTATCCTTTACCAAGAAAAGACAATTGGTGGGAAGCAGGAGAAACTGGCCCTGGTGGTCCTGATAGCGAGATTTTTTACGATACTGGAAAACCTGCTTGTGGACCAAATTGCCGACCGGGAGACGGTTGTGGTCGTTTTTTTGAGATGTGGAATAATGTTTTTATGGAATATAACCGGAAAGCAAACGGAACTTATGAGAAACTTAAACAGCAAAATGTTGATACGGGAATGGGAGTAGAAAGGACTTCGGTAATTCTTCAAGGAAAATCTGACGTTTTTCAGACTGATGTTTTTGCTTCAATAATTGGGCGATTGGAGGAGATTGCCGGAAAAAAATATCAGGAAAATCAAAGGTCGATGCGAATAATTGCCGACCATTTACGGGCGGCAACATTTTTAATTGCCGATGGAGTAACGCCTTCCAACGTAGAACAGGGTTATGTTTTGCGCCGGTTAGTTCGTCGTTCTGTTCGTTTTGGAAAAATTTTGGGGTTGAAAGAAAGATTCGCCGCCAAAATTTCCCAAGCAGTGATTAAGGTAATGGGAGAAGAATATAAAGAATTGGAGAAGAAGAAAGAAACAATTTTTCAGGTTTTAGAAGAAGAGGAAGAGAAATTTCGCCGACTTTTGGAAAAGGGTTTACGAGAGGTGGAGAAGTATTCTACTTTGGATGGAAAGATTGCTTTCTGGCTTTATGAAACCTATGGGATTCCTTTAGAAATGATAGAAGAAATTGCCCAAGAAAAAGGGCAGAAAATTAATAAGAAGGTCTTTGAAAAAGAGTTTAGAAAACATCAGGAGCTTTCAAGAGAAGGGGCAAAGAAAAAGTTTACTGGAGGTTTAGCTGACCACTCGGCAGCGGTAACCAGGCTTCATACAGTTACCCATCTTTTGCAAGCGGCATTACGTCAGGTTTTGGGAAATCACATAAAGCAGATGGGGAGTAATATTACTCCAGAAAGATTGAGGTTTGATTTTCTTCATTCTCAGCCTCTGAGTGCTAAACAGCTTTCTCAGGTAGAGAAAATAATCAATCAAAAAATTAAAGAAAATTTACCGGTGAGAATGAAGATTATGAGCTTGGAAGAAGCCAAAAGGAAAGGAGCTCTTGCCTTTTTTGGTGAAAAATACGGTGAGAAAGTAAAGGTTTATTTTATCGGTTCTGGGCAAAAGGGGGAAAGACCTTTCTCTGTAGAAGTTTGTGGTGGTCCCCATGTTTCTTTTACTGGAGAACTTGGAAGTGTTAAAATAATAAAAGAGGAAGGGATTGGCGCCGGAAAGCGGCGCATTTATGCCGTGCTTGCCCATGGAAATTAAAAAAATTTTTGAAAAGATTCGTAGGCAGGAAGAAAAAGAGGAGTATTTTTTTGCTCTTCAAATTGAAGAAGGATGGGTCAAAAGTGCCCTGTGGACAATTGAGAAAGGGACGGTTAGAGTTTTAGCTCTAGGAGAGAAACAGTCGTGGGAAAAAGAGGAAGATATATTACCGGCGGTTGATGCTTCCTTGCCTTCTTTCGGAGAGAAGGAACCCTCGAAGATAATTTTTGGGATCAATCCCGAATGGATAGAGGAAAATAAAGTTATTCCTGGAAAAGTTGAAACTCTTAAGAAAATTTGCCATGAGCTAGAATTATCGGCAGTAGGATTTGTTGTTACTCCGGAGGCAATTGTTTACCATCTGAAGATAGTAGAAGGAATTCCCACAACAGCGATTTTAGTATTTTTAGGAGAAAAGAAAATTAACGTAACCTTGGTAAAATTAGGTAAAATTGTGGGAATTCAAATAGTTAATCGTAGCCAAGATCTAGGAGCAGATTTGGTGGAAGGTCTTTCTCGTTTTTCTTCCCAGGAAGCGCTTCCTCCTCGGATAATTCTTTATAGTCAGGAAGAAAATTTAGAGAAAGAGCGGGGGCAACTAATGAACTTTTCCTGGGATAACTTTGAAGTAAACTTTCTTCATCTTCCTAAAGTAGAGATTTTACCTAAGAATTTTGATATCTATTCGGTTGCTTTAGCTGGAGGAAAGGAAGTAGGAGAAGCGAAAGAGATCAAAATAGAAGCAGAGGAATTTAAATTTATGGGAGAAAAAACTAAAGATAAAAAACTTCTTAAAGAAGATTTCATTCAACAAGGAGAGTTAGCAGAGGATGAGGTGGGAGTTGAAAGAGAAATAGAGGAGATTAAAAGAGAGCCGGAGCCAGAGGAGACAATGGGTTTTGTTCAGGGGAGAGATATTACCCAAGAATCTTCCTTGAAGGAAACTGAGAGGGTTTCCTCAATGCCTGTTTCTCGTCTTCCAAGGAAAATAAACTTTCCTAAGTTGAATCTGAAGCCAGTTTTTGGCTTTTTCCCTAAGACTTTCTCTCGGTTTTTATTCTCCTTATTTTCTCAACGAGTAAAGTTAGTGGTGGGAATAATTATTGCTTTTTTGATTATTTTTGGAGGAGTTTTTGTTTTTTGCTGGTGGTATTTGCCTAAAGCTCAAGTAACACTTTGGGTTACCCCTCAAATTTTGGAAAAAGATTTTATAGTTAAGCTTGATCCTAAGCTAACAGCTGTTGATAAGGAAAATCTGGTATTACCTGCAGAAGAGATGGAGGTGATTTTAACTGGAGAAAAGAAAGCACCAACAACCGGGGAAAAGCTAATTGGCGAACCTGCCAAAGGAGAAGTTACAATTTACAATCGGACTAACAGCGAAAAGGCTTTTGAGGCAGGAACCCAGCTTATTGGTCCGAATAATTTAAAGTTTAGTTTAGATGAGGAGGTGATAGTTGCTTCGGAAAGCGCGGGAAGCGATTACACAAGGATTCCTGGTAAAGCCAAAGTTAAAGTGACAGCGCTAGCTATAGGGAGCGAGGGGAATTTGGCTTCGGGTACCGAATTTAGCATTGGGAGTTATTCTAAGTCCGACTTTGTGGCGAAGAACGAAGAAGCTTTTTCAGGTGGAACAAGTCGAGAAATCCAAGTAGTTTCCAAAAAGGACCAGGAAAAGCTGGTTGAAGAGTTAATCAAAGAGCTTAACGAAAGAGCTTCCCTGGAGCTTCAGAAGGGAATTGCTTCGGACAAAAGAATGATTGAAGAATCTATAACTTCTAAAGTGGTTGAGAAAAATTTTGATAAAGATATTGATGAAGAAGCAAGGGAAATAGGGCTTAAGCTTAGAGTTAAGTTTAAGGCTTTAATTTTTTCCGAGGAGGAATTCCAAAAGCTGATAGAAGAGGAAATTTTGAAAGTAGTCCCTGAGGGTTTTGAATATAAACCTCAGGAGGATGAGATAAACTTTGTTCTTAAAGATATTACTAAAGAAGGAGGAGCAGTTTTTTCAGCTCATTTTAAAACTTCTTTATTTCCCAACCTTGATTTAGAGGCGATTAGAAATAGTTTGGTAGGTAAGTATCCAAGAATTGGTGAGACTTATTTAGGGACATTACCTTCTGTTAGTTCTTTCGAAATAAAAATTACTCCAAAGTTTCCCCCTAAACTTGCAACTTTTCCTCGAGTTCCTAAAAATATTAAAATAGAGGTAAAGAAAAAATAGTATGCTTTATTGTTATTTGAAAGCAACTCCAAAAATTAGAGGAGAAAACCGCTTTCGTTTTCTCCCATTTAGTTTGGTAACTTTTGGGCTTTTTCTAATTGGTAATGCCTTTTTTCCTGTTTTCTTGTATCAGTTGAGAAACTTTCGTTTTTCTCCCTCGATTGTATTAACTCCAGTGGAAGGTTCCTATGAGACGAATGATGAATATAATAATTATAAAAATTGGTTTACTGTTACTCCAAAATTTTCTCCTCGTCTAAGCAAGGTAACTCATTACAATCTTTCAATTCCTAAGTTAAAGATTGAAAAGGCGGTGGTAACTATTGGGGGAGAAAATTTAGCTGAGAGTTTAATTCACTATCCGGGAACCGCTCTCCCTGGTGAATATGGAAATGCGGTCGTTTTTGGCCATTCAGTTTTGCCTCAGTTTTTTAACCCCAAAAAATACAAAACAATCTTTTCTACCCTACCCAATCTTAAAGAGGGAGATGAGATTTTGGTAGATTTTGATGGTATTCAATATCGATATTTAGTGGTTGAAATGGTGGAAGTTTCTCCAAATGATATCTCTGTTTTAGAGCAGCGTTATGACGGAGAATATTTAAGTTTAATTACTTGTGTTCCTCCGGGAACTTATTTACGGCGGTTAATTGTTAAAGCAAAATTAGCTAGCCCCTCTTAAGTAATGAGTCTTTTGGGAATTGATTTTGGTTTAAGAAAAATTGGTTTAGCATTAGCTAAAGAAGGATTAGCTCAACCCTTGGGAATTATTCGTAATTCCCCTAGTTCTTTTCCTAAGATTATTAGAATCTGTCAAGAAAATAAAGTGGAAAAAATAATTGTTGGTCTTCCTCAAGGAAGATTAGTTCCGGAGATTAAAAAGTTTTGCCTAAAACTTTCAGAAGTTTGTAGTTTACCGATAGATTTTCAAGATGAAAGCTTGACGACCCAGACGGCAATTGCTAAAATGGTTGAAACAGGGAAGAAAAAGAAAAAGAGAAGGAGAATTGAGGATGCAGTTGCCGCTGCTTGTATTTTACAAGAATATTTAGAAGAAAGGAGGTAGGAGTGTTTAAAAATATTATTGCGCCGGTTCAAGCGTGGTTGCTCTCTCGAGGTCAATGTGTTGGTTGCGGGAAATCATTGGCTAAGGGCAGAAGGGAGAAAAGGGAGGATGGGACAGAAAGAGTGACTTGTGGATGTGGTCGGATTTTTATTTTTGATCCTAAAACCAAAAAATATCGTCGTGCTCTTTTTGAAGAAGTGTAAAACTGCTAAATTTATTACAATAGTTGTAGTTATTGTAACAGTGATAGCTGCCGGAGGAGTGAGCTTTTTTTGGAGGGCTATTCAGCCAGTTGATCCGCAATCAAGAAATAAAAAAGTTTTTGTTGTTAGAAGGGGTGAGAATTTATTTTCGATAGCTAACCGGTTAGAGAAGGAGGGGTTGGTTCGAAGTTCTTTCGTTTTTAAAACTTTAGTTTTAGCTAAGGGGATAAACAAAAAAATTCAGGCAGGAAGTTTTCAAATTGGTCCCTTTTTGACTTCCTCTGAGATAGCGACTATTCTGACCCATGGAACAGCGGATATTTGGTTGACTTTTCCTGAGGGTTGGCGGAGAGAAGAATTTGCTCGGCGGCTAGCGGCAAATATCCAGGGTTTTGATGAACAAGAATTTCTATCTCTTACCGAAGATTTAGAAGGTTATCTTTTTCCTGATACCTATCTTATCCCTAAGAGTGCTACCCCTTCAATGGTAGTGAAAATTTTGACGGAAAATTTTGAGAAAAAAGTGGGAGAAATTTCTAAAAAGGATTTGATTTTAGCCTCAATTGTAGAAAGAGAGGCAAAAGATGATAAAGATCGCTCAGTAGTAGCAGGAATTTTAATTAAACGATTAGAGGCAAATTGGCCAATTCAGGCCGATGCTACTATTCAGTATGCCCTTGCCGATTCGCAGTTTGCTATTCAAAAGGAATCTCAAAATGAAAGTGGCCGTAAACAGTTAGATAATTGGTGGCCGCAAGTGAAAAGAGAGGACCTTACGATTGATTCTCCTTACAATACGTATAAATACAAAGGACTACCACCAACTCCTATTTGTAACCCTGGGCTTTCTACTATTAGAGCAGTTTTAAACCCAACCCAAACTGATTATTGGTATTATCTTTCTGACGAAAACAACATTGTTCATTTTGCTAAAACTTTAGAAGAACATCAGCAGAATATTGTAAGGTATTTGAAATAGTCTTTAGAGTTGACAAAAGGGGTTTTTTGTGCTATCTTTATTTCGCTCTAGGTCGTCCTAGAATTTTTTTCGTCTAAAAAACTAATGCCCTCCGAAAAATCTAAAGCAGCTGAAAGGATTTACTGGGGTAAAACCCATAAAAATTTGCCGCCGCTTGACTTACTTGCTGTGCAGCGAGAATCGTGGGAGTGGTTTTTAAATGAAGGGATTAAGGAAAGGCTGGCGGAGATTTCTCCGATTAGTGATTTTACCGGCAAGAACTGGGAACTTTTTTTTGGTAATCACTCCTTTGGAAAAGAAAGGTGTTCTATTACTCAAGCTTTGAAGAAAGGTTTAACCTACGACCGGCCTTTAAAAGCGGAAGCGACCCTTGTTAATAAAAAAACGGGAAAAGAAAGTAAAAAAGAAGTTTTTTTAGGAGATATTCCCCAAATGACTCCAGCTTGCACCTTTATTATAAATGGAATAGAGAGGGGGGTTGTTAATCAAATTGTTCGCTCTCCGGGTGTGTTTTTTACCGGTGAAGTTGATCCTGTTACCGGGAGAATGCTTTACAAAGCAGAAATTCGTCCTATTCATGGTTCGTGGTTGGAGTTTATGATTGGAAGAAATGATGTAGTGACGGTGCGAGTTGATCGGAGAAGAAAATTCTTTGCTACTACTCTTTTGCGAGTTTTTGGCTTTTCTACAGATGAAGAGATTTTGGCTGCTTTTACCGGGGAAGCAGATAAGGGAGTTAATTTTCTTCTTAATACTTTAGAAAGAGATCCAACCAAGAGTAGTGAACAGGCCTTGATAGAGATTTATAAAAGATTGAGACCAGGAGAGCCGGTTGTTTTGGAGAACGCTCGGGCGCTGATTAATAATATGTTTTTTAATCCCCGACGTTATGATTTAGGGAGGGTTGGGCGGTTTAAAATAAACAAACGATTAGGTTTAAGAATTCCAAACGTTGCCGAAAATTGGGTGCTAACAACTCAGGATATTATTGAAACGGTTAAGTATTTACTTAACTTGCAAATTGGTCAGGGTAAAGTGGATGATATTGACCATTTAGCAAATAGACGGTTGAAACAGGTTGGAGAGTTGATTGCCGAGAGCGCTTTGAGGATTGGATTTTTAAGATTAGAGCGGACGGTGAAGGAAAAAATGAGCTTGTTTTCTTGCGACCAGAAAGTTAATCCTGTTCAGTTGGTTAATGCCCGGCCGGTTATAGCTGCGATTAATGAATTTTTCCGGACTAATCAACTTTCTACTATTTTAGATCAAACTAATCCCCTTTCTGAGTTAGATAACTTAAGAAGGGTTTCAGTAATGGGGCCAGGAGGAATTACCCGAGAAAGAGCTTCATTTTCAATTCGGGATATTAATGCTTCGCAATATGGACGAATTTGCCCAGTTCGTTCCCCTGAAGGTCAAAATATTGGTTTAGTCACCTATTTGGCTTTGTACTCTAAAGTTAATGAGTACGGCTTTTTAGAAACCCCCTATCAGCGGGTAGAAAAAATTAAGAAAGGGGGTAAAATAAGAATGAAAGTAACCGACGAAATAGTCTATCTCTCCGCTGATGATGAACAAGACCACTACATTACCCATAGAGGAGTGAATATGGATAAGCAAGGTTTTATTATTGATGAGTGGGTTCCCGTAAGGTATAAAGGAGAGTTTTTGGAAGCTTCTACCGAAAAAGTAGAATTTATTGATCTTATTCCTTCGCAAGTAGTGGGAACTTCAGCTTCATTAATTCCTTTCTTGCAAAATGATATGGCCAATCGAGCATTAATGGGTACTAATATGCAATGCCAGGCAGTTCCTCTAGTTTGCCCAGAGGCTCCAATTGTAGGGACGGGCGTAGAAAGGATTATTCCTGAAGCAATGGGAAATGTGGTTTATGCTTCTCATGATGATAGGGTGGTTTGGGTTGATGCCGAAAAAATTGTCTTGCAAAGCGGAAAGGTTTATAGCCTTTCTAAATTTAAGCGGACAAATCCGGCGGGGACTTGTTTTTCTCAACGACCAGCGGTGAGAAGAGGAGAGAAGGTAAAAAAGGGTGATTTATTAATTGATGGTCCTGCTTGTGATCAGGGAGAGCTTGCTTTGGGACGGAATCTACTCGTAGCCTATTGCTCCTTTGATGGTTTTGAATATGAAGATGCGATTGTAATTTCCGATCGTTTAGTGAAGGAGGATGTTTTAACTTCAATTCACATTGAAGAGTATGAGGCTTCTGTTGTAGAGACGAAGCTCGGGCCAGAGGAGTTAACCAGAGACATTCCTAATGTTTCTGAATCTGATTTAGCTCATTTAGCAGAAGATGGAATTGTCGTAATTGGAAGTGAAGTTAATCCTAACGATATTCTGGTGGGAAAAATCGCTCCTAAGGGAGAGACAGAGCTGACGGCTGAGGAAAGGCTCTTACGGGCAATTTTTGGGGAAAAAGCTCGGGAGGTAAAAGATACTTCGCTGCGAATGCCTCACGGAGAGTGGGGAACAGTAATTGGAGTGGAGATTTTAGATCGAGAAAAAGGAGACGAGTTAGAGCCAGGAACAATCAAAAAGGTAATTGTTAAAGTTGCTCAAATGCGAAAAGTTATGGTTGGCGATAAATTAGCTGGGAGGCATGGTAATAAAGGGGTAATTTCCAAAATTGTTCCTGAAGCGGATATGCCTCATTTGGAAGACGGAACTCCAATTGATATTATTATTTCTCCTTTAGGGGTTTTAGGAAGAATGAATTTGGGCCAACTTTATGAGGCCCATTTAGGTTGGGCGGCGAAAAAACTTGGTCGCAAAGTTGCCGTTCCTGTTTTTGAAAAAATAGAGGAGGAGAAAATTATAGAATTCTTAAGGAAAGCTGGTTTACCTGCAGATGGTAAGGTGACCTTATATGATGGGAGAACGGGCGAGCCTAAGAAAGAAAAAACGGTAGTAGGAATAGCTTATATTATGAAGTTAGTTCATATGGTTGAGGATAAGGCTCACTCTCGTTCTACTGGACCTTACTCTTTAGTCACCCAACAACCGTTGGGAGGGAAAGCTCAGATGGGGGGTCAACGTTTAGGGGAAATGGAAGTTTGGGCGCTTGAAGCTCATCGGGCGGCTCATACCCTTCAGGAAATGTTAACAATTAAGTCGGATGATGTTATTGGTAGGGCTAAGGCTTTTGAAGCAATTGTTAAGGGTACCCCAATCCCTGAGTCGACCGTGCCAGAGTCCTTTAAGGTTTTAGTTAAAGAATTAAACGGTCTTTGTTTGGAGGTAATTCCTAAGGGAGTGGTAGAAGAAGAGATTAAAGATAAAGAAGAAAGTAAAGCTTTAACTAAAGAAGCAGAAAAGAAACAATTAGTTGATTTTGTTGCTTTGAGGATAAAACTTGCTTCGCCCGAGGTAATTAAATCTTGGTCTCATGGAGAAGTATTAAAACCAGAGACGATTAACTATCGAACTTTGAGGGCCGAAAAAGATGGCCTTTTTTGCGAGCGGATTTTTGGACCAACTAAAGATTGGGAATGCTACTGCGGAAAGTACAAAAGAGTCCGCTATAAGGGCATAGTCTGTGATAAATGTGGGGTAGAAGTTACTCAATCAAAGGTTCGTCGGGAAAGAATGGGGCATATTACTTTAGCCTCTCCAGTTGCTCACATTTGGTTTTTCAAAGGACCTTCTTCCAAACTTTCTTTAGTTTTAGATTTACCTCCAAAGAGCTTGGAAGCGGTTGTTTATTTTGCTCAATATTTAGTGACAGAGGTTGATGAGAAAGAAAGAAAGAAATGCTTGCAGATACTTGAAGAGGATTTAGCTGAAAAGAAAAAAGAAATTAAAGAAAAACTAGAAAGAGCAATTATAGAGGTTGAAAAGCAAGGCAAAAAGGAAGAAGAAGCTCTGCGGGCAAGAATCAAAAATAAAGAACAACAAGTTTTAGCGGTTCAGGAAGTTAAACTTAAGACAAAACAGAAAATTCAGAATTTTAAAGACGAATTTGTCTTAGAGATTCAAAGAGCCGAGGAAATCCACCGGGCAGTTTTTGAGCTGGCGAAGAATCTTAAACCCCTTTCTTTATTAACCGAAGAGGAATATTTTAAACTTTCAGAATATAGGGTAAATTCATTTTTCAAAGCAGGAATGGGAGCCGAGGTTATATTGGAAATGATTAGAAAGATAGATTTGGCGAAATTAGTTGCTAAACTTCAGCGTCAATTAGAGGGAAGCAGAGGGGCACGTTTTCTTAAGATTGCTAAAAGGTTAAGGTTTATTGAGGGCTTGAGGAAAGCAGGAATTGATCCCGCCTGGATGATTTTGCAAGTTTTGCCGGTTATTCCTCCAGACTTGCGACCGATGGTTCAACTATCAGGGGGAAAATTTGCCACTTCGGATCTAAATGATCTTTACCGGCGAGTTATAAATCGAAATAATCGTTTAAAACATCTTCTTACTTTGGGGGCTCCAGAAATTATCATCAGGAATGAAAAAAGGATGCTTCAAGAAGCAGTTGATAGTTTGATTGATGTTTCAAGAAGGCCAACTCGACGTTTTTCTCGCCAGCCTAAGGCGATGCGCTCTTTATCTGATTTGCTTCGAGGAAAACAAGGTAGATTTCGGCAAAATCTTTTAGGGAAGAGAGTAGATTATTCTGGGCGATCGGTAATTGTTGTTGGTCCTGAATTAGGATTGACCCAATGTGGTTTGCCAAAGGAAATGGCCCTAGAAATGTTTAAGCCTTTTGTTTTAAGGGAGCTAATTTTATCAGGAACTGCTCCCAATGTTAAAAATGCAAAGTACATTTTAGAGCATCGTCCTCCGGAAGTTTTTGACATCTTAGAGAAGATTACTCAAAAACATCCAGTTTTACTTAATCGGGCACCAACTTTGCATAAATTGGGAATTCAAGCTTTTTATCCGATTTTAATTGAGGGGAGCGCTATTAAAATTCCTCCCTGTGTTTGCGCCGGGTATAATGCTGATTTTGATGGTGATCAAATGGCAGTTCATATTCCTTTGGGCGAGAAAGCAAAGAAAGAAGCGGAAGAGCTAATGAGTCCCAAAAATAATTTACTAAAACCGGCCGATGGTTCCCCCATTACTATTCCGGGTAAGGAAATGGCATTGGGTTGCTATTTTATTACCTCCGAGGACTTTCGAGTAGAAGAGTATCCAATGGTTTTTTCTTCAGCGGAGCAAGCAATCTTTGCCTATCAGATAGGGAAACTTGAGCTACGCCAGAGAATAAAAGTAAGGATAGGGGGAGAAATTGTCAAGACTACTGTTGGTCGTCTGTTATTTAATGAGATTTTGCCAGAAGGTATTCCCTTTATTAATGAAGAAATTAATCAGCAGATAATCAAAGTTTTAGTTACTAAAGTAATGCAACTTTTTGAGCAAGAGACGATAGTCAAGTTTCTTGACGAGTTAAAGGATTTGGGCTTCTGGGGTTCAACGTTAGCTGGCCTTTCAGTTGGTATTTGGGACTGTCAGGTTTATCCGGAGAAAGAAAAAGTAATTAATGAAGCAAATAGAAAGGTGGCAGGGGTGGAAGAGAATCTTTCTCAGGGATTAATTACTGAGCAAGAAAAACGTCGTTTAGTTCAAGAAATTTGGATAGAAACAACAGATAAATTAGCTGAGTTAACTTGGGAGCAATTCAAGCCCGGCAACAGCATTCATTTGATGGTAGGCGCCAAATTAAGAAGGGTTTCTAAAGACCAAGTTAAACAGCTTTCAGCAATGCAGGGTTTGGTAGTAGACCCATTAGGGAAAATTGTGGAGTTACCTATCAAGTCGAACTTTCGTGAAGGTCTGTCAGTTTTTGAATATTTGACAAGTGCCAGAGGGGCAAGGAAAGGGTTGACTGATACTGCTCTTAAGACTTCTGACGCAGGATATTTAACCCGCCGTTTGATTGACGCCGCTCATGATGTAATTGTTCGCTCTGAAGATTGCCAAACTAAAAATGGGATTAAGATTAGTCGGGATGGAAAACGGGGAGAAAAATTTGTGGAAAGGCTTTTGGGGAGAGTTTTAGCTGAGGATGTTATTAATCCCAAAACTAAAAAACCCCTCATCAAAAGAAATGAACTAATTACCGAAGAAAACATTGTTCTTTTAGAAAAACATAAAATTCAAGAGGTATCTATTCGTTCTCCTTTAACTTGTGAGGACCGTTGGGGAGTTTGCGCTCAGTGTTATGGTTGGGATCCTTCTTCGCGAAGGCTCGTTGAGCTGGGAACGCCAGTGGGGGTAATTGCCGCTCAGTCTATTGGTGAACCAGGCACCCAGCTTACCTTACGGACAAAACAAACTGGGGGAATTGTTGGTTTGGATGTGACCCAAGGGTTACCAAGAGTAGAAGAGCTTTTTGAAATTCGGACACCTAAAACGCCTTCCCCGCTGGCAGAAATTGCGGGTAAGGTGATACTTAAGGAGACTGATGATGGTTATAGGATAAAGATTAGGAGTGTTAGTGAGAAAACAGAGGAAAGAGAATATTTTATTTCGGCAATAAGTAAACCTGTTGTAAGTGATGGTCAATTGGTGGAAGCGGGAACTCAACTTGCTTCCGGCGCGCTAGACGTGAGGGAGATATTGGAAATTCGTGGTTTACAGGCAGCGCAAGAATATTTAGTTGAAGAGATTCAAAGTGTCTATGAGAGCCAAGGGATTCCCATTAATGATAAACATTTTGAGGTTATTGTTCGAAAAATGAGTGATAGGATGAGGATTGAAGCACCTGGCGACACTATCTTTTTGCCGGGAGAGTTGGTAGGTAAAAGGAGATTTGAGGAAGAAAATGCTAGAGTGGTGAAAGAAAAAAAGAAGCCGGCAACCGCCAAAAGAGTTATTTTGGGCCTAAGTAGGACTTCATTATGTACTGATTCTTGGCTTTCAGCTGCTTCTTTCGAGGAAACAACCAACGTTTTAACTGAAGCTTGTTTAGAAGATAAAGAGGATAAGCTTTTGGGACTTAAAGAAAATGTAATTATTGGCCGCTTGATTCCTGTTACTCCGGAAAGAGCAAAGATTGCTTCTTAAATCTAAATTTGTTAAAATTAACCCATGCCTACAATTTCTCAGCTAGTCAGGAAGAGACGGAAAAAAATCACCAAGAAGGTAAAAGCGACTGCTTTACGGAAGAATTTTAATGCCTTAAAGCGTCGAATGATTTCAACAGCCGCTAACCCCTTTAAAAGAGGGGTAGTTTTAGCGGTTAAAACGATGACTCCTAAAAAGCCAAATTCAGCCCTGCGAAAGATTGCTAGAGTGAGACTTTCTAACAAGCAGGAAGTTACTGCCTATATTCCTGGCGAAGGTCATGAATTAGCAGAGCACTCTGTTGTTTTAGTCCGTGGAGGTAGAGTTAAAGATTTACCAGGTGTAAAATATCACATTGTTAGGGGAAAATATGATACTACTGGGGTAGTGGGTCGGAAAAAAGCAAGATCTAGATATGGAGTGAGAAAAGGTGAAAAGGTTGTATCTTCTCCTCCAAATCAGGCGAGCTCTTAAGGAAGTTTTATGCCAAGAAAAGGACCTATTAAAAACAGAATTTTATCCTTGGATCCGGTTTATAAAAATCGGCTGGTTTCTCGGTTAATTAATCGGGCAATGAGAGAAGGGAAAAAGACGGTTGCTCAAAAGGAAATCTATAAGGCTTTGGAATTGGTTAAGAATAAGAGCAAAAAGAATCCCCTAGAGGTTTTTAGTAAGGCTTTAGAAAACATTAAACCGGTAATGGAAGTTAGACCTCGGCGAGTTGGCGGAGCCGCCTATCAGGTACCAATGCCCGTTCGGGGAGATAGAAAAGAGTCTTTAGCTATTCGTTGGCTTATTTTGTACGCTCGAAAGCGGCCAAATTCCGAATATCATCATTTTTATGAAAAGTTGGCCGCGGAAATTTTAGATGCTTCTCAAAATCAAGGGGGAGCGGTTAAGAAAAAAGAAGAAGTCCATCGTATGGCCGAGGCTAACAAAGCTTTTGCCCACTTCCGCTGGTAGGTTTTTGCCACAAAAGCCAGAGTTTTGCTCTTGTTAGGAAAGAATGAAAATTCATTAATAAGGCAAGAACAAAGCCCGGAGGGCCATCTAAAAAACCTCTTTTCCAAAAATAATTAATAAAAAATTTTCCCAAAGGATAAACCAAAATTTG
>Ga0209102_1000419_pt1 | contig 28535 bp, 25 predicted proteins | sample ConPoolayeHmetaG_FD_185483 | JGI IMG/M metagenome (GOLD analysis project Ga0209102, IMG submission 185483) | Hot spring microbial mat communities from California, USA to study Microbial Dark Matter (Phase II) - Cone Pool mat layer H metaG... ...
TTCATAAAGGAGAAGAAAATGGAGGTGAAGGAGGCTCTTGAGCGGCGTCGCGCTTTTCGTTCTTTGGAGCCAGTAGAAATTACTGACTCTTTAATCAGAGACCTCGCCCGGGCGGCCCAATTGGCGCCTTCCTGCTTTAATAACCAGCCTTGGCGTTTTATTTTTGTCCGCTCGCCTGAGGTCTTGCGGTTGCTGCGAGCAGCTCTTTCCTCTGGAAATGAATGGGCTTATGCCGCTTCTCTCATTATCGTCGTTTTCAGCCGGCGGGAGGATGATTGCCTGATTCGGGAAAGGGAATATCATCATTTTGACTGCGGGTTAGCTTCCGCCTGCCTCATCCTGAGGGCGACGGAACTTGGCCTTGTGGCTCATCCTATCGCCGGTTTTAGTCCCAAAAAAGTCAGGGAAATTCTCGGTATTCCCGAAGAGTATCAGGTGCATACTTTGATCATTGTCGGCCGGCACGCTGCCACTCTGAGTCCGGTGCTTTCGGAGAAGCAAATCGCCTGGGAAAGAGCCAGACCAGAGCGCTTGCCTTTGGAGAAGTTTGTTTTCATCGACCATTTTTCTCGGCCGGCAACAAAGAATTAAGCCGCTAATTTAAAGAACCCCGCGAGGCGATGCCTGATATATATACAATTAATTGGATATCTAAATTAGCAAAAAAAGAAAAAAATGGGTGTCGCCTTACATATTTACGCAATTTTTAAGCCTTCCCGAACCATCTTTTGAGGCAACCTCCAACCACTGGCGGTGTTTGCGCCTGAGTTGGGCAAAGGTAGAGGCAAGAGAAGCAAAGGACTCGGGTGTCGCTTTCTGTATTGTAAGGTGAGCTACAACGCTGGCACCATGGCAAATAGGACAACGCCGCGGAAACCCGAGCCGAAGCGAGGCCTTTGCGGAGAGAGCTGGGCCTAACCGCTGTAAAAAAGAAGAGAATCGTTTCGATTTAAAATAAAAAGGATTTGGCTAATAATCAGCTTAATGAAAAAGCCGTCGCCTCCTAAGCGGAAGGCTTAAAAAGAGAAAATTCTTTAAAAGGGTGGGTGAGTGACGGCTAATTTTATTATCACAAGGAAATAATTAGATTACCAGCTCTGCTGGAATTTCTCTCAGGTTAAAGCGCGAGGCCATACTGTGTCCGTAAGCGCCGGCGTGAAAAACCGCCAGAATATCCCCCGGTTTTGGCAGCTGCATTAACCTGTCATAAGCGAAGACATCGCCGCTTTCGCAAAGATGGCCGGCAATCGTTACTCTTTTCCGGGGTCCCCGCCGGTCAACGCAATTAATAATGTGATGGCGAGCTTCAGGATAAATGGCTGGCCGGGGCAGAGTATTAAAAGTACCTGCGTTGACGCCAACGAAATAATTGCCGTAGCTTTTCTTGATGTAGACGACTTTTAGCAGCAGCACTCCAGCCTCGGCCACTAAGAATTTGCCTGGTTCCAGAATTATCTTTTTTATCGGGAGACGAAATTCCTTGACCCTTCTCAGGATAAAACGAGCGTATTTATCCACCGGAAAGGACTTTTGTTTGGCTTCATACTTGGGGGCAATCCCGCCGCCAAAATCAAGAAATTCTAAGTTGAAACCGAATTTCCTGAGTTCTGCGGCCTTGGTTATCATTTTATCTACTGCGGCCTGGACAATGGGCCAATCCCGGGCTATCCAGCCTGAGCCTAAATGTTGATGAAGCCCTACGGGAATAAAGCCCGCCGCAGCGGCTTGCCGGAAAACCTCCACCACTTCCGAGGCTTCCACGCCAAACTTAATTGGCAGGCCGTTGGGGGTCCGGACTCCGGCGGTCGTCACCTTAGAGTCAAATCCCTTACCGATTCCAGGATTCCAGCGCACTGCGACCCGATACCTTTTATCGGGAAAATGGCGCTTGGCAACCCGTCTCATCAAAGAAAGCTGCTCAAGAGCATCGATATTAATGATAATTCCAGGATGAGCCATTATTTCTTTAAGGTCTTCTTCTGAGACTGAAGTGCCGGTAAAAATTATTCTTTCAGCTGGGAAACCAGCTTTTAAGGCCACCTTGACTTCTCCCGGAGAAACGGCATCGACCCAGGTCCCCTCGCCGAGCAAAAATTGAAGAATCTCCTGGTTGGGGTTGGCTTTCATCGCATAAGCGACTTGGAGTTCAAGGTTTTTCTCCGAGATAAAGATAGACCTTAAATAGGTCAGGTTATGACTAACCTGGTCGCGGCTATAAACAAAAAGAGGTGTGCCAAACGTGGCGGCAATTTTTAGGGCTGATTGTCCGGCCAAATAAAGTCGGCCTCTTTGCCAGCGACAGAACTTATTTTCCCACCACACTTTTAATTAGCCTCTTTTGTTTTTTCTTTAACCTGGTTTTTGGTGTCTTCTTTCTTTTCCTTGAAAAGCCCCTCCTGACCAGAGCTAACCTCGCGAGCAATCTCGGCTAAAACCGGGTATTTTTCCAGAAGCAGCGGCGGAACCTCAAGTTTTTCACCTGTTAATAAATTGCGCAGCTGAAGCGCATTGGCCAAAGCCTGTCCCCGGTAATGATTATTGGTGATGATGTAAACCCTTTCTGCGTTTTCCGCCAACTTTTTTATCCGGTCGACCCATTCATTTAATTCATCCTGAGAATAAAAATAATTATAGCGGTCGTCGCGACCTGCTTCTTCTCGAAACCAGTCCCGATAGTTCCGACCATGGAGGCGGACGTAAGAAAAATCAGGTCGGGTGGAAATTGCCGTGGGTTTAAGGGAGCGGTTGATGACCGGCTGGTCGATGTTGCAGAAGGCCACCCGGTATTCTCGGAGCAGCGAAAAAAACTCTTCTCGACCCCAAGAGGCATGGCGAACCTCGACGGCTAAGGGATAGTCGGCGAAGAGCTGGAAAAGGTTAACTAAATAATCGAGGTTCGCGTTGTTAAGGTAAAAAGACCAGGGAAATTGAACCAGGATAGCGGCCAACCTTTCCTTAGAGCGAAGCGGCTCTACACCTAACTTAAATTCATCAACGTCCTTTTGGCTGAAGTTCTGCCGGTCATGGGTAAAAACTTGATGGATTTTAACCGCCAACAGAAACTCAGGTGAAGCCGCGAGGCGGCGAACCCAAGCTAAGGACATAACTGCTGTGGGGGGCCGGTAAAAGGTGCTGTTAATCTCAATAAAATTGACGTAGGCGGCCAGAAAAGTTAAAGGATGAAAACCTGGTCGCTTGCGCAACGGATAGACGACGCCTTCCCAGTCCTCGTAGCTCCAGCCAGCCGGGCCGATATAAAAACGAGCCATGAGATTATTTTAAAAGATTAAATCAGGCAAAAACAATAAGTTACCAATTGCTTCTGTTCTGTCTTGCGTTGGTTAGGCCCGGAGATGCGCCGGCTTGGCTTTTTTTAAAAATCGGCGTATGATTGGTTAAGATACTGTTTCTTAGGAAAAAAATGGATGGAGTTAGATTTCCGGAGGGAGTTTTAGAGGCTCAGCAGAGGATTGCTCCCGAGGTTTTCCCCACGCCGCTAACGGCCTCGGCCGGTTTAAGTCGGCTTTGTCAGGCTGAGGTGCGCCTTAAGTGGGAAAACAAACAAGTTACCGGTTCTTTTAAATTTAGAGGCGCTCTCAACCGCCTGCGGACTCTAAACCCAGAGGAAAGAGCCAAAGGAGTTATTTCTGCCTCCACGGGAAATCATGGCCTGGCTTTGAGCTGGGCTTGTCAGTTAGAGGAGGTCTCTCTGCTTCTTTTTGTTCCTAAGAATGCGGCCGCCGAAAAGTTTCGTCGTCTGGCTGACGTCGGGGCTAAGGTAGTTAGATATGAAGGGAGCTGTGAGGCCGCAGAAATTTATGGCCGCCAGTTAGCCTCGGAAGAGGGCAAGATTTTCATTTCTCCCTATAACGATGCAGAGATAATTCACGGCCAGGGGACGATTGGCTGGGAAATCCTCAATGACTGGTCAGAAGTCGAGGTGGTTTTTGTTCCCGTGGGTGGCGGCGGGTTAATCTCGGGAATTGCGGGGTTGATGAAGAGCTTAAAGCCTGGAGTAAAAATTTTTGGCGTCGAGCCGGAGAATTCTGCCTTTATGACGGCTTCCTTGCAAGCCGGCCAAATCATCCAGATAGAAGAGAAGGAAACCTTAGCGGAGGCCGTTGCGGGCGGCCTTGAACCTGGTGCCATAACTTTTGAGCTTTGTGCTAAGTATGTTGACGGTATGTTTACAGTTAGCGAGGAGCGAATCCGCCAAGCTATGGACTTCATTTACCTTGAGCATGGCCGCATGGTCGAGGGAGCTGGCGCCTTAGCCCTGGCCGGGCTTATCAGCCAGGCAAAGGATTTTGAGGGGCGTCGCATAGCTTTAGTTGTGAGCGGCGGCAATGTTTCATCGGAATTATTTTCTCACTTGGGAGTTAAAACCTGAATCTGCTTGGCGGCCAGGGAAAAGAACTAAAGCAACAGATGAGTTGACCTGAAAGACACCGTCTATTCCTTCAGTCAAAAGATGTGGCGTCAAACCTTTAGCATAAAAAAATGAGTAGGAGCTTAGAATTGCGGTCAAAGCGAGGAAGACAAGTTGGACCGGCTCTCTGGCTGAGACCGAGCCTATTGCTGGTTTCAGGACTGATTTTTTTATTCCTGAGTGGGGCGTGTCACCGCGAGCGTACGTCTATTTACCGAATTGGTTATTTCCAAGTTGTGGATTCCGTCACGGCTAATGAAGCCCGCCGCGGTTTTCTTCAGGCGCTGCAAGAAAACGGCCTCTGGCCAAGCCCTTATCTGGATATAGAAGTTCGTAATGCCCTGGGTGAGATTCAGCAGGTTCACGCCATAGCCCAAGAATTTGTCCGCAAAAAGAAAAACCTGATTATTGCCCATTCCACCCCCTGTTTGCAGGCTGCTTTGATGGCCACGCGAGAAATACCGGTTATTTTCCTGGCGGTAGCCAATCCTTATCTAATTAATGCTGGTCTTTCGGCCGAAGAGCATTTGCCCAATGTGACCGGCGTTGCCTCCACCGGACCGATAAGACAAACTTTAATCCTGATTAAAGAAGTTTTGCCCTTAGTCCGAAAGGTTGGGACGCTCTGGACGCCTTCCGAGATAAACTCGGAATATTATTTGCAGCTAGCTAAGGAAGCGGCGGCCGAACTAAACCTGGAACTGGTCACCGTACCCGTGAGTTCCCCTCAGGATGTGCTTGTCGGCGCCCAGATTTTAGTCTCAAAAAAAATTGATTGTTTTTTCCCCATATCCGATAACACCATCAATGCTTCCTTTGCCTCTATTGCCCGGGTAGCGGAAGAAAATAGCGTGCCCCTCTTTGGTAGTTTTCTCTTAGCGGCTCATTCCGGAGCCTGTGCTGCTTTGGGTTTGGACTTTTTCTCCTTGGGTTATGAAGCTGGCAAATTAGCCGTGCGCGTGAAGAATGGCGAAAGCCCTGGCGACATTCCTTTTCTAAGACCCCAAGAAATAAAGCTTTATCTCAATCTTTTGGCGGCGAAAAAACAGGGGGTTACCTTCCCGCCCGATATTTTGAAAAAAGCTGACGAGATCATTACAGTCGAACAGGAAGCTCAAAAGTTTAATGGTAATTATTTGGGCAGACTGACGGTTATCTGGTAAAAAATAGGTAAATATGTAAGGTGCCACCAAATTTTTTAAAAGGAAAAGAGAGCCCGGCCGCGGCGGGACTTGAGTTTAACGGCTTGCTTAATGGCTCTGCGGGTATAACGGCGGGCTAATTGGATAGCATCTTCCAGTTTATATCCCCTTGCCAGATAGGCCAGAAGAGAAGCCGAAAGAAAGCATCCCGTGCCATGAACTTGGACCGGAAGCCTTTGGCTCTTGATGACGTGGCTCTTTTTGCCTGTAAACAGAACATCAAAGATTCCGCCTTTTAAATGGCCTCCTTTGAGAAAACAAGCAACCCCTGTAAGCTCGTAAACAGCCTTAGCTGCCTTTTCCATGTCTTCGAGACCGCGGATTTTAATTCCGGTCAGCAGCGTCGCTTCCTGAAGGTTCGGGGTGATGACAGTGGCTCGCTCGCCAATCGCTTTAATAAAGGCAGGAATGGATTCCCGGTCCAAAAACCAGGCGCCGGAGCTGGCGCGAAAAACGGGGTCAATAACTCGGGGCAGGTGGGCCAGTTCTTCTAAGATTATTTTTATCACAGACAGATTAGCTTTTTTTCCCACTAAGCCCACCTTTATTCCCCGCCAGGCAAAATCCCTTTTGAGCGCCCGATACTGGGAGAGAACAAAGGGAGCGGGCAGGGGTATTACATCCAAGACTTTTTGGATGTTTTGGCTGGTAAGGGCGGTTAAAACCGCTGTTCCCTGGAACCCGAGGGAGCGAAAAACCTGCAGGTCCAAGAGCACACCGGCACCGCCCGAGGGGTCAAAGCCAGCTACCGTGAGAAGAATTTTTTTCATCCGAAAAATATGCTAATATACTGCTCAGAAAATTAAAAGGACCATGAAAAGCCGAATTCATGTTTTCCTTTCGGGTCGAGTCCAAGGGGTTTTTTTTCGCGATTTTACCCGGCGCTGGGCCCAGAGTCTGGGTTTAACCGGCTGGGTTAGGAATGTCTTTGACGGCCGGGTCGAGGTCGTGGCTGAAGGCGAGGAAGAGAAACTGAAGACACTTCTGGAAAAATTAAGGGAAGGGCCTCCCCTGGCCAGAGTAGAAAAGGTGGAAGTGAGCTGGGAGGATTACAAAGCGGAATTTAACGATTTTACGATTAAACTGACTTTTGATTAACTCGGCCTGGTTTTTTCCCCGCCTTAAAGCGCTGCCGGCAGTCCTCGGAGCAAAAATAATAAACCTTGCCGTCAAATTTTTCTTTGACCGCCTCTTCTTCGGGCAAATAGGTTTGACAAATTTCATCCTTGACCATCACTCCTGTAAGCCGTGGTCGCTTGGGGGAAGGCTGGGAATAGCGGTTGACATTATAGACAAAGCGCCAGATTTGAAAGGCTAAGTAAATTAAAGCCGCCACGAAGAAAAAGCGAAGCATTTCTTCTTGACTCTAACTTAATCAGACTGAGCTGTCAAACAAGGTTGCTCTTTTTAAGGCTTGAAGCGGGCTGAAAGGTTGAGTAAGATTTAGGTGGATTAATTTTTGGGAAAGGAGAAATAATGGATTTTAAATTATCGGCCGAGCAGAAGGCACTCCAGGAGTCAATCCGTCATTTTGCGGCGCGAGAAATCAAACCGCTGATAAAAGAAGCTGACCAGAAAGGGGAGTGGCCAGAGGGTTTAACCCGAAAATTAGGTGAAATGGGCCTTTTAGGCATCGTCATTCCGCCTGAGTATAACGGGTCAGGCTATTCCAACGTTGACTATGTCCTGATCCTTGAAGAAATATCCAAGGTCGACCCGTCAGCGGGGTTGGTTGTCGCCGCCCATAATTCTCTCTGCTGTAATCATCTTCATCTTTTTGGGAATGAAGAGCAGAAACGTAAATATCTACCCCGACTTGTTTCTGGGGAAACTCTTGGCGCTTGGGCGTTAACTGAAGCGGAGGCCGGTTCAGACGCCGCGGCCATCAAAACGAGGGCAGTCAAGAAAGGAGACCGGTGGATTCTTAACGGTTCCAAGATGTTTATTACTAACGGTTCCTTGGCTCAAATTGCGGTGGTTATGGCCGTTACTGACCCCACCAAAGGCCGCAATGGCATTTCGGCTTTTATCCTGGAAAAGGGGATGAAAGGTTTTAGAGCCGGGAAAAAAGAAGACAAATTAGGCATCAGGGCCGCCGATACAGCGGAGTTGATTTTTGAGGAGGTGGAGGTCCCGGAAGAAAATCTTGTTGGCCAAGAAGGCGCGGGCTATAGAGCCGCCATGGCGGTTCTTGACGGCGGCCGGGTAAGCATTGCTGCCTTTTCCTTAGGAATAGCAGCGGGAGCTCTGGAGGCAAGCTTAGCTTACGCCAAGCAGAGAATCCAATTTGACCAGCCGATTATCAATTTCCAGGCGATCCAGTGGATGCTGGCTGACGGATTTACCGAGCTGGAAGCGGCCCGGCTTTTAACTTGGCGAGCTGCCTACTTAGAGGACCAGGGGCAAAAGATTCCCAAGGAATCAGCTATGGCCAAACTTTTTGCCAGTGAACTGGCGGTTCGAGCCTCCAGCACCGCTGTTCAGATTTTCGGCGGCTACGGTTTTACCAAAGATTATCCGGTGGAAAAATTTTATCGGGATTCTAAATTAGCCACAATCGGCGAAGGAACTTCCGAAATCCAACGCTGGATAATTGCTCAAAAGGTGTTAGCTGAATATTAGGGCTTTAACATCCGACCTGGCAGTCAGGAGTGAAAGTGAGTTGGAGAAAAAAATTGCCTAATTTAAATCGTTTAAACCTCTCACCTTCTTTGCTTTCTCTTATTCAAGCGGTCAGGAAGGGGGAGCCGCGAGCGATTGGACAGGCAATTTCTTTAGTTGAAGATAACGGGCCAGAATCTGATGCCCTAATGCGCCGCCTGTATGCTTTGAAAAAAGAGGCCCTGGTCATCGGAGTCACTGGTGCTCCGGGCACGGGAAAAAGCACGCTCGTCGACCAGTTGGTGGCTATGTTTCGAGCCCAAAAAATTCCTGTGGGCGTCGTCGCCGTCGACCCCTCGAGTCCTTTTTCTGGCGGCGCCATCCTCGGCGATAGAATCAGGATGATGCGCCACAGTGCCGATAAAGGGGTTTTTATCCGCAGTATGGCGACGCGTGGTTATCTTGGAGGGCTGGCAAAGGCAACGGGTGAAGCAATCACTATCCTGGAAGCAGCCCGCAAGAAATACATTCTGGTCGAGACAGTGGGTGTGGGACAGGACGAAATTGACATCGTCCGCCATTCCGACCTGGTTCTGGTCGTGCTCACTCCTGGGGCTGGAGACGAGATTCAAGCGTTTAAGGCCGGGGTGATGGAGATTGGCGACATCTTCATTCTGAATAAGGCCGATTTGCCAGAAGCTGACCGGGCAGAACGACAGCTCCGGAGTATGCTTGAGCTTTCTGGTTCGAGTGAATCTTTGCCGCCCATAGTCAAGACCGTGGCCACCAAAGGTGAGGGAATTAAAGAACTTTATCTAACGATAAAAGCCTCGGCCGCAGCAAGGAATAAGGATTTTATCCTCAACCGGCGTCGTGATCTGACCAGTTGGCTGCTTCGCGAACTCATCCGCGAGCGGCTTGCAGCCAAACTCCTAACGGAGGTCAGGGCAGCGGAATTCGAGACCTTGGTGGAGAAAATCATAGAGAAAAAAGTCGACCCTTATTCGGCGGCGGATTTGCTTTGCAGCCGGTTGACTACAACGGTTAAAAAGGGAGGAGGGAAGGATGAAGATAAAAAAAATTGACCACATAGGGATTGCAGTCGAAAACCTGGAAGCAAGTCTGGAATATTGGGCGGATAAACTGGGTTTGGAAAGAGGCGAGAGCGAGGCGATTCCTGAAAGGGGAGTTAAGGTAGCCTATCTTTATCCAGAAAAAGGTCCAGCCTTAGAGCTCATCACGCCTTTGGGGGAAGAGAGCCCCGTAAGAAAATTTTTGGAGAATAGGGGAGAGGGTATCCACCATCTTTGCTTTAAAGTGGAAAATTTAAAAGCGGTGATGGAGGAGTTAAAAGAAAAAGGTCTTTCCTTCCTCCAGGAGGAACCAGTGCGGGGCGCGGCAGGGGCCCAGGTTGCCTTTATCCATCCCCGCGTGTTTAACGGTGTCCTCCTTGAGTTCAAACAGAAAAAAGCAGAAAAAGAGAAAAAAGAAAAAAGGAAATAAGCCGGAATGAAGCCAATCAGTTGGTTCTTTTTCCTTTTTGGTTTTTTCTTTCTCCTTCTGGGTGTTGTTTTCAGCTTAGCGGGGAAAATAAAGTGGTTGGGCCAACTGCCTGGCGATATAATTATCCGCAAAGAAAATTTTACCTTTGTTTTTCCGCTCGCCACCTGTCTTTTGCTGAGTCTCGGGCTGAGCTTAGTTTTATGGCTGGTTTCTAAACTACTCGCTCGCTGAAAGAGAATAGAAGTAGCGGGTAAGGCAAGAGGCTAACGCAGATGGTGGATGGTCATCACCCAACGGGCAAAGCCGCGGGCCTCTTCCAGGTCATGCTGGTCGGGATGATGGTGCGCTGAAGCCGCCATTTCTACCCAGGCTTCGTGTTCAGGGGAACGACGCAAGATTTCCAGAGCCGCGGGCGAAACGCGGCCTCGACAGGTAAAAGTGCCCACTATTTTTATTTGAGGAGCCACGGCCGCGGCGTATTCCAGAGCTTGGCGGGAAAGCTCGCCTCCGGTTAACGAACCATGAGTGGAGAAGAAAGCCACCTTTTTCCCCTGAGGTAGCTGACGAAGAAAGGTTTCGACTTTATAGGGGATCGAGTGGCTATGCACTGGAAAGCCGATAAAGAGGAGGTCATAGCTTTGGGGCTCTTGAACCTCACTGATGGGAAGAAGAATTTTTTCCCCTTCTATGGCCTCGAAGATGGCTTCGGCCACCTTTTTAGTATTACCAGTTAAACTGAAATAGGTTATAAGTACCTTAGCCATGGTTCAATTTTCCCAAAAATTAACGCTAAAAGCTATAGGATGGAAGCAAAAAATTTACTTCTGTCCCGCTGCTTGAATGAGGCCGCTCGGTTTATTCTGACGTCCTTTGCCCGCGTGGTAAGAAGACTTTAACCCGTGTACCTCGCTTTGGTTGACTAAAAATTTCTATTGACCCGCCATGGTCTTCGATTATTTTTTTAGCGATGGGTAGACCGAGACCAGTTCCTAAATCTTTGGTCGAGAAATCAGGCTCAAACACCCGCTGTAAAGTTATTGCGTCCATGCCTTCGCCGGTGTCGGTTATGTTGATTAAAAGGCCGGCCTCTATTTCCTTGGCTTCAATTAAAATTTCCCCTTTTCCCCTTATGGCCTCAACTGCATTAATGATGAGGTTGCGAAAGGCGGTTTTTAGTTTATCGCGGTCGCCATTGACCCCAAGATTGGGAGGACAACTAAAACGAAAGGTGAGGCGACTGGATAAAATTCTTTCATAGGGTAGGATGATTTCTCGAAGCAGCGGGCCGAGTTCAAAGAAAGTTTTTTCCAGCCGGCCTTCTCGGGAAAAAGCCAAGAAGTCTTGCGCTATTTGCCGCAAATTCTCGACTTCGCTGATGATGTAAGCCACGGATTCCCGCAGAGCCGAGGCTAATTCTTCTGGTCGCTCCTCATAGACCCGGAGCAGATGTTCCGCCGAAAGGCGAATCGGCGTGAGGGGGTTCTTGACTTCGTGAGCTACTTTGCGCGCCATCTCGGCCCAAGCGGCCTTTTTGCTCATTTCAGCCAGTTCCTGCTGGTGCTGCTTCAAACTTTTAACCATCCGGTTAAAACCGTCAATCAAAGTTTGGATTTCATCTCGGCCCCGATGGGCGATAAAAACCTCCAGATTTCCGGCGCTAACCTCTCGCGTCGCGGTAAGTAACTGCTTAATCGGCGTGATAACTAAGGAACCGAGGCTTCGGGCGAAAAGCAAGACGACAATTAAAGAGAGGGCCGAAATAAAACTAAGAAATTCAAAAAGTTCTTCTTGAGAACGAGCTATTTCCTGGCGTTCTAAAGGAAAGGGGAGGGCAATAAAATAGAGGGAACTTTCCAGATTGAGGGGCAAAGTCAAAGTTTGGAAGGAATAACCGCCGATTTTTTTATGCCAGACACAATAAGGCTGTTTTTCCTGCAAAAGCCGATAAGCTACTTCGCCGTCGAGGTAATCGGGTAGAACGCCTGAGTCGAAAAACTCCTGGCGGCTGGAAGCCATCAATCGGCCCTGTTGGTAAATATTGACATCATTGGCGATAGCGGTGCTGACCCAAAGCACAAGGTCTTCCAAGGAAATGGGGGTGGTGGCTTCTTCTTCTTGAAAAAAGAGAAAGTCCTCGATAATGTTCCGGGCGATACGAGCCTGGATTTCGGCTTTTTCGCTGAAACGCTCGCTGACCATTCGGTTGAAGAAGTTCTGGATGAGAATAGTGAATGGGATGAGGAGGATAAGGATTATAGCCACGAAGGAAGCATAAACGCGGCTCGAAAAAGCCCAGAGAAGAGAAAGCAGGCGACGCCGTCGGCTAAAGATGTCAGTTAACCAAAGCGGGAGATATATTAAAGCGAGCAAAGGGAAAAGGATTTTAAGGTATTCGACCACTAAGGTAATGAGCCTAACCTTCGGCCAAAAAATAGCAATGACCTTATCCTGATTCCAGAAATAGAAAACCCGATAGCTTCGCCCTCGGTCCTGCAGCGAAGACCAAAAGGCAGTCTGGGGGAGAGACTGAAGCCTTTGCCAATCTTGAGCCGGTATACCGGTAGTGAGCCGAGCCGGATTAAAAACAGCCTGGCCGTCGGCTCGAAAAGAGGCTAAGCCAAAGCGAAATTCTTTAAGAGATGGAACAGAGGGAAAGCGGAGCAAATCGAAGTAAGGAACAGCCGAATAAAGAAAAGGCAAAATTTCCTCGTCCAAAAGAGTGAAAATAATCAGCCGGCCCAGAAGATTTTCGCCTTCGCTAAAATCCTGATAAGCTACTAAGAAGGTTTTTTCTCGGCCCGGGAAGGGCAAAGTGAGCCGGAGCAGCGACCACTCCGCACTCGTTGGCAATAAGGGCGTTGGCCGGAAGAAAAGCGGGAGATTCAGGGAAAAACGGGAAAGAAGCCTTCCCTCCGGGTCAAGGATTTCTAAGCTGGAATACCAATTAGAGCGAGCTAAGGAAGTTTTTTCCCAAAGAAAGCTGGCCAGGTTTCCCTCCAGACCTCTTTTAAGGAAATGGCGGATGGTTTCTTTCTCTTGGTCTAAATTAGGTAGTGAATCTCGCAGCAGATATTCCGCCCATTCCGCTTGCGCCAGGACTGAGTCTCGCAGAAAATTCTCAGTTAACTGGGTTTCTTTAAGCCTGATATTAAAATGAAGGGTCAGTTGGAAGAACCCGATGGTGAGAGCTAAAACAAGCCACCGAAAAAGCGGCCTCCGTTGGAAACGAGGCAGAGAAAAATAAAGATAGAAACCTAAGAGCGACAGAGAAAGAAGAAGACTGTTAGGCAGGCTTATCTCAGGGCAGAAAAAGGTGAGAGACAATGAGAGGAGGCCCAAAGAAATTAAGCCTAAAACTAAACGAGGCAAGCTGGGCCACAAATTTTGGGCTAGGCGCAGAAGGAGAAAACTCAAAAGTGTCGCGGTGGCCAAAAGAAAAAATAGGCCAAAAAAAAGAAGAAGGGAGGGTAAGAAGGGCGAAAAACGGAGAAGATGGGTGTTGCTATTGACGTTAACCGCCCTGGACACTGCATAAAAACCGATAAAGGGGAGAACGGAAGTCAGAGAAAAACCAATAGCCGCCATGACTCTCAAACCTGAGCGGGGCTGGTTTAGCCAAGAAAGAAGAAAATGGCGTCGGTCGATAATTAAAAGCGCCGTTATTAAAAATAAAGAGAGGAAAGTCAGAAAAAGGTCAAAAGGGGAAGCGAGTAGGCCGGCCGGCGAGTGAAGCGAGGCCGTAGAGGGAGCAAAGACAGCCGCCGTGAAGCCCCAAAGATGGCCCATTTTTAAACTAATCAGTCTTAGTCCCAGAAGTCCTGCCAAACAAAGGAACAACGGACTGAGCGCGTGAAAACCATTTTTTCGCCAGAGGATAAAACCGCCTAAGGTTAAGCTGAGGAAAGCGGCTCCAAGAATTAGCCACGCAGCTTTTTGCCAGCCTCTTTTCTGACCTTCAATAATTGAGGCTGGAGCCGACGACCGAAGGTTGACTGTAGCTAATAATCTTTGGGCTTCATTCCGCAGCGGAAAAAAAATGGTGAGGATGTCAACTCGGGAGCGCGGTTGACTAATATATTCATCTCGATGCCGCGCAAATATTTTTTCGAAACCGGAGACATCTTCGCTATCTTCATAATAATCTACCAAGATGTTTCCCTTTTCTTTATCTTCCAGGAACTGATAAGGCTGGAGAAAAGGGGTAGAAAATGAAGGCCGGTAGCTAAGAAGACGGAAGAAAGCTAAACGTTCCTCTTTTCTCACAGGGAAAACAACGGTTAAAAATACTGAGGTCCGATAACGGACGACGTGAGTGATTCGGTCGGCCGGCGGAAGAAGCGAAGGCGGCACTACTTGTCCATACCAGAAGAGCATGGTTTCGCCTTTGAGGTAGGCCACCCCTTCTTTTTCCAGGTCAAGTCGCAGAGAATGAACCGAGCGGCGAATCGCCTCCAATTCAAGAGGCAGGGAGAGAGAAAGGTTTTGTCCTCGCTGGACGAGGTTAGCTCTTAAGGCCGCAAATCGGTTCTGGAGGAAGCGTTCTTTGGCCCGAAGCACTTCACTTTGGGCGGGAGGGCGAGTGCGAAAAAGCCAGTCAGGAAGAGTGAGAGAGGCGATAAGGCAAAGGCCTGCTAATACCCCCAGTAAAAAACTCAGCGCGAAGAAAAAAAGAGGCGGCCTTAAAAATTTCCTCAGCCTCAAATTTTTTCCGCTCTCATTTCGATTATCTTCCATCCGGCCTTTCCCCGTTGGTTAGCATTAACAAGCTTGACCAGAAAATGAATTCTGACTACGTGCTGCCGGAGCTGCCTTTTATCGCTGAAAGACCAACGCGCCCTAATCAGCCACCGCTCCCGAGGAGGGACAAAGGGAAAATTAGTTTCGATAAAAAACTCCAAAGTGGGATAAGCGGCAAAAAGGCGCTCAAAAAAGACTTGCGCCTGCTTTGCCGTCAAGATGTCCGAAAATGAAATTGGTTCGGGAAGGGAAACTTGAATAGCGGCCGCTGGGTTAAATAAGCGAGCCAGGGTGGAAGCATTGTTCTGGAGAAAGGCTCTTTCCAGGTCATGGGCCGCTAAGGTAAGTAAATAAAGTGAAAGCGGTAAGAAGAAGGGTCCTAACCGGAACACTTCTCTTTTTCTCCAGGGGTCATGAGTTAGGAGAGAACTTGGCTATTCCTTGGTCTTTTCCATTTCTTCCGTAACAATGTTTTTAAGCTCTTCTCGAATACGGTCAATTTTTTCTAAGCGCTCGGTAATTTTTTTAAACAAAGGGCCCTGGCTCTTGATGCCTTCTTCGATCAAAAAGGCAGCGCTTTCCGAACGACTTTTAAACAAACCAGCATCAACTAACATGTTGAGCTTTTTGTTGCTTTCTTCATTGACCCGGATGGTGAGGACGATGTTTCTGTTAGCTAAGGCTTGGTCGATAGCCTTTTTAATCGAAGCCGTGGTTTTGATGGCTAATTTTTCTACCTGGGAGCCGATTTCCTCAATCTTCGCCACAATCTGGTCCCTTTCCTTTTCACCATCCATGGTCATCCTCCTGTAATTTGTAAGCTAATTACAAACTACTAAAATTTTTAGGGCCTGTCAATAGAAAAAATCATTCCCCTTTTGGTACATGGAGACCAGCTTTTTCCCCTTCGAAAATTGGTGCCAACCGAAAATTGGAGCCCAAAAATTGGTGCCAACTCACATATTTACCTAAATTTACCCCCCCTTTTTTAATTTTTGCTTGCTTCTGATTCTTAGGCTAAGTTTAGTATTAAGCCGGCAATGGGCGAGCCATTATCTAAGGTTTCAGCTTGTAGCCTTCCCGAATCGTTTTTCGAGTCAACCTCTCAGCGCCGATGATGTCTGAGCTTGAATCAAATAAAGGGAGTAGCGCCGAGGGAAGAAAAGAATCCTTTGCCATGTCTGTTATCAGAATGCCGATTACTGCCGGCTCGAAAAAGGCGAGGACGAAACCGCGGAAAAGACCTGACCCAGAGCTGGGGTGTTTCGAACGTCTATTCGCCTTCCCCCAAAAGTGGAAGAGAACCTGCTAAACAAAAATTCTTTTCAAAAAATCTTTATTCTATATAGCGGTAATTTAGGCAATAAGAATAAATTAAAAAATATCGTCCCCCACAGAAATTAGTGACTAATTCTTTCTTAAAAAAGGAGGATGATAAGTTTTCCAGACTTGCGGGAAGCTCTTATTTTTTTTCTTCGGCCGGCGCTTCCTTCTTTTCAGCCTCTTTTCCGGCTTCGGCCTCAAGCTTTTTGGTCCGGATTGCATCCTTAATACTGCTTATGCCAGCGACCACGGCAATTAGTCCACCAAAAAAGAGAACCGGGGGGATAAACCCGAAGACGAGTTCATAAAACTCCCGCCACCAGACAAAGATAACCAGCAATAATCCTCCGGCCATGGCGATAACGCCACCGACGATCGCTAAATATTTCCCCATGGGCTTGCCTCCCTTTTGGTTTAATTTTGTTCAACAGAGGGCTGATTATAACAAATTAATTTATTAGTCGCAATAACTTTTTTGCCTTTAGCTCCAACCTAAATCCAAAATAAAACCTGGTTTTGACACTTTTTCTGACGATATGCTATAAGGGTTAGCGGTAAGAGGATGCGATGCACCCTTCAGCCAAGAAGCTAAGCTTAGTGGTTTTGGCGGCAGGAATTGGACGCCGCTTCGGCGGAGTTAAACAGCTCAGCGGCGTTGGCCCAGCGAACGAAACCATCATCGATTATTCTCTTTATGATGCCCTTCGGGCCGGTTTTGAGCGAGTAGTTTTCATCATCCGCCGGGCCATCGAGGCTGATTTTAAAGAGGTGGTTGGCCGCTTCTGGGAAGGAATAACTGAAGTTGATTACGCTTTTCAAGAGCTGAATTCGGCCCTTCCAGCCGGGTATTCAGTACCCGAAAACCGAAACAAACCCTGGGGCACTGGCCATGCCTTGTTGATGGTCGAAGGTAAAGTCACCGGGCCTTTTTTGGTAATTAACGCCGATGATTTTTATGGCCTCCAATCGTTCGAGGTTATGGCTCGTTTTTTGCGTCAGGTCAACCCTAATACCGACCTTAAAAACCCAGATATAAAACCAGAGTATGCCTTGGCAGGTTACCGTTTAGAGCAGACGCTTTCTTTTCATGGTTCAGTTTGTCGGGGCATTTGTCGGGTTGAGGCGGAGGAAGTCGTAGACATTAAAGAAATGAAGCATATTGAAAGAACTCCTACTGGAGCCCGGGCCCGCTTAGATGACGGCCGCTGGGTTGAGCTTCCTTCGGAGACAATAGTTTCGATGAATTTCTGGGGGTTTGAGCCCTCACTTTTTCCTTTACTTCATGCTGGTTTCGAGGCTTTTTTAAAGGTCTCGGGTCATGACCCTCAAGAAGAGTTTTTAATTCCTGAATTTATCGGCGAGCTGGTCCATTCAGGGAAGGCCCGAGTTCGAGCCCTGCCGACTGCAGAAAAATGGTTCGGAATAACCTATCCCGAAGACTTGGTTGATGTCAGGGCGGGGATTATGAATCTGGTTAAAACCGGCCTTTACCCAGCGGACCTCAGAGCCAGTCTCCTGGCGAGTCGAAAATGAATCGCCAGCTTTCAGAAGACAGGCTTAGGTTAGTGTTAACTAATTTTGGCCTCGACGGAACGCTCTCCAATTTCAGCCCTCTTGGACGCGGTCACATAAACGACACCTATTTAATTGAAATAACCTTGGCGCAAAGAACAGAAAAGTATACCCTCCAGCGGATTAACACGCACGTTTTCCGCCAGCCTGAGCTAATGATGGCTAACTGGGAAATGGTTATCGGCCACCTCCAGCTAAAACTTAGTCAACAGAACAGGTCAAAGCTCCAGCAACAGAGCTTGCGCCTGGTTCCAACTCGAGACGGAGGGAGCTTCTTTCGTTCGCCGGAAGGAGAATATTGGCGAGCCTATCATTTCGTTGACCACTGCCATACCATCGAGACGGCCACCACTCCGGAGCAAGCCTTTGAGGCAGGTCAAGCCTTTGGCCTTTTTCAGCGACTGGTTGTTGACCTTTCACCTGCGGTCCTCCATGAAACGATTCCTTTTTTTCATCACACCCCACGGCGGTTCGCGGACTTTTTGGCTGCTGTCGAGAGAGCCCAGCCAGAAAGAAAAAGCCGAGCCGCTGCCGCTATTGCTTTTGCCCTCGAAAGGCAACCGATGGTTGGGCTGGTGGCAGAGGGCTTGGCCTCAGGTTATCTTCCCCTCAGAGTAACCCATAATGATACTAAAATTAATAACGTCCTTTTTGACGATGCTACGGGCAAAGCGATTTGCGTTATCGACCTGGATACGACTATGCCCGGTTCACCCCTGTATGATTTTGGCGACCTGGTGCGGACAGCTACTTGCCCGGCGGCAGAGGACGAAACTGACCTGACGCTGATTAATCTCAATATCGAGCTTTTCCGGGCCGTGGCGGAGGGCTATCTTTCTCAAACGGCTGATATTCTTACTCCGGCCGAGAAGGAGCGTCTAATTGCCGCGGGAAATCTAATTACCTTTACCATCGCTCTGCGCTTTTTGACTGATTATCTTGACGGCGATATCTATTTCAAGGTGAGCCGTCCTGACCATAATCTTGACCGGGCGCGAGCGCAATTCCAGCTTCTCAAGTCGATGGAACAACAAGCCAAGGAAATGGCCCAAAACCTCCATAAAATATTAGGTGGGCAGTCTTAACCTCAACGAACCTTTTTCCCTCGGAGCTCCTTTCCTCCTTGCTTCAGAACAGCCTCGACAACTTTCCCCTCCGCGTCCAGGACAAAGGTCAGCTCGGCTTCAACGAGCCGGCCGAAAAAATGCGTCTCGCTGGCGGCTAATATCTCCATCCGCCTCTGCCCGGGCACTTGACCGAAGAAGCGATTGCCTTCCCGACTGATGCGCAGAAGCAGGTTAGGGGCAAACTCATAATCACCACAATAACGGTCCAATATTTCCGGCGGAAGGGAGACGGCCTTTCTTAGCTTCGGCCAGCTGAAGGGCTGGCCAAAAATAATTGCCGTTAAGTCGTCTTTGATTTGAGAAAGAGGGGCGAAATCAAAATTGCTCAAGATAATAAGGCAGAGGTCTTCATCCAGCCAGCGGGCAAAGAAACTCACGAAACCTTCGATGCCGCCGCTGTGCTGAGCTCCAAGCTTCCCCTGGAGGGGCTTTATTTCCCAGCCATATCCGTAGTTTCCAAGGAAAGGAGTGAACATTTTCTGTTTGGAAGCGGCGTTGAGAAGGCGCTCGCTCCTTAAAGCCTGGTCCCAAGCAAAGAGGTCTTCGACCGTGGAAAGCAGGCCACCGGCTCCGGCGGGAACTGTCATATCAATGTAAGGTGCGTTAATTAAATCGCCATCCCAAAGACTGTAACCAAGAGTCCGGTGCTTGATAATCGAGTTCTGGTCATCATAACCCGTGTCTAACATGTTGAGGGGCAGAAAAATTTTTTCCCGCATATAATCGGCGTAGCTACGGCCAGAAACTTTCTCGATGATAGCGGTGAGAAGAATATAATTGGAGTTGCTATAAGCAAACCGGCTGCCTGGTTCAAACTGGAGGGGTAATTTCTGGAAAAGTTCAATCGTCCTACCCAAGGTGGTGGGATTCAGTTTAAATTTTGGATATTCAGGAAGGCTGGTAAAATTAGGTATTCCCGAGGTATGAGTGAGAAGGTGATGAAGGGTGATTTTCTCGCCGGAGGGATAATCAGGCCAGAAGCGCGGCACAGGGTCTTCAACCTGGAGAAGGCCCTTTTCAGCTAATTGGAGAATGGCCGCAGCGGTAAAGGCCTTGGTCAACGAACCAATCCGGAATTTGCTGCGGACAGAAAGCGGTACCTGAAGCTCATAGTTGGCCAGGCCGTAAGCTTTTTCGAAGATTATTTTGCCTTTAAACCCGATGAGGACAGCACCGGAGAAACGGCCTAACTCGTTTTGGAGGTGAACATAAGCCTCAGCTTTTGAAGCAATTTCTTCTGCTGAGGGCTGAGCCCAGCTTAGAGTCTGAAAAGAAAAAAGGCTGAGCAGGCCAAATAAGCCTAAGCCTAAGCCTTTTAACCTCCCGATTTTCCCTCTCTCCATTAGATAGAGAGTTTATTTTTTTCGCTGGTCAGCGTCAAGCGAACTGGCGCTTTTTCCTTAAAAAAGCGGAAATAGGGACGGTCTTCTTGATTCCCATCCAATTTCAATAGCACTCTCTTTTCTTGTTCAACGGTTCTTGGCGAAGGTTTGGAAAGGAGGCTTCCAGAATGGCTTCGCTTCCGTTTAGATTTGCGACGGCGTCCCTTCTTTGCTTTTCTTGGCGCCGGCTAAACTTACCTTTAAGATGTGACTAATTTTTAATCCTTCAAACCAGGCTAAATAAAATGAAAAGGGAATGTCATCTTTCTTAGCAGCGATTTTTTAACCGGCGAGAACGCATTGATTCCTAAGCGCTCGGTGGCCCTAATTACTCCCGATAAAGGCGTGAAGGCGGTAAAGGTTGATAAGGAAGACCAGGCCCCGAGATGAAGACTTCCAGGTATTGGCCTCCTCGTTTTTCCAGGTATTCAACTTCAAGACGGTGACGGCCAGCCGCCAAGAAAATTTTTCCGTTAAGCTCTCTTTGACCAAAAAGGCCCCAGTTATCCACCACTACTTGGTCATCGATTTTGACCTGGAGACCATCATCTGCCCGGGTATAAAAGATATATTCGCCGCTTTCATCAAGCTCGAGCCAGCCATGAAAACGGAGGGCGAAATAATCTCCTCGGGTTGGTATCCCCTCCAAGGTGAGTTCATAGGTAAGGCCGGAGCGAAGCGGTGTTTCCTTAGTCAAGTCGGGTAAACGTTCCCAGTTACCTTCGTAATAATCATAGGCGAGGCCGTTAACAGCCTCGTCTACCTGAAAAAAATACATCGAAACGGGATGACTCATTCGGCCATTCGGCAGTTGGGTAGCGGCTCTCAGGGTCATATTTCCCAGAATATCTATAGGATAAGTATAAATTAAAGAATCTGGGCCGGGATAGGGGCCGTCGAGGGTATAAAGGATTCTTGCCCCGATAACCGGCGGGCTTAGAGTCAAGGTGATTTTTTCTGTAAGCCGCTTCCGGCCGCCTATTCCTTCCGGAGGCGGCACGCGATAATTGACACCTCTTAAAGCTAAGCGGTCATAATGAGCTCGAAGCCGGTTCTCAAAATCGGCCCAGTTTTTTTCCTTTAGACTCCAAACAACCTCGGCTAAGGCCCAGAGACGCGGGAAAAGCATATACTCAGCATGCTCTGGCGTGGCGATGTATTCTGTCCAAAGGTTGGCCTGAGCTCCCAGAATATGGGCCGCCTCCTCTGGTTTTAACCCTGGTGGAATAGGCTCGAAAGAATAAACTTTATCTATCGGCAAAAAACCGCCGATCGCTTTGGGTTCCTCGACTCGGCCCTGATAATAGTCAAAATAACAATGGGAGGTTGGACTCATAACCACATCGTGGCCAGAACGGGCGGCTTCAATTCCTCCCGCCACCCCTCGCCAGCTCATGACTGTGGCTCGCGGGGCCAATCCCCCCTCAAGAATCTCATCCCAGCCGATGAGACGCCGGCCTCGGGAATGGAGGAAAGCCTCGACCCGTTTGATAAAATAGCTCTGAAGTTCGCTTTCATCTTTGAGGCCTTCAGCTTTAATCCGGGCTTGGCAGCGGACACAGTTCTTCCAGCGCAGTTTGGGCACTTCATCTCCGCCGATGTGGATAAACTCGCCCGGGAAAAGCTCGCTGACTTCTGCCAGGACGTTTTCCAGAAAGGTGAAGGTTTCCTCCGACCCGGCACAGAAAACGTCGTTCATCACGCCCCATTCTGTCCCCACTTTAAAAGGCCCTCCGGTACAAGAAAGCTCCGGATAAGCTGCTAAGGCCGCTAAGGAGTGACCGGGCATCTCGATTTCAGGCACAATCGTGATGAAACGTCGTCGGGCATAATCGACTACCTCCTTGATATCCTCTTGGGTGTAGAAGCCGCCATAGGGTTCGCCGTCCTCCATGGTTTCCCGACGCCAGGCCCCGACCTCGGTTAGCCGCGGATATTTTTTGACCTCCAGGCGCCAACCTTGGTCATCGGTCAGATGCCAGTGGAAAGTGTTAAGTTTATAATAAGCCGCTAAATCAATTAGCTTCTTGACCCATTCCTTAGGGAAAAAGTGTCGGCTGGAATCAAGATGAACGCCCCGCCAGCGAAACCGCGGCTTATCGACAATATGAATCTGAGGTAAGGATAACGAGGTGACAGCCGTGGAAGCGGTGGGCAACGAGGAGCCGTGGCCCGCAGACTCCGGAGCAGAAACTAGAGGCGATGAAGAGGGAGATGGAGACGAGGCTAAATCTGGCAGGAGATTATATCTTAAAAGGGGAGAAGGCTCAGATTTAGGTTTTGTCTCCGCAATTGGTAGAGGTGAAGATTGACGAGTCGCAGGGGATAGGTTTGGCGATTCCGGATTGTCCAAGGATTGAGTCTGAGAAGCGAGAGCGAATTCAATAGCCGGAGGTAAGAGCTGCCATAAGGTCTGGACGCCATAAAAGAGGCCAGCTGCTTCGGCCGCATCGATGACCACATGACTGGAAGATACCTGAAGTTCATAACCCTCGGGGCCGTATTTTTGGACAGATGGTAAAAGACGAAGGAAGATGGCGCCGCGGAGCGACCTGGTTTGACCCGCCTCCTTTATTTCCCAAGGCCAGCCAGTAGCTTTCTTTAAGCCCGCCTGCAACTCCTCAGCAATCGATAAAATTAATGGCTCTTTTTGGTTAATGATAATGGCGCTTTTTTCTGAAAAGCTAAGCCGGACCCGGCCTACTTCTATTTTCCAAGGACGAGGGATTATTCCGACCGCAGCCGAAGGGTTGGAGACAGTGGAAAATAGAGAAAAAAAGGTCAGGCCGCAGAAAAAGAGGGCCAAAAAGAGCCGTTTGAGCCAGTTTGGACTCCTTCTTAGCCTCATCGCTCCCAGCCTCCTTTTTTATTTAGATAGAGCGAGCCGGATAATAGTATCCACAGGGTCACGCTCTATTCCCTTAAGGTTTAGCACCAATCCCTCGGGCAAAGCGCGCAAGCTGATTTTTTGTCCATTTTTCAGGAGGGTGGCGGCCACCAAAGGTCGGGTTAAGCCAGTAAGAAGGATGGCGTCTTCTTCGTAGTCTAAAAGATGGACGTAAATGGTCTTTTCTTTGTGCGTCGTTACTCCCCAGGCTTGGGGGCGAAGCGGGCCGCCTCTTGTCCCGTAGATGGCTTCTCCGTTGGCCTGGAGCCAGCGGCCAACCTGCCGGAGGCGGTCGACAAACTCGGGCTGAATTTGACCGTTAGGCATTGGTCCAACATTAAGCAAGAGGTTAGCATCATAGCCGGCGGCCTTTACTAAAAGCTGGACGAGCTCGCGCGGGCTTTTATAACGACGGTCATTAAGATTAAACCCCCAGGAATTGTTTATCGTCTCGCACATTTCGAGAGGCAAAGAGCCGATGGGTTGTTCAAGGTTAAAAGCCTGAGTCCTTCCGCCAGGCAAATCCTTTTCAAACATCTGAAAATCCTCGCCGGCGAGTGGCGTTAGATGATGGTTGTTGCCGATGAGAACCTGGGGTTGGAGGGAGTGGATGAGACCGTACAGCTCGTCGTAGCGCCAGTCGGCTTGCGGGCTATCCCAGTGTCCGTCGAGCCAGATAGATAAAATTTCCCCATATTGGGTAAGTAACTCTTTGAGTTGGGTTTTCATGAATTCTAAGTAGTGTGGCCAATTGCCTGAGCTGCCTCTTCGGAGAAGCTCGCCCGAGGCGTTGCGCGGGGCGTAATCAGGATGATGCCAGTCAAGGAGGGAATAGTAGAAACCAATTTTCACCCCCTGGCGGTGACACTCCTCACTAAGCATTTTCAAGATATCTCGACCGTAGGGGGTGGCCTTGACCACGTTATAATCAGTCGCTTTGGTCTCAAAGAGGCTAAAGCCGTCGTGATGTCGGGAAGTTATAACGATGTAACGCATGCCAGCCTCACGGGCTAAGGAAACCCATTCTTCGGGGTTAAAGGCAATGGGGTTAAAAAAAGCGGTTAGCTTTTCATAATCAGCGGCGGGGATTCTTCGGTTAAACATGACCCATTCGCCATCACCCAAGATGGAGTAGAGGCCCCAGTGGATAAATAGGCCAAATTTGGCTTGTTGAAACCACTCCCTGAGTTTAAGATTGTCTAAGGCGGGCTGATAGCCAGGTTGCGGTCGTGCTTGACCTAAAATAGCTAAGCATGAATTAAAAAATAAGACCAACCAGGCTAATTTGATGAGTCTTCTCATTTAAACCTCCTTATTCCCTTCTTGTTCAGCCGAATTATAATAATTTTGCCTTGATTTATCGACTTGGCTAAGCCAAAATGTTTTTCCTTATTTTATTCAGAATTTAGAAGGGAAGAGGAACAATGCAAGAAAAATTACTGTTAATACCGGGTCCAAGTCCGGTTCATCCCCGGATCATTAACCGTCTTTCTTTGCCGACTGTCTCTCATTTGGCCGCGGAAATGGTCCAGGAATTGCGGGGAGCGGCCGATAACCTGAAAAAGATAGTGGATTGCGCGGCGGGCGAAGCCTTTATTATCGCGGGCGCCGGGACGCTGGCCATGGAAATGGCAGTGTTGAACACGGTAGCGCCGGGTGAGAAGGCTTTGATTATTTCCCATGGTTATTTTGGCGAAAGAATGGCGGAAATTTTCCAGGCTTTTCATCTCGAGGCGGAGGTGATGAAGGCCCCTTGGGGCGAAGGCATTTATCCCGAAGACTTAGAAAAAAAGCTAAGACAATCTTCGTATGCCGCTGTGATCTGTACTCACGTCGATACGGCGACAGGAACGTGCGCCCCGGTCAAAGATTACGCTTCTCTCCTTCAGGGCAGGGAAGAGCTGTTTATTGTTGACGGCGTTTGTGCCACTGGCGGCCTCGAGGAGTTTATGGATTCTTGGGGCATCGACCTTATTCTCACCGCCGCCCAGAAATGTTTTGGGGTCCCACCGGGATTGGCCATCCTTGTTCTTTCGAAAAGAGCCCTGGAAAAGAGGAGGGCGATGCCTTCTATCCCAGCTTATTATTCTGACTTGCTCCGTTGGTTACCCATCATGCAGGACCCGTCAAAATATTTTTCCACTCCCTGCGTTAACGAAATCCGGGCTTTCTATGAGTCGACTTTGATTGTCTTAGAAGAAGGGTTGGAAAAGCGGTTCGCTCGGCATCGCCGCACCGCTGAGGCTATCAGGGCCGCTTTGCGAGAGCTCGGCTTTACTTTTTTTACCAATCAGGCTTTTCTGGCCGCCACGCTTTCGGTCGTCCGCTATCCTGAAGGGATAGATGACCGAAGCTTCCGAGCCCGGCTTTATGAAAACGGTGTGGTGGTGGCGGGTGGCCTTGGTCCGACGGCGGGCCGAGTCTTTCGGATGGGTCACATGGGTAATATTTCTGAGGACCAAGTAATCTTTGCCTTAGCCGCGGTCGAAAGAACCTTAACCGCACTCAGTTATCCGGTCAAAGCTGGAGCCGCCGTGGAAACCGGGAAGCTTTATTTGGAAGGGAAAAAGCCCTCTTAGGGCGGAATAAAATATATCAGGTAAAAAATGAGCAGTGTGGTTTACTTTCTTCCCGCTAGCCGGAAGGAAGGCGAGGAAGTCTTGGCGGCTAAAGTCGAAAAGCTGTACCTGGCGACGGGTTTTGACCGATTAATTAATCACAATGACTTTGTGGCCCTCAAAATTCATTTTGGCGAAAAAGGGAATACAGGTTATATCAAGCCGGGTTGGCTTAAGGGAATTATTTGTCAGCTTCAAGAAAAAACGAGACGGGCGTTCTTCACTGATTCTAACACCCTCTATATCGGCGAGAGGTCTAATGCGATTAATCATTTGCGGCAAGCCGCTGAACATGGCTTCTCTTACGAAGCAACGGGTTTACCGGTAGTCATCGCTGACGGTCTCTTGGGCGGCGACGAGGTGGAAATCAAAGTGGGCGGCCGAAGAGTCCAACGGGCCAAAATTGCCCGCTCCATTGTCCATGCCGACGCCCTGATTGCTCTTAGTCATTTCACTGGCCATGTGGCCACCGGCCTGGCCTGCGCTATCAAAAATTTAGGGATGGGTTGTGCTTCCCGGGCGGGCAAGTTGGAGCAGCATTCTGAAGTTCAGTTGCGCGTTAATCCAAAATTATGTATCAATTGCGGGCTCTGCCTGGATTGTTGTCCAGCTCAGGCCATTATTCAGAGCGAGGGAGCGGCCAAAATTGTCGCTGAGCGGTGTCTTGGTTGCGGCGAGTGCTTAGTTATTTGTAAGGTGGGAGCGGTAAAAATGCGCTGGGATGAGGATTCGCGACGGGTCCAGGAAAAGATGGTCGAATACGCCTTGGCTGTCAGGAATTATTTTGGACCGAAGGCTGTCTTTCTTAATTTTCTGCTTCACGTGACTAAGGATTGTGATTGTTTAGCCAAGAATCAGCCGGCAATAATCGATGACATCGGCCTTCTGTCATCCTTCGACCCGGTCGCCTTAGATAAGGCCTCGATAGATTTGATTTTGGCCAAGGCTGGTCGAGACGTGCTGCGCGCCGGCTATGACCTGGATTGGTCTATTCAGCTAAAATACGGAGAAGACATCGGCCTCGGTTTTATGACCTATGATTTAAAAGAGCTGGAATTTGACTCTGATTCTTAGTGTTTGTTGACGGACTTTTCGAGTGAGATAGTCAGCAAAAGATTCGGGCCGCTTTTAATAAGCGAGCAATCCCGCTTCTCCTCCGCCTCAAACGTGCTTTATTCTTTAGAAACGAATTAAAACGTGCGCCGTGAATCGATTCAGGGGAAAAAGGGAAGTCGGGGAGATGGGATTCGAACCCATGACCCCAGCGTCCCGAACGCTGTGCGCTAACCAGGCTGCGCTACTCCCCGCCGGGCTTTAATTATAGCCAATTTAACCTTCCTTCTCAATTCAGCTACCCAACGCTGGCCCAAGCGCCATGATAACGGGGGCTTTTCAGGCTTCACTTTAAAATAAGCTGGTTCTATTTTATCGGGGGTGGGTTCATCGTTGATACCTACAGGATGGCCTGGGGCGCAATCAGGTTTTCGACGCGGTTTCGTCATCAGCCTTCTCTCCGAGTTGCGGAAATTTGTCTTCCTATTCATAGACGTATTTTTGAGGCCAACAAGCTCCCCCGTGCCTCTGGCTTTGCCCCATTTAGTTTCCTAAAAAAATTAGGTAAATATGTAAGACACCAATTTTAGGCACCAATTTTAACGGACAGACAAGCCTTTCTTCAGACGATAAAAAACTTCCTGATTTTCTTTGATTTATAAACGGGAAATTCTTTATCGATGCCTGATTTATGAGACAAAATTTGCCTTAACTAGGGAAATTATTCGGGGGAATCAAAAAAGGAGAAACCCAACCGGGTAAAAACGGTCAAATTTTCTTTTTTGGCTTTAACCTCAAGGAAATTAAAGCCTTTCTTCCAAACTTCTTCTTGCGGTTCTAAATAAAGAAGGTAATAACGCGAGGCAGCGCTAAAAGCTTTTTTTAGGGCAGCCTCCGGGTTTTGCGAAGCCTCAACCAGCCCGCCAGTGGCTTTGGCAATCTTGGACATCATGATAAAAACATCTTCTGACCTTTCCCGCATCACCAGGCCGGTTATTTTAGGCGCATCTTTATTCAAGAAAAGAAAGTTTAACTGGGCTCCCGAAGAAGCAAAGGCTTCTTCCAGGGCGGGAAGATTAAACGAGAAATTACGGTGGAATTGCTGAAAAAGCTCCTGCAGGTCTCCAACGATATTGGGTTGATCCTGGTACATCGTCAGGAGTTCGTTCATCTTCATCGGGCTTATTTCTGGCAGAAATTCCCGTTGATATAAAAAGAAGACTAATTTCTGACCAGGCCGCTTCTGGATTAACTCGGCAAACTGACTGAGCCGGTGTTCATCAATCCTCCGGAGGACTTCCAGTTTTTGCATGTTGAGGCGGTAATTCTGAAAAAGGAAAGGCAAGCCCAAATCTTCGCTCACGCCTCCCAGTTCTTCAACCTCCATGGTGCTCACGCCGCCGATGCGGCGGACAAATCGCTTGAGCTCGTTAAGCAAGCTATTATAGAGCATATTTCCCTGCAAAATGTCTTTCCGCACTAACTCTAAGGTATTCTGAATCAGAGTGGAGCGGGGTATTGTTTCCATCGCCCGCGGTGCGAGAAGATAACTTTTCATCGGTGTCTGAAGCTCGAGGGTATCGCCGGGCAGAATTTCATTTTGGAACAAATCCTGGATAGCCTGAGCTAACTGGGGATGGTAATCGATCATTTGGAACATGATTAAAATATGCCGGCCAAGTTCGGGCTTAGCGATAAAAGCGCCCTCCTGTCTTTCTATCGTCTGTTTATTAACTTCAAGCAAACTGACTGCTTTTTGGGGTGTGTTTTCCACCATAATTTCGAAATCATCGAGCCCGAGGTGAGAGACAAATTGCTGACCCTCAAAAACTCTGACCGCTACCGGGATAAGGCTCGCCTTATTCTGCAGGTCAACTTGCCTATCGAGTGGGAGGAGCCCTTTATTGCTTTCTAAGGCTGAGAAGAATGAAACCAGGCCAAGAAAAATGAAAGCCAAGCCACGTAAAGAAACTGATTTTCGGTTTTGTTGGCCGCCACAATTCTTATTATTCCAAAAATTAACCGCTTTTCTCATTGTCTTACCCATTCAAACAAACCCTATTTTTTAACATTATAAACCATATTCTAACAGTTGTCCAAA
>Ga0209102_1000420_pt1 | contig 28423 bp, 29 predicted proteins | sample ConPoolayeHmetaG_FD_185483 | JGI IMG/M metagenome (GOLD analysis project Ga0209102, IMG submission 185483) | Hot spring microbial mat communities from California, USA to study Microbial Dark Matter (Phase II) - Cone Pool mat layer H metaG... ...
CTACTATAGTGTCTAAAAGGAGTTTGCCATTTCCTTTGAAAACGTAACCTCTTTGCTGGTCGCCAAGTTTGATTGGAACAGCCAATGTATTCTCGTCTATCTCTACCATGCCTTTTTCGTTTTTCCAAAGAGTCAACTGCTTATTTGCCTTCAAAATCGTCTTATCCAGCGTGTAGTGTTGCCCCATCATTCTTCAACCCTTCTTTCAATGAATCGTGTAATTCTGGTCGCCATTTTATACGCGGTCCTGCCTGGCATAGTCACCAAATAGCGCCCTCTAACCTTCTCCTGCACAACCAATCCCACTTCCTCAAGCACTTTTAAATGACTGGAAAGCGTGCTTGCGGTGATTTCCGAAAGTTTTTCTTGCAGTTCGTTGATGTATTTGCCGCCGCTCATGAGCTCTTTTAATATTCGCAGTCGATGTTCTTGGCCGAGTGCGCTCATGACCTCAGCCATTTTAGGAAAGTCGACTTCTCTTTCTTTCTCTTCTCTCCATGGTTCTCCTCTGCCTCTACTGATTCGCATGCCTCGTGGTCCGATGAATATGGATTTTTCAAGTTCGCCGTGTATGCCTTCGGCGACGCTTTCCATCACGTCTTCAGCATAGTCGTGAACGCGATTGCCTATGTCAATGTATATTCCCCGTCTCTTTCTCTCTTCTCTTTCTGTGATGTTTCCAAGCTGTTCCTTCAGTTTTGCCATTTCCTCTCGAAGCTTCTTCATTTCTTCTCTAATTTCTTCAGACAATTTGACTTTCACCATCCTTAATTTCACATATTTCCATTTCTATTCGATATTTATCAAATTAGAAACGAGAAATATAAACTTTACTGCGACGAAAAACGAATAAACACACTTCAGAACACTCGAAGTCCTATTTGGACAGAAGCAAATCTATCAAAGCCTTCTGGTCAACTTCAGCACGGGTTCTCCAATCCAAATACAACTGCTCATTCTCGTCCTGCGTCAAATAACCATAGCGAATATAACGGTCAACATTTATGCCAACCTTCCACCCTGGAAGTTTCTCGCGTAACAATTCTTCAACCTCTTTCCTCGGCGCCTTGCCCTTCTTCGCTATTATGTACGAAATCGTTATTGCCAAGCCTGCAAGGTCATCTATACGCCATCCAACCATTTTAGGCTCTTTTGGTGTCAATTCGCCCCGCAGGGTTACGTAGAATCTTGCCTTATCCAACTCCTCCCAAGATGGCTTCTCAATTATCCTCTCTCCCTCAAAAACAGTCTTCACTTGCAAATCCAGCCCTTTCAGATAATCGTCCAAGATCTTAAGCACCTTAGGATAATCTGAACCGAGAGATTTTCTTAGCTCCCATCCTTTTACGCCAGGCTTTTTATGCCGTTGAAAGAACAGCATGTGAATCGCCCGTTTCATCTTACTCGCGTAATAACCCTTTCTCTTACTCACACCAAACCACCCTCACGCCATTGTCAACTCTATCCTAAAATGAATTTCCTCAAATCCAACTCGTTAACAGCTGACACATCAGAAGCATACTTTATCGGTATCCACGAATCCGTCACAAACGCACAAGCTCTCTTCTCACCTATCAAATCTTGCACGACACTGTCTTCGGGGTTGGATGGAATCTTTACGCTCATGAATCTTTCCAAGCTTGTTGGACTGAAGACAAACATTCCAACGTGGCTTCCTTCACCGTCTCGCCAAACAAGCTCAGGTCTTCTCCTCAAGCTTTTAACTGCATATGTCTTCAGGTCATACTCCACTTTGCTCGAAGGAACTATAAACTTCTGCGCAGTTACAATTGTCGCCTCGAAACCTTTCTTCACATGCTCTTCATGGAAAGCCAGCAGTTTTGGAAGAAAATTTCGGATTATGTCGGAGGCGTTCTGCATCAGCACAAGATCCTTCTTGCCTATAATTCCCTCTTCAATGCAACATTTTGTGGCGCCTGCACTTCCAAGCTTCTCCTCCTCGCGAAACACAGTAATATCAAAGTCTTTCCATTCTCTTGTTTCGAAGAATTTCTCTATCTTCTCACTCATGTAATTGGTTGTTATGACAAACCTCTTTATCCCATACTCAATTGCAGGGAGCATACTCCAATATATCAAAGGTTTCTTGTGGATTCCAATTTCTATCAAAGGCTTGGGTATGGACAACGTTATCGGATGAAGCCGTTCACCCTTGCCTCCTGCATGAATCACACAAGTCAAACCCATCCAGTCCAGCGCTCCCTCTTTCTAGTCTAATTCGCCCTTCTTCCATTTGCTCCAATCTTCCATAGAAACCGCTATCGGTATGGAAACCAACTGCTTCTTGCCAGCCTTAACCACGGGTTCATCGTTGGGCTTGACAAAAATTGTCTCCTCTAAAGGACGAATCTCCAAAGTCGCATAACCGTACGTAATGAGAAAGCTCGTCATAAACGCCCTCTGCACCGTCTCCTCATACGTTTCTGCACCTATAAAATCCCAATACTGTATCTTCCCATCCTCACCTTTCTTCGCAGTTGTATTCTTCAATTCTTGCCAAAAACTCTCTAACTCTTCTGAAAAGGCTTTGTCTCGCAGAATCCTTTGCTGCACGAGCTCTTCACGTGTCGCAAAGGCAGTTTCAAATTCTACTGGCGCAAAATCTTTCCATCTCTCCTTCAATGGAAGAAGGTTTTCCCAATACTTCAACGCTTCTGCGAGGCTGTGCAGCGAAACCTGTTCAAGAACCACTATAGGATGCCACGCTCTAAGGAACGTTTCGACGATGTCTTCTTTTGATATGCGAATAAGCTTCTCCTCTAATAGGAATGGGTCTGTGTAAAGTGAGGTTGAGCGGTATTTCACCCACTCGCTTTGAAGCTTTATTACCGTGGCTATGTGGTGAAGCGTTTCGGCGTCTAAGCACAAGTCTTCCGTTATTTCCCACTCTGGAAAATACTCCTTCACAACGCCTATGACATCGTCCACATCAACCAAGAAAGGGTCGAGTGAACGCTCTTCAACCGACCTGCACGTATCAATTATACGCTGAAGCTTTTCTCTACCCATCCTTGAGCGTTCACGTTTTGACTGCATCAGGCAACCTCTCTGACTATCGACTTACCATCAACATTCTGCACAGTGATTATGTTTACGTTCCCTTCAGCGAACGTTATCTGGCTTGGCGTAATAACAAGATACTGCACGTTTGAGTCCTGCACTGTGGATATGAGCATTTTCGAAATCAACTCTCTATTCTTCGGGTCCATGTGAACGTCATACTCGTCCACTGCACGAAAAGGCGAACGAACATGCTGCTGCAGGGCTAACAGAAAACTCATTGTTGATGTGGTTCTTTCTCCGCCGCTTTGCGTGTAAGCAGTTAATGGTACAGGCTTGCCGCCCTTAAATCCTACAAGAATATCCAATCCAGCCGCCTCTATGTCATGTGCATTAACAAGCGCAACCTCGCCAACAGCCTGAGACTGAGCCAAAATCTTCTGATACTCCAAATTCACTCGGTCCAGAAGACTTTGCATTACCGTCCGCCAATTCTGCATTCTTGTCTTAACTTCCTCCAATGTTCTTTCTCTGTTTTCGGCAACCTGTTGCGCTTTCTCTTTCAGCTCCAGATAAAGCTTTGAATAAGACTCGTACATGCGCTCGATGTCCTCTGAAACATCTGCAAGCGCAGCCAAATGTCCGTCTGTGACCCGCATATCGTCCAAAATTTCAGATATACCCTTAATAACCGCAATTCTAGGTCCAGCTTGCTCTGCTCTTCTGATAGCTTCCTCAAAATGCGCTTTTGCGTTTTTCAGTTCGCCTTCAAGAGTTTTCAGATTTGCCCTTATGTTTTCGGCACGATATTCCAACAGCGCTAACTTGATTCTGCTTTCCAATGTTTGACTGCCTATCTTTTCCGTCTTCTCCTCGTAATTCCTAGTCTTCGCCTGATTATCACTTATCTCAATGCCTATTTTTGAAAGCCGTTGACTAGAATCTTGAATCAGCTCCTTCAGATTCTGGCTTTTGAGAAGCTTGAAACTAGCTTGAAAAGGCTCTTCTAATAATTGATGTGAGGGGTTTCCTCTTCGAGCATATGATTCGAACGACTCTATTTCCTTCAACAATTGCTCGAACACCGAAATCGTGGATTCGCCCTTTGCCTTTTCTCGCTCAAGACTTAAGCGCTTATCAAAAAGCCTCTTCCACTCTTCTTTCAACTTTTGCAGCTCATCTTGCTGAATCTGCAAATTCTCTTTCACGTTTTTGGCTTCTTCTTCTATCTTGCCTAAGTCGCTAAGCTCGCTCTTCTTGTCGGCTTCCAATTTCCTTACAGTTTCTTCTCTTTTGGCTACCTCTGCCCATGCCAATTCTCTTTCCAAGAACCTTCGCTTGGTCTGCAACTGCTTCTTTTCCTGATATCTGTCATATCGTTCTCTCCAATAATTCAGCGTCTGCTCAGCGTTTTCCAAAAGCTTGCCTATTGACTCTTCTTGACTCAGTATACGCGTAAGTTTCTTCTGCGCTTCCAGCACGTTCTGCCTGTAAGGCTCAAGCCCAACTGCGGCTTCCACCATGCGAAGTTTTTCTTGCGGAGAGAGAACGGTGAATTGTTCAACCATGTTCTGATGCATGATAATAAGCATGTTATCAGGGTCAACACCCAGCTTGGACAGTAATCTTTCAACATCTGTCTTAGTGACAGCCCTATTCTCAAGTTCAAACCAATACTGCCCATCCCTGCGCAAGACACGTGTGAGAAAAATTTGGTCTTTGTTAAACTTCGGAACGGGTCTCCTATTACCTCTTTTGGCGTTGTCTAAAATCAATGTCACTCGGGCTTGGTCTTTTCCCCAACGTATAAGATTGCTCAACTTTTTCGAGCGTTCCGTATAAGACTGTCCAAGTGCTACGGAGATGGCGAGCAGAAGCGACGATTTTCCTGACCCGTTTGGTCCACAGACGACGTTTACACCGTCTTTAAAGGGTACCCTAGCATACTCGTAGGACATGAAGTTTTCGAGGATTACCTCTTGAATCAGCATTTGACGAAACTCTCTTTTCTAGGGTAGAATAATAAGGGTTAAAGTCTCGTATTAAAACAATTAGGCAAAGTTTATGTTTAAAAAGCCACGGTTCTCCATATTTTTTGAGGGACGAATATAACATGAAATCAGTAAAGAATCTCTTCGAAGAAGCAATGGCTTTAGTCGAACAGCATGGCTACAAAATTCGTTATGTTCCCCATGAGATTATAGAAGATTACAATGCGACGTATAACGTGATTTTTGAAAATAAGCATATAACGGGTGCGGCAAGAAAATTAGGCATTCCGCTAAACGAAGTATGGATTTCTGAAATGTGGAAGCCTTATGAGAAATACATAGTTTTCCATGAATTACGTGAAATATGGCACAGAGCTAAAGGATTGAGCAGAGACGAAGCTCACAAAAAGGCTTTGCAAGACGGACTTTCTTTATGGAGCAACGACCCTCTACTACTGAAGCTCATTGAAGAGGTTAAGGAAATGGATAAGAAGACTGCAATGAAGAAAAGGAAGATAAAGAGCAGTAGATTAATCTTAAATCTCTAAAGATAATATTGCATACTGAAGGTGGCTTAGAAACACATGGTAGTAGCAGGCAAGATCTTTAGGCTTTCGGAAGCGCTTCCAGTAGCCGAGATAGCTTCACGGTTTGAAGGTTATCATGTTGAAGAGCCTTTCGAAGAAGGCGATTACAAATTTACTCTGGTATCAGAAATTGTTGGGCTTCTTCCGAAGAAGGAAATGCTAAAGGGCGTTTACTCGCATGATTACGTGCTTCATGTGTTCCACAGAGGCAAGGTAGCGCCTTTACCGCGTACTGTTGAGGCACTATTTAGTTTTACAGAGCGTGATGATACAACGTTTTTGACGGTTGTGGAAAAGAAGCGACTAGCCAATTTTATAGCGAACAAGCTCAGCGAGATATTGTTTGAAAAAATGGGCAGCATAGTTGAAGCGAGAATTCCGCCAGAAACATTAAGAAAGTTTCATCTGAAGAATCCAGAGGATACAAAGATAACGTTTTTCGACAATGTTGATATTCCAAACGTGAATAAGCTTTCGCTTTATGGTCCAGATTTAATTAGCACTTCGCTTTTTGAGGATTACTGTAAGCATGGCGACTTGTGGTATGTGGTGGCGAGGGCGAAGGAGTATGGCTACGTTGTGGGCGTGACACGTGACGCTTCAGTTACAGTTTTTAACTTGACGGACAAGGAAAAGTATCTGGAATACGTGACCAAAGAAATTTATCCATTAACAGTTAAGTAAGGACATGGTTTATATAGCTGCAATTAATTAAATCAAAGATACAACAGCCATGCGTCCGCAAATTTTAAAACTTAGGCAAATGATTATAATTAACGCTTAAACAAGGTGTCAAAATTGGGGTTGTTCAAAAAATTTTCTGCACCAAAAGCAAAAATAGAACTGAAACTCGATGAAGTTGCATACGAGTACGCAGACAAACTCACTGGACGAATAATACTAGACCCTCAAGAAGATGTTTCAATTAACGAGTTTAGATTAGAATTTGGCGGCAACAAAAAAGTGAAATGGAAAAAGGGCTTCAGCAGCTTTAACTCAAGCTCTTCGCTTGAAACACGAAAAATCACTATAGGCGCAGCAATTAAACTCCAAAAGGGTCAACATTATGAGCAACCTTTCCAGGTTGACATTCCGCTTTTTCCGAAACCCGACCCATTCACTGAAAATGAGATAAAAGTGAAAGGCGTTGCCATAATTCAAGGCAGACCCGACCTAACACACGAAACGAAACCCGTGATTAACTTTCCCTACGTAATCGAATGTCTTAGACAGTACGGCGGCTGCGGTTTCATAACACAACCACTAACGGAACCCGTGAAGGCATGTCCCAAATGCGGCAACAACCTGGAAGAAGTCTGGAACCGCAAATATCAACATGAACTAAAAGAGTCCCAAGAACGCTCCCGCGGCCCAAGAAGATTTTAAGGCTGATGGTTATGGCGCGTTACCAAGGACTCGGCGTTGAAATCAAGCCTCTACTTGAAAAGCTCAAATCTTCCATGGAGAAACAAGGCTACAAAATAGAACGAGTAATGACGGGCGAAACAAGCTTCCTAATTGAATATAAACGACCTGGAATGCTTGGGGCAAAAGAAACTCTCAGCGTGAAAGGTGTTCCAGACGACTTCATAGTTTCTGGGATTAGGGAAGACAACACGCAAGTATGGTTCATCGTTGAAGTCGCTATTCTCGCATCAGCGAAAAACCCTCAAGCCTTCAAAAGTGTCACAGAAACAGTAGCGGCTCCACCAACTCCAGCAGCACCAGCCACTCCCGCTCAAGCGCCACAACCACCCCCCGCTCCAAAACCTGTGCAACCGCCTCCCACGAACTGCAGCAACTGCGGTGCACCATTTAACATAACCCAAGAAGACCTCATAATTACATGCCGATACTGCGGCTTCACAATGACAGTAGCAACAAGAGAAGAAATAAAAAGACATAGCATGCTTGAAAATCGCCTCTTCACCCAGCAAGCTGTGGAAGCAGCTCAAAAATATATGGATAAAGGCTTGCTCAGAGTAGGCGTGTCAAAAGACGCCCAAATCACAAATGTAAAACTGCGCTACGTTCCCTTCTGGGTTTGCACCGCAGACGCAAACACCTATTTCAGAGGCAGAATGGGCACTGGATTTATGGGCGAGCTACGCCAAGCTCAAGAGGCAGTAACCGACAAAAGGTCAGGTAAGCTGAAGAAGTTTGGAAAATTGGTTCTTGCAGGAGCAGGCGCCTACATGGAGTCTCAACAAAAAGACAGAAAACCTCAAACGGTTTCTTATTCCTTCTCTAACCATTATATTTGGCCTACGCTTGCCAGGCGGACAATGATAAGCGAAATAAACTATTATGACGTGCCTGCTACGAGAAAAATTCCTTTTGACGTGGGCAAGGTTCCATCGGATGCTGAATTTCTTAACATTGAATTAAGCGAGGAAGAGGCTAAGGCAAAACTCAGAGCAGAGGTAGAAGACAAAGAGCGGCTTATCGCCAGCGGCAAAGTAGACTCGTTGGAGTCGTGTAGCGTGAATGTTGTTCTTGGTGAGGCTGAGCTGGTTCATGCGCCTGTGTGGTTTGTCCATTACACGTTGAAGGGAGATAATTACGTGATCGCCATAGACGGTTGCGAGGGGAAAGTTTTAGGTGGAGGAAGACCACTATTCAAAATCAGATAGGAGACTAAAAGGATGGCGGAAAAAGAAACAATAGAAAAGGTGAAAGAAAAGCAAGGACTGCTTGTCAAAATACAAAACGTATTCACACTAGGATACGGAACCAAAGAAGACTTGCGAGAGCTGGACAAGAAGCTTCGCGACTTGTATTATGCAGATTTTAAAAGCTTACGTCACAAATGGGAAGAGCTTTATCTGGCAGCATTGAACGCTGGCAAGGCAAATGACGACTTCAAAAAGGTAATACAGATTATGGATCGTGTTGCCGAGAAGGTTAACCGAGCAGATTATGGATACGCTGGCTTGATGGATAGAAAGGGGCATATAAGAGAGACAGAGCTAGCACGTGTGTTCAATTATGATAAGACGCTTGGCGCTGATGTTCAAGCAATAGTGGATGCGATTAACGAGCTTTACAACGACAGCCAAGCTGAGAATTGGTCTGATGCACATGCGAAGGCGAGGAACATTAAATCCTTAATACTTGGTTTTGAGTCTAAATGGGATGAACGAAAAAGGCAGTTTAGACCTTTGGAGGTTTAGGTTTAGATGCCAATTATTGAAAGAGTAGCATGGGATTATGCGGGAGCAGAAGACATAGCCTACAGATTTCCAAAACTCACACTTAAATTTGGAAGCCAAGTCATAGTAAAAGAAAACCAGTGGGGCGTATTTTTCAGAGACGGCAAAGCTTATGATGTTTTTGGACCTGGAAGACACACAATAACAAGCAAAAATGTTCCACTTCTAACAGGCGCCTTAAAAGCCATCGGTATCATTGGCGATATTTTCGACTGCGAGGTCGTCTTCGTTAGTAACAGCCAATACCGCGCAAACTTCGGAGGCACAGCCTATTCAGCACCCAGCGGCGACATAAAATATCAAGCTGAACTTGGATTCTACGGTTACATGCTCTACAAGGTAGAAGACCCAAAACTCTTCGTCATGGAGTTCTTCGGCAACAGAGGCGCCAGCACTTCACGAGACGTTGAAAACTACATTAGAGGATTCATAAACGAGCGAATAATCAACGAGTTTGGTCACCATGACATCTTCGAAGTTGTAAAAAACGTTGACGCCACAACAGACAAAGTCACGCTGAAGATAAGCGACGAAGCCGCAAGAGTAGGCTTCAAAGTCATAGACTGCGTCTTCGAAGGCGTCAAGATTCCCGAAGAGGCTAGGCGATTTGCTTCTGGAATGGGCGCACAGGCAATGATGATGCAGTACATGAAGGAAACGGCTTCTGAACTCAAAGGCAGCGAAGGCGGCGGCGCAGCTGCAGCTGGTTTAGGCGCTGGAATGGGTTTGACCATGCCGTACATGATGGCGCAACAAATGCAACAAGCGCAGGGTCAACAAGCTCAACAAGTGGTTATTTGCCAAAGCTGTGGCGCGAAAAACCCTGTTGGGACGAAATTCTGCGGAAACTGCGGAGCAAGTTTAGTGCCAGCAGCTAAGATTGTATGTCCAAAGTGTAAGGCTGAAAATCCTGCTGGCACGAAATTCTGTGGAAACTGTGGCTCTCCTCTCGCCCAAGAAGCTGGAGCAGAAATAACCTGTCCAAAATGTAATACTAAGAACCCTGCGGGAACAAAATTCTGCGGCAACTGCGGCGAAAAACTAGGCTAGCCCGGTTTACTCCTTCCTTTTTCTGGTTCTCACCGTTTTCTGTAATAGTGAACCGCATCTTCCACAAAATTTCATATTTGACGGCATTAGAGCAGTGCATCTTGGACATTGAATCGGTGGTGGCGGATAGAGCGCGTGTCCGCCTTGTCCGCAAAACTTGTTTTCGACTGGATTTTTGCTGCCGCATACGTGGCAGATGATGATTTGTTTAATAAGCTTCTCTGATGGCTTCATTGCTTGAGCGATTTGCTGCGACATTATCATTCCTATGCCAACGCCCAAGCCAACTGAAAAAGCTTCGCCAACACTAACCTTGCTCATATTTCTTTTCGTAGGAAATTTTGGTTTGGCTTAAGAAAAACTTTGCTGAGAAAACGCTGTTACGCGAAGGCTGGTAAGATTATGCTTGCCCGAAAGCCAAATAATAATTCTATGTGATTCCCATCCAGATGCCCAAACTTTCGCCGAAATATGCGAGAAGTGCAAAAACTATGAATCTGGGTATAAAGCTAAGAAACAGAAAATAGTCCAAGCGTGTTTTCAGCAGTCCACAAAATAATGATAGCAGTTCCACGGGCAAGACTGGTATAAGCCCAAATATTGTGTAGAGAATCCAGCCCCACCTATCCCACAGGCTGGTAATCTCCACAAGTCTTTCTGCTGAAACCTTCTTCACCACGTAGGGTCTTCCAAGACGATATGCTAAAGCATAGTTGACTATCATGCCAATTGTGAATCCTGCCGTGGCAACTAGGACAAGAGAAATTTTTTCCATGCCTAACATGGCTGCTGCTGCCACAAGCGCCGGGCTTCCGACTGGCACAAGTGTTCCAGCTAGAATTGTGGCTAGAAAAATGCCGGGAAGTCCGTATTGCAAAACAAAGGCTTGCATGTCAGAAATCAGCGGAGAGCTTCCGACGTTGAAGTGTTTCATAAGGAAAAGTATGATGATGCCTATGGCGATTATAACTGCGCCCAGAATAAGCGAGGACCTTACCCACGAGACTTTAAGCAAGTCCGAAAAGCTTCTAGTGTCATGTGTGCTCTCTGGATTAGCCATTTCAATACTCAATTCCTTCTCTGGCACTGTAGCCCTGATTGAAAGGATGCTTAACCTCTTTCATCTCCGTAACCAAATCAGCAACCTCAATAATCTCGTTAGGCGCATAACGTCCAGTTAGCACGAGCTCAACATGCTTTGGCTTACTCTTTATCAGTCTCAAAACCTTCTCGGTTTCTATTAGCTTCAAGCTCATAGCCACATTAATCTCATCCAAAATCACTACGTCATATTCACCGCTCTTGACAACATTTTCAGCTAGAACAAAAGCTTCTTTGGCAAGCGCTACATCTTCCTTCGGTGGAGGCTTTTCCGTTACAAATTTCCCTCTGCCAAAAGCCTTCAGCTTTATATTAGGAAGCTTGTCTAGGATGTATAATTCGCCGTAATCAAATCCGCCTTTGATAAATTGGATAATGTATACCTTTAACCCTCTGCCTATGGCTCTCAGAGCAAGACCAAAAGCCGCTGAAGTTTTACCTTTTCCATTTCCTGTGTAAACCTGAACAAGCCTCTTCTCAAGCCTCGGCATCACTCTGACTCCTTAACAAATTTCTTACGTAAAAGCCTATCAGCCGCAGAGGCTGGATCCATCTTCTTTTCCAAAATCTTCTGTAAAAGCTCCTCGAACTCTCCTTCCTTTTTCAACTCATCCATGATTGCGCTTACTACTTTTTCTTTGATGGCTTCAGTAAGTTCAGCTTCAACTCTCGAAAGATTTTTTTCGCGTTCTTTCTCCTTCTCCAAAAACAGTTTATGCTCTCGAAGGGTTTCAACAAGCTGCTGAACACCTTCGCCAGTTAGCGCATTAGTCTTTAGAATGGGCGTCTTCCACATTTTCTCCTTATTGTTCAACTGCAATATCGCTTGAATATCAATCACCGCCTTGTCCGCGTTCTCTCGATCAGCCTTATTTACAACAAAAATGTCAGCTATCTCCATTAACCCCGCCTTTATCGCCTGTATCTCGTCGCCCAAGCCTGGCGCATGGATAACGACAATGGTCTGAGCCACTTTGATTATATCCACTTCAGACTGCCCAGCACCCACGGTCTCAACAATAACAATGTCCTTGCCTGCGGCATCCAAAACTTTAACAGCATCCTTCGTCGCCTTAGCAATTGCGCCAGGGTAATTACGTGTTGCCATGCTTCTAATGAAGACACCTTCATCAGTGCTGAGTTCCTGCATGCGAATTCTATCGCCGAGAAATGCTCCGCCAGTAAATGGGCTTGTAGGGTCGACGGCAACAACACCAACAGTCTTACCCTGTCGACGATACTCGCGAATCATCTTCTCCACGAGTGTACTCTTCCCAGAACCTCCTGGACCAGTTAAACCGATAATATGCGCTTTTCCAGTGTGCGGGTAAATTGCGGTGATTAGTTTTTGCGCTTCTATGGCGTTGTTTTCGATTGTTGATATTGCTTTTGCTATGCTTCTGCGGTCTCCGACGAGAACGCCCTTGATTATCTCCTCAGTTTTCGGCAACTTTTTTGCACATCTCAGGTTTTCTTCGAAACGCTCTGCGTAACATTTTGGACGATAGTCTCTGTTGGCGTTCCAGGTCCAAAGATTTCTTTTATCCCCAACTTCTTTAGTTCAGGTACGTCTTCTTCTGGAATTATGCCGCCGGCGAACACGGTGATGTCTGTTAAGCCCTTCTGTTTAAGAAGTTCCATTATTCTCGGAAACAGCGTCTTGTGAGCGCCTGAAAGAATGCTTAAGCCAATTGCGTCCACGTCTTCCTGTAAGGCGGTTTCGACAATTTGCTCTGGTGTCTGCCGTAGACCAGTGTAAATCACTTCCATTCCAGCGTCTCTTAATGCTCTGGCTACCACTTTGGCTCCTCGGTCGTGGCTGTCCAAGCCTGGCTTGGCAATTAAAACTCTGATTTTTTTCTCTGTTTTCATTATGTTTCGCCTCTTCTTAAATTACTATCAGCTCCTTATATTCTCCATATGCTTGACGTAGCACGTCTGTAATCTCGCCGAGCGTCACGTAGGCTTTAACAGCCTCAATAATCGTCGGCATGAGATTTTCGTCCTTTTCTGCTGCGTCGTGGAGTTTTTCAAGGATCTGTTTAGCTTTTCTGTTGTCTCGTTCCCTTTTTAGTTTTTGCAGTCTCGCAACTTGTGCTTCTTCTACTTTTGGCTCAATCCGCAACAGCTCTATCGGGCATTCTTCACCTTCTATGCTGTATTCGTTTAAGCCCACTATAATGCGTTCTTTCTCATCTATCTCCCGCTGATACCGATAGGCGCTGTCTGCGATTTCCTTTTGGAAGAATCCCTTTTCTATGGCAGCGATAACTCCGCCCATGTCATCAATCTTCCGAATATATTCCATCGCCTTCTCCTCCATCTCATTCGTCAAAGCCTCAACATAGTAAGAACCCGCCAGCGGGTCAACAGTATTTGCCGCTCCGCTTTCATAAGCTATTACTTGCTGTGTCCGCAACGCAACACGAACCGCCTCATCAGTTGGCAAACAGAGCGCCTCATCAAAAGAGTTCGTATGCAACGATTGGGTTCCGCCTAAAACCGCTGCTAAAGCCTGCATAGTCGTGCGAATGACATTGTTTAGCGGCTGTTGCGCTGTGAGTGTGCATCCTGAAGTTTGAACATGCATGCGCATCCACATAGACCTTGGATTTTTGGCGTGGAAACGTTCCTTCATAATTCTCGCCCACAATCTGCGGGCTGCACGGAATTTGGCTATTTCCTCAAAAAAGTCATTATGAGATGCAAAGAAGAATGATAATCTATGAGCAAAATTGTCAACCTTTAATCCTCTCTCCATTGTGGACTCTACGTAGGCTATTCCATCATAAAGTGTGAAAGCCAATTCCTGAAGCGCTGTGGCGCCTGCCTCGCGAATGTGATAGCCGCTTATGCTTACGGGATTCCATTTTGGCAGATGTTTAGCACAGTATTCGATAATGTCGGTTGTGAGCTTCACCGATGGCTTTGGCGGAAAGATGCACAACTTTTGAGCGAAAAACTCCTTCAAATTGTCATTCTGCGTCGTTCCTCCAAGCTTTTCTCTTAGAACGCCTTGTTTGTCGCCTACTGCCACATACATGGCAAGAAGCATGGCTGCAGGTCCGTTTATGGTCATAGAGGTTGTAACCTTGTCTAGGGGTATGCCGTTGAAGAGCACTTCCATGTCCTGCAAGGAGGATATGGCTACGCCACACACTCCCACTTCACCCTTCGCCATAGGATGGTCAGAATCATAACCCATAATCGTCGGATAATCGAAGGCTGTGCTTAAGCCTGTCTCACCTTCTTTAAGCAAGTATTTGAACCGCTTGTTCGTGTCCGCGGCTGTACCGTACCCAGCAAACAGCCGCATCGTCCATAAGCGTCCCCTATACATTGTTGCATGTACACCACGGAGAAACGGATACTCTCCAGGAAAACCAATGTCCCGCATATAATCCATCGTCTTAATGTCCTCTGGCGTGTAAATGCGCTTTATCCGTATGCCTGAATGATTTTTGAAGTCGCTTTTTCTTTCAGGTGACTGTTTTAGCCAGTTTGGAAGAGTAGTTTTTTCCCAGCGCTCACGTTCTCGTCTTATCTTGTCAAGTTCTTTTTCATCAAACAATTTCTAGTTTGCCTCCTCAAACATGAACTTCATATTTTATGTTTGAGTAAATGTCAATATCAAGCCTAAAACTGTTTTTCTTATTCGCAATTCAAATTAACCATAATAGCTGTTATAATAGAGATTAAGCGTCTTTATGAGACAAGAGATAATTGTCAGAAATTATTGTTCCCGTGATCTGAAGAAAGTGACAGAAATTATGCTTGAATCTCGAAGTCCAACTGGAAGAACTTGGAGCAAAAGGTTGGTGAAGCAGATGTTTTCTGACGCTTTGAAGGAGCAACCAGATGGCGTGTTTGTAGCCGAAATAAACGGAGTGATTGGTGGTTTCGCTATTGTCATGTTTCGAGAGTGGCTTGGCATAGCATACCTTGACTATATTCAGGCAAAGATGCAATATATGAACAGAGGTGTTGGGCACAAGCTGATTGAAAAATGTTTGAGTTGGGCTAGAGACAAGGGTGCAAGGATAATCTATACTGAAACGGGAAAGAATAATGAAGGAGCCATTAGTTTTTATCAGAAACATGGTTTCCACATTACTGGTAGCATACCTGAGTATTATAGAAAAGGATTAGATGCCGTAATTTTTGTGCGAAAAATGAACTGAAGATATTAGAAAAAGGGTGGGTTAAGGTTATTTTGCTGGTTTAAAGTATGCGATGTCGTTTATTGACGCTTTTCGCTTTTCTGGCGGCTTAAACATGGCTTCGACCTTCATGCCTATACCTACAGTATCAGTCTTCTCTATCTTGTGAATTAATCCACCATGCGTTTCGTCAAACTTTATCAATGCATAGATGACTGGTTTTTCCAGTTGCGACCCGTCAATGTCTATCGATGCTACTGTAAAAGTATGCACTGTGCCTTTCTTGCCTACGTCAACCCATTCTTCAAGCTTTGCAAAACATTCTTCGCAGTACATTCTTGGCGGAACATAAACGATGCCGCAGCATGGACATTTTGCGCCCATTATCTTGCCTTTTTTTAATTCTTTGAAGAAGCGTTCTCCAGCAACGCCCAAAGTGTACACGTAGTCCGTTTCCATGTCGCCTAACCAGTGGCGTGCGTTGAATGGGTTTGTGATTTTTTCTGTGCTCATCGCTAAACCTCCTTCACGAGTTTGAAGTATTTTATGTCCGTGATTGCACCTGTTCGCTCTTTTGGCGGCTTCCAAACAGCTTTGACTTTCATTCCGATTTTGATTTTCTTCCAGTCTTTTACTTCTTCGATTCTGTGGATTATTCCCATGCCTTCAGATGCACCGTCCAAGTTTATTATTGCCACAATTATTGGCTCTTTCAATCTTGTTGCGTCTGCTGCCAGGAACGAAACTGAGAACGTGTTGATCACACCCGTGTCTTCCACGTATGTCCAGTCTTCAGTTGGCCTATAGCATTTTTCACAGTATATTCTCGGCGGAACCATAATGCGTCCGCATTCATGGCATGTCGTAGCTATTATTTTTCCATTCTTTAGCTCGTCGAGGAATCTGCTTATTGCAATGCCAGCGCTCCAAGCAAACTTTGCCTTAGGTCTAAACTTTTCAGTTGGAACTTTTCCTTCTCTGATTTTCTTGGTCTCAAGTTCTTCGCCGGAATAATTCTTAATTTTTGCGCTCATTTCTCCATCCTCCTCTTAGCGTCTTAGCACTATTACTGCGCCGTACTGCATTAGGTCGCCCCATGCTTGAGCTACGCCCGTTCTTGGGTCGCCTGGAATCTGTCTCTTTCCTGCCTCGCCTCTTAATTGCCAGAAGATTTCGCTGACTTTCATTAGACCTGCAGCTGCTATTGGATTACCGCAGCCTAGCAAACCGCCTGAAGGACAAGTTGGCAGGTCACCATCTCTTTGCGTCACGCCTTCTCGTGTAAGCTTTGGTGCTTCGCCCTTTTTGCATAGCAGTAAGCCTTCCATATGATGCAGCTCTTTGTAGTCAAATGGGTCGTATGGTTCAGCCACATCTATTTCCTTCGGTGGATTTTTGATTCCAGCCATCTTGTACGCCATGCGCGCTGCGCATTCTACGTAGTCGGGATAGTAGAGGTCGCGGTTCGTCCACATTGTAGAATCGATGCACCAGCCTGTGCCGTCAATCCATACTGGATTATCAGTAACTTCTTTTGCAACATCCTCTGATACCAGCACAAGTGCTGCTGCGCCGTCGCTTGTGGGGCTGACGTCTAAGCGTTGAACTGGCCAAGCCATGATTTCGGAGTTCAGCACATCTTCAACTGTGATTTTTGCGCCTAACTGTGCAATTGGGTTGTCAAGGGCGTTTCTCTTGTTTTTGACTGAGACTAGTGCTATGTCTTCTTTTTTGAGGTTATGTTTATGCATGTAGCGATTCATTTCCAGAGCGAATATCCAAATTAGGTTCATGCCTACTGGGCGCTCGAGGATTGGGTCAAATATTGTTGTGAAGGCGTACTGCGGATGTGGATAACACGAGGACATCTTCTCTTCGCAGACAACTAGGCATGTGTCAAACTGTCCAGAAGCGATGTGCCACCAGCCTGCAAGAGGCGTAAAAACTCCTGTTCCACCGCCTACAAAGACTCTCGAGTATGGCTTGTGGTGAGCTCCTGCTCCGTCTGCGAGGTATTCGCCTTTCATATGAACTCCGTCAAAGGCGTCGGGCGCTGTTCCCATCACAACGCTTTTGATATCGCTCAATTCCATTCCAGCAGCGTCGAGAGCCATCTTTGATGCTTCGTAGGATAATTCTTTGCCTGTTTCTTTCAAGTTTCTTCTGAAGAGTGTTATGCCAGCTCCAACAATTGCTACTCTCTTTTTACCATACATTTTTCATTTCACCTCATTTGCAATTGCCTAAAACTGCTACGGCACCTGTTGCTGTTGGGATTCCACGCCAAGTGTGGGCCAAACCAATTTCTGCGTCTGGTATCTGTCTCTTACCTGCTTCGCCTCTCAACTGCAAGACGACTTCGAGAAGTTTTTGCATTCCAGAAGCCTCAAGTCCGTATCCCATTCCAAGCAAGCCTCCAGAGGGGTTTACTGGAAACTCGCCGTCGAGGGCTGTTTGGCCTTCTTCTGTTAGTCTTCCAGCGCTGCCATATTCACAGAGTTTGAGCGCTTCCATGTGTTGAAGTTCTTTGTAGGCGAATAGATCGTGGATTTCGGCGAAGTCTATTTCCCTCCATGGATTGTTAATTTTGGCGCTTTTGTATGCCATTTCAGCGGCTAATTGCGTGTAAACTGCCTTTGACCAGTCTCTTGTTTCTAAGCTTGGGGTTTCAGTGCACCATCCAACGCCTTTAACCCAGACGGGGTTATCTGTAAGCTTTTCTGCTACTTTTTCTGAAGCCAAGACCATGACTATGCAACCGTCTGCAGGCGTGCTTATTTCCAGCTTTTTCAGCGGATAAAACAGCGTTTCAGAGCACATGACCTGATCTAATGGCACTTTTGCACCATACGCCGCATAGGGATTTAGAATGGCGTTTTTCTTGTTTTTTACAACAACTTGCGCGCACTGTTCCTGGGTCGTGCATGAGTCATACATGTAGCGGGTCATTTCCATTCCAGCAAGGTAGTAAGGATGTCCGCCTAGGGGACGATTGAAAATTGGGTCTAAGCCGAAGGCGACTATGTCCATATATGTGAGAATGTCAGATGCTTTGCTGTGAGCCTCAACGACAACTGTGTCGAATTGTCCAGTTTTGATGAGCATGTGGGCTGTTGCGAGCCCAAGCATACCATCACCTGAAACCGTGAATAGGTGACGCAATGCTGCGCCTAGCTGGTCTGGAACGAACTCGTCAAAAATGCTAAAACCTTCCAAGTAGTCTTCTGCGCATGTGATGAAGACGTCAACATCCTTTCTTGGGTTTATTCCAGAGTCTTCGTAGGCTTTTACTGCCGCTTCATGCATTAGTTCTTTGTAAGAAAGTTCTGGCGTTATTGGTCTGAATCCAACGCATCCAACACCGACAATTGCTGCTTCGCTCATTTCTCCTTTCCCTTCTTTTTTTAGAGCCTAAATATGTAAAAGGCATATCACATAAAACTTTCGTGAAAAACTCGAAGAAATGTTGAAGAAACTTAAATACTTGCTATATCACTATTCCACTTTCTAAACACGACATACTTACGCAGGGAGAATTCAACTTGAAGGGTAAACCCCTAGTTTCAATAGTCTCCGCTGGATTATCAAAATTTGGCAAGCTGGAAGGCTGGTACGGAAGAGAAATCTTTGCAGAAGCAGCAAAAGAAGCATTTGACCGCTGTCCAAACCTAAACCCGAAAAAGGATATTCAAGCGTTGTTTGTTGGACACATGGGCGAATCCTACGAGCATCAAGGACATACAGGCGCAACAGTAGCGGATTGGGCTGGAATACTGCATGTTCCCGCAACAAGAACTGAAGCCGCATGCGCTTCTTCAGGCGCAGCCTTAAGCACTGGAATTTACGCTGTTCTCTCTGGCTTGTGCGACGTGGTCATGGTTGGCGGCGTCGAGAAGATGACGCATAGAACGACGCCCGAAGTTACGGAATATTTGGCTATGGCTTCTGACTATCCATTCGAGCAATGGCATGGCATCACTTTTCCAGGCTTGTTTGCGTTGATGGCGACAGCAAACATGCACAAGTATGGCACGACGGAAACGCAGCTTGCAATGGTTGCCGTAAAAAATCATTATCATGGAAGCCTAAACCCAAAGGCTCACATGCAAAAAGAGATAAACCTTGAAACAGCCTTATCTTCGCGTGTTATCGCTTGGCCCCTCAAACTTTACGACTGTTCCTTAATCACTGACGGAGCAAGCTGTTTAATTTTGACAAAGCCAGAGTTAGCAAAAAAATACACTGACACGCCCGTGCACATAATTGGAAGCGGACAAGCCAGTGACACCATAGGCATTTATGAAAGAGAAAATTTCACGTCGCTTACAGCAGCAAAAATGGCCGCCAAAAAAGCCTACGAAATGGCTGACGTAACGCCAGAAGACGTGAACGTTGCAGAAGTGCATGACTGCTTCACGATAGCAGAAATAATAGCCTACGAGGATTTGGGATTCTGCAAGCTAGGCAAAGGCGGCCTAATGGTTGAAAATGGCGAAACGAGACTTGGCGGAAGAATCCCAGTGAACACAAGTGGTGGATTAAAATCTAAGGGTCATCCTGTAGGCGCTACGGGAACGGCGCAGGCGTATGAAATGTATCTGCAGCTGACTGGGCAAGCGGATAAGCGTCAAGTTAAAGACGCAGAAATAGGTTTGACGCATAACGTTGGCGGCTCAGGCGCCACTGCTGCGGTTCACATCTATAGGAGGGCATAGGCATGAGTGAGCAAGCGCCCTTTACAATAGAGCAGTTCTATAAACATATACTTCAAGGCAAACTTATGGGCGGAAAATGTAAAAAATGCGGCAAGATTCATCTTCCACCAAGACCAGTATGCAGCCACTGCTTCTCAAAAGAAATCGAATGGACTGAACTTCCACAAAAAGGAAAACTGCTAACGTACACGGTCATACATGTTGCGCCTCCACAATTTCAAGGAATGGCACCATACACTGTAGGCATAGTTCAGCTTGAGAATGGCATAAACATTCCAGGCATGATACGCGTGGCTCAAGAGCATATACAGATTGGAATGTCCCTAACAATAGACTTTGGAACATGCGCTGCAACACAGCCATGGCCACAATGGCCACGATACCATTTCAAACAAGCCTAAAAGCAACGATATGATAACTCAGCGTTTTCTTTTTTTATTATGATATCCATTTTGCTTGGTAAAATGAGCTATAGCTCTGAAGCCTTGTTTATGTATTGTATTAACGTTGGCAAGTCTGCAAGGCTGGTTATGAAATAGTTGGCTCCAGAGGCGATTAGTTCTTTCGGCGAAGAAACTCCCGTTGGCAAGCCTACTGCTATCGCATTCAATTCTCTAGCACATCTCATATCAATGGTGCTGTCTCCAACAACCATTGTCTCTTCTGGACTAACACCTAACGCCTTCAATGTAGCCTCAAGATGCTCGGCGCTAGGCTTAACATATTTCACCTTATCCCTTGAAGTCACCGCGTCGAAGAATTCTGCGATTTTGAACCGTTTCAGAATATAGTTTGCTGATTTATCGCTGTTTATCGTGCAAATGCCCATCTTCATACCCATAGTCTTCAGAGTCTTCAACGTTTCCACAACGCTTGGAAATAGGCTCGTGTCTTTTGCGGCTTCCAGCTCAAATCTCCCTGCTATTGCCAAGACTTCGCTGCGAATCTTCAAAAAATCCTTTTCTGATTGATTGTGATTTTTCATAAAGATTTCCACTTTCTTGAGCATCTCGAAAATGCTTTCGTTAATTGACAAAATTGAAGGTGGCATACCTTCTTTTATGAGGAAACTTCTAACGTCCGCCCTAACCGTTCTATAGTCTACGTTAAACTTTGCCAGCGTTCCGTCCAAATCAAATACTACTGCCTTAACAGTCATCAGCTATCACTTATTGCCCGCGAATTTGGAGCGTCTAATCATTTTCTGAAAGAGATATACTTTGTGGTAAGAGAGCAAATTGAATATTCAACTTTAAGCATATCATGTACTTTGATGTTTCATGAGCTTAGAAGAGTATCAAAAAGAAAAGCTCTGGCCAATACTAGTCGAGACAGTACACACGGTTATTATGTACCCGAACCACAAGGCTTACACGCGCGACTTTATTTTAAACGAAAAACCAGAAATAACACCCCCAGAACTAGCTGCTAGACTAAACATATCCCTTGGTGAAGCATTAGTAATCTTATACGAGTTAGCTGAAGAAAGAAAGCAGAAATTCTGATTCAATGATGGTTCTGAAAGCGATGATAGTTCAATTGCTTCTGTTCGTGGATTGCCTTTATGGTTTGGTAACCATTCTAACTGTGGCCATTACGAGAATTATGCCCAGCAACATCTTGAGAATGTCTTTGTCAATAACGCCCGCATAGGATGCCCCGATAAGGGCGCCTAAAATTGATCCTACACCCATTATTATTGCTATGATGGTTGCATTTCGGTTAATGTGACCCATCTGGTGATGCTTTGTGAAGCCCATGGCAACGGTTGGTATAGAAACCAGTAAGCTCGTTGTTCCTGCGATAACTATATCAAAGCCGAAAAGGTAAATCAAAGTTGGAATCCTAAATTCGCCTCCAGCAACGCCGAGTAGCCCTGAGATAACGCCTATAATAATACCCATCAAGCCTGCTAGAATTGTCTCCTCTGTTGGGCCTAGAATAAATTGAAACAAAGGTGGCATGTGTATGAAAGGCTCAAGTCCAATTTTTAACCCTATAATAACTAAGAGAATCGCTAGGGCTTTCTTTAATGGTTTCTCTGGAATTTTCCCTGTTAGCGTTGCTCCGAGATAGCTTCCAAGAATTGACCCTAATGACATGACTAGAGCAACGTTGACGACGTGCTCATTGAATAATCCCAATTGAAAGCGTCTTAAAAATGAGACCACAACTGTTAGCAAGCCGACGAGAAGATTGACTGCGATGGCTGTTATTATTGGAAGTCCGAGAACATATAATAGTATGGGGATTCTGAATTCTCCTCCACCGACGCCGATTAAGCCTGCTGCTATTCCCATGAGAAAACCAAAGAAGAGAGCTGCTGAAATCCTGACTATTGATACACCCAAGTTATTGGTGATTCTAGTGGCATCCTCCAGACGACGATATGTTCCATTATTCATATCGATTGAACTTATAAGCATAACGTAGCAATAGCAACAAATAGAATGTCCACTCAAAAGAAGCATAAGCTTTCATGCAAAGTCTGGATAGAATATAATGGAAAGCCCTTAATAGGCAAGGGCGGAGCCCAAATCCTAGAACAAATAGAAAAAACGCACTCAATTTCTAATGCAGCTAAAAATCTTAAAATGTCTTATCGCTACGTCTGGAGCTACTTAAAAACGGTTGAAAACGTTCTTGGAGAACCAGTCGTAGAAACTTTCAGAGGAGGCAAATCTGGCGGAGGCGGTGCAAAACTAACAGAACTGGGCAAGAGCCTACTGGAGGAATACAAAAAAGCAGAAAAGTATCTTGACATGGCTCTTTCTCACACAGAGCATCAAAAAACTGCCAGAAGAAAATAAGCGCAGAAAAGCTTTTGAAGGAAGGATACAGCGCAAAGAACAGACCAAATTAACATTAAGCCAACTTTATGACATAAACTTGTCTATATACTCGAAATCTGTGTCTTTTTTTATTCACTTTTGCGTACAGTCAATTTTTCACAATTCTGTTTATTCGACATTTTTAGAAAAACAACGCGGAAGCAAGAGCTTGCAAAGTGTGTTTGCATTTGAAAAGTCTTTTATATTGGCATGGTCGCATAAGCTGAAACGAAACGGTGAAAAAAATGAAAGAAAAAATTGCAACAATTTTGGTAATGGCAATCCTTTTCGTATCGATAATTCCAAGATTCGATGCATCAGGAGTAACAGAAAACCAACAAATCAACCTCCGAAATACACAATCGATGCCTCAACAAAAGATCAGCCCCCAATTGCTGGAACAGATGCGAAACATGGGCATTAGCGACGCAACTCCAAACGAGATAGTAAAAATCCTAATTCACCATAATCCAAATACATATATCAAGATGCCTGAAGGCGTTGAAATTCTCAACCGATTTAACTTGGTTCCAATAATATCTGCCAAAGCACCTCTTTCAAAGATTGAAGAAATAAGCAGTCTTCAAGGAGTAGCATATGTTTATCTTGACCTAAAAATGCACGTTACAGGTAACGAACTACCTGAACTTCCTTACCCCGATTACTCAAAGGATGAAGGTTGGAAAAACGCAAGAGTTCTCGATGAAGAAATTCCATCCGACCCATGGTTTGGAGAGTACCCGACTTACTTAAATGAAACAACCGAGCTTATAGGCGCAAGACAGCTTTGGACAGAAGGGATAACAGGCAAAAATGTTACCATAGCCATCATAGACACTGGAATCAACAAGTATCACCCAGACCTAGATGACATGGACGACGACCCAACTACACACGACCCCAAAGTCCTCGCAGAAGCATCCTTCGTCCCATATGAACCCCCAGACGATTGGCATGGACACGGAACACACGTTGCAAGCACAGCTGCAGGCACGGGCGCCACGGGCGCAATGGGCTTCTACGGAATATTCCCATACTCTGGAATTCACAATGCAACAATCCTGCCCGGAACCCAACGAGGAGTCGCTCCTGGCGCGTACCTTTACAATGCTAAAGCCTTTGACAGCGGAGGCTCAGGAGACATAAGCTGGATTATAGGCGCCATTGAATGGTCCGTAGCGTGCGGAGCAGACATAATCAGCGGAAGCTTCGGAGGATGGCCAGACGTTCCCGCAGACCAAGACCCAATAGTTCTCGCCTTAAAAGAAGCCATCAAACACGGAGTAGTTGTAGTTATTGCTGCAGGAAACAGCGGATTCGGCTACTTCACTGTAGAATCACCCGGCTTCGCACCAGACGTCATAACAGTCGGCGCAACCACAGAAACAGACCACCTAATCTTCTTCAGCAGCCGCGGCCCAGAAGGTCACGATTTACATGCAAAACCCGACGTAGTCGCACCAGGAACAAGCGTCGTAGCTGCCTTTGCTTTCTTCAGAGAAATCGAACTGTACATTGGTAATCAGATCTTCTATTGGGAGATCAGCGGAACAAGCATGGCGACGCCGCATGTTTCCGGCGCAGCAGCATTGCTGTTAGAAGCTTTTCCAGGCGCAACACCCTACACGGTGAAATCAGCCATAATGCAAGGCGCAGACGATATAGGCTTAGACCCGATGGCTCAAGGCGCTGGAAGACTAAACGTGAAAAAAGCCTACGACATAATGGACGCTGCTCCGAAGGTTCAATGGCAAAATCCAGTTCCAACAGGCAAAGCTGAGCCGATGCCCTTTGTTCTTAGGTCAGAGCTTAATCTCACTGGCAAATCAGTGTTGATTGAAGATTCATTCAGCTACACTTGGATGTTCTCCACATACATATCCATGCTGCAGACTTTAGGCGCGTCTGTCACTTATGGTAGCAGCCCATACTCAAATGTCACCCTCGTAAACCCGGGAACAGGCGAACCAAACTATGATGTTTTCATTATTCCAAGACCTGCAATAGTTGACGAAACAGCGTTGCCGCCTAGCACGTTGGCACATTATGTTCAGCATAATGGAACAGTGCTTTTCATTGGAGACTCTCCAGATTCTCCATACATGTTTACTGACTACAATAACTGGACGGGACAATGGGGTGTAACATGGAACAACACTGCAGTTGGAGGCTTTACGTCCCACATGGGCTCACATGGCATTACAGAGGGCATTTCAGAACTCTACTTTGGCAGCCCACTCACAAGCCTAATTGTGAATGGAGGCGCACTTGCAGAAACTGTCGTTTGGGACCCAATATTCCCAAGTGTCGCAGTGTGGACTATGCCTGACCCAGCAACGGGAAAGGTAGTGATCATTTCTGACGATGGAGTTCTCAACAACCAATACCTGCAGATGGCTGACAACCTCCAATTCGGTCTAAACATTATCAAATGGTTCACTGGAGCTGAAGAAATTCAATATCCTATGACCAACATCTTCTTCGACGATGTGGAAGCTGGCGCGGGCAGCTGGATAGCTGATGGTCTGTGGCACATAACCCAACACCGCAGTAGCAGCCTTACACACGCATGGTACTATGGAATAGAAGGCTCATGGAATTTCGACACAGGCGGACGCAACTGGGGATATCTGATTTCACCAACATTTGACTTGTCAAGCGTCTTTAAAGCCGAATTGAAGTTCAGCTATTGGTATGAGACAGAAACAACTGGCACAGCATATGATCAACGGTGGATACTGGTCTCCCTTGACGGTGGCCCATTCTTCCCCGTTGAACAATTAAGCTCTGATCCAATGATGACGTGGCTTGAAAAAACTATAGATATGTCTATCTTCACGGGCCATAACGTGCAAGTCGCCTTCTTCTTCGACACAAGAGATGAAATCGCAAACAACTATGAAGGATGGTACGTGGATGATATAAGAATCGATAGCGAAATTTTTGTAGGGTCTCCGCCAAGTTTTCATGAGATTGGCATAAGCGGTACATGGCCAAAATACGTGCTTGCGAACACTACGGCTGTAATATCTGTGAATGTGACCAACTTTGGAACGTTTTCTGAAGATGTTGAGCTTTACATGAACGGCGACTTGGTAGAAACTGTAGCAGCTTTGGCGACAAACAGCTCCACAGTAGTTGAAATAAGCGTAAAACTTAATGCTACACTGATATGCGACGCATCCGGCGTCAACATGACTTTAATTAACATATACGGTTCGATAGCTGACCCTGAAATTGACTATACAAATAATGGTTTCTCGGCAGAGATTGCCGCCGTGCCAAAGGGTAAGAGAGAAGGCGTTAATCCGCTGTTATCCGTGATTACCCCGATGAAAATCGAGTCAACAAGCGCTCCTCTGATTACAATGTATCACAGAGACTTTACACTGCACAATTTGACTGCCTTTGTCGGTGGCGGAGAATTAGTTGACGCCAAATTCCAAATCACTGGCTCAGTGGCACAAATTGCAGACTTTGCCAATGTAACGAAGTTTACCTACCAAGTATATTCAGGAATGCTTCCTGACCCGTCTCCAGCCTACTTCATACCTAACATGACATCTATCTTGGGCGACACATTAGACATTGGCAATGTTTCAGCTCCGGCAATGCTCTTTGCGGAATTACAGGTGTACATAGCTGAAAACACGCCTGTTGGCGTTTACACCGGCAGAGTGGAATTGCTGAATGGGACAACCGTGCTCGCATATGCTACCTTAGACTTTGAGGTTCGAAATGCAAAGTATAGGGTTCTCTGGGAAGATTACTACAACGACTACGAGTTTCTGTGGTATGACTGTGAACGTCTATGGGGCGGAGCAGTATGGGGCTATGGCGTGTTCGAATGGTGGAAAGTCGTGGCTCAAGCTGGATTCGATGTTGATTCGCTTCATCAACAAGCATATCTCAACCGCCACATTGGCTTAATCGGAACGGAATCCGTCGACCCGCTTGGAATCATAGCCTATGGCGGTTATGATGCGCTTTTCATGAACGATGTAGACTTCGAGTTTCGTCCAGAAGAGATAGCTGTCTTTAGACAGCTTTACGAGACTGGAAAGATGGACTTTGCAGTTTTGTATGACGGTGGAAGCGAGGCTTTAGTCGATTTCACAAGTTACTATGGCATTGGTATTTCGGGAGGAATCTTTGATTTGGTAATCACTGAATTTGACAGTACGCATCCAATGTTTAGCGGTGTGGAGAACTTCACGCTCTATGGCGGGCCAGTGTTGTTGGTTGAGAATCTTCAAAACATCGTATATGCTTTTGCTGACGCTAAATCAACAACCACTGGAATCGCTACAGGCGCATATGATTTCAGCCCAATCTACGCTGGCGGTTTTGTAGTAGCTGTAAATGAGATGCAGGCAACTCCGCATTTGACCACGAGGATGGTGGCGGTCTCTGACAGCAACCTCTTAGAATATCTGGAGTACACGGATTTCATGATTTGGTACTATACTTTCAGTTACGCTGGAGAAGGCGAAGTGGTCTCACGAATTGACACAGACAAGTTCCTCTTAAATATGATAGAATGGCTTGATCCACAGTTTGCCAACAAGGCGCCAGAGATTGACTATTGTAACATATCGCCTACTAAGGTCAAGCTTGGAGAAACCGTTAGCATTGATGTGGTTGTGCATGATCCAGAAGGCGACAGTTTTAGCGTGATAATTGCGGTTCATAAGCCAGATGGCTCATGGGATAATGCGACTGTGCCCTCTGTAGGAGGTCACTGGCTTAGAAGTTTCACGGCTGGTATTGAAGATGTTCATGAGATTTATGTTATTGCAACGGATTCCTACGATGCTGCAACAATTATGCTCTGTGGAACGGTAAACGTCGTAAATGCACGACCAGAAATAGTTTCCTCGTCTATCTCACCAGCAACGGTTGTCACAGGCGAAAAGGTGTTCATGACTCTTAACACAAGAGACACGGAAGATGGAGTACCGACGTTCATTATGATTTCGATAATAGCTCCGAACGGCTCATCCTATGGCTATAACTACACAAACATGGGTTTCGTCAACTTAATTTTCGATACCTCTGGCATGGCTGAAGGCGTATACAGCGTAAACGCTCTTATCAAAGACTCCAACGATGCTCAAACAGCGGCCACAATAGGACACTTCGAAGTTAAACCTGTGCCACCAGAGCCATTCCCGATAAGAGAAGCAACATTAGGCATAGGCGTTATAGGCCTAGTAGCGTTGCTCTTAATCTTGCTACTTGTCTTTCAGAGACTTCCAGGAAAACCAAGCACGCCATAAAAACTTATGAAAAATCAGCAACAATCATTTCCCTTTTTATTTTAAAGATTATGAAGGATTAGTGGTTATTCTACAACATAACGATAAGCAAGGTGTTCGCCTGCAGTGGGGCTTTTTCTAACCACACGTAGTATGTCTCCGGGCTTAGCGTCTATGGCTTTGACTGCGGGATCGGAGGCTTTGATTTGCGGTAGCTGGTAGGGCTGAACTTTGTATTCGGCTAGGAGTTGCTCTCTCTCTTTTTCTGTTAGAATTTCATGTTTTGGAACGAGCTTGTGTTCAAAGAGGTCGAAGACTGGAAAGGTTTTGGGCAACAGCTCTATTTCCTTCTTTTTGGCGCTCTGTTTGACAGCGTGTGTATATCTTCCGCTTGAAACTATTATTCCTCTTTCTACTCCGATGTCTTTCATTACTTTCTGCAGGCGGTTAATGGTGATTATGCCTACTGTTCCTTCGTCTGGAATGCACCATATGAT
>Ga0209102_1000422_pt1 | contig 28377 bp, 20 predicted proteins | sample ConPoolayeHmetaG_FD_185483 | JGI IMG/M metagenome (GOLD analysis project Ga0209102, IMG submission 185483) | Hot spring microbial mat communities from California, USA to study Microbial Dark Matter (Phase II) - Cone Pool mat layer H metaG... ...
CCAGAAAATTGCGGATAATTGATTATTAAAACTCCTTCTTAACCTTATAAATATAAAAATTATAAATTCAGAGAGTACCTTATATCAGAACCTCTTTCGGCTTGTCAAGACCTGCCTGGCTCTTCCGCACGAAGCGTAAAGGTTTCAGCACTTTTTCATCATAAATATTTGGTATTTTTTGCGTAAAAGCGCGCTTCTCTCCGGGAAGGATAGGGGTTTTCCGAAGACCAAATCTTAGTTCTTTTTTAAATTTCAAAATGAGAATGAATTCTCTTTCTGTTTCAAAAGGCGTTCAGAGCCGGCTCAAAATCTTATTATCTCTTCTTATTTTTAAATGAAAGACAGCCGATATAAACCCGGCAAATCACCTCGCTTTGGGCCAAAGAGCCGACCCGTCAGGCGTTATGTAAAATATGTAAAAGATGAGGCGAAGAAAGAACCTGAGACTCGAGAAAACTAATGCGCCTTTTGAGATAGCTTTATTGGCCTGGTTCTGGTCTCAAGCTTCGCTCATGTCCGATATTTAAAGGAAGGGGAGGTAGGTATGAATCTCGTAGTCGCTTACCTGTTTATCGAACTCCTTAGAGACATTTTTATTGTAGGTTTCTACCTCGTGCTTCTTATTAGCGATAAAACGCTCGAAAATGTAGTCGCCCAGCGCCTGGCGCATAAGCTCGCTTTTTTCCATAGTTCTGACGGCTTCATCTAAGTTTCGAGGTAGAGTTTTTATTTCGCGCTTTCTTTGCCTGGTGGGGCTCATCTCGTAAATGTTTTCTTCGACCGGGGCCAGCAGTTTAAGTTGGCGACGAATCCCATCAGTGCCTGCCCAGAGCATGACCGCAAACGCTAAGTAAAGGTTACAGGCAGGGTCAGGTGCCCTAAGTTCAATTCTGGTCGCCCTTTCCTTTCCTGGTTGATATTCAGGTACTCGGATGTAGGCTGACCTGTTTCTTTGTCCCCAAGCAATATAGACTGGAGCTTCATAACCTTCAATCAGGCGCTTATAGGAATTAACCCATTGACTGATGACAGCTGATATTTCGCGGGCGTGAGCCATTAGCCCTGCCATATAGTGACGGGCTAAAGGCGATAAGTGGTAGCTATCCTGGGGGTCGAAAAAGAGGTTGGTGTCTGCTCTCCACAAAGATTGATGGACATGCATACCGCTGCCGTTCTGGCCGTTGAGAGGCTTAGGCATGAAGGTAGCGTATAATCCGTGCATTCGGGCCACTTTTTTCACCATGTAGCGAAAGAGCATCCCGATATCAGCCATTTCTAAGGCGCTCTGGTATCTTAAATCGATTTCATGCTGGCCGTGGGCTACTTCATGATGGTCATATTCTGATTCAATCCCCATTCGCTTAAGCAGGAGCTGAATTTCCTTCCTGAGTTCGCCATAACGGCCGCTGAAAAAATAGCCGCCGCGGTCGGAGAAACTGGTATCGCTGTCGCTGGGGAAAATAAAGAATTCCAATTCCGGACCGACTTTAAAATCATCGATGGCCAGGTCTTTTTTGGTTTTTTCCAGGGCTCGTTTAAGAATAAGGCGGCTATCGCCTTCAAAGGGGCGACCTTCCGGGGTTAAAATATCCCCAAACATAACCGCTTCGCGCCAGCGGATATCAGGAGAGAACCCGACGTATTCCCAGGGAAGGAGGCGACAAGTAGTGGGGTCGGGCCGGATGATGAGGTCGCTTTCCTCAATCCGGACAAATCCTTCGACCGAGGAACCATCAAAGCCCTTGCCTTCCTCAAAGGCCCGCGGGAGTTCCTCGCGGGGAATAGAAAAATCCATCGGCCGGCCCAGGATGTCTGGAAACATAACGCGCACGAATTCTACATGATTCTTCGGGTCCATGAGGACCCGGAGGACCTCGGCTTCACTTTTAAACCCAAAAGCCGGGTAAGAAATCTCCGTCGCCAAAGTTGGCATTTAGATACCTCCTTGGAGTAAAATTAAAGAAGCCCAAAAATTGGTGTTGCGATTAAAAGCTGAATATGATAACATTTGTTTTAAAAATTAAAATAAATAATGGCTTTTGTCAATAGATTTTAATAAATTTTATAACATTGATTTTAACCGACGTCTTAGGAGGAACGAATGACCGACGAGCTTGACCGCCGTGTCCTCGAGGTTTTAAACCAGAACGCCCGGCGCAGCTTTAGGGAAATCGCCAAGGAAGTCGGCATCTCGGTGACGGCCGTGATTCATAAAATTAAGAAGCTGGAAGAAGCCGGAGCGATTAAAGGCTATATTCCCGTTCTTAACCCGGAAAGTTTTGGGTATAACCTGACAGCGATTATCGCCTTGCGAATTTCCAAGGGAAAACTACTCGAGACCCAGCAACTTATTGCTCAGGAGCCCCAAGTCGTGGCTGTTTATGACATTACGGGCGAATGGGATTCCTTGGTCATTGGCCATTTTCGGGCGAGAGATGACCTGAATCGTTTCATTAAAAAAATTCTCAGCCTGCGTTATGTCGACCGCACGGTGACTCATCTTGTTCTCAACGTAGTTAAAGACGAAAAACGCTTACCGCTTTGAATAGAAGCTTTTCAAACTAATTCTTGGAGCTAACAAATTTTGGCGGGGTTAAGTCCGGCTTCAGTTGCCGAATGGGTCACAAGCCTTCCTAAGGCCTCGGCAGCGCCGTAAGAGTCGTCAGGTTCTTGGTCCGATAAAAACACCGAAACGGGTTTTAGATGGCGCGGCTATCCGGGGCGGCTTCAGGTGCCTAATTGGCCTTTGCACTTCACGACTTTTTGCTGGAGGCGATTTTAGCTACCTTGACTTTATCGGCAAAATGCCATAATGTTAGTTCCCCCGTTGGGTCAAACTCCTAAAAGGAGGAGTTAAATGGCCAAGACAATTCATTCGACCATCGGTCATCATTATATTGTAGAAGCCTCGGGCTGCGACTCGGCCATCATCGGCAGCGTAGAAAAGGTTCAACAAATTTTAGTAAAAGCGGCGGAAATTGCCGGCGCTCAAGTGTGGTCAATTTCTTTTAGCCGTTTTCCGCCCAACGGAGTGAGCGGGGTAGTGGTTATTTCCGAAAGCCACATTTCTACTCATACCTGGCCAGAATTTGGCTACGTAGCCCTGGATATTTATACCTGCGGCCAGCATGTCGACCCGGAAAAAGCTGTCGTCTATGCCGTGGAAGCCTTTGGGGCTTCAACCTCTCATATTACCGAGATTACCCGGGGGATAGACGAAGGCGACGCCATTTTCTACCACAGCTTCGTCACCTGGGAAGAGGAATTCCAGAAACTCAAAGAAATTAAGAATAATCGCTAAGGTTTTAGCCCTTCAATAAATCGCCGTTTTCTCCCAATTAAGGAATCAAAAGGGGTCTCTTCTATCTTGGATGGGTCAAGAGATGAGGCGTCTGTAACCGCCTCGCTTGCCTTAAGGTCTTTAACGCCGTTTCATATGTGTCCTTCGCGTTACTGACGATTCTCGATTGGATAATTACAGATGGCGCAGATGAACCCTTTGTCCGCTTTTGCCTTCTCCCTTTGTCTAATTTAGATTGCGACACTCTGGGGGTTTATAAGGTTACCTTGATGGAAGATGGGAAAAGGCTAAAACCTTCCATGCTCACTTCCGCCATGCCCGGAATATCGCTCCATTTAGCCTAAAAATAGGAAGGAAGCAATAATTAAAAAAAAGGCAAAAATTAGCTAAATAGGTAAGTTGGCACCGATTTTTCGATTTTTGAACAATTTTTAGTTATCAATTTTTACCAACTTATAAACCAGCCCCGATAAGATGGAAGAGAACTATAAGGCTTACTCAAATTTTTTATAAGAATTTTAACTTTCTTTGAAAACGAAGGGCCCTTTCCTGGGCCGAATTGTCAAGGTTTAAGAAAAAACTGTAAAAAATTAATCAAATAATACCGCCGCTCATCGCGGGAAAGAAACAAAAGAACCAAATTTTTCCCTAAGGACCCTCGATACCGCCAAGTCCATTTAACCTGGCATAAAAATTGCTGTAATAGCTAGAGGTAGCAGCATAAGTAAAATATACCTAATTAATGATATAATATATTGTAAAAAAGCTTGGGCTTGGCTCAATGAAAAGGTTTAATCTTGAAAGCGCCCTTATTTTTCCGTAGGGACAAAAATCAGCGGTCAAATTATATTAAGGCCGGATTAGCCTTCGTTATTTTGCTGTTTATATTTTTGCCCCCTCCCGGCCGTCTTTGGTCCGAATCTCAGGACAATTTAGAAACAGCTCTCCGGCAATTTCAGGAAGCCATAGAGAATATAGACTACTCTGCTTATGGGGCCGTTTTTTTGTCCGCAATTAGCGAACCTGAAACCAGCCTGTTTGAGGCTTATTTTTCTGAGCTCAACATGGACCGGGTCGTTGTTTATCGCCTACCGGTAGTTAAGGACATTGAAGGGAAGAAGATAGTCTTCTTCCATGTTCTTTTCCAAAATGCGCATTCTGCCTTAATAGAAACTTGGCGCCTTTCTTGGGTTGTGGCCGACGGCGTCTGGAAGGTTGCTTCCCGAGAAGTGGCCACCCGTTGGCGCAATCTTTATCGGTTAAGAATCCCTTCTTCTCGCATCGAAAGGGTGGAAAAGGTCACCATAGACCATCAAGATATACGCCTAAGCTTTCAGAAGGCCTTGGTTTTTTATGATAACCTTCCTGAATTAGAGACAGCTCTTCTGATTATCGGCTCGGGGCGCGTTTTTTTTGAACCTTCTGAGGCCAATGAGAAACATCAGCTAAAGCTGATGTATAAGGCCGAAACTCTTCAGGCCGACATTGACCATGCTTATTTGCGGTTTTCACCCAGTTTTTTCTCCCGTCATGTTCAGCTCCAGGGAGCTTCTGATTCACCCCTCGTTTCTGCTAAGGACATGGACCTCGCGACCAGGCTTTTCTCCTATTACCAGGACCGTTTTTTCACCGTAGAGAATTCTTTAACGCGAGAATTACTGACGGCTATTCCCCAGAGCGAAGAGGCGGTGTTTGAGTTCAACAGCTCCCGTTTTGGTCCTCTCACCTATATTTTTTCACCTTTTGCCGAGGATGAAATTACCCTTTACGACCGGCGTCGGGACCGTTTTATCTGTCTCTATTCTCTAGGAAAAAGTGAGGCGGGACGTTCCTTTCGGTTCTCCTTTGGTCCTTCCTTTGATGTCCTCCATTATGACCTGGAAGTTGAAGTTGACCCTAACAATTTTTATTTCTCCGCTAAGGCTAAGGTTCGTCTTCAGACTCAGGTGGCCAGCTTAGAGAGTTTACGGTTTCGTCTGAATCCTAAGCTCAATTTGATCCGCATTCTTGACGAAGAAGGCCGCGAGTTAATGTTTAATCAAGACCGGGGGTCAAAGCTGGTTTATGTGCCTTTAATTGAACCAGTGGAGCAGGCGCCGTTGAGCCTTGAATTTTTTTATCAAGGCCGTCTGGAGCCTCCTCCTTCTCATACCGACGTTTTGGCCCCCAATCAAGCCGAAGACACGCGGATAGTCGTGCCGATGAAGTTTGAATCCTGGCTTTACAGTTATTCTGGCCTCTGGTATCCCTCCCCTCCAACGGAGGATTATTTTACGGCTCGCCTCAAACTAATCGCGCCTGCTGATATGACCTGCCTCGGCCAGGGTGTTTTGGTCGAAACAGGAACTATCGCCGGCCGCCAACCGGAAAAAAGCCAGGAGAGAAGAGATAGGGCTTTTTGGGTTTATGAATCCCGAGTGCCGCTTAAATACTTGGCTTTTCTCGTTGGCCGAATGGAACGGCTCCAAGAACTGCGCACTTCTTCTGGTCTCTCCTTAGAATTATTCTCTTCTCAAGAATTCCGGCTGAACTGGAAGGGCAATTTGGAACAGGCGGACTCGATTATCTCCTTTTATGAGCGCCTTTTTGGCCCCTATCCCTATGAAAAAATGCGCGTCGTCCTTCGTTTCTGGGAGACCAAGGGAGGGCATAGCCCTGGCTCTTTGGTTATCCTTAACCAATTGCCTCGTTCCTTGAGTTCCCAAGGAATAGGCTCAGTTAACCCTCTCAGTCCGGTAGACCTTTCCAAATATAATGAATATTTTTTGGCCCATGAAATCGCCCACCAATGGTGGGGGCAGGCGGTAACCTGGCGCCGCTACCGCGACCAGTGGTTAAGCGAAGGCCTGGCTCAATTTGCCACCATTCTTTATCTCAGAGAGAAATACGGACCCAAGGCTTATACGGACATTCTTCGCCAATTTTCTCAATGGACGGAAAAGAAAACCCGCTGGGGACCGATTATTATGGGCTCCCGCCTGAGTTACCTTGATTTTGAGGCCTTTCAGACGATAATCTACAATAAAACCTCTTTGGCGCTTAATCTTCTCTGCCAGCTCCTGGGCGAAGAAGTTTTTTTTAAAGGATTACGGGAATTTAGCCGAGCTTACCGTTTTCGAGCCGCCTCTACAGCCGATTTTTTCCGCACCATGGAGCAGGTTTCTTCTACCGACCTCAAAGCCTTTGTCCAGGGCTGGTTTGAAAGATATTCTTTGCCCAATATTCGAGTGCAAACCTCGCTTGTGTCTGAGGCTAATCGGTCGCGGCTTAAGGTTAAGGTTGAACAGGCAGGAGAGGTCTTCGTTTTTCCCTTAACCTTAGAATGGAAAGAGGAGACATCCCTGCGACGCGAAAAGATAATCATAAAAGAGAAGGTTCAGGAATTTAGTTTTCTTGTAGCCGCTAAACCTCAAAGTTTCAAGATAAACCCGGACGCCGCTGTCCCTGGGCATTTGGATTAAATCTCAGGGCTATTTTAGCTGGTCAGAATCAATCCCGAGGCGCTTTATCATTTCATTCAGCGTGCTTGGTTTTAAGCCCAACACCTCAGCGGCCCTTTTCTGAACACCTTTGGCTCGTTGCAGGGCTAACCAAATCAGCCGTTTTTGAAATTCCTGGGTTTGTTGCTTAAAATCAAGGTCCTCACTCTTGGGCATCATTTCTTCGGCAACGAGACGCGGTTGAGCAAGAAGGTAGGCCGGCAAAGAACCACGAGTTATAACCTTGGACTTGGTTAAAACCACGGCCCTTTCGATTACATTTTCTAATTCCCTGACATTGCCTGGCCAGTTATAGTTTTCTAAAATTTCGAGCACATCATCTGAGACGCCTTCAACTTCTTTTTGATTTTCATGACTGAACTTGTCGATAAAATGACGGACCAAGAGCGGAATGTCCTCCTTTCTCTTTCTCAGCGGCGGCAACTCGATTTTAATCACGTTCAATCGATAAAAGAGGTCCTTGCGGAAGGCTTTTTGGGCAATCAATTCCTCCAAATCGGTATTGGTGGCAGCGATTATCCTGACATCAACCCGAATGGTCTTCGTGCCGCCCAAACGCATAAATTCTTTATCCTGCATGACGCGGAGCAATTTGGCTTGAGTCTCTAGGCTAATGGTGGAAATCTCGTCGAAGAAAATAGTCCCTCTGTCAGCTGCTTCAAACAGCCCCTGCTTATGGCTCACCGCTCCGGTGAAGGCGCCTTTAACGTGGCCAAAAAGATGGCTTTCGAGCAAGTCAGGGGGGAGAGAGCCGCTGTTGACAACAACAAAGGGAAAGGGAGCCCGGTCACTGTTTTGGTGGATAGCCCTGGCAACCAATTCTTTACCTGTGCCGCTTTCGCCTTGAATAAGAATGGTGCTTCTGGTAGGTGCGGTGGCCTTGATCATTTCAAACACGTTTTGCATCACCTTGCTGTGACCGACAATATTGGCAAACCCGAATTTTTTATCGAGCTCATCCCGCAGTCGGATGTTCTCTTCCTGCAGTCGCTTATGCTCCAGGGCCCGACGGATAACAAGCAGGAGTTCTTCATGCTTGAAGGGTTTTTGAATATAATCGAAGGCTCCCAGCTTCATAGCGGCAATGGCGCTTTCTACGGAGGCATAGGCAGTGATGATGATAATGATGGCCTGGGGGTCAATTTTCCTGACAGCTTTGAGGACTTCGATCCCGTCGACGCCAGGCATTAATAAGTCAAGAAGAATGAGGTCGAAAGATTGGGTCGCCTGCTTTTCTAAGGCTTCTTCTCCCGAGGAGGAAAGCTCGACATCGTAGCCCTCACTGCTTAAGAGTTGGGCTAAGACATCCTGGATTACTGGCTCATCATCAATTACATGGATGGAAGCTTTTTTGACCATCTTTAACTTCGAGGCCCTAAGGAATTGGCGGGGCTTGCTCCTCTTCTTCTCGGTTCAAAAGGGAGATAGATGAAAAAGGTGCTACCCCGGCCGATTTCGCTTTCCACTTCGATGCGGCCATTGTGGTCTTTAATTATAGCATAACTTATCGAAAGCCCCAGGCCCGTTCCCTTGCCGATTCCCTTAGTAGTAAAAAAGGGGTCAAAGATGCGAGGTAAATATTCCTTTTTTATCCCGTGACCGGAGTCAGTAATAGTCACAACAGCCTCAGACTCCTTAGAAAAAAGGTCGATTCTTAATTTTCCACCCCGAGGCATGGCATCAATGGCGTTTAAAATAATATTAATGAATACTTGTTGTAACCTCTCCCCTTGACCCGAGATAGGTTTGATGTCCTCGAGGTTAAGCTCAAGCTTAATATTCATGGTCTTAAGCTTGTAATCAATAAGCGAGATTATTTCAAGCAAGCTTTCTTTGAGGTTTATCTGCCGGAAGGAAGAGTCGGAGGGATGTCGGGCAAAGCTGAGCAGATTTTTAACTATTTTAGCCACTCTTTCCGTTTGGGCCTCAATTTTTTCCAGAATTTGGGTGTAATGAGCGTCAGTCAGCTTTTTTTGCAGGAGTTGGACGTAGCTCGAAATACCGGTTAGCGGCGTGTTAATTTCGTGGGCCACACCGGCGGAAAGCAACCCGATAGAGGCCAACTTTTCTGAAGTCACCAATTGCTGTTGCAAACGGATTTTTTCGGTCACGTCCTCAAACACGATGATCGTTCCGTAAGGGACGAGCTTATTATCCAGAAGGGGGGTGCGAGCCACGTCGAAAATTCTTTCCTCCCCTCCAGGGATGGTCAAGATTATCTCACTTAGAAGGTGATATCCCTCCTGCGTTTCCGGGGGGAAAAGGGCCTGGACGTTTTTTATTCCCAAGACTTCTTCCAGCGAATGACCCAAAACTGCTGGTTTAGTTTTTTTGAAAATATTTTCCAGGACTCGGTTCCAGCCAATTATCTGGCCGTTTCCGTCGATGACCGCGACGCCGACCGTAAGACTTTCAATGATATTTTCGCTGTAATCCTTGAGCCTTTCTAACTCTTCTGCTCGGCTGGCCGCCTGATGATAGAGATAGGCATTTTCGATGGCCAGAGCGACCGAAGGGGAAATTGTGGCTAATAATTCCCAGTCTTCACCGCTGAGATAGGAGCCGTCAGTCTTTTTGCCCATGGCAAAGAAGCCAACCAGATTGTCTTCTACTTTGAGCGGCAAAAACTGAGAGAAGCCCCGATTAGATAATTCTTCCCAAGTTGGACCTTTAGCCCTAATTTCTGGCCCTTGGAAAAGGCTGAGTGAGTCTCGTTTTCTAAGGGCCTCGAGGAAGGAGGAATCAATTTCGAGGCGCTTCTCGGGTGTAGCTTCCTGGCCTCCAGAGCCGATAGTCGTGAATACTGGACTGTCGGCCGCCTCAGGAATAAAAAGGACAATTTTCTGGAGGGAAAAGGCCTTGGTCATGAGGTCAAGGAGAGAGTGGGCCAGCCGAGTTAAATTTCTTTCGCGACCAAGTTCTCGGCTTATACTTAAAAGAGTGCGACGGTACTTATAACTTCTTTTATAGAAGAAACGGTCAAATAGCGCTTGGAAAAGCCTTTTTAGAGGGGAGAAAAGCGTGGCTCCGAGGAGAATGGCCAGAATGCCAAGGAGAAAAGTGGTTAACCTGTTAGCCGCGAAGACTTTCATCCGGGAGCCAAGAAGAAAGTAAAAACCAGCGATGAGGAAATAGGAGAGAAGGAGGGTTGTTCCCTTCTTGACCATCACCTCGAAGTCCACGGTCCGCGTCCGGACTAAGGCATAAACAAAAGTCATCGGAATAAGGGAAAGAAGAACAACTGTCAATTCGCCAAAGGCAGAAGGTAAACGGCCAAAAAGGAAGGGAAGTAGATAGGATAAAATAAACGGCCAGAGCGCCAAATTTAGACCGTTAGCCATCCAGCGCAGCTGACGCCGCAACAGAAGGTTTTCAATTTGCTGGGAATGTCGAAGCAGGAAGAGGGGGACAAAGCCAGAGAAAAGAATGAATTGCCCAATTTCTATCCTGTCGAGGCCGGAGGTTAATCGGAGTAGAGTCGTCGCTCCCCAGGATTCACTCCAGAGTAGATGCGAAAAAATGCGCATCATAAGAAGTCCCAAGGCTGGCAAATAGAAAAGCAGGGGTCGTCTCGGCCGCTCTTTGACCAAGCGATGTCGGACTGGAAAAAGAAGGAAGAAGTGCAGGAATAGGGGTGGGAAAAAGATGTACGAAATTTTATCTACCCAATAAAAAAGATAGTCCAAAAAGTCAAGCTCACCTGTCGGGGCAAAAATCATGAAGCCAAAAAGGCAAAGAGAAAGAAGTGAAAAATATAAATAAGGCCAGCTAAGCCCGCCCGTCAGGTTAAGAAGGATGACAATCGCCACGACGAAGGTTGTCAGACCGATAAGGACAAGAAAATAGTAGATGGGGTTGATGCCTTTGCGGCTCGGAAAAAAGGAAGGGAAGAGAGGGCTTGGTTCTCCTTCGCGGATAATTTGGTAAATCAATTTTTGGCCAGAATGGACGGCGGCCCAGATATTCTGGGTAACATCTACCGGATTCTTGACCGGGTTACGGTTGATTGAATAGAGGATATCGCCCTTTTTTATCCCCGCTAAGTCAGCAGGACTATTGGGGTCAACTTTTATCGCCCTTAATCGACCCGCTTTTTCCTTCCAGACAATCCCGTCATAGGGCGCTTTCCAAGTGATATTCCGATAGAAATTGAAGCCTCCTAGGATGAGGAAAACGAAAAAGGGCGCTAAAAAGAATCCGACGCTGATTTTCCTCATCAGGACTTCGCCTTAAGCCGATAGAAATAAAAATTTTTCAGGTTCAGCCCAATCTCAATTGAGGATGTGCCTGGGGTTAGCTCGGACGACCCATTTGATCGTCGATTGGTAAAGCAGCTGGCGCAGCTTCTGGTCCTCTTTTAACCCAAGAGGCTGGGTACTTCGTGAGAGAAACGAGCTTAGGTAATCACTAATTGGCCTCTTAGGAGGATATTCTTGGGGAGAAAGCGCACCGCGCTGACCTAATAAGAGGAGAAGAGAACTGACAAAAAAGAGCAATTTAAGTCGTCGCCCCAAACTCTTTTTCATCGGCTTCAATCAAAATTAAAATAACTTTCAGCACCTTCTTTGTCAAACCCATTTCTCTTTCCCAGGTAAATCAGGGGTGAAAAGACGATTTAACCCAGGCCGGAAGGCAAGACATAGTAGATCTTCTTTACTCTTTACCATCCTAGTATTATACCCAGTTGCTTATTATATTTTTTGATTTAATCAATACCATTAACATATAGAGACATGGTATCTAGGAAAGAGGGGAAATAGCAAGAAATAGTCACGCCGCGGCAGCCGAACGCCGGTCGGTCTTATAATTGAGCAGCCAAGAGGTTTTGGGAAAATTAATCCTGGAAAGAGCATGACTTCCTCTTAAAGTTTTCTTAGGCGCCAAGATTATGGGTCAGTCCTTATGGTTTGGAGTCGGCCATAGGGCTGTACCAAAAATAAATCTCGCCACCTACCGCAGGAGGAACCGGCGACTTTCTCCCTTCCAAGTCCAGCTCGAATTTGGGCCGCCAAACAACCGGGATAAAACGAACTTTGGCTCTTGTATAATTTGGCAATATTGCCTCCTTCGGTCCCCACCTGAAAGAAGCGGGATTACTATTATTTATTTGCTACTCAATCATTTTGGCGTTGCTTATCAAATCGCCTCTTAGTCGAGTAAGGGACTCCCATTTGAGGGGCTTATTTTAGCTGCGATTGGCGGTCCGCTTCTCTTTTGGCTCGATAAGGAGTCCCTTCATTCCAATTAGGAAAAGCAGCTTCTGTGGCTAGACGATAAGCCATAGTAAATAAAAGTCTCAAATCATCGACGGCGCCAGAGAGGTCCCAGTTTGGGTCAAACTCGTCGGACGGCTGGTGATATTTTTCGGCTGTATATTTTTCTTTTTGAGCCAACGTCCAGTCCCGGCCATGAATTACGTGGTCTACTCCTCCGCTGGGGTATATCGCCGGGATCCCTCTTTTAGCAAAGGGGAAATGGTCAGAACGAAAGTAGGAGCCCTTTTCGGGCGTCGGGTCCGGGTTAACCGTTCGACCCTGGGCTTGGGCCGCGGCCTCGATGTATTTGTCCAGCTCAGAAAGACCATAGCCAATAACAGTAATATCTTTCATCGGGCCATAAATATTTAGAGCATCCATGTTGATAACAGCCACCGTTTTGGCTGAAGGATAGACGGGATGGCCAGCATAATATTCTGAACCAAGAAGGCCTTGCTCTTCTCCCGTCACGGCCAGGAAAACAATGGACCGCCAAGGCCTTTTTGGCAGCGAGGTAAAGGCTCGAGCCAGTTCAATCAATCCCGCTGTCCCGGTAGCGTTATCGAGGGCGCCGTTAAAAATCTGGTCCCCTTCAAGTTCAGGGTTGCGGCCAAAATGGTCCCAATGGGCCATAAAAATTATGTACTCGTCCCCGCGTTGGGAGCCAGGCCAAAGAGCAATTACATTATGGGACGTAACTTTCTCGATTTTGTTTTTCAACCCGAGGTTAGCCTTGAGCCCGAGGGAGACGGGTTTAAAGCCCCGTTTCCAAGCGGCTTCTTTTAATTCTTCCAGGTTGTAGCCCGCTTCGGCCAGAATTTTTTGGGCGACCTCTTTTTGTACCCATCCCTCCACAGCGCACCGAGAAAAGTTATTGTCTTCGGCAATGAGGTTAAATTGTCGGCCTGTCCAGCCATTTTCGACTACTCGCCAGGGGTAGGCGGCTGGTTCTGTTTCATGGATGATAAAGATACCCGCCGCGCCTTGACGGGCTGCTTCTTCAAATTTATAGGTCCAACGACCATAGTAAGTCATTGCCCGACCCGAAAATAATTCTGGGTCCTGAGTAGCAAAACCGGGGTCGTTAATCAGAACCAGGACTGTCTTGCCTTTGACATCCAGTCCTTCATAATCATTCCAGTTATACTCGGGGGCAACGATGCCATAGCCAGCAAAGACCATTTCGGAATCGACGAGGGAGACCTCCTCCACGACCCGCCTTGTTTGGGCCACAAATTCGCTCTTAAAAGCAAAGGAAATTGACTTTTGGCCTTTTTTAATTTCCAGTTGAGATGAAGGTTCAGCGGTGATCACTACCATCGGTACTTCCTGGAGGAAGCTCTGGCCATTACCTGGTTTCAAGCCGAGTTTCTGGAACTCAGTCTGTAAAAAATCGACCGTTTTTTTCTCGCCTTCGGAAGCCGGGCCGCGACCTTCAAAGTCGTCGGAAGAAAGAATCTGGGTGTTTTGAGCCAGAGTTTCAGCCGTTATTTTGGCCGCAGCGGCTTTTAGTTGTTCCTCCTCGCTGAGGCGAGCGCAGCCAAAATAGCTAAAGATAAGAAACGTCGCCAGAAAAATTGCTGTTGCTTTCGCCATGGCTTTTATTACCTCCGTTTAATTTCGTCCTAACTTAATCTTTAAAGCCGCCTCCTGTCAAGCAACTGGCGGCTCATCCTTAAAAAAGGCGGATAGTTTCAGCTACCTTTTTATCTCCAATACTCGGTATTTTTTGCCAAAAAGAGCGCTCTTCGTTAGGAGAGATAGAGGAAAATTAGCTCTTTTATAAGGCCTTAGCTTAGTCCCTCTTAAAGATTTGGTCTTTCCCCATTTGTGACGAGCTTTGAAGAATTAACGTTTGGCTCGAGGTTGAGGGCAGCCCAGAGGCGAATTTGACAATAAAAAGGGGTTAACTTAATATAAGCTTAATAAAAGACTTACTATGCCTTTGAATAACGAATGATAGCGAAATAATAATGCCTTATTTTTTCTGCCGGTTGGCGACAGAAGATGGTCGTCTTTTCACTCAGTCCCTTTTGGCCGTATCGGAGGAGGAATGCCGCCGGCATTTTGAGGGCGAAGGATTCTGTGTTTTAGAGGTAAGGAAGGACTGGCGCCGGATCAGGCTCTTTGGCCCTTTTTGGGGAAGAAAAATTAAAGACAAAGATTTTATCATGGTTAACCAGGAGCTAATGGCGTTAATCAAAGCGGGCTATCCCGTCCTTAAAAGCCTTGAAATGGTCCGGAGCCGGGCTAAAAATCCTGCTCTCCAGGAAATTTTATCCCGAGTAGAGGCTGAAGTTAGAGGTGGCAAGTCACTTTCTGAAGCTTTTTCGGCCTACGAGAATATATTTTCTAAGGTTTATACGGCTTCGCTTTTAGCGGGAGAGCAGAGCGGTAATCTTCCTGGGACTTTGGACCGGTATGTCCAATATACCCGCATCATTTCGCAAACACGACACCGCATCCGCTCCGCGCTTGTTTATCCCAGCTTACTCCTTTTTTTCTCGCTTGGCTTAATGATTATTCTTATTAGTTTTATCCTGCCCCGTTTTTCGAGCTTTTACGCTGATTTTGAAGCCGAGCTACCGTTCATAACTAGGTTGATCGTGGCGCTAGCGGGAGTGCTCCGCCGTCTAATTCCCTTGGCCTTAATAGCTATGGCTATCCTGGCGATTCTCTTCAGTCAACTGCGCAAGTCCCCATCTGGAGCGCGGCGCGTCGACCGCTGGAAATTAAAAATTCCCTTTGGGCAATCTCTCTGGAAGGAGCAGGCAGTCTCTCTTTTTTCCCGCACCCTCGGTTTGCTCCTCGAAGCGGGCATCCCACTTCTCCATTCATTGCCGATTGCTATTCAAGCTATCCCTAATAAGTTTTTGGCCTTCATTATGGGCTCAGTGCCGGAAGATATTCGGAATGGCCAAAGCTTATCCGATTCCTTGAGTCGGACGGGTTTCTTTTCGGCCCTGGCTGTTGATATGATTCGAATTGGCGAGACTTCGGCCAACCTGCCGGGTTTATTGCGGGAGACAGCTGAGGTTTATGATGAAAGAATAAGGGGGAGAATAGACACTTTCGTTAATTTGATAGAACCTGTTATTATCATTTTTATGGGGATTCTGGTTGCCGTCATGCTTCTTTCGGTTTATTTGCCGATTTTTAATATAATTAGGATTACGAGATAAGACCATGAAACGAGAAGATAGACCTAAAAAAGACCAAGCTGTCGAGGAGGAGTTACGACAATTAGCTGAACGTTATCATGTTCCGGTGCTTGACCTCAGCACCCATCCCCTTAATCGCGACCTAATTCAATCTTTTCCGGTTGATTTCCTCCACCGGTGGAATTTTGTCCCCCTCACTATGAACGAGGATTGGGTCGAGATCGCCGTGGCTGACCCTTCCGACTTAGCCGCCATCGACGCTATCGAGTCCTTCCTGGAAAAAAAGGTCAAGGTATATGCGGCACCGCTCCGAGCTATCCAGGAAGCTCTGCGCAAAAGCGAGACTGCTCTCCAAGTGCTCCGTGACGCCACTGAAGGGTTTATTGTTCAGGTGGTGGAGAAAGAGACTGGCGAGGAAGAGGAAGTCATTTCTCTGGAGAAATTAGCTGACCAGGACGGGTCAATCATCAAATTGATTAACACGATAATCTTTACGGCAGTGCAAAAAAGAGCCAGTGATATCCACATTGAATCCAGAGAAGACGGTGTCAAGGTAAAGTTTCGTCTTGATGGCGTGCTTACCGAGGCCATGGACCCGATTGATAAGAAGTTCCAGTCGTCGATTATCTCCCGCGTCAAGGTCATGAGCGACTTAGATATCTCCGAACGGCGTGTGCCCCAGGATGGGCGGTTCCGGTTGCGAATCAAAGATAAGACGATTGATTTTCGGGTTTCGATTATGCCGAGCATTTATGGGGAAGACGCGGTTATTCGTATCTTAGACAAAGAAATGATTACCGAAGCCATTAAAGAGTTGAGGCTGGATTTGCTCGGCTTTTCCGAGGAAGTTTTGCGGCGCTTTCGTCGCTACATTACTCAGCCTTACGGTATGATTTTGGTGACCGGCCCCACCGGCAGCGGCAAGACGACGACGCTTTATGCCGCTCTCACGGAAATTAAATCTCCCGAGGATAAGATAATCACCATTGAGGACCCGGTGGAATACCAGATTGATGGCATCACTCAAATCCCGGTTAACGAAAAAAAGGGTTTAACCTTTGCCCGAGGGTTGCGCTCCATCCTGCGTCATGACCCTGATAAAATTATGGTGGGCGAAATTCGCGACCCAGAGACAGCCCAGATTGCTATCCAGTCGGCTTTAACAGGTCATCTTGTTTTCACCACCGTCCACGCCAATAATGTCTTCGATGTTATTGGCCGGTTTCTGCATATGCAGGTTGACCCATATAGCTTTATCTCTGCCTTGAACTGCATTTTGGCGCAAAGATTAGTCCGAGTACTCTGTCCCTATTGTAAAGCGGCGGTTCATTATCCAGACCAGACTCTTGGAGAGTCAGGCCTAAACCCGGATGAATTTCGCGACCGTTTCTTTTATGAAGCTCGGGGTTGCAGTGAATGCCATTTTACTGGTTATAAAGGCCGCACCGCCATCGCCGAGCTTTTGGAACTTTCCGATACCATAAGAGAAATGATTTTGAGCCGTAAACCCTTGTCTGAAGTTAAGAAAAGGGCCAAAGAGGAGGGGATGGTGTTTCTCCGCGAGGCCGGGATTCAGAAGGTTCTTCAGGGGATAACCAGCCTGCGGGAGCTAAACAAAGTGACCTTTGTGGAATAAATTAATGCCAGATTTACTGAAAATATTAAAGCGCTATTTGAGCGAACCTTTGCTTCCTGACTTCTTAGTCCAGCTTACAGAGGATAGAATCAGTGGCTTAAGAATAAGAGGGGGAGAGGGGAAAGCCAAAAAGTATTTTATTCAGTTTCTGAAACCAGGCTTGATCGAACCATCGGCCGAAAAAAATAATCTTCGTCAACCCGAAGAACTCATCAGGTCTATCCAGTTGGGAATGAAGCAATTTGGAGCCGAATCGGGCGATGTTTCGCTTCTTTTGCCCGAAGCCTGCTTTCGAGTCTTTATCCTGCCGGCGGAAGGCTTGCCGGCCACGCATCGAGAAAGGGAAGCACTGATTCGATGGCGAATCAAGAAACTCTATCCTGTGTTACCCGATGATTTTCGGTTTGATTATCAGGTTTTCTCTGCTAATTCCACGCTTCGCCTATTAGTGGCTGGCGCCAGAGGGGCTATTATCGAGGAGTATGAGAAGCTGCTGAGCCAAGCGAAGTGGCGGGTCCGCGTGGTGGGCATTCCCACGCTTCAGCTTGCTTCCTTACTAAAGGAACCTAATATTTTTTTAATTAATATAGAAAGGGATTATTTGACGATTTTGGCCGCAGCCAAAAAAATGCCGCTTCTTTATCGGGCCAAGTCCTTCAGGAGAGAAAAAGAAAGAGAGACGGTATTTAGTCAGCAATGCTTAGCGGAAATCGAAAACACCCTTCATTTCCTCGAGGATAAAGAAAAAGTGCAGTTTAAAGAGGTTTATCTGCGCTGGGGAGTAGCTTCTGAAGCGAGCGAATTATTGATTAGGTCACTGGAAGACTCTGGCCTTCAAGTGGGGCGTTTTGGCTCCTTGTTGCTCCTTAACATTGAACCAGGAGACAGAGAAATCCTGGCACCGCTTTGGGGACAGATAGGGAGCTAAAAAATGGTTATTAAACTTAATTTAGCCTCGCAGCCGCTTCGCAACCGACGTTTTTATCGGTTCCTGAGCGGGTTGATGGTCGGTGCCAGTGCAATTATTTTGTTAGTCAGTCTTTGGCTGTTGACCCATTACCGATTCCAGGCCAACCGAATTCAAAAGGAGCTTATCCGACTGGCCAAAATGGAGGACAGCTTAAGGCGGGAAGAGAAACAGTTTAGCGCCCGGGCCTCGACCTTATCCAAAGAGTTCGAAGCTGCTGTCGAGCAGGCCAACGACATTATCAGCCAGAAGAGTTTTCCTTGGTCAGATTTCTTTTCGCGGCTCGAAAAAGCGCTGCCGCCGGCGTGTTATCTGACTTCCTTAGCTTTTACTGAAAAGAAAGCCGCGGGTTTACAAGTCAGGTTCAAGTTAGCCTCGCCTGACCTGCCGACTTTGTTGGCGACGATTGAGGCGTTAAGAAAGGCCGGTTTTTCAGGGCTTCGAGTCCAAAATGAGGACCAGGCTAAGGGAGCGTTAATCTCAGAGGTGGTAATGACCTATGAAAGAGCTGATTGAGCTTTTGAACGATAGGGAGAGGCAATTGCTGAAGATTTTTTTATTGGGCCTTTGTCTTAGCCTTGTTTTGTTAATATTTGTCCTTTCCTGGGAGAAGAACCGGGTTGAGAACGTCAAAGCGGAATTAATTAACCGGCAAAAATCCTTAGAACAAGCGCAGGAAGCCAGAGATAAGAGCCAGCAGCTTTGGCTGCGATGGTCTGAGGCCAGCCGAAATTTAGAGACATTAAAAAAAGACTGGTATTATCAGGGAGAGGAGGGCTTACGCCAGATGCGTCTTGACCTTAGCCAGGTCATGAATGCCTCTGGTTTGAGCCTGCCACCAATTCAGTATAATTATCAAGATTTAGAGAGAGGGAAAATAAAAAAAATTAATTTTAGTTTTCGCCTAAAGGCTTCATATTTTACGTTACGCAATTTAATCGGCCATCTGGAATCTTTTCCCAAGTTCCTTTTGCTCGAACACCTTGATTTTCAGGCGGTTGAGACCAACGGCGACAGTCTTGACCTCAGATTGGTGGTGACTGGATACAATGCTTATTAGAAAGATTATCTTCTTTTTCGCGCTAACTTTGAGCGTTTTATGGTCCGAGGTTTTTTCTCTCCAGGCGCCAGCTTCGGAGCCGGCTAAAAAAAATTCTCTCCAGGCGGCGCCGTCGCTGATTCGAATGGAGCTATTGCCTCAAAAAGAGGTCGCGCCACCTCCGGTCGAAAGGGATATCTTTGCCCCCTTTTCTCCTCCCTCCCTTTCTTCTCCCGCTACCCGGAGTGATATTTCCCAGGTAACTATAGGCGCTCGCAGCGACCTCAAAGAAGCAGCGGCAGAAGAAATTCCTGGTTGGGCGGGAAATAACCTCTCGCTTCGCTACATTGGCTATGTGCATTCATCCCAAAAGACAATTGCCTTAATCCTGCTTAATGGTTTACCGCTAACGGTAGAAGAAGGGGATTACCTGGATTCTGGGGTCAAGGTGGGAAAAATTACGGCCGAAGAAATTATCCTCATCGGCCCTGACGGCAAGTCCAGCCGCTTCTCCCTTGAAGGAGACAAAAATGAAAAGAATTAGTTTGGCCTTAAGCTTAATTATTTTTCTTGGCGGTTGCGCCACCTTCACCCGTAGCTATTATTTAGGGACGCAAGCCGAGATAAACAAACGTTGGGAGGAAGCGGTTCGTTATTATGAACAGGCTTCTTTGGCCAATCCTCGGGAACCGGTTTACCGTATTGCCTTGCTTCGAGCGAAAATCGCGGCCAGCCTCCACCATTTACAGACAGCGCGTCAGTTAGTGGCCGCAGGCCAAATGGAGGAAGCCAAAAAAGCTTACAGTCAGGCTATAGCTTACGACCCCAAAAATAGGGCGATACTTGTCGAAGCCATGAACCTGACTCAGGAGAATAAGCCGCAGCCAACGCAGGAAGAGAAAGGAAGCGAGTTTCCCCTCAAATTAAAGGCGCCAGCCGAAAAGGTCGGCTTAAAATTTACCGAGGCGCCGTTGAAATCAGTTTTCCAGGCCTTGGGAAAATTTGCCGGTATCAACATTCTTTTTGACGAAGCCTTTAGCGACCGGCCGATGACGATTGACCTAGCCAATAGAACTTTTGAAGACGCCCTTAACAACCTGTGCAAAGTGAGCCGCAATTTTTATCGAATTATTGACGAGAGTTCAGTCATCATCGTTCCGGACAGGCCAGAAAAAAGGCTCCAATACGAGGTTAACGCCATTCGCACTTTTTATCTTTCTAACGTTAGCGTTCAGGATGTCCAAAGCCAGTTACAGATGATGTTGCGGACTCAGTATCGGGTGCCCTTCATCGTGGTGGATAAGAACTTAAATTCTCTAACCATCCGGGATGTGCCCGCCAACGTAGAGCTGGCGGAGAAATTGATTAGATTGTGGGATAAACCAAAAGCGGAAGTCATAATTGACCTGGAAATTATGGAAGTCTCGAGAGTCAAGTTACGGCAGCTGGGCCTAAGCTTTGACCAAAACCTGGTGGGGTTAAAATATTCCGGCACAGGGACTGATGGCTGGTTTGATTTAAAGGACATTGATTTCACTAAAATGGATAATTATCAGTTGAGTGTGCCGACAGCCTTTATACAGTTTTTGGAAACCGATGCCGACACCAAAATCATCGCTCAGCCCCGCCTTCGAGGGCTTGCCGATGAGGAGATCAAGTCCTTAGTTGGCCAGAAGGTTCCTATTCCCCAGACGACTTTTACGCCCATCGCTGCCGGCGGAATTAGCCAACAGCCTGTAACTTCTTTCACTTATCAGGATGTCGGGTTAGAGATTAAGATTAGGCCCAGGATTCACTTAGAGAAAGAGGTTACGCTGGACCTCGAACTCAGAATTACTTCCATTGCCGGGACGGGGATTGCTAATATCCCGATTATCACGACCCGAGAAGTCAAGAATATTCTTAGATTGAAGGACGGAGAAACCAACCTGCTGGGCGGCCTGCTCAAAGACGAAGAAAGAAAGAGTCTTAAGGGAATTGCCGGACTGAAAAATATCCCCTTGATTGGCCGTCTCTTTTCCGCTGAAGATACAACGTTAGAGCAAACTGATGTTGTCCTGACTATAACTCCTTATATTATCCGCAGTTTACCCTTAGCTGACCAGGATTTACGGCCGATCTGGGTTGATACGGAGGGAATTGTTTCCACGGCCGGGGCGACGGCAGCGGCCATTCCCGGGACCGGTGTTTCTTCGCTAATGGAAAGAATCCAAGCCCAGGAAGCGGAGGAGCTGGAGATGGCCCGGCGAGAAGAAGCGCAGCAAGGGAACTTGGTCGAAATAAGCCCGATGACTATAGACTTGCCTCAAGGCCGGGAGTTTCGGCTGGCAGTTAACATTCGGTGCGGAGAAGAGGTGGCGAACATCTCAGTAAATTTCAGCGTTAATCCAGGAATAGTTAAGGTCAAAGACATTCTGCCGGGAGGTTTATTGGGCCAGTTAGGTGAGAAGACACCTTTCTTGAAAAATGTTGACCCTTCTGGCGGTGGGGGAACAATCGCTTTTTCTAGCCCTCAGGTGGGCCGGGGCTTCAAAGGAGAGGGAAATCTGGCGATTTTAGTCTGTGAAGCTGCGGGTCAGGGTGAGGCCCAAATAAACATTACCTCAGCAACAGGAAACGGCCCCACAGGAAAGGCGATTTCTTTTAATGTCCGAGGGGCCTCAGTAGTTGTTCGATAACCTAAATTGTCCGCTAATTAAGGGAAAAGATTGCTGCACCTCCTCAGTGGTCCGGTTGATTCCGGTAAAACGAGCCTTCTTTTGCGCCTTCTCTCCAACCTGGGAGAACTGCGGAAAAGAGTGGATGGCTTTCTGACCCCAAAAGTTTATGCCGGTGACCAGTTCATCGGTTATGACCTCCTGGATTTAAAGGTGGGGGGACTCTCTCCCTATATTCGGGTTGCTCAATCCGCTGAGAAGGCTTCGGTTGGTCGCTTCTATTTCTTGCCTGAAGGCTTAGAAAAGGCGGTTCGCCTCGTTTTGCGTCATCAAATTCTGGATTATCTTATTGTCGATGAGGTGGGACCTCTCGAGCTGAGCGGTCGGGGCCTATGGCCAGCTCTGAGCCAGCAGCTAAGACGCGGCGGGTTTCGTGGCTTGATAGTAGCAAGGATGGGTTTGGTAGAAGCTTTTTTCGGCCTTCTCCACGGCATCCAGGTGCAGAGGTTTGATATAAACGAGGCTTCTGTCGAAGCTGATTTGGAAAAAGCGATTCGGAAGCTTTACCAGGCAACTCCTCTGCTCGAAACCTGATTGGCCGAAGCGAGAAAGCTTGGCCGATTTTATTTTAGGGTTTGGGTTTTCAGATTTCTGCGGTTTGAGCTGAAATGGAATTAAGAATTGAGCGCCCCTTCCCTCTATAATTCAAGCCCCGGGACGAAGAGCCTTAAGAGCCTGATTATTCTTTGAATCCCGTTATAAGCCCCTTGGCTTAGGTTCAAGAATAGTCCTGAGCTTCTTTAAAACGGCCCACGCCTCGCTAATATGTATAAAAAGTGGTGCCAAAGAGCCGTTAATTTCTTGCGACCCTCAGCCCGATTTGATATTTTCTTTCCGAGGGCTAAATTGGGATGAAAAGGCAACAGATAATCACCCTTTTTCAAACCCTTGGTCGAGCTTCCTTAGAGCTTGGCCTGCAGAACAGCCATTCTGGTAATCTCGCTTACCTCTGGCGAGGACGCGGCGGTGAGGATTTTATTGCTATCACCAGAAGCGGCTCGCAAAAGGGCGACCTCAAACCAGGGGATATTATTTTTCTTCGGCCCAAAAGTCGGAAGGTGATGGACGCCTCGACCGAGTTCATCGTCCACCGAGAAATCTTACGCCTTCCTGGAGCTAAGGCTTCTTTCCATACGCACGCTCCCGAGCTAACTTTGATGAGTTTGGCCGAAGCAAAAAAAACCGCTCAGACGAATTTATTTGTGCCGTTGGACGCCTTAGGCATTGTTCATTTAAAAGGTGGGATTCCTGTTATCAGAGTCAAAAGAGCTTTTGGCTCTCCAGAGTTGGCGGCCGCAGTTACCAAGTATCTGCGTGAATTCCCCGTGGTAGCAGTTGAGGCCCACGGCCTTTTTTCTCGCGGCCAAGAGTTAGTGGAATCCTTTTTTTACGCCAATATCGCTAATTTTTCGGCTCGGGTAGTCAGGCTGCTTTACCAAATGAAAGGCAGAGTTAAGGAAGGGCGAAAGGAAATTAAGGAGAGAAATGGGGCGGCCTTTTTTGTTCCTCCTGCTCCTTATAAACCGCCCGAACTCGAGGCTGAGCGCCGGCAACTAAAAAAAGAGTTAATCCAGGCTGTTGACCAGATAAGAAACCGCCTTTGGGCTTCGCAGCTTTCTCCCTTTTATACTGGGTCGCTTTCTTTAAAGGAAGAAAGTCAAAAGGGGACGATACTTTATGTCTCTTCAGCTTCGACTCTAAAAGAGTTGGGCGACCCTCTTCGTCGCTTCCCGATTGACTCCAACCCCGCTGACCCCGAGGAGCTCAATTGGCATCGGCGAATTTATGAAAAGACCGGCGCCGTGGCGATTATCCGCGGCTACATTGCCGAGGCTGAAGCAGCAGCTTGGGATTTACTTGGTCAGAGCCAAGACCTGATTTATTTTAGGCCGCTGGATGTCGAAGGCCAGTTTCTCCATCCACGTCTACCTATTTTACCTTCCTTTGTCGATAAAGATACTTTTCTCGCTTGCCTCCGAGCTCATCAAGTAGTAATCGTTCGCGGGGGCGGGGTCTGGGCTATCAGTCCCGATTCTCTTAGCCAAGCTTTGCACCGAGTCGCCTCAGTCAAAGATAGCTGTTTTTATTACGTTGGTTTAAAAGAACTGGGTTGCGAGCTAAGATGAACCCGCGCTGGGTTAAAACTGACCTTTGGTCGCGGCTGACGCTGGGGTTCATAGTAGCCGCCACTGGAGTTGGTGCTGGTGACCTTCTGACCGCCTCCCTGGCGGGTTCAGCGGTGGGTGTTTCCATTCTCTGGGCCGCTTGGGTCGGAGCTTGGCTCAAGTTTGTCCTCAACGAGGGATTAGCGCGCTGGCAAATGGCCACGGGGCAATCCATCTTGGAGGGATGGTTTTGTCACCTGCCCCGTTTCTTTCCTTGGTTGTTCTTCGTTTACTTTTTCCTTTGGGCTTTTTATGTCGGCGGCGCCTTGATTAACGCTTGTGGGGTAGCGGGCGTGGGTTTTTTTTCTCTGGGCCATCCTGGCTTAGCCAGAATTATATGGGGGATCGCCCATTCTCTGGCCGGGCTATTTTTTGTCTGGCGTGGTGGCTTCCCGCTTTTTCAGCGGTTGATGTCCTTTTTAACCGCGGGTATGGTGCTGACCGTGCTAATAAGCGTGATTCGGGTATCCCCTTCTTGGCTTAAGGTGCTCCCCGGCCTTGTTGTGCCCACCTTTCCTTCTCAAGGCTCAAGCTGGCTCCTTGGCGTTATGGGCGGAGTGGGCGGTACCGTGACCATCATCTGCTACAACTACTGGGTCAGAGAAAAAGGCCGCAAAGGCCTGGAAGGATTAAAGGAGTGCCGTTTGGATTTGAGCGTGGGCTATGGACTGACAGCTTTTTTTGGCCTGGCTATGATTATTATCGGCTCAAAGATAGTGGTTAAAGGCAGAGGCGATGAAGTAGCCCTTCAGCTGGCCGAGAAGTTAGGGGAGGTTCTAGGTCCAGCCGGAAAAGGGCTTTTTCTCCTTGGCTTCTGGAGTGCCGTCTTTTCCAGCTTGCTCGGAGTTTGGCAGGGCGTACCTTATATATTTGCCGATTTTCTTCGGCTGCGTCGGGCAACTCAGCCGAAAGGAATAATAAACGGAGGTAAGGTTGAAGGTCAAAAAATTTCTACTAAGGTACCATCCAGTTTGCCGCAGGGGCTAACATCAAAAATCTCAACCCAGCCAGTGTCCTTGCCTGCCTCCTTATTTTCATCCTCTCCCGGTGCCCTGACTGTCCCTCCTCCCTTTGCGCCTTCAACCTCTTCAACATCGTTATCTCCATCTAATAATAGCGCTTCCGGTAAGGATGTTGATTCCTCAACCTTGTCTATCGACAGCAATTCTTCTGATGATAAATTTGCTCCTTCTTCTCCTCGAAAAGTGACCAAAACAGCCGGCCAAGATTTACATCGTTCCTTGGCTTATCGACTTTTTCTTCTTGGCTTGACTTTCCTTCCCCTTATTTCTCTTTTCTTCACGGTTCAAAGGATTCAGCTTGTTTATGCTGTCCTCGGGGCTCTTTTCATGCCCTTTTTAGCCGCCACTCTTTTAATCCTCAATAACCGGAAAGACCTTGTTCCTCGTTCCTTTCGTAATACCTGGGTCATAAACCTCTGTCTCTGGGTTAACCTGATTTTTTTCAGCTATCTTGGCTGGCGCGAACTCCGGCCTCTTTTCTCCTCTCTGTTCAAATTCTAATCGGGGTTGCTTCTATTTTCTCTACTTGAGGGGCATTTTGTCATCAAAAAATAGCCAGTTCTTTCCAGGAGAGGAAGGATTTGCGGGTAAGATAGATTAGGAGCCCGCCCTGGAGGAAGATTAGAGAAAAATGGCTATCAAGATGATAATTAGCGAGGGCCTTGAATTCGTCAAAGTATGTGCCGATTTACCTCGTAATACTACACGCCTCTTGATATAAAAAATCTCCTTTTGACTTAAATTTTCCTTTTCCTCCTGCCCACAACTCATATTTTGGACTATCGACAGCAACGAAAAGAGCGTCTGATGGGCCCACTCCCTAACCACAATAGCTTTGATGTTCCCCCCTTTAGTCGATTGACTTGAGCCCGGTCTTTTCGCTACAATCATTTTGCTTTGGCGGTGTAGCTCAGTTGGTCAGAGCATGCGGCTCATATCCGCAGTGTCGGGGGTTCAAATCCCTCCACCGCCATTAGAGTCTGCATCAGCGTGCCTAAGAAACAAAAGGAAATCCTGGTTTCTAAAACCGCTTCGAGCCGCGTCTTCGCCCTTTTTCGCCAGGAAGTGAGCGACTGCAAGCTCATCGAGCCGGGCGACCATATTTTATTAGCTTATTCTGGAGGGCCAGACTCAACCTGCCTTCTTTCTCTTCTCCAGGCGCTTCGGGAGGAGATTCCTTTTAGCGTTTCCTTAGCTCATTTGAACCACGGCCTGAGGGCTTCCGCGGCGGCAGACGAAGCTTTTGTCAGGCAGATGGCCCAGCGATTCTGCCTGCCCCTGGTCATTAGGCGGGTTAAAGTTCGTTCTTATGCTCGGCGTCATCGGCTTAATTTAGAAGAAGCGGGCCGTCAGCTTCGGTACACTTTTTTAGAGGAAACGAGACAGAAGCTAAGAGCGACAAAGATTGCCACCGGACATACTATGGATGACCAAGCCGAAACTTTCCTTCTCCGCCTTTTTCGGGGGAGTGGCCCCCGTGGTTTGGCCGGCATCTATCCCCAAACTGAAAGGAAGGTTATCCGGCCACTCCTTGGGTTGCGCCGCCACCAGGTGGAAACTTATTTAAAAGAAATAGGTCTTCCCTTTTGTCTTGACGAAAGCAACTTAGACCGACGCTATCGCCGCAATCGCCTCCGGCTGGAGCTTATTCCTTTTTTGGAGAAAAACTTTGACCCCAAGGTAGTCGACCATTTAGCCCGGGCAGCTAATATTCTGCGCGCTGAAGAAGATTTTTTAAATCAAATAGAAGAGGAAGAGGGGGCTCGGGTCATTCGGCAGGAGGGTGAGGCGGTTCTTCTTGATACTCAGGCTCTTAGCCAGCTCCATTTAGCTCTGGCTCGGCGGCTGGTGCGTCGTTATTTGGCCAAGCTGCGCGGTGACTTACGAGAGGTCAATTTTGCGGAAGTAGAAGCGATTCGTCGCTTAGAGCCTGGCCAAGAAATCCATCTCCGCCGCCGAATAAAGCTAATCAAGTTCGGTTCTTATATCATAGAGAAAAGAACTCTTAATCAATGGCGGCGTTATCAACTTCTTTGGGATGGTAACGGAGTAGTGACTGTCCCTGAACTTGGACTCAAGTTTTCGGGAAGAATGGCGAAGGGGCAGGAACTACCGTCCTTTGACGATACGAAGCGCGCCTGCCTTAAAGCCGATTCACTCCGCTGGCCCCTCCTTCTTCGTCCCCGCCAGCCCGGCGATAGTTATCAACCCTTTGGCGCTACCAAACCCAGGAAATTAAAGGATATTATGAGCGACCGCCAGCTTCCGGCCTCCCTCCGGGCTTTTCTCCCTGTTTTTCTTTCTGGGAAGAATATCATCTGGGTTCCTGGCTGTCCGGTGGCAGAAGCTTTTAAGGTTAGCCGCGACGACAAGGTGTTTATTATAGAAAAAATATAGAAACTATCGGTTTGATAGATATTTTTCTCGCCACATCTCGAAGACAAGCAAGGACCAGAGCTGGTGACTATAATTTTTTCGGCCCGAGAGGTGGTCGCGGACGAGCTGGTTTACTACCTGGGGCGAAAATAGCCCACCTTTTCTCAACCGCTGGTCGTGGAGTTTATCGAGGAGAAGAGAACGAAGTTCTTGCCGCAACCAGAGTTTAATGGGGATGCTAAACCCTTCCTTTGGCCGGTAAATATTTTCCCGCGGCAAGAGTCGCTCCATTGTCCTTTTAAAAATCCATTTAGTTTCCAAGCCATGCACTTTCCAGGTTCCGGGCAGGGAGAAAACAAATTCCACCAGCCGATGGTCGAGAAGTGGTTCTCGCGCTTCGAGGGAGGTAGCCATGCTCATTCGGTCGACCTTGACCATGATGTCGTCAGGAAGATAGGTTTTAAGGTCAAGATAGAGCTCGGCCGAAATCGGGTCTAAGCCTTTTATCTCTTCAAAGAGGGAAGCAAACGGTTCTCTTTCCCAGAGAGGCGCCATTATTTTGCTTTCTTGTTTCCAAGCCTCGCTATAAAGATTTTCTTTGTCCTGGTCCCGCAAAAACATCATCCAGCGAAAATGACGCAGATTAGGGGGGAAGGTTAGGCCCAAGCTGAACCGCTGAAGCTTGTTCCAGAAGCCTTTTTTCTTTTCGGCCGGCGGGAAGAAATTAAAAACAGGAGAGGCTAAGCGCCCCATCGCCGCGACCAGCGGCCAGCGGGCGATTTTTTGAGCTTGATAGGGCTCATAACCACCAAACAATTCATCGCCGCCGTCCCCGGAAAGAGCCACGGTGACGCGGGAGCGGGCCATTTTCGACACTAAATAGGTCGGAAATATCGAGAAATCAGCAAGTGGTTCGTCGAGATGATAGAGAAGTTTCTCGGTTAACTCTAAGGCTTGAGGTTCAAGGATGAATTCCTCATGTTGAGTCCGGAAACGGTCGGCCACTTTTCGGGCATAAGCCAGCTCATCGTAGCTGGCCTCTTTAAACCCGATAGAGAAGGTGCGGAGTGGTTCTGCCCCCAACTGCCTCATTAAGCCAACAATAGATGATGAATCGATGCCTCCGCTGAGAAAAGCACCGAGGGGCACATCGCTAATCAGGCGGAGACGAACCGACTCGCGGAGTAATTCATAAAGCTGGTCCATAGCTTGAAGCGGGGATAATTCCTTCGCTCTTG
>Ga0209102_1000424_pt1 | contig 28241 bp, 24 predicted proteins | sample ConPoolayeHmetaG_FD_185483 | JGI IMG/M metagenome (GOLD analysis project Ga0209102, IMG submission 185483) | Hot spring microbial mat communities from California, USA to study Microbial Dark Matter (Phase II) - Cone Pool mat layer H metaG... ...
TTAGAGCTCCACAGACAGTGATGAAGCCGCCGATAAGCCAGACCATGAGAATCATCCATGGCGAAGGAACAAACTCAGCAATGAAGCCGGTGGTCATGAAGATGCCCGAGCCGATGACGCTCCCCATGACCAAAAAAACGGCATCGAGGAGGCTCATCTTTTCAATAAATCCCCTTCCTTCTTTCTCCATGCCGCTCTCTCTTTTTTTGATTTTACTGATTATACTTTTTTCCATTGTCTGTCACAAACTCAACTCCTCTTCAACTCTCGTCTCTTTTTTATTTTTCCTTTTTTCCTTACTCTTTATCCAGAAGAAAGAGTGAGTAACGACCTCGATACTCATTATCTTTTTTATTTTCAATAAGTTAAGATAATGTCGGCATGCCGACATAAACCCCATCATCAGCCCCTCCGCGCCATTATCGCCATCCTTCAGCCTCCTCGTCTTCAGTAGGGGAGAGGGTCTCCTTCCGGATTCACCGTCGTCCGGCATGTTTTTTATTGAAGATTGCTTTTTTCTTTTTCTTCTATTATGCTATGGCTTAAAATCGCGGCTACGACCGGAGACGACGCTTGATTATCGCCATCACTAACCAAAAAGGCGGCGTGGGCAAGACGACAACCGCTCTCAACATTTCCGCCGCCCTCGCCCTGATGGGCCAAAAAATCCTCCTTGTTGATACTGACCCCCAGGCCCACAGCACCGTTTCTGTTGTCAATGAACCGAGCCGCTATCATAAATCCCTCTTCGATGTCCTCATGCACCAGGAAGAATCCATCGAAAAAATCATCACCCGCTCCACCATCCCCGGCCTCGACATCGCCATTTCCAAGATATCCATGGCCAAACTCGAGCCCTCGCTTCTTGGAGAAATAGACGGTCACTTTCGACTCAAGGATGTGCTCGAGCCCGTTCGCCACAAGTATGACCACATCATCATCGACACGCCGCCAACGCTGGGCTTGATTACGCTCAATTCCCTCGTCGCCGCCACCCATATCCTCATTCCCATCCAATCTTCCTATCTTTGCCTCGAAGGCACGGATGACCTTCTCGAGACTATCGACAAGGTAAAGCGAGTCGCTAACCCCGAGCTCCGTATTCTCGGCATCCTCATCACCCTCCATGACAAAAGGACGAACATCTCCAAGGACGTTGTCAGGCGCATTCGAAAAGTCTTTGGCGACCTCGTTTTTAAGACCTATGTTTCAAAGAGCGTCAAGCTCGAGGAAAGCCCAGCCTATAAAGAATCCATTTTTACTTATGCTCCGTCCTCTGTCGGAGCTTTCCAATACAGAAAAATCGCTGAGGAGATTATCGAGCGTGCCAAAAATTAGAAGGTCAGGCCTTCCTGAGTCCATTGCCATGCGCCATGATGGCCATTTTGTTGAGCTCATCTCGTCTCGCTCCGCGGGCCCCCGAATCCGGATGATTCCCCTCGACAAGATCGACCCTAACCCACAGCAAGCCAGAAGTGAGCTCGGAAACCTGGATGAACTCATGGCTTCTATCCAAGCTAAGGGTATCCTTGAGCCCATCCTTGTCCGCCCCAAGAACAATCGCTACGAGATTATTGCCGGCGAACGCCGCTATGTCGCTTCCAAGAACCTCGGCCTTACTCAAATCCCGTGCATCGAAATGAATGTCCGTGATAATGAAGCTCTCGAGCTAGCCCTTATCGAGAATCTTCAGCGCAAGGACCTCGACGTTTTCGAGGAAGCAGATGGCCTGAGCGCCCTGGTCGATATCTATGGCTACAACCACAGCCAGTTAGCCGAGAAAATTGGCAAGGCTCGCTCGACGATTACTGAAATCATCAATGTAGCCCGCATTCCAAAAAGGCTCCGCGACCTCTGCAAACAATATGAAATCACCAGCCGGAGCATGCTCATCGAAATCGCCAAGCTCGATAATGAGGACGGCATGGAGAGCCTCATCCATGAGATCGGCGAAAAGGGCCTTCGCCGCGAAGACACACGAGAGCTAACTAAAAAATTAAAGGGCAAAATAAAGAAAACGAAGCCTTTTGTTTTTCATTATACCCCCAAAAGAAGCGACCATTTTCACCTTCGCCTCGAATTCAAGAAGCAAAACGTAACAAAAGAGGAGATTATCAGGGTCCTTGAAGAAATCATCGCTCAGCTCAAAGGAAAATAAAAAGGGGAATAATTGTCCTATAAAATTAATTAGTTGACATAATATTCCTTATGCGACGCACCGGCCACGCTTTTCCCTTTTCTTTTTTTAAATTCTCTAAAAAACGCTTTCTTAACCGTTTGATTTTTCCCCCGCCGTGCTTTAGCAAATTATTAATTTGCCCTGGTTTAAACGGCTCCAATGAAAGTTATCCTTTTCAGGTTAAGATCAAAAAAATTTCGCGTTCGGGATGCTATGTTCAGCTTGCGCAGAAAGGATTTTCTATAAGGGTTAAGTCTTAGCAGCTTATAAATAAGAGATATTCACAAATAGTAGAAGCGGTTGGCTTTGGCCTTAAGCTCCTTATCACCACTCCCCTTCCCCGCGCTCAGGAGAGGGGATAACGCGGTTCCCTCGAGATCTCGGCTCTGTTGTTTAATCTTTTAAGGCCTGGCCTCGTTTTTCTTAGTCGGGCATCATCCTAGAATCGGACGAGCCGCTTCTTGAACCCAAGGCAGATAAAATTGTCTTTTTCAGCCTTCTTTATCTTGTTAAGGGCAAGGTCCAAAAGAACCTGCCTCTTTTCGGGGTCTCTCTTGATCATCTTCCTGTACCTTGGAAACCCGAGGCGATCCCGAAGAAGCAGGATTTCGACAACCGACTTTTCAGGCAGAATTCTTCCTGGTCGTTTCATGGTTGCTTTATATAGATCTCTTTGAGCGCTCTTAGCTCCTCTATCGTATCATTTTCAGGAAGAACGGCTTTCTTTTCGAGGTATGTCCAGTCGAGCTCGTCGCCGTAGCGTCGGACCAAAAGCTCCGTCATTTCGCAATCCACCTCAGATTTCCAGTGCTTGCAGGCATTCAGGCGGTCAATAATCAGGTCCTCAAGGCCCACCACTGCACAGCTCAGCCCTTCTTCAAGCTCCACCGTTTCTTGGGGCGAACTCTCACCCGAAAGATAGGAAGCTGGAACTTCTACGGCCATATCCAATCCCTCGTGGATCCAGTATCGACCTTTCTTAGAGAAGCCTAACTCGAGAAGGACCGTATCCATTGCCTCTGTATCATCGTAGGCTAAGTCAATATCAGCCGTAAAATAGACGCCCCGCGTATAATAGGCAAGGGCCACCCCTCCAATGAGCACTGGTCTCCTTTTTCCCCTGTCCTCGAGGAGACGCGTGATGAGGCCGGTCATGAGGAGTTGTCGGGCCAACGGGGCCTGCGTTTGCCCGATCTTCTCCATGATTTTCTGGGCGTCCACGGATGTTATATTACCAGCAAAAAAAAGGTGAAACAAGCGATGGGCCCGGCCCGAACGACGATGGGAAAGCCTCGTCAGCGACTCGAAAAGCTGTGCCTTAAAGCCCTTTGCTCATAGCGTTCAGGAAGTCGGCGTTCGTTTTGGTCTTTCCCAGTTTCTCGATGAGAAGCTCCATGGCCTCAACTTCAGACAGCTGACTCAACACTTTTCTTAGAATCCAGATACGGTTGAGGTCAGTCTCGCCGAGAAGGAGCTCTTCCTTGCGCGTGCCCGACCGGTTGATATCGATAGCCGGAAAGAGGCGCTTGTCGACCAGCCGGCGGTCGAGGTTAATCTCCATGTTGCCCGTGCCCTTGAACTCCTCGAAGATGACGTCGTCCATCCGGCTCCCTGTGTCGACAAGAGCTGTAGCCACAATGGTCAAACTGCCGCCCTCTTCGATTTTCCTGGCCGAGCCGAAGAATTTTTTGGGCTTGTTGAGGGCGTTGGCATCGATGCCCCCGGAAAGCACCTTTCCCGAGGGGGGAATGATGGCATTGTGCGCCCGGGCCAGCCGGGTAATGCTGTCGAGGAGGATGGCCACATCTCTTTTGATTTCGACCAGGCGCTTGGCCTTCTCGAGAACGATGTTAGCCACTTGAGCGTTTCGCGCCGGTGGCTCGTCGAAGGTTGAGGCGACGACCTCGCCGTTGACGCTCCGCTGGAAATCCGTGACCTCCTCTGGCCTCTCAGCCACCAGGAGGACGATGAGAAAAATCTCAGGATGGTTCCGCTCGATAGACTTGGCAATCGTCTTGAGCAAAGTCGTCTTGCCGGCGCGGGGCGGCGAGACTATCAAGCCTCTCTGGCCTTTGCCGATGGGCGTCAAGAGGTCCATGACTCGGGCGTTCATGTTCTTCGGGTTGCCATCCTCCAGGTTGATCTTTTCGAAGGGGTAAAGCGGCGTCAGGTGCTCAAAATGGACGTTGCGGCGCATATCCTGGAGCACGTCCGGGTGGGTGAAGTTGATGGCCTCAATTTTGATCAAGGCGAAGTACTTCTCCCCGTTCTTGGGCGGCCGGACAACACCCGAAATCGTATCCCCTGTCCGAAGCTGGAATTTTCTGATTTGGGAAGGAGAAACATAGATGTCATCGGGGCTCGGCAGGTAGCTGAACTCCGGCGCCCTGAGGAAGCCAAACCCATCCTCCAGGCACTCCAGGACGCCTTCTGAAAACAGCAACCCGTTTCTCTTTGCCTGGGCTTCGAGGATCTTGAAAATCAGGTTGTGCTTGTTCGAATCCTCGATTTCGCCGTCCTCGACGCCCACCTGGCCGGCAATCTTCTGGAGTTCCTTTTTTTCTTTTTCTTCGAGCTCAACCAAACTGTACTCTTTCATCTTGCTCCTTCTCCTCTATTCTATTTTCCGTCCCCATGACGAGGGAGTCATGGGAACGGCCTCGCCTCTTCGGAGCGAGGTCTCGTTTTCGGTTGATTTTTATTCAGTTTATTCAGGCTGATGTCCGTCAGCTCATCCAGAAACGAAAAGACAACCTCCAGCCGATTCTTTTATCAATGCGGGAAAGGAGGTTCGGCGGAGCCTTCCCCTTCTGCTTCTTGAGGAGAAAGCTCAGTCGCCGCCGCCGCTTTCTCCTTTTCCTTGGAAGGTTTCTGGGGAAGTTCGCTCGTCAGGGCTATTTTGAGGACCTCGTCCATCGTCTCGACGAGATGGATGCGCAGGTCCTGCTTGATCACTTTCGGGACGTCCTTCAAATCGGGCTTGTTGTCGAGGGGAATGATGGCCTCGCGAATGCCCTCCCGGTGCGCCGCCAGGAGCTTCTCTTTGATCCCGCCAACGGGCAGGACCTTTCCCTTGAGGGTGATTTCGCCGCTCATCGCCACCTTGCGGTTGACGGGAATTTCAGTGAGCAAGGAGATGATCGATGTAGCTATGGTGATCCCGGCCGAAGGTCCCTCCTTAGGCGTTGCCCCCTCAGGGACATGGATATGGATATCAAAATTCTTGTGCAAATCTTTGGCGATGTTGAGCTCGTAGATCTTGCCGCGGACGTAGCTGAACGCCGCTTGAGCCGATTCCTGCATGATTTCGCCGAGCTGGCCGGTCAGAGTAAAATTCCCCTTGCCGTGGACTTTGGTCGCCTCGAAGGTGAGGAGTTCGCCGCCGAATTCAGTCCAGGCCATGCCGATAGCAGCACCGATCTCGTCCTTCTTGTCGATTTCCGACCGGCGGTACTTGGGAATGCCCAGGTAAGTTTCGAGGTTCTTCGGCGTCACCCGCTCGCTGTGCTCCTTCCCTTTCTGGACAACCTTCTTGACCAGCTTGCGGCAGATGGAGGTGATTTCTCTTTCCAGGTTTCGCACCCCTGCTTCCCGGGTATACTCCCGGATAATCTTCTGGATGGCCTGGTCGGTTATTTTCAGGTTCGATGGCCTCAGGCCGTGGGCTTTCATCTGCTTGGGAATGAGGAACTTCTTGGCGATCTGGAGCTTCTCGTCCTCGGTGTAGCCGGGAAGGCGGATAACCTCCATCCGGTCGACAAGAGGACGGGGGATCGGCTCGAGCATGTTCGCCGTGACGATAAACATAACCTGGGAGAGGTCGAAGTCTGTGTCGATATAATGGTCAAGGAAGGTGCTATTCTGCTCGGGGTCGAGAACTTCCATCAAGGCTGAGGCCGGGTCGCCGCGAAAATCCATGCTCATCTTGTCGACTTCATCGAGGAGAAAGACAGGGTTCTTGGTGCCAGCGCGCTTGATCATCTGGATGATTCGACCGGGATAGGCGCCGATGTAGGTCCGGCGATGGCCCCGAATCTCCGCCTCATCGCGGACACCACCCAAGGAAAGACGGACGAATTTCCGTCCCGTGGCGCGAGCGATGGAGCGGCCCAGCGAGCTCTTCCCGACGCCCGGCGGACCGATGAGTCCCAGGATAACACCCTTGGGGTTCTTGACGAGCTGGCGGATGGACAGGTACTCGATAATCCTTTCTTTGACCTTCTCCAGGCCATAATGGTCCTCGTCGAGAATCCTCTCCGCTTCCTTCAAATCCCTTTTCTCGCGGCTTTTCTTGTTCCAGGGAAGAGAAATGAGCCAGTCCAGATAGTTCCGGCACACTGTCGCTTCGGCCGACATGGGCGGCATGGTTTCCAGCCTTTCGATCTCCTTCAGCGCCTTTTCCTCGGCATCGGGAGGCATGTTGGCTTTCTTGACCTTCTGCTTGAGCTCCTCGATTTCGTTCGGTTGATCCTCCTTGCGCATGCCCGGAGCAGCCGGCCATACGGGCTGACGGCTTTCCTTGCCAGAAATCTTCTGACGCTCATTCTTGAAGCCTTCGCGTCTGAGTTTCGAATGGACTTTCAGGATTTCGTTTTCGAGCAGGTAATTGAGCCGCCGGATTCTCTCGAGGGGGTTGATGGTCTCGAGGAGGTTCTGCTTTTCCTCGAGCGGCACGAAGAGATGGGAAGCGATGATGTCGCTGATGCGCTCGGGAGTTGTGTCCCGCAGGGCGGGAATGATGGATTCAATGTTGGTGTTCTGGTTAAGCTTGAGGTAATCCTCGAAAAGCGCCAGGACTCTTTTTAAAAGCTCCCGGATTTCCGGGCTCTGGTCCTCGATCTCCCGAAGCACCTTGGCCAGGACTTGATAATAGGGATAGGTGCTCAGGTACTCGATGATGCGGGCCCTCTTCTTGGCTTCGACGATGACCTTGACGTTCTTGTCGTCAGACTTGACGGTGCGGATGATTTTGGCCGTGACGCCGAGGGAGTAAATATCCTTGGGCGCCGGGTTATCCAGGGAGGCATCCATCTGGGCAGCGAGAAAAATCATCTTGTCTTTTTCCATGGCCTTATCCAAGGCCTGAATGGACGAGGACCGTCCAATGATGAACGGCACGAGGGTAGAGGGGAAAATGACCAGGTCACGGAGGGGAATGAGCGGAATGTTGCGAATCACCTCCGAAGAATTGTTCATGTCGTGTGTCATTTTATTCTCCCACCGCCTTTTTTAGTCGGTCGAAACCCAAATTGTTCTCCTCGACCATGTCCCGGGTGATCTCAATGCGCGTCGCCCTCTTTGAAGATGGCAGCTCGTACATGACGTCGAGCATGAGATCCTCGATAATCGTCCGCAAGCCGCGGGCACCCAACTTCTTTTCGAGGGACTTGCGGGCGATGGCCTCGAGGGCGTCCTGGGAAAAATCGAGCTCCACCCCCTCCATCTCGAAAAGTTTCTGAAACTGCTTGACAATGGCATTCTTCGGCTTGGTCAGGATGGCGACGAGGTCCGAAAGGTCAAGCTCGTGAAAAACAGCCACGACGGGAATCCGACCGACGAGCTCGGGAATGAGCCCATACCGGATAAGGTCCTGGGGGATGAGCTGCTCAAGAAGCTCGCTCGAGCCGTTGGTCTTCTTGTCCCGCACCTCCGCCTTGAACCCGACCACCGTCTTGCCAATGCGCTGGGCAATGATTTTGTCCAAACCGACGAAGGCCCCGCCGCAGATGAACAGGATGTCCGTCGTGTCGATGGGGATGAACTCCTGGTAGGGATGTTTCCGGCCGCCCTGAGGCGGAATGTTGGCGATCGTCCCCTCGATGATTTTGAGAAGAGCCTGCTGGACGCCTTCGCCAGAGACATCGCGCGTGATGGAGGGGCTGTCACTCTTGCGGCTGATCTTGTCGATTTCATCGATGTAGATGATACCCCGCTGCGTCTTCTCGATGTTGCCCTGCGCCGCCTGGAAGAGCTTGAGCACAACATTCTCGACATCTTCCCCTACATACCCAGCCTCGGTGAGCGTGGTGGCATCGGCAATGGCGAAGGGCACGGACAGAATCCTGGCCAGGGTCTGAGCCATGAGAGTCTTCCCCGTCCCCGTCGGGCCGATGAGGAGGATATTGCTCTTCGCCACCTCAACATCGGAGAAATTGCGCTTGAGTTTGATCCTCTTATAATGGTTGTACACGGCTACCGAAATCTTCTTCTTGGCCTTCTCCTGGCCGATGATGTAAGCGTCGAGGGCACTCTTGATCTGCTGGGGAGTCAGGTACTCGGCCTGCTTGCGACGGACCTCATCCTCCCGAAGCTTCTCCGTATGGATGATCGAATGGGCGAGTTCGATGCAGCTGTCGCAGATGTAAACACCTTTAGGGCCGGCGATGAGCTTCTTCGCCTGGCTCTGGGTTCGGCTACAAAAATTGCACCGCACCCCGGTCTCTACTCTCTGTTTCGTGTTCTCGTCCATGGTCATCAGAAAAATCTGGCTCCGACCCCTGACCGGAGAAGCTTACTTCTTCTGGTCCCGGGAAGCAATAATGTGGTCAATCAGACCGTAATCTTTCGCCTCGCTGGCCGTCATGATGAAGTCCCGCTCAATATCAGCCTGGATTTTCTGGGGCGATTGATGGGTATGCCTGGCCAGAATGTCGTTCAATTTCTCCCTGATCCGCAGGACTTCCTTGGCCTGAATGGCGATATCCGAAGCCTGGCCCTGGTAGCCTCCCCAGGGCTGGTGGAGGATGATGCGGGAATTGGGCAGAGAATAGCGTTTTCCCGGCGTCCCTGCAGCCAGGAGGACAGCCGCCATGCTGGCCGCTTGTCCGACGCAGATGGTGGCCACGTCTGATTTAATGAACTGCATCGTATCATAAATGGCTATCCCCGCCGTGATACTCCCTCCCGGCGAATTGATGTACAGAGACACGTCCTTTTCCGGGTTCTCCGCCTCCAAATAAAGGAGCTGAGCGATTACCAGGTTGGCCAGGTCATCGGTAATCTCGGAGCCGATGAAAATGATGTTATCTTTGAGCAAGCGGCTGTAAATGTCATAAGCGCGCTCGCTTCGACCATCCTGTTCGACGACAAAGGGGATTAAGGTCATGGGGAGTATCAATATAATACCGCGTTTTCCAGCAAAAAGTCAATGGCCTTGCGGAGAAGGAGGCTTGCCCTCAATTCTTCTCTTTTTCCCTCCTGGTTGACCCGGTCAGCAAGCTGAGCGGGCGGAACATTGCTCTTCCGGGCCAGGGCCCTGATTTCCTCATCGACCTCTTCTTCCCTGACTTCCAGCCCCTCTTCCTCGGCCACCCTTCTCAGGACAAGGTCCCTCTTTATCCTTCTCTCTGCCTCGAGCCTGGCCCTTTGGCGCACGTTTTCGAGTTCTTCAGCGGTCAGGGTCTTGGTAGAATTCGCGACCCAGTCGCGCACAAGGGCGGCTGACTCTCGCTCGATGAGGCCTTCCGGAATGTCGAGCCGCACATCCCGAAGGATCGCTTCCACCGCCTCCTCCCCCATCGCCTGACGAGCCGCCCTTGTCTTGGATTTCTCCAATTCCTTTCGAATCCTTTCCCGAAGTGTAGCCAGGTTATCAAACTCGCCGAGGTCTTTGGCCCACTCGTCGTTCAAATCGGGAAGCTTTTTTTCCTTGATGGAAACCACTCTGATCTCATTCTCGATCGTCTTGCCGGCAAATTTTTTCTGGGGATAATCGGGCGGATAGGAAGTGACAAAGCGGCGGCTTCCGCCCACTTCAAGGCCGATCAAATTCTCGTTAAGGTCCGGGCCGTTGTCGGGATGACCGGCAATGACCAGCACCTTCTCCGTCGGCGCCAGCCGGCGCGTTCGAGCGTCCCTTCCCTTCCACTCGATGACGACATAGTCCCCCTCGGCCACTCCCCTCCCCTCGACCGGAAGATACTCGGCCGAATCCTGACGCAGCCTTTCCAATGATGCCTCGACTTCTGCTTCCTCTACCTTGACGTCCATCTTTTTCACCCGGATTTTCTTGTACTCGGGGAGTTTGAAGTCGGGGAAAATCTCCACCCTGGCTTTGAAACGGAAGGGCTCGTTTTCTCGAAAAATGACCTCGCTGACGACAGGATTGACCAGCGGAGTTATGTTTCTCTCCCTCATCACTTTGTTCATGGTTCGGGGAACAAGAACTTCTATCAGATCATTCTTCAATTCCTTGAAGAAGAGCCGCTTGACCATTTCCCGCGGAGCTTTGCCGGGCCGGAATCCGTTGAGCTTGATTCTGGCCACATAGCGACTGAGGAGTTTCTCCCATTCCTTGGCCACTTCCTCCCAAGCCACCTCGACTTCGATCTCGCGAAGGCTTGGCTGGGGAGAAGACACCGTGGCTTGGATTGCCTCTTCTTTTATTTCCATGTTCGATCCTGGTTCATATGGGCAGAGCGGGACTCGAACCCGCACTCCTTCCTCAGGAACTAGGTCCTAAGCCTAGCGCGTCTGCCAATTCCGCCACCTGCCCTTGGTTTGTCGATGGCTGGCCTGGGCAAAAGTCGAAGCGATGGCGAGTTGAAATAAAGAGATTAAGAAAATATTGTGCCACACTCCTCTTTCCCTGTCAAACGAGTGAAGGGCTGGCCTCTTAGCGGAGGTATTTCCTGAGCCGCTCCGCCAAATCGGGGTCCACCGTGACCAGGGTTTTGTAAACATCCCGGGCGCTGTAATTGTCCTTGAGGTTAAGGTAGGTGATGGCCAGGTTGAAGAGTGCCACTCCATAGTCAGGGCGAAGCTCGACGCACTTTTTCAAAGGCTCGAGAGCGTTATCGAAATCCTTCAATTGCATGTAATTGATGCCGATGTTGAGCCAGGCGTCGGCGCTATCGGGAACGAGAGCGACGTAATTCTTAAAGGCCTCGATGGATTCTTTGTATTTTTTCTGCTTGGAATAACAAAAACCGACCATGTAGTAGGCGGCGTCATAATCCGGCTTCACAGCCAGCGCCTGCTTGAAGCTCTGGATGGCCTCATCGTATCTTTCGAGCTTCTGGTACATGATGCCGAGGTTGTAGATGGCTATCTCGTTCTTAGGGTTCAGCTCGATGATTTTTTTAGCGGCCACGATGGCGTTCTCGAAGCGGCCGGCCTCGTCGTACATCCTGACTACGGCGCCAAAGTAGGCAGTTGCATCTTGGGGATTGATCTCGGCCAGAAAAGCATAGGTTGCCTCTGCTTTTTCCAACTGGCCAGCCTTATGGTAAGCCTGGGCCAGGCTATAGTTCACCTTGATGTCGCGAGGCTGCTCCTTGAGAGCGGCCTCGAAAGCCGCAACCGCCAAATCGAACTGGCCAAGTTCATGCCGACAGAGCCCGAGGCGGAGGTATCCCGTCCAGCTGCTCTCCGGGTTTGTCTGGAGATACCGCTCATAAGCTTGCGCCGCCTTTTCAAAATCCCGCAGTTCCTCATAAGCGTTGCCAATCGTAAAATAGGCTTCTTTATATTCGGGTCTCAAGGTGACGGCTTTTTCGAGCGAGGCGATGGCGTCATTCCAACGTTGCATCCGGTAATAGATATTCCCCAGGCCAAAGTGAGCTTCAGCCCGACCCGGGTCGAGCTCAATGAGCTTGGTAAACGCCGGAACAGCGGCCGTGTAATTCCTCTGATTGGCGTAGATGGAGGCCAGCGTGGCGTGGGCTTCCGTCGCCGAGGGGTTAAGCTGGATTGCTTTCTCGAGATAACGCTGGGCGCTCCCCAGCTCGTCAACAAAGGCCAGTGACCGTCCTGCCAGGTAGGCACCATCGAAACTGGCAAAGTAGTCCTCGACCGTCACATCCTTGAAGGCCGTGATGCGGGCGGTTGGAGAAAGACTCCGCCAGGCGTTCACGGGAATTCCGACGCGGCCTGTCCTTTCCAGCACGATGATCATCCCCACCGCCTTGCCTTCAACGTCGAGGATGGGCGCGCCAGTGAACCCCTCAGGAATGGAAAGCGAGGGCTCGATAAGGGAAGCCTTGGTGTCGAAGGGGTGGACGTTACGGACAGTTCCTTCGGAAACAGTGATTTCGCCAGCCTCGTTGGCGCCAAGGGCAAAAATCCTTGCTCCCGTCTGAAGATCGTCTGAATTTCCAAGAACAACGGGGTTGACCTTACCCTTAACCCGGAGGAGAGCCACATCCAGGCTGCGGTCAAAGGCGACAATTCCCTCCATCTTCATCTTCTTCCCCTTAACGTTGACGCCCTCCACTTCCCTGGCTTGGCTGATGAGATGATAACAAGTGGCGATCGTATCTTGATTCAAACCAAACCCTACGCCTTTCGACAAAAGCTGCTTATCTCCGCCATATGCATACAGCGTCAAGATACTTTCTTTATTTTTTTCAAAAAGAGCCGTGGCCTCGGGAGTCTGAGCGGAAAGGGAGGTTCCGGCAGCAAAAAGGATGGCCAGACCCAAAGCTTGAGCCTTTCTGGTCATTTTCATTCCTCCTTTTTGGAGCATACGCAGACAAATTTACACATTGAGCCTTCTTCTGTCAAATGTTAGAGAATGGATTGACAACCAGAAATCGCCGTTAAGGAAGCCCGACGGTCGGGCGGGGGTTGACAACCTCCTGACACCTTGGATAGGCTGGAAAATCATGTCCCGCCGAGTGTCCTTGGCCCTCCTCGTTTTTCTTGCCGCTTTATCTCTTGGTCTTGTCTTTCTCCTGCGAGTCAAAGACGAGATGGTCGATTTTGAAGTCAACTACACGGCCGCGGCGCGCCTTCGCCTGGGCGAAACTCTCTACCGGTCTGAGGATGGCCATTATCAGTTCAAGTATCTTCCCTTTTCCGCCTTCCTCTATCTTCCTCTTTCCTTTCTCCCTCTTGATGTGGCCAAGGGGATGTGGTTTGGAATTGTCCTTGTCTGTTCTGTTTTCATTTTTTTGCTCTCTTTTCGACTCCTGCCCGGCGACAAGAAAAAAACAACCTGGATGGCCATCATCGCGCCCCTCGTTCTGGCTCGGTATTTCCTCCGGGAAATCCAGCTCGGTCAAATCAACGCCCTGATTACCCTCCTTCTTCTGCTGACCATCTGGATGCTATGCCGGCAGAGCGAAGGTTCATCTCGAGAAATTGGGGCCGGACTTCTGGCCGGGCTGGCCACTGCCCTAAAACCCTATGCTATGGTCTTCATGCCCTATTTTGTCTTGAGGAAAAAATGGTCTTCTCTCATCAGTTCCCTGCTTGCTCTTCTTCTTGGCCTGGCCGCACCCTCTCTCTTTTACGGCCTCCCCGGAAACTGGCTCGTCCTCCGGGAGTGGGTTTCGTCGCTCGCCTCCTCCACTCCGGCTCTCTTCTCAACGCAGGACAATGTCAGTCTCATGGGTTGCCTCGTCAAATGGACAAGCCGGCCCGGCCTCTCTTTTGTTTTCTACGGCGTCATCCTGGTTGGGCTTAGCACGCTCTGTCTTTATCTTGTGGCCAGGGGAAAAACAGTCTCCGAGCCCGTCGTCCTCGAAGGTTTCCTCCTCCTCACTCTCATCCCCCTCCTCTCCCCTCTCGGCTGGGACTACACGTTTCTTTCCGCCACGCCGGCTATTATTCTCATTCTTTACTTTTTCGATAGATTTAGTAGGATTTGGAGATATTTCCTGGCTCTTGATTTAGCCATCATTGGGATGACCCTCTACGATGTCATGGGCAGAACCGCTTATGCTCTTTTTATGTCCTCATCGGTCATCACCATCTGCTTTCTCGTCATCGTAGGCTATATCTCTTTCCTCCGGATAAAAAGTCTTGCTTAAAAGAAAAGTTGTCCTTCCCGTCTACTTTTTTTCTCTGGCCGCGCTTTTTCTCTGGCTGGCAGGAATTTTCGTGGCTCCTTACCTGAGGAGCAAAGCCTTGCCTGCCCAGAGTTTCCTCTACGCCCTCTATTCGCTTGTCTGCCATCAAGCTCCAGCTCGGTGTTTTAGCCTCTTCGGCCAACCGCTGGCTGTCTGCGCGCGCTGCCTGGGCATCTATGCAGGATGTCTCATCGGCTTCGCCCTTTTTCCCTGGTTGAGGGGTTTTCGTTCCTTCGAACTGCCACCAACCTCTATCTTTGTCGTCCTCTCCCTTCCCATCCTGGTCGATACCTTCGGCAACTTCAGCCACCTCTGGTCCACACAAAACGGGGGCCGCTTCCTGACGGGCATCCTCTGGGGGACGACCCTTCCTTTTTATTTCATTCCCGGCCTGGCCGATTTTATCCAGGCTATGAGGCGAATTCCACAGGCGGGGAATCCGCCTGCTGGCGATCCACCGTAGCCGAGAATTGATGCCTTCCCCATCTTGAGGGCGAATGAGAAAATGTGTAGGCCACGATGAGTCGCCAAGAGTGCGCGAGCAGGGGAAAAATCCTGGGCTCAGGGCTTTCCCTCCTGAACAGCTTCTTCTCTCATCATGTAGCCTCAGCGATGAGCGGCGCTATAACACCTTGGTAGCTTGAAAGTGGGGTTACATATAATGTATTCGGGCGAGGTACTAACGTTTCTTTGCCTCGGGTGCAAAAATTTTGCTTGAATTCTCGACTCTGAACCCCATAGAATAGGGGAAAGCTGGATGTTTGAGGAGGCCCCATGAGTAACTCCCATCCGGGAATGCTGATGCCAGCCCTTGTCGGCGGGGTGACAGCCGGGGTCCTCACCGCGGTCCCCTTTCTCGGTTGTCTTTGCTGTTTGTGGATTGTGGGCGGCGGGATGCTCGCTGCCTACCTTCTGGCCCGCAACTCCCCTGTCTCGCTTCGGCCTGGAGACGGAGCCCTGGTTGGCATCTTCACTGGTATCGTCGCCACCTTTGTCGATGCCATCGTCAGCCTGCCTTTCCAATCCTGGAACGAAGAGGTCGTCCGCAGGTTCATGGACCAGCTCTCCCAGCTGACCAAGGAGATGCCCTCTGGATGGGAGACATGGCTGGAAAGGACGGGGGCCGGGTTTTCACCTCCTTGGTTTCTCCTCGGTCTCGTCTTCGCGGCCATTGTTTATGGGGCTTTCGGCGCGCTGGGCGGGATTATCGGTGTCTCCCTTTTCGGAAGAAAAAAGACCCCGCCGGCCTCGAGTGTCAGCCATGGTCTTCCCCAAGACTCAGGTGATCGTCAACCCTGAATCCAATCGCGGCCGGACCAAGCACCGCTGGAAAGAAATCAAGGCAGCCATCAAGGCCTTCCTCCACGAATTCAAGGTGGAATTCACGGAAAAGCCCCTCCAGGCGACAGAGATTGCCCGGGCAGCTCTGCGGGAGGGCTCCGAGCTGATTATCGGCGTGGGTGGCGACGGAACGATGAATGAGATCGCCAACGGCTTCTTCGATAACCGTCAGCTCATCAACCCCGCTTCAACCCTCGGCATCGTCCCTTCAGGCACGGGCTGCGACCTCAGCCGAAGCCTCCACATCCCGGCGCGACCAGAGCTGGCTCTCCAGACGATGACTCGAGCGCCTTCGGTCAAAATCGACATTGGCCGGGTGACTTACCAGAATCTGGCCGGGGACAAGGAGGAGCGGCTTTTCCTCAACGTGGCTGATTTTGGATTGGGTGGGGAGGTCGTCAAAGAAGTCGACCAAAGGCGTCGCAAAAGGAAAGCTTCGTCCTATGTACGCTGTCTCATCTCGACGATGGCCCGCTACAAGAGCCGAAGAATCCGCGTTTGGGTCGACGAAAAGGAATTACCAACGGGAGAATGCTTGGTCGGAGCCGTGGCCAACGGCCGCATTTTTGGCAGGGGCATGAAAATCGCTCCCGCTGCTTGCCTGGATGACGGGTGGTTCGACTTCGTCCTCGTTCAGGGGATGAAATTCGCTGAATTTTGCCGCCACGGCTGGAAAGTTTTCTTCGGCAAGCACCTTCGTCATCCGAAAATTTCCCTCTGGCGATCGAAGAAAGTTGAGGCCGTGTGCCTGGAGGATGCCGATGTCCTCCTCGAGCTCGACGGCGAACAACCCGGCCGATTGCCAGCCACGTTTGAGATTCTACCCCGTATCTTTCCCGTTAAGGGATACGTTTAGGCCAGAGGAATAGCCTCAGTCTCGGTTTCGCCGGCTGTTCAAGTGATAATAGGGGTCGTTGGTGAAGACATACTGACCTGAGTCGTCGACAAATCTCTTGATGGGATAGCCGCCAGAGATGTAGGGTTTCGAGTAGGAAGCCATGACCCGGCTAATGTAATCCCGGGTTTCCGGATAAGGGGGGATACCGTTGAACCTCTTCAGGGCTTCCTGACCAGCATTGTAGGCGGCTAAGACAAGCTTGGTGTTGTTGTTATAAAGACGGCACAAATCCTTGAGGTACCTGACCCCACCCATGATGTTTTCTTCCGCGTCGAACCTGTCCCGAACTCCATACTGTCTCGCTGTTTCGGGCATGAGTTGCATCAACCCGGCCGCTCCTTTTGGAGATACTGCCCACGGGTTGTAGTTGGACTCTGCCTTGATGATGGCATGGATGAGCTCAGCCGGGACGTGGTACTTCTGAGAATAGCGCTTGACGAGGGCGTCTACCTGGTCGATGAGTTCCTGCCGCGTTGCGGCCTCAGCGCTAAAAAAGAAAAACCCGAGGCTGATGGCCGCTGTCCAGAATGTCCTCCTCAGCTTCATTGACGCCTCTGTCTTTCTCGGCCTCTCTTTTTTCTTGCCTCCCTGATTGTATCAAAAAAAGAGAGGTTGGCAATCCCCCTTAGGGGTGATTTTCATCAATCTCCTCGGGTTCGGTTTCCTCCGCCCCAAGGAGCTTTAACGCTATGCCCTTTTTTCCACCCAGGCATAGCTTTTCTCCAAGGCAAGGTCCAGCTGGTCGGGCTTTTTTCCGCCAGCCTGGGCGAAATCGGGGCGCCCCCCGCCGCCACCCCCGATAAGGGGGGCGATATCCCGGACGAGGTCGTCTGCTTTGAGGCGATGGGTCAGGTCCTTGGTTACACCGACAACAAGGAGGACCTTGCCGTCGGAAGCAGTGCCGAGGACGACGACTCCGGAGCCAATTTTCTGCTTGAGCGAGTCGACAAGATGGCGAAGCTCCTCCAAGCTCGCCCCATCCAGGCGTTGAGCCAAGACGTTGATCCCCTTGATGTTCCGAATCGTCGCCTCCCCTGCCCGACTCTGGAGCTGAGCAAGCTTCTGCCGCAAGGATTTGTTTTCTCTTTCCAATTGTTCAAGCTGGCCTTTAAGCTTGTCCAGGTGGCGAAGTATGTCGGCCCGTGAACAGGCAAGGGATGTTTCTACATCAGCCAGCAGTCTTTCGGCTTCCTGAAAGTGGCGCAGGGCGAACTCACCAGTCAGGGCCTCGATCCGCCTCATGCCTGCGGCAATGCTTGACTCGCTAACAATCTTGAAGAGGCCAATTTCGCCCGTCGCGTGGACATGAACGCCCCCGCAAAGCTCCTTGCTAAAATTTTTTACCTCGACGAGCCGAACCTTCTCTCCGTACTTCTCCTCAAAAATGGCTATCGCTCCTTCCCTGAGCCCTTCCTCGAGCGTCGTGATCCGCGTCTTGACGGGCAAATTGTCGCGGATTTTTTGGTTGACCAAGTTCTCCACTGCCTCGATTTCCTGGCGAGAAAGCGGGGAAAAATGTGTGAAATCAAACCGCAATCGCTCTGGCAAGACAAGCGAGCCGGCCTGCCGGACGTGCTCCCCCAGGACTCGGCGCAGCGAGCTGTGGAGGAGGTGCGTAGCCGTATGATTGCTGCTGATGGCCCGTCGTCGAGCCGAGTCGACAACCGCCTCGACCTCCTCCCCCGGTCGCAGCACGCCCGAGACTACCTGGACATCGTGGGCAATGATCTCTGGAATCGGAAAGAATGCGCCTTCTACCCGGCCGATAAACCGAGCGTGGCGGAGCTCCCCCGTGTCCCCCACTTGACCGCCTGCCTCGGCATAGAAGGGGGTCGTATTGAGGAAGACCTGGCCCTTTTCGCCCTCGCTCAAGCTGTCGGTTTCGCGGCCTGCTTTGAGAATAGCCACCACCCGAGCACCCGAGATCCTATCCACCTCATAACCTCTGTAAATCGTCTGGATTTCTTTGAGCTTCTCGTAAACTCTTTTCGCCTCGACCTCCGCCTCCCCTTTCCAGGCTGAGCGCGCTCTTTCTTTCTGTCCGGCCAGCTCGGCTTGAAAGCCCTCTTCATCCACACCCAATCCGCATTCCTGGGCCAGTTCCCTTGACAAATCAAGGGGAAAGCCGAAAGTATCGTAGAGTTTAAAGAGCTCTCCACCACTCAGAGAGGTGCGACCTTCCTGCCTCGCTTCTTCAGCAAACTGTTGAAAATAGCGAAGCCCAGAGGCGAGGGTCGAGGCGAACCTCTCTTCTTCCGACAGGCAAACCCGGGAGATGAAAGCGATGGAAGTGGCCAGCTCGGGGTAAGCATCCCTCATGATGTCGACCACGCCGCCGACGAGCTGGTGGAGGAAAGGCTTCTCCAAGCCAAGGTGGTTGCCATGGCGGAAGGCTCGCCGGATGAGCCGGCGCAGGACATAGCCACGCCCCTCGTTGGCTGGCATGATGCCATCCCCAATCAGAAAAGTCACAGCTCGAACATGGTCAGCGATGATCCTGACCGAAACATCCCCCTCGTCAAAAGCGGGATATTCCCTCTGAGTAAGCTCACAGATTCTCATGATGAGTGGCCGGAAGAGGTCGGTGTCGAAGTTGCTTGTCTTCTGCTGAAGGGCTGCCGCTGTCCTCTCCAGCCCCATTCCCGTGTCAATCGAGGGCGAAGGCAAGGGATGGAGGATACCCTGCTCATCCTGGAAGTACTGCATGAAGACGAGGTTCCAGAGCTCGAGGAATCGGTCACTCCCCTTTTCAATCAGCGTCCGGACTTCCCCCTGCTCGGAGCCCGGGTCGATATCGTAGTGGATTTCTGAGCAGGGACCACAGGGACCCGTTTCGCCCATAGCCCAGAAATTGTCCTTCTTCCCGAAGCTGAAAATCTTTTCTTCGGGCAGACCAATTTTCTCATTCCAGACCCGGAAAGCTTCTTCATCTTCTTCGTAAACCGTGGCGTAGAGACGGTCTTTTCGGAGTCGAAAAACCTCAGTCACCAGCTCCCAGGCAAACTCAATCGCCTTCTCTTTAAAATAATCCCCGAACGAGAAATTCCCCAGCATTTCAAAGAACGTGTGGTGCTTGTTCGTCTTGCCCACCTGTTCAAGGTCATTGTGCTTGCCGGAGACGCGAAGACATTTCTGGACGGAAGCGGCCCGCTTGTAGCTCCTCTTTTCCAGCCCCAGGAAGACATTCTTGAACTGGTTCATGCCGGCGTTCGTGAACAGGATGGTCGGGTCGTCCTTGGGCAGGAGTGAGGAGCTGGGGACGACCTTATGTTTCTTTCGGGAAAAGAAGCCGAGGAAAGATTCCCGGATTTCCTGGGCTCTCATGGCTCTTCTTCAGGCTTTTCGAGCTCTTCTCTTTCTATCTTGCTCATTCGCTGCTCCATTTCCTCCAGGGCCAAATCCAAAGTCGATTGAATGCCCATGACCCGAAGCTTGAAGTTGTCCGGGTTCGAGCTGTAGCGAAGCCCCTGCTCGAAGGAAATGTAGCCGTCTCGGTAGAGCTGAAAGATGGACTGGTCGAAGGTCTGCATCCCGTACTGGGAGATTCCGGCCGCAATGGCGTCGCGAATGAGACCGGTCTTCTCCTTATCCTGGATGCAATCCTGGATGTAGGGGGTGCTGATCATGACTTCGACAGCGGGCACGCGACCCTGCCCGTCCATCCGAGGAATCAACCGCTGCGAAATGACAGCTTTGAGGATGGAAGCCAGCTGGAGGCGCACCTGTCTTTGATGATGCGGCGGGAAGACCGAAATGATGCGGTTGATGCTTTCAGGAGCATCGAGGGTGTGGAGGGTGCTGAAGACGAGGTGGCCGGTTTCAGCCGCCAGAATAGCGGTTTCGATCGTGTCCAAATCCCTCATTTCACCCACCAGGATAACGTCGGGGTCTTCCCGCAGCGTCGCCCGCAAGCCCCGAGCAAAGCTGGCGACATCCATCCCCACTTCCCGCTGGTTGATGGTGCTTTTCTTGTCCTTGTGGAGGTATTCAATCGGGTCCTCGATGGTGATGATGTTCTCCCGGCGGTGGGTGTTGATGTAATCAATCATGGCGGCCAGGGTCGTTGTTTTGCCGCTTCCCGTCGTGCCCGTGACAAGAACGAGGCCGCGCGGCAGAAGAGCGATTTTCTCGAGCACTTCGGGAAGAAGTAGTTGACGGATGCTTTTGACCTCAAGGGGGATGATGCGCAGGGCGATGGCCAAGGACCCTCGCTGATAAAAAATGCTCCCTCGGAAACGACCGAAGCCGGGAAGGCTGTAAGCCAAGTCCAGGTCAAAGTCCTCTTTCAGCCTGGCTTTCTGATAATCGGTCATCAACTGCTCCCCCAGCTCCTGAGTATCCTTGGAAGTCAGGCGAGGAAACCCGGTTAAAGGGATGAGCGTCCCGTGGACGCGGATGATGGGATGATTGCCGGCCTTGAGATGAAGGTCGGAAGCATCCCTCTCGATGGCCACTTTCAAGAGTTCATCGATTTCCATGCTCCACCTCGTTTATATATAAGTGAGCCAGGCATAAGTGTCCTCTCTTTCCCCGTTAACGTAGGAAAAAAAGGCTTCCTGGAGCCTCTTGACGATGGGGCCCCGCTCACCCTTGCCGATGACAATTTTATCGATCGAGCGGATGGGTGTGATCTCAGCCGCCGAACCCGTGAAGAAGACTTCGTCGGCGATATAGAGCATTTCCCGGGGAATCGTTTCCTCGACGACCCGAATCCCTAACTCGCGAAGCAAGGTCATCACAGAGTCCCGGGTAATGCCGGGTAAGATGGAGGAGGATAAAGGCGGGGTATAGACTGCGCCGTTGAAGACGAGGAAAATATTTTCTCCGCTTCCTTCGCTAATGTGACCGCGGATATTAAGAGCTATCCCTTCGCTGTAGCCATCGAGGAGAGCCTCCATTTTGATCAACTGGGAATTCATATAGTTTGCTCCAGACTTGGCCAGGGCCGGAAAAGTGTTGGGGGCCATCCGCCACCAGGAGGAAACACAAACATCCACCCCTTTTTCCAGGGCTTCCTCCCCCAGGTATTTTCCCCAATTCCAGACGAGGATCGCACAATCGACTGGGTTAGGAAACGGGTCCACACCCAATGAATGGTAGCCTCGATAGATGATGGGCCGGATATAGCACGACTTGAGGCCGTTGGCCCGGATCGTCTCGATGATGGCTCGGTTAAATTCTTCCTCGGTATAGGGCACCTCAAATCGATACATCTTACACGAGTTAAACAAGCGTCGCGTATGGGCGTGGAGGCGAAAGACGGCAGTCCCCTTGGGAGTATCGTATGCCCGAAAACCCTCGAACAACGAGCTCCCGTAATGGATGACGTGGGAAGCAATATGGATTTTAGCCTCCGGCCAGGGAACAAGCTGACCATTCATCCAGACTTTTCCATCCTCATTAAAAGGACTCATGAAGGATTCCTCTTTCTTGAATGTATCGAGAATGAGAAAATTTTAAGGGAAATAACACCTTTCTCATGTTAGCTCAATCCTCTCCTCAAGTCAACTTGACCGAACTTCCGGTTTCGGCATAGCTGAGAGGTAATTTTCGCCAACCCAAAGTGCCGTGCTGCCTCAAACAAACTCTCCACAATGAGGGCATTGCCGCGTCTTGAGCGGCAGCGGGCGACGGCAATTCCAGCACAGCCCTGTTTTTACTTCTTCTCGAGCCCGGATGCGGGTTAGGATATCCTCGATTTCTGACCCGTGCTCCTTCTTTCCCTTGAGAGCAGAAAGCGCCCGGATGAGCTCGCCCGGCCTCTGGTAGCGGTCTTCGATTTTGGAGGCCAGGCATTTCATGATGATTTCGTCGATTTCCCGCGGAATTTGGCTATTCCGCAAACGCGGTGGCGTGATCCTGCCCTGCTGGGCCTTTTCCAGAATCTTGAAAGGATCGGGGTCGAAAATCGGGGGCCGACCGATGACCATCTCGTAGAAGATGCACCCCAGGGAATAAATGTCCGATTGGAAGGTGGCCTTGCCGAGGAATTGTTCTGGCGCCATGTAAGGGGGACTGCCGATTCTCGTCGAGGCGTAAGGAACGTTGCTCAGCCAAGCAGAAGTTCCAAAATCCGTAATTTTCGCCGTGCCATCCTCGGAGATAAGAATGTTGGAGGGCCGCAGGTCGCGGTGGATGATCTTGTTCTTATGCGCATGGTCAACCCCCTGGGCAATTTGCTTGATATAATCGACCGCCCGGTCGCAATCGAGGACCTTCTCCTTTTCCAGAATTTTCTCAAGAGTTTTCCCCTTGACATATTCCATAACCATAAAAAAGGTCTTGTTCTCCTTCTCAGCCGCAATCATCCGGACGATGTTAGGATGGTTCAAGGCCGCCTGAAGCCTCGGTTCCTTGAGGAGTTTGTAGAGCTCGGCCGACTGTTTATGAGGGACTTTGATGGCCACTTTGATGTCCAGCCAGGTATCCCGAGCCAGGTAAACCGAGCCAAAGCCGCCGCTGCCGAGGCTGCGGAGGATCTCGTATTTGCCAACCTTCTGACCCTGGAGGAACATCCTATGTATTCCAAAAATGGGCGATAAGGCTTAGGGCGGCCAGCGCCGCCGTTTCAGACCTGAGGACCTGCTTTCCCAGGCTGACCGGCTCGAATCCTCGACTCCTCGCCTGGCTTTCCTCTTCTGGGGTCCAGCCACCCTCTGGACCAACGAGAATGATAACCCTCGGCATGTCGCCCTGTCCAGTGCCGGGAGAGCTCCCGACAAGAATCTCTCGCAGCAACCGGCCAGCCCGTTCGGAGAGAATCAACTTCTTTGCCGCATCGAAATGGCCAAGAAAAGAAAGGTACAATTGGGGAGGAAAGATGATGGGAATGGAGGACCGCCGGCTCTGTTTGGCTGCTTCACTGGCAATCCTCTTCCATCGAGCGACTCGCTTCTGTTCCTCTTTGAGCCGAACGACCGACCGCGCTGCTTGAACGGGAATCAAAGAGGCCACGCCCAGCTCGGTCGATTTCTGGACGACGAGGTCCATTTTCTTCGATTTAAGAAGAGCTTGAGCCAGGGTAAGATGGATTTTCTGCTCTTCTGGTTTTTCCCTCTCCAGGATGAGGACCTTAGTCCTTTCCTCCTCGACTTCTTGGACTTCGGCGCGGTAGCGCACTCCCTGTTCATCGAGAAGCCAGATTTTCCTTCCCGGCCTGACCCGGAGAACTCGGCTTAGATGGAAGTGCTCATCGCCATCGAGGAAGGCAAAGGGAAATCGCAGGCCGGCCCTCTTGATGAGGAATTGTGTCGATGTCACTCGCTTCCCTAATGCGTGATATTTTTTATTCTGTCGAGCAGGCTTCGGTCAGGCCTGTCCAGCTTTTCACCCCTGAGCTCGGCCAACTGACGGAGCAGCTCTTTCTCCTCCCGGCTTAAGTTCTGCGGTGTCTTGACAACGACCTTGATGTAGAGGTCTCCCTTCCGGTAAGAATGGAAGCCCTTGATTCCCTTACCCTTGAGTTTCAGGACTTGGCCCGATTGAATGCCGGCTGGAATCTTGACCGATTCCACTTCCCCATCGAGGCCTGGAATCTCCACCACCGCTCCCAGAGCCGCCTGAGCAAAAGAAACAGGCACTTCACAGTACAGGTCATTATCTTCTCGCTCATAGAAGGGATGCCTGGAGACCTGGATGGCAACATAGAGGTCGCCCCGTGGCGCACCCGGGTCGCCGGCTTCACCCTCCCCTTCCACTCTTAATCTTGTGCCCGTGTCGACGCCGGCCGGAATACGTATCCGCAGGCTTTTCTTCTGCTTGACAGAACCCGAGCCGCGGCATTCCGGACAGGGTGTCGAAATAACCTCTCCCTGTCCATGGCAATGGGAGCAAGTCCTCGAAACAGTAAAGAAGCCCTGCTGGTAGCGGAGTTGTCCTCTTCCCTGGCAGGTGGGGCAAGATGTCTTCCGAGTGCCAGGCTGGAGGCCAGAGCCTTGGCACGTGGGACACCGCTCCGCCCGGTGCAAGCTGACCTCTTTTTCGACACCCCTCACTGCCTCTTCCAGGGTGATTTCGACCTCAAGGATGAGATCCCGCCCCCGCTGTGGCCCGGGCTTTCGTCGGCGTGTTCGGGTGCCAAAGATATCCCCAAAACCGAAAAAACTGCCCAGGATATCCTCAAATTCCTCAAAAATGGAAGAATCGAAACCCGGAAATCCCGTGAACCCCCCGCCTCTCAGGCCTTCCATTCCAAAACGGTCGTAAGTGGAGCGCTTTTCTGGGTCAACGAGGACGCTATAAGCTTCGGCCGCTTCCTTGAATTTCTCCTCCGCTTCCTTGTTGCCCGGGTTCCTATCAGGGTGATACTTGAGGGCTAACTGTCGATAAGCCCGCTTGATTTCCTCAGGGCTCGCATTCCTGGGCACCCCCAGAATTTCATAGTAGTCTTTGGTCGCCATATCGCTTCACTATCAGGATTTTTCAGGCAAAGCTTTATGCCGCTGGATGATGGCGTCGATTTCCTTGGCCGACAGGCCTGAGGAAGGCCTGATATGGATTTCCTGGTTCAACCCGGTCAGGACATCGCGGGCAGAGACTTTCAAAATCCCGTTGGCATCGATCTCAAAAGTGACATCAATCTGAGGAACGCCAGCCGGCGCAGGAGCAAGCCCGACCAAGTCAAACCGCGCCAGGGACCTGTTTCTTGAGGCCTGTGGGTTCTCTCCCTGGAGGACGTGGATGGTCACCCTGATCTGGTTGTCCTCGACCGTCGTGAAGGGCATCGTCTTGCGGGTCGGGATCGTGGAGTTCCGCTCGATAATCTGCTGGTACGTATCGTTCTCCGTCTCGATGCCCAGCGAATGGGACGTGACGTCAAGGAGGACAACGAGATCCGCCTTGCCTTTCTGGCTCAGAATCCCCGACTGGATGGCCGCCCCCATGGCCACGATTTCATCCGGGTTGATATCCTCACGGGGATTCTTCTTAAAATAGTTAGCGATCGTCCGCCGCACGAGCGGCATGCGCGTCTGGCCCCCAACGAGGATGACCTCCTCGATGTCCTCAGGCCTCAGGTGGCAATCGGCCAGCGCCCGCTCAATCAAGGGAATCGTCTTATGGACGAGGTCGCCCGTCAGCTCTTCAAGGAGTCCCCGTGTCAGTTTCTTCGTGATGTGCTTGGAACCGGAAGAAGTCAGGCAGATGAAAGGCAGGTTGATCTCGGTTTCCTGGACAAAAGACAACTCCCGCTTGGCCTTTTCCGCCGCTTCTTTGATTCTCTGGAGAGCAAATTTATCCTGGTAGAGGTCAACCTGATGCTCTTTCTTAAAATCCTCGATGAGCCATTCGACGATACGGTTATCGAAGTCCTCTCCGCCGAGGTAGGAATCGCCGCATGTGGCCAGTACTTGGAACACTGAATCCTGGATTTCCAGAATGGTAATATCAAAGGTGCCACCGCCCAAGTCGAAAACCGCCACTTTGGCGTTCTTTTGGGCATCCAGTCCATAGGCCAGGCTGGCCGCGGTCGGCTCGTTGATGACCCGGAGGACTTCCAGTCCAGCGATTTTGGCCGCGTCCTTCGTCGCCTGCCGCTGAGGGTCATCAAAATGAGCCGGCACGGTAATGACCGCCTGCTTAACAGGTTCTCCGAAAAAGGACTCGGCGCAAGTCTTAAGATAGGAAAGGACGATGGCGGAAATTTCCTGAGGGCTGATTTCCAGGGAATCGACCACCACCCGAACATCCCCGTTCGGAGCTTCGCCGAGATGGTAGGGCATTCGCCGGCGGGCTTCCTGAACTTCGGGAGAATTGAATTTCCTGCCAATCAGCCTCTTGATCGCATAAACTGTCTTCTCGGGGTTCGTAATCGCCTGGCGGAGGGCTAAGTTCCCGACCAGCTTTTCTCCCGTTGAGGTGAAGCTCACGACAGATGGAGTCGTCGTCTGTCCTTCCAGGTTGGGAATGACCTGGGGCCTATCTCCCTCGAGATGAGCGACACAGGAATAGGTTGTACCCAGATCAATCCCGATGACCCGGCTCATGATTCTTCCTTCTTCTTAGGGACGAGCACTTTGACCATGGTCGGCCGGAGAAGCCTCTCGTGGTGGAGGTAACCGCGCTGGAGTTCCTCCGCCACCTCCGGCTCTTTGACCTCGTCCGATTCCTCGGTCATGACCGCTTGGTGCCGGGCCGGGTCGAATCGTTTGTCTTTGACCTCGATGGGAACGACACCCTTCTTCAGAAGCAGGTCCATGGTCAAGCGGTAAATCATCTCAACTCCCTCCCGAAATGTCTTGCCATCCGTTTGGTCGCCGCACTGGAGAGCACGTTCGAAATTGTCGAGGATGACAAGGAACTCGCGGAGGAAGTCAGAAAGGGCATAGTTCCGGAACTCTGTCTTTTCCCGCTCCTGCCGCTTGCGCAAATTGTCCATCTCGGCCAGGGCCCGTAGATACTTGTCCCTCAGCTGTTCAACTTCTCTTTTTAAGGCTTTGATTTCGGCCTCTTTCTTCTTGAGCTTGGACTTGAGACTTTTATCCTCCTCGGCTGGAGGCTCGGACGCCTTCAGCTTAACGGCAGCTGGCTGGCCTTCCTCCTCGGACTTAACAGCTATGAATTCAACCTCTTCTCCGGTTTCTGTGGCCGGCTGGTTTTCCTCCCTCTTCTCCTCTTCCCCCGCTTTGCCTTCCTCGTCTTGAGCTGGCTTTTTTTCTTTTTCTTCTGTCTCGTTTTCGGACATTTTCACCTCTTCTTAAAAGTCACGGCTGATTGTCTGGCTAAGCTTCTGAGCCACCCTATCCACCAGAGGGATGATTTTCCGGTAGGGGATGCGTTTGGGCCCGATGATGCCCAGTGTCCCCAGCACCTGATTGTTGTAGCCATAATGGGAAAGAACAAAGGCACAATCGGCAATGTCCGGAATGTTGGATTCGGAGCCGATGAGAACTTTGACCCTTTCCAAGCTAATCACGTCGGAAAGAAGCTTGGCCAGCTTGATTTTTTCTTCGAAATTCTGGAACAAGGATTTCAGTTTGTCCATGCTGAAGAGCTCGGGCTTATCGATAAGCTTGGACACTCCCTGGAAAACAATCTGGCTTTCAGTCTCCTGACGAGAAATGTAAGCCTTCAAGAGAGAAATGAGCTTGTTGATGGCATCCTCATAGGTAAGCTTATAGCGGGGAAGCTCTTTCATCAAGTAGTCCCGCACAAAGGTTAGGTTTTTTCCTCGGAAATGTTGATTGATGTACTGGGAGGCCTTGTCGAGCTCGAGCTGGGTGAAATAGTGCTGCGTCTCAACGATCTCGGTCAGGACCATGTTAAAGGTTGTGATGAGAATAACCATGACCTTCTCTTCGGAGATCTTGATCAAGCGGACGTGGTTGAAGTTGACCTTGGAAACGCTCGGCGAAATCACGAAACCCAGATTATCGGAATGCTCAGCCAGGAGTTTAGAAACATAGGTTAACAAAGAGGAGAAATCTCCCTTGTCCAAAGCAAACTCGCCTGCTGGAAAAGCAATTTGCTCATCGGTAAAAAGCGTTTCATCAAGAAGGCTGTTGACATAGAACCTTAAGCCCTTGTCCGTCGGCACTCGCCCGGCTGAAGTGTGTGGCTGGCATAGGTAGCCCATGTCCTCGAGCTTGCTCATGATGTTACGGATCGTGGCCGGGGAGTCGGGGAGAGCTTTTTTCTGAACTATAAAACCGCTGCTGATGGGCTTGCCCAGCTTCAGATAATTCTCCACAATGAGGTTGAGGACGACCTTATCTTTCTCTCTCAGATAGAACATATGAACCATCGTTCCCTTAAGAATTTATAGCATTAACAGGCAAAAATTTCAACGACCAGCGAGCTCCGCTGATTTGCCGATAGACAATTATGATCAAGCGAAAGTGCTTGATCTTGTAACAAATTATCACGATAGGGAGTGCACCCGAGGGGTGGCGCGGTTCGGGGGCCCCCCGCCGACCCGAGCGTTTGATGCCACCCATCTTCTTGACTGATTATAAACAAGATAGACCGCTCGGGGGCGCCGGGGGTGAACCACGACAGGACCCGTCGGGTGCTTTGGTTGGCAATTCCGGAAAGC
>Ga0209102_1000426_pt1 | contig 28206 bp, 21 predicted proteins | sample ConPoolayeHmetaG_FD_185483 | JGI IMG/M metagenome (GOLD analysis project Ga0209102, IMG submission 185483) | Hot spring microbial mat communities from California, USA to study Microbial Dark Matter (Phase II) - Cone Pool mat layer H metaG... ...
GTATTACTTCTAATTTATTTTCAGAAATTTTATTTGTAACTAAGTCATAATAACACCAGTAATGGCGCTCCCCGTCCTTAAGGGCTACAAAAAGTCCATGCTGCCCCTCTTTTCTTAAACCAACTCCTACCCCATTTGGTATTCTTCTTATCTTTTCTTCCCCTACTGCTTTTATGTATTCAAGAAGCTCTTCTTTTAAGAATTCTCCAACTGATAATTCAGAAATCCCCTCTAACTCATCTAAAACTTCTGCTTTCCCGGCAAAAAGATCCCGGATATAACCAAAATCTTTAGGACTGGGTGTCTCTCCAAGTATCGAAGCATCCAAGCCAACGCTGAGATTTATAGCTTCAAGTTTTTTGTAAAGACGTTCTAATATTCTCAATATTGATTCCAGGGCATCTTCTGGAAAGAAATTATAAAGATAAATAAAAGAGTGCGGGGATTTTAGACGATCTATTCTGCCGATTCTCTGTACTAACCGAACCGGATTCCATGGTAAATCATAATTTATGATTGTATTGGCGTCCTGAAGGTTTTGTCCTTCAGAGAGGACATCTGTGCTTAACAGGATTTGGATTTCCCTTTCAGTTCCTTTTAGCTCTGGACGACCATTTGAAATTGGGGAAAAGCGAATGATCCGATCTTTCCTTTCAAAGGGTTTAACCTCACTATCTGTAATGCTGATTTTTTCAGATGGAAGGTCTATTTCACTTAAAAATTTTTCAACATCTTTTCTTTCCTCATCCTTTGCTTCAGTTAAAAGCCACTCCCTATTCCCCCCGAGATATCTGTAGAGGTAGCGCATCGTATCTTTAAAATACCCAAAAATAATAACCTTTTTCCCCTTTAATTTTTTTAATTCGCCAATTAAAGCCTGCAATTTAGCATCCTGTTTTGGCTTAATGCCTTCAACTTTTTTATAAATATTCTTAAGCGTTTCGATATCTAATTTGACACAAGAACGGATTTTATCTATATCATATTCCGCCATATTAATGGTGGGCAATGTTTCTAAAGGCAATTGAAAAGCACCTTCCTCCTCTTCTTCAAATTCGTCAGTTTCAAATTCTTGAAAATATTTTCGATAGGCTCCTCTATCCAGTAATCGCCCTCTATCAAAAACTTCCAGGAACCTTTCTTGAAAATCAATGAGTCTTTTAAGGCTTATTTTAAATGCCTCAATACTCGACTCCAGTCTTTTCAATAAGAGGACTTTCAAAATTCCAATAACAGATTCGTTTCTGCCAAGCTTCATTAAATAGTCGTTTACATCCTTTTCCTTCCAGCCTTTTGAAAGAAGGGTTTCCTTAAGAGTATCAAAAAGCTCAAGCTGAAGTCCTTTTGTCTCCTTCCTGAAACTCTCGATGTTATATCTTGCGAGGATAAGATTTTCGATGGCATGAGAACACTCCGCATAAATTCCCTGATAGGTATCATCAAGGTTATACCGGATGATACTTAACTTTCGTTCTGGGAATGATATTGGCTCCCCATCAATTTTAGCATTAGGATAATATTTTCTTATAAATGGTCGGCTTCGACGAACTGCTATCTCTTCTAAAAGGTCGTAGAGTGTATCTTTATCCCGGTCTGCCTTAAGGAAGTAGCCCCACAAACTGGTAATTCCAGCAGATTTAAAGAAATCGTCACTATCTTTAGTAATAAGCCTTAGCTGATTGTAAAGGTCAAAGACGTTATTATTTACAGGGGTAGCAGTTATAAGAACAACCTTTTTGGGTTTTCCCTGTATTATCGTCGAAAACAAATTCTTCCAGCAATTTGTTTGACTATTCCGGAAATTATGAGATTCATCAACCACAATTAAATCATAATCAATATAATTTTCAATAGGGAGATCCCTGCTTACCTTCTCACGATGGACAATATCTGCTCTTATTCCTACATCCCTTAACTTCGGTTCCCATAAAATGTCTTTTAACTGGGCAGGACATATGATCAAGGCCTTTTGTCTCAATCGATAAGCAAAATTGTCAAGTATTCTTAGGGCTAAATAGGTTTTACCGAGTCCTACTGAATCAGAAAGAATGACGCCACCATATCGATCTATCGCTTGCAAAGCGGCCAGATATCCATCTCTTTGAAAATCAGCAAGGATAATCGGGCTTGGAATTTCATCGCTCGGGGATATTTCGGCAAACTTATCTTCAAAATAAGTATACAGGGTTTTTAGATAAACTTCATAAGGTGTATAATGAGCGGTAAAATCGGAGTAAAGCGATTTTAATTCCTCTTTATAATCTTCACTTTCTTCCCAGAGTTCCTCAAACTTTTTCTTAACTTCATTAACGGCCGCCTGCTGTTTCTGAACCATATTGAATTCGGTGTTATGCGTTAACCCAGCTTCTGTAAAATTAGAAGAACCTGATATGGCAATTGAACCAATGACAGGAATCCCGTCAATGATATAGAACTTCCCATGGTAAAAGTGCTTCTTGTAAATTTTGATTTGGACATTTGGTTTTTCCAGCCACTTTAAAAAATCTTGAATAGAGCTCTTAGCCTCAGGAGAATCCATATTCTCTTCTGCCTCTTGGCGAAGCTCCTCAATAAATAATTCTGGTGGGCGGATATCATGAGGCGAAAGTGCTCTGCCAAGTAGAATCGAAACCTCTTTAGATTCGTTTAATTTGTCTTTAATAAGTTTAAATCCACCAAGATTAAAGTATCCTGAAGCAATATAAACCTTTGCCCCGGGAGTAATCACTTCATTCAATACATTTCCTAATTTCTTTTCCGGGGTGCTGTTATCAATAATATCAGGTATTGCCATCTTCCCCACCCTTGGTGCCCTCGTTATAAAGTTGAATCAGCCCCATATATCGCTTAACCGAATTCACTATATCTGATCCGCTCCTGCTTTGAAATAACTTTTTCCTCATAGCTTTTGTAATGGAATTGTCCGCCAATGGAGGATGGTTATCATATATTGCATCAAGAAACTTAACGATTTCGACTTGACCATCATTTTCAAAAATGACCTCATAAAAAGGTAGCAAAATATTGAAGAAAATCTCTAACCCCCTGGCCTGGCCAACACCTTTGAACGATATGATTCTATTTACAATTTGGGAAGCATTCTTCTTATTTACAGATGAAGTAAGGTTCTCCTGAATCCTCTTTCTGAAATATTCATAAATTCCCGCATCACATGATTCAGAAAGGAAACCGGAGATACTCTTAATTCTTCTTTCTGGAAAGTTCGAAGGTCTCACCCCCTGATATTTCCAGACATTCTTTTTCATTTTTAAGGAGACATCGAAATCTTTTGGCAATCCATCTTTTGAACTTATAAGACCACCTCTATAAAGAAGAGCCTTTTCAATTATCTCCTGATCTTGCAATTTGCAAATTTCTGAATATGGAAGGATCATCGCTAATTCTTGAAACTGGATTTTATTCTTTTTGTATCCTAAAGAAAGCATGATCTCCCGATATAATGCTTCATCTGTTTGGGCAATCTTTAAAAGATTTCTCATCCGTTCTTTTTTAATCTCGAGCCTTTTCTCACCTAATTGGTCAAGGGAAGTTCCCATATCTTTTTTGGATGGGTCCTTTATCAAATTAGGCTTAGATTCTTGAGATTTCATTCCTTATGCCATAACCCTTCATGGACTATTTGAGCAAGGCTAAAGCTTTGCGTTACAAAAATATAAAATGATTTAAACCGTGGCTTTTGTTTCCTTGAGCTCATATAAAATACTTTTAGGTTCGGCAACATGTTCAGATGCATCGAGAATTTCAATAGAAACGATCTTACCTTCATGGTCGTAATCCACAATAATCCCTTCTCTCAATTCATCGCTTTCAGCAATTGTTTTTTCCTTTAAAATGAGATTTAATGTATCAGTTTCAGGGTCATATATAACTTTCATTTCACCATTTCCTCCTTCCAGTATTTTTCTATCTTTGATGTCTTATAAGCAGTTATTACAATGAAGACTTCATTGACTTCCTTACAAATAACCCTTAAAAGCATTTCTTTTTGTTCAATACTATTTTTGTATTTGCTTTGAAGAACTACTCGCCCTTTCCTTGCTATATAGCGTTGCTCAGAATTTTTAATAACGGACTTAACCAATTCTTCAGAAATTTGGCGTCTATTCATCTCGAACCTTGCATGATCTGTAAAAGTTATTTCCAACTCAGACACTCCTTGCCTTTACAAGCCTATTTTTTACGAGTTCAACCACTGCCCTATAAACCTCAAGCTGTTCCTCTTCAGTTAGCCCCAATGCCTCAAAAACAATTTTATCAAGCTCCCTCCGATCAGGCAGGACTTTATTAATGGAAACATTTCCAATGTTTATGTTACAAAGAGGGTGGTCATTTTTAGTGCACGGCTCTGGTAAACCAAGTTCAATGAAAATTTTCTTAACTTCTCTATTTGCCATTAAATTAAATGTTTTAATTAACTTTTCCCTTTGATTTTTCTGAAATAAATTTGGATTAGGTATTGGTAATTTCTTAAATTCAAGTCCATAAATATTAAAACGCCCTGGAATATTATGTCTTCCATACATTTCAAGTAGCAAATATGTAATCGTGGAGTTTAATAATGCATCATTTATCATTACATCCCCTCTGTTATGAAATCTTCCATGGAAAAACATATTACTATCAAATAGAGAGTATTTATTTATTGCAAAAAAGAACCGTTCTCGAATTAAACAAGGCACTATAAAGTCACCTGGTTTCTTTAATTTGATACAATGCCACTCAGGTCGATTTCCTTTTACTGAGGGAACTTCAGGCCAAGGAACATTTTCAACTGTATGTTTTGCTTTCTTTTTTGTTTTTTGAACCCTTCCCCATTCAATATACTTCGCGGTATTAACATATCCTTTCTTTTTAAGTTCAGATAAGGAATAAGAACAAACAAAAATAAATTTTTCAATATCCGATGGATTAATACTGTAGGTTTCAATCTCCTTAGTTGAAGTTATTATAGGAACAAGAAATTGCTTTTCAATTTTCCATTTATTAATTTTTTCTTTGTCAAGAATAAAGAAATCAATAATACCCGGTTTATTCCCATATTCGAGTTCACAAATTTGTTCTAATTTGATGAAATCCCCTCTTTCTATTCGATTGAAAAGAAAATCTGGCATTTTTATATATTTAGCACCCCATTTATTGCCTTCATAAGTTAAATATGCTGGTTGTGGCAATAATTCTTTATCCTCAGATACCTCTGCTCCCTCTATTAACAATTCATGATATTTTTTAGATATTATACGGAAATATTCATTTACCTTCTTTTCTAAGGTGTTTTCTATTTCCATCAGAATATTGGAATTCATTATTTCTTCGATTCGTTTCTTAATAGTTAAAAATTTAAGAACACCATTTTGGTTTATGCAATTTTTTATCAATACAACTACAGTATTAATATCTGATTCAAAAGTTCTTTGAAGTTCATTTCCAACAATATAAATTAAATCCATTTTTTTAAGGAGAAATTCTTGCAAAGGATAGCCATATTGGTCGTCAAGCCAAGAATCAGAATTTATGAAGCAGAAGACTCCACCAGGCCGAAGTAGAGCGAGGCCATGATAATAGAAATAGACATAGAGGTCGCTCTTTTTATCTATCTTTATAAAATCCCCCCAATGAATTTTTACTGACTGTGCTAATTTTTCTTTATATTCCCTCTTCTTTTCTCGCCATTTTTCTTTGTCATCAAAATCTTCTTCTCTTTCGAGGGGTGGAGCAATCATCTCCTGCCTAACATAGGGAGGATTACTAATGACAATATCAAAGCCTCCCTTTTCAGCAAATATCTCTGCAAAATCAACCTCCCAGAGAAAATAATCCTTTTTGGTCTTTTTCCCTATTTCCTTTAATAGATTAATAAACCTTTCTTTCTCCAGTCTTATTTCTTCAACCCTTTTCTTTAACTTCTTGATTTGTTCCTCAAAAAGGTCTTTCTGCTCGGGTGTTACCTCAAACATCTCAAATTGTTTGGGCTTTGGTGAAGCAATCTGTCTTTTTAGTTTGATCTCTTCCTCGTCTAATCGATTTATTTCACTGGCCACGATTTCCTTCAAAACTTCATTTTCAAGTTTCTCTATTTCATCTTTTTCTTTAAGGTCTGCACTCCTTCCTCCCCTGAAATATTCCACCTTTCGATCAACAAGCATTGTAATCTTATCTTTTATAGGCTTTGGTATGTAAGCAAATTTCGCTCTTAACGGAATCTGTACCCCTGCAATTTCCTCTACAAGACTATCTCCTTGTCTCATTTTAAATGTCAGATTTGGGAGCAGGGGCTTTGTATAAATATCCATGAATTTCTCTTCAGTCTCAATTATAAGTGAAAGCCAAAGCCGTAACTCCCCGACCATTACCGCCCAATCTTTTACATCAACTCCATAAAGATTTTCAGAAAGGACTTTATTCTTTAGGGCAAATAGATTTTCTTCCCTTTTCTCAATCTTTAAAGACAAATTCCTCATAATTTCTATCAGGACATTCATCATCCCTACTAAAAATGAGGCAGACCCTACCGCAGGATCAACGACTTTTACCTTATCAGTCGCTTCTTTTATTCTCCGCAAATCTTCCATCTTTAAATATTGTTCATCCTGGATTCTTTGTGGTTCAAAGACCAATGGGATAAGGTCTTTTTTAGGAATCTTTGTCTCTTCGGAAAGATATTCAACGAGAGAAAGCCGGCACATATAATCGATTTCAATTCTCGGAGTGTAAAAAATCCCCCCCTTTCCTCTTTCTTCTTCTGAAATTAAGGACTCATAAACCTTACCGAGCATTTCAGGATCAACAGCAACCTCAACTTCAAGAGGGGTATCTTCACGAATGGTAAAATTGTACCTTTCTAAGAAACCTTTCTTCTTATCAAGAGGATCTAATTCAAAGAGCAATTGGAACAGCTCATCAGGGACTTTAAAACCAATATCATCCAACTCATTTTCGGTAAAAAGTCCACCATTTAAAAATGGCATGAGGTTGAAAGATTCTTTAATTTCATCGGGAATATTTTGGGTGAGATATTGATGCTTCTTATTGAATGCATAAAAAAATAGAGATGAAAGCCATAAAGAGTAGAAGGTATCTTTTTTAGGATTGGATTGTTTGTATTTTAGCCAAAGATTCCTTATATACCTTTTATCCTGAACATAATCCTTCCACTTAAGCCATCCTTTTTTTTGAACATAATAAAGAAACATTATTCTTGATAGAAGTTGTTGGGCAAAAGAATGGGTTTCTTGGTAAGAACCCATTTTTTGGGGAATCAAAATATCTTCTTTTATAAATTCAAGGGCTGATTTATATGCCTCAAAGAATTCTTTAGTAACCCTTTCCACATTGAAAGCTTCAGAATGTTTCTGCCATATAATCTCGGGTTTTTGCTCTTCAGATGAAATTGATATACTATTTAAGACTTCAATGTCAGTATGATAAATATTTTGGGGGTCAATAAAAAGAATTCTCAGGAGAAGTTTAACCTTTTTAGGTTCGGTCGCAACCCTTTCAGGACTCACAAATGCTAGCTCATCCCAATTCTCAGTAAATATGAATAGGGAGTTAATTTGTGGGTAGTGTCGATAAAAAGGTTCTAAGATATTCCGAAAATCGGTCCTCCGCATTGAAGCAGTTTTAACAAAGTAGATTTGAAACTTTTGGTCATAGTCGGCAATAATATGGAATTCTTTTATTTTCTTCTGCGCGCTTTCGGGAAGATCAAAAGAAGGGATATGCAAAGCCTTCGGGTTCGTCCTATAGCCCAAAGTTATAATAAGATTATTTAGCTCGCTTATGGTATTTGTTTTCCTTATCAATTCCGCAGTAGAGTGTAACCCATTCATAATTACATCTCCGCTTTATGAAAAGAAAATATTGATGAGTTGTTTAATAGACGGCCAATGTTTTGGTTCTTTTAATGAGTTTTAAACAATATACCAAAATTATTAAATTAATTCAATTTTCTAGGGATTGAAATTATTAAGGGCGATAAAAGAATTTTTAAATTGCTATTGATTTTATTGGCAATAATTTAATATACTATCGCAAGTCAAATTCGAAATTGATAGGGAGAAGCTATCCGGCCAAAGTTAATTGCTTGAGAGAGGATGAGTCCAGCAGCCAGCTAAAAGGGGTCTAATTTTAATTCTAGCATTAATCACTATAATATTATTTCTCCTTTAAGAATTTAAAAATGGAAGGTCATATCCATCTATTATTAGAGGTGAAGTAGCTTCTTTGCCGAAGATTATGCACGTACTTCAGATTCGATATAACCGATTTTTCAATGATAGTTGTAGCCAGGTTGGCCATTTCTTTAAGGGGTGGTCAAAGACTATTGTTTTTATTAAAGTTGTTTAAACCGATAATAATAGCTTAAACAAGGAGAATTTTATGAAAGCTTTGCTGTCAAAACTTGGTCTCAAAGAAATAAATTTAGGTGCCTGTTCAGGAATGGATTTATGGTTTCCAGATCGCGATGGCCAAGCACTCACTTCTTATAATCCTACCACTGGAGAAGCCATCGCGAAAGTGGTGCAAGCAACTGAGAAAAACTATGCACAAGTGCTTGCGGAAGCCGAGCAAGCTTTTAAAACTTGGCGTATGGTTCCAGCTCCTAAGCGAGGGTTGGTGGTTCGGGACTTGGCGCAAGCTTTAAGAGAGGTAAAGGAACCTCTGGGTGAATTAGTAACGCTGGAGATGGGCAAGATCAAAGTAGAAGGCATGGGCGAAGTCCAGGAGATGATAGATATCTGTGATTTTGCTTTAGGTCTATCGAGGCAGCTGTACGGCCTAACCATGGCTTCTGAACGACCAAAGCATCGGATGTATGAACAATGGCATCCTTTAGGACCAATCGGTGTCATCACCGCCTTCAATTTTCCCGTGGCGGTATGGTCCTGGAACGCAGCCATCGCCGCTGTCTGCGGGGATACCGTAGTCTGGAAACCTTCTTCTATAACACCTCTCTGTGCGATAGCCGTTCAGCATATTGCCAATCGGATCATGGCCGACCATGGACTGAAAGGAATTTTCAATCTATTAGTTGGCTCTGGTTCCCTAGTCGGAAAGCGGATGATCGATGATCGCAGGCTTCCCCTTATCTCTTTTACAGGATCGACCGAGATGGGGCGGCAGGTAGCAGAAGGGGTGGCCAGGAGGTTAGGTCGCACTATCCTCGAATTAGGGGGAAACAATGCCATCATTGTAGCTGAGGATGCCAACCTCGATATGGCCGTGCGGAGTATTCTTTTTGGGGCCGTTGGTACCGCAGGTCAGCGCTGTACTTCAACGCGTAGAATCATTGTACATCGTTCCATAGCTGCTCAACTGGCCGAGCGACTCTGTCGGGCTTACCGGCAAGTGCGTATCGGGAATCCTTTGGAAGAGGGGATTCTAATGGGACCTTTAGTAAATAAGGAAGCAGTGGAGCAGATGATGATAGCTCTCCAAAAGGCCAAAGAGCAGGGAGGAGAGATCATGTATGGAGGAAAACGTCTTTTAGACCTTGGCGAATGTTTCGTAGAGCCCACCATCGTGAAGATGCCTGCGCAGACTGAGATCGTTCATCACGAAACCTTTGCTCCTATTCTCTACCTCCTGGAATATGAAGATCTTGATGAAGCCATTCGCCTACACAACGAGGTACCCCAGGGGTTATCGAGTGCCATCTTTACCGAGAGTTTGAGGACAGCGGAAAGATTTCTTTCTCCCGAGGGCTCTGATTGCGGCATTGCTAACGTAAATATTGGAACTTCCGGAGCCGAAATTGGGGGAGCCTTTGGAGGAGAAAAGGAGACAGGTGGAGGCAGGGAATCTGGTTCCGATGCCTGGAAAGCCTATATGCGCCGGCAAACCAATACAATCAATTGGTCTACTGAACTTCCTTTGGCTCAGGGTATTAAATTTGGAGATTAGTTTGGACAGCGGATAAACACGCCATTAAGGCCCGCTTGGTTAGTTTTTTTAAAATGGTATTTAAGACTCTGGCCATAGATTTCGCTAAGGAGGCAATGAAAAAACATATAAATTAAAGCAACATAGAGAGGAGAGAAATAAGAAATGAAGAAAAGACAGAATAGGTTACGCGAGTTATTGCGGGCTGGGCAACCAACTTTAGGCATCCATGTTCATTCCACTTGGCCTGGCTTAGTGGAAGTTATTGGGCATAGTGGGGCGATTGATTATGTGGAATTTGTAGGCGAATATGCCCCTTTTGATTTATACGCTTTAGAGAATTTTGCCCGAGCTGTGGATCTTTTTGATCATTTGTCAGCCATGATGAAGATTGATCAGGAACCGAGGGCTTTTTTAGCGGGACGGGCCATTGGCTCAGGAATCCCTAACCTCCTTTTTGCGGACATCCGCAGCGTAAAAGATGCGGAAGAAGCCGTGGCTGCGGCTCGAGCCGAGACTCCGCAAACTAAAGGGATAATGGGGGCAGCTATGAGGAGAGATGTGGGCTATGTATTAGGCCCAGGGTCTGCTGAATATGTGGAGCAATTGGAAGAAGGCGTGGTGGCTTTGATGATCGAAAAGGAGTCAGCCATAAATAATTTAGAAGCAATTCTTGCGGTTAAAGGAATTGATATGGTGCAATTTGGTCCGGCTGATTACTCTATGTCCATCGGTATTCCCGGCCAATGGAGCCATCCCCGAGTCAAAGAGGCGGAACGTTATACGATCGAGACTGCTTTAAAGATGGGCATTGCTCCCCGGGTAGAGTTAGCCCATTTTAAAGATGCGGAACCCTATTTAAAGATGGGCGTAAAGCATTTTTGTGTGGGCTGGGATGTGGATATCATCTTTAAATTTTGTCAAGAACAAGGGGCAGCATTTGCCCGCACTTTCCAAAGAAAAGCTACCCCTTGATCGCTCACCATAATCAGCCCATTAAAAAGTAACTATGCTGCGCAATCCTTCTCCTCGTTCCAAAGCCTCATAAGCTTCATTGATCTGGGAGAAGGGGTAACGCGCGGTCAAGAGCTCATCAAGTTTGAGTTTCCCAGCCTGATAGAGGTTTATAAGCATCGGTATATCAATCCACGGCCTGCTGGAGCCATAAACGGATCCGGTCAAGATACGTTCTTCAAAGACCAAGGTCATGATGGGGACGGAAACTTCAGCAGTCATAGGCGTTACGCCAACAACTACGCCCATGCCACGCTTAGCTAAACAATCATAAGCCTGCCGGATAGTGGCCGGCTGCCCAATTACCTCGAAGGCATAATCCACGCCTCGGCCGTTAGTCAGCGCCCGCACGGCTTCGACCGGATTTACTTCTTTAGCGTTGATCGTATGGGTCGCCCCAAAGGTGCGGGCGTAGTTTAGTTTATTGGGCAGAATATCTACGCCGATAATCTTTTCGGCACCGGCTAAAGCCGCTCCTTGAATGACATTTATGCCCACGCCGCCACAACCGAAGACGACTACGCTGCTCCCTGGTTTAACGCGGGCGGCATTAATTACCGCTCCCACACCAGTGATTACTCCACAGCCCAGAAGGGCAGCTTTTTCTAATGGGAAGTCGGCCGGAATTTTAACCACAGCCCGCGCCGGTACGACAGTGTATTCGGAGAAACTGGAAACACCAGCGAAATGTTTTATTTCCTGGCCGGCATATTTAAAACGAGTAGTACCGTCGAGCAGTTTTCCAGTCATCCGGATTTGGGTGCCTTCTGGGCACAGAGCCGGTCTTTCGGAACTACAATATTCACACACTCCACAAGAGAGTCGCCAAAGAGGGATTACTTTATCGCCAGGTTTTAGATGGTGAACTCCGTGGCCAACTTCAGCCACAACTCCCGACCCTTCGTGGCCCAAAATAGCTGGCAGCGGTGCGGCCAAATGGCCAGTCATGACATGTAAATCGCTATGGCAGATACCGGCCGCAGCCATTTTTAGCAAGACTTCGCCCGGCCGCGGAGGCTCTACTTCCACTTCTTGCAAATCAAATTTTTTACCTACTTCAAAAAGAATGGCAGCTTTGGCTTTCATTTTTCCTCCCTCTGCTAAAAAATTTTAGCAAAAAATTTTTCCTCCCCAGATTAATCTGCCCAGCGGGGAGGCCACTCCATGACCATATTCCCTTGAGCGTCGAAGGGAATTTCTTGCAGATCAGAGACCACTTCCAAATTAGGATTGGCCTTAACTTCGGGGAGCATAGATTCAGAAGCCCAAAGGTATTCTAATTCCAAAGTGTTTTTGATCCAGACTAAGCGCAGATCCTTGATGTCCAAGACGCCGGAGTTGTCAAAAGCGGCCTGCAAAGCTTCGCGATCTTGATCAAAAGATAGGGGGATGCGACCGCATTCTGGGCCCATACCGGTAATGCAGTTAATGGCCGTAGCCACGGGGTCGATTTTTTTTACTAAGCGTTTAGTAGTATATTCCGCAAAACCAATGCCGATGGCGTTTCCTTCGGTCTCGGGAGTGAGGTCACGCACAAAAATACGCGTAATTTTAGGTTCTTGGAGAGGCGGGCTGCCGATAAAATAAAGACGGCCGGTCACATTAGGGTCTAAACCAGCTCCGCTGATGTTCTTGCCGATCTCATCGACTACTAAAATGTCTATCTGCTTAAAGGGCAAGCGGGGCATGATTTCTTTGGCTTTCTTTAGTAGAGGCTTTTCTCCTTCCCAAAAATTTTCAGGAGCGAGGAGATGTAATGAGGCAGTTTGATCGTATTGATTCTCAATAATGCCTACGCCAAAGAAGAAGGGGAGGGCTTTTAAAATAATGGGTTGAATTTCGGTAAACATGGTGGCAAAGCCATGTTTAATCGTAAGGCGATGGGCCATGAGCGCTCCTTTATGTTTGCCCATGCCAATGATCATCATTTTATTTAAGCCGCTCTCGATATCGAAATCGAAATCAGTATGCGGTTTAATCCGGTTGACGACGATAATTTTATCGGCCTGCTCACAAATGTGGCGGTCAATAAAGACGGGTGTGCCGAATTTAGTCCGCCCGATTTCTTTTACTTCCATGGAGGAGACTATCGGCGCCCCCACAAATTCCTCGGTTATGCCCAAGTGCTGTAATACTTTTACCTGCCCTTCGGCCGTAGCTCCACCATGAGAACCCATACAGGGGACGATAAAAGGCTTAGCTTGCAGACTTTTTAAACGGCTAACGATGACCCGCAAAACCTTCGCTTTATCTCGGATGCCGCGGCTACCGGCTGTGATAGCAATCCTCTCTCCTGGTTTGACTTTGGCGGCAAGGTTAAAGCGATCTAAAAGGTCATGCATTTCTTTTTCCACATCGGCCAGTCGGGGGGTCGCAATTTTCTGATGGATTTTAAATATACGGGGCCAATTTTCCATATGCTTCCTCCTCTAAATTTTGGCCATCAATATAGCACATTCTGAGTTACGGGAGAAGAAATTTTTAAGGAGGATGAACAATCCCTTTCGGCCAATGGGGTGATAATAAAACTCGTCCGCGCTGATCGATGATTAAAGCATGAATAGCGGGCAATTTGGCAATTAAAGCCATTCCCCGATCCGCTCCGAGAATAAAAACGGTGGTGGCCAAGGCATCGGCATCCATCGCGGAAGGAGCCATTACGGTAACACTTTGACATTGGCGGGCTGGTTGGCCAGTTAACGGATCGAGCAGATGGTGATAGCGTTCTCCATTTTTAATAAAAAATTTTTCATAGTCGCCAGAAGTAGCCAGAGCAGCAGCGGATAAGTTAATCTTAGCTATTAAATTATCTTTTAGCCGGGGATGTTGGAGACCAATTATCCAAGGTTGTCCTTTTTCTTTCCATCCCTGAGTTTTTAAATCTCCCCCGGCATTTACCAAATAATTGGCTAAGCCCCTTTTGGCCAAAGCAGTGCAGGCTTGATCCACGGCATACCCTTTGGCAATGGCTCCTAAATCAATAGCCATTCCTGGAGCGGGGAGAAAAACTTCCGAAGTAGCCGGTTTAATCTTGATTTTTTGATAACCAACTTTTTTTAGAGCTTTCTTTATTTCCTCCGCCGCCGGGATTTTTTGCTGTTTAAAATCCCAGAGGCGCAATAAAGGAGCAATGGTGATATCAAAAGCTCCTCCGGAAAGATGAGCAAAATAAATGGCCCGTTCCATAACGCGTAGGGTATCCGAGGAAACTCGACAGGGCTTCTTGCCAGCCTGGCGATTTAACTCGCTTACTTCGCTATCGGCGCGGTAACTGCTCATTAAGCGGTCGATCTTTTCTATCTCTTGAAATGCTTCTTCCAGGGCTATCTTGGCTTGGCGAGGTTCAGTATGGGAAATAATAATTTCAACATTTGTGCCCATGATTATCCGACTTTGCTGGAAAATAATGGGGGTTTTATTTTGGGCGATGGCCAAAGGAAGGAGAACAATAGATAGCCAAAGAAAAAATAAAGGTAAAAGTTTAAGAGGCAAAAAAATTCTCTTCCAGAAATTGGGGAAGAACATAAGCAATTTATCCCCAAAGAATAAGACCGAGGGAGTAGGGATTCGCTAACAAAGGATGCGCCGGAAGAATACGTACTTTAAAAGCAAATCGGCCTACGCGGGGGCAGGGAATTTCTCCCTTAAAGATAGTCAAGGAGCCTGCGGTGGTAAATTCTTTGAGAGGCATAGTATCTCGGTCAAGGAAGTCAGCCTTAGAATCGATTAGCCCATAGTATATTTCTACGGAAATGTCTTGGGGGGAGATTTTCCCCAAAAAAGTATTTACTTTAACTTTGAGTTTATGGCCCAGAGCAATAACTCGATTCGTTTCGGCTTGTTTTTCCAAAATCTTAATCTGGGGCCAGTTTTTACGCAGTTGTTCTGCCCAGGCCGCAAAAGAGCGGATTTCCTTAAAATCATTAGCGGTTATTCTTTCCCAATTAAGGGCTAAAGGAAGGTAAAAATGATGAGTATAATCCTGAAGCATGCGGTGAGCACAGAAACGAGCGGTAAGTGTAGACATGGATTTTTTCATAGTTCTGATCCAATGGCGAGGAAGGTTATCTTTACCCCGTTCGTAGAAGAGAGGAACCACATGCCTTTCTAGGAGATCATAAATAGCTTGACTTTCTACTAAATTTTGATATTCGTAGTCGTCGTATTCTTCCCCTGAGCCAATGGCCCAACCTAAGTCAGGATGATAGCCTTCCGCCCACCAACCATCGAGCACACTCATATTCAAAGCTCCATTGGCTGCGGCTTTCATGCCACTAGTGCCGCACGCTTCCAGGGGACGCCGGGGGTTATTTAACCATACATCACACCCTTGAACCATATAGCGCGCTACATTTAAATCATAGTCCTCTATAAAAGCTACCTTGTGTCGGAATTCTGGGCGTTGAGCAAAGTGAAAGATATTTTTGATAACCATCTTCCCTTCGTGGTCTTGAGGGTGAGCTTTACCCGCGAAAATGATCTGCACGGGTTTTTGCGGGTCATTTAATATTTTGGCTAACCGCGCTGGATCTTTGAAGATTAAATCTCCTCTTTTATAAAGAGCGAAGCGGCGCGCAAAACCAATGGTGAGTGCTTCAGGATTTAATACCTCACTGGCCGCTTGGAGTTCACTCTGGGGAGCGCCTTTGCGGGCCAGCTGTTCGTAAAGCCTTTGGCGGGTAAAGGCAACTAATCTTTCTCGGCGACGTTCGTGAGCGCGCCATAATTCGGCGTCAGGTATTTGGTTAACCCGCTCCCAGACTTTTACATTATCTGGATCTTCGGACCATTTCCTTCCTAAGTAGCGATTGAACAGGCGGCTCATATCATCGGAGATATAAGATGGAGTGTGAATCCCGTTGGTTACGCTTTCAATAGGAATGTCCATTTCGGGAAGAGCGGGCCAGATTTGTTGCCACATCTTGCGGGAAACTTTTTTATGCAGCTCACTTACGCCATTAACTTTTGTACAATTCTTCAAGGCCAAAACAGCCATATTCAATGGCTCATTTGGTTTAATGTCTATGGCTCCCAGCTCAAAAAAAGCAGGTAAAGGGACCCCTGAGCAGCAGAGATAATTACCCAGCAGGTTTTCTACTAAAGAGCGATCAAATATATCGATCCCCGCGGGTACGGGAGTATGGGTAGTAAAAACACTGCTGGCAAATACAGCTTCTCTGGCTTCGGCAAAGGAGAGGCGATGCTTGCTCATGAGTAGAAGAATTCTTTCTAAAATGACCAGAGAGCAGTGGCCTTCATTCATATGATATACGGCCGGTTGGTAGCCCAAACGATCTAAAACTCTTACGCCCCCAATGCCCAAGACAATTTCCTGTTTCAACCTCATTTCTCGATCACCGGCATAAAGCGCCGAAGTAATATCACGGTCTTCATCTCGGTTAGCTATGGTATTAGTATCCAGCATATAAAGGGGAACTCGGCCCACGTCAATCCGCCAGACATGGACTTTTACTTGGCGGTCCTTAATGGGTACTTCAATCGTTAAAGGACTTCCTGTATTGTCTTTTTCCAGCGTGGCGGGTAAAAGATGAAATTCATTGTCCGGATATGTTTCTTGCTGCCAACCATCAACATTAAGGTACTGACGAAAATAGCCCTTTTGATAAAATAAACCTACACCTACAATGGGAATGCGCAGATCGCTGGCCGATTTTAAGTGATCACCAGCCAAGACGCCCAATCCCCCGGAATATATGGGCAAACAATCAGTGAGGCCATATTCGGCCGAAAAATAGGCGACAGTAAAAGTAAAAGGAGTTTCTAAGCCAAAATGATAAGGCTTACCCTTTTCCGTATACCTTTTGAAATCTCCATAAATGCGGTCCATTTCCGAGAGAAATCCTTCATCTCCTAAGAGCTCTTGCAGGCGGTCTTGGTTTAAGCGACCCAAGAGAGCGAGGGGATTGTGATTAGTTTCTTCCCAAAGATGCTGGTCGATGGAGCGAAATAGATCAATAGCCTCCAGGTTCCAACTGAACCAAAGGTTTTTAGCCAGTTCCATTAAGGGGAGCAGCCGTTCCGGAAGGGTGGGAACTACGGTATAAACAATAATATCTTTCATAAAAGGCCTCCTGCCCGAAGGAAAGTTGTAAAAAGATAGAGCTCAAATAAGAAATTTTCTATTTATTATTCCTTTTTTAAATATCTGTCAATATTGCCTTTGGCTGACCGCCTATCAGTTTTTAAATTCCAGCTTAATTCAGGCGGAAGGGAGAGAGCCTCATTAAAATGAGGCACATATTTTTCGTAGGGACGGGCGGGGATATAGACATTTATTTTAAAAGAAGGAAGCTATTATTTAAGTCTATCTGGCATAGGCAAGTATGTCCCCGCCGTTCTATGCGGAGAGAGGGTGAATAAGAGAGGGATGGCCATTTCCCAGCCGATTTTAATTTCGCCTCTCTCCCTCCCGCCTGTTTCCTGCTGGCCAGAAATATCAAAATTGTTAGAAGGTCAGCGCCTTTGGCGATCTCTGCAAAACCGACTTTTTGGTACCTCTCGCGCCAGCGAGAGTCCAGAAATGCCTTAAAAATACGGGATTCCTCCCTGCTTCATGCTTCCGCAGTAATGACGGAATTACATCTCGAGAAACATTTTTAGAGATCTCCTTTGATTTTCTTTTAACCCCTCTTGTTAAGTTTTTTTCAAAATTAGGGGCATAAAAATTAAGAAATTACCCATTCTTTTTAGTATATAATTTTGGGCTATTATTTTCATCGGTTAGTTTAAGGAATTCTTAAAATTTATTTTATAAACATTAGGCAATCTATAGCCTCCCCACCCCTCTTTAGTAAAGAACCTCTGTCATTGTTAATAAATAACTAAATTTTGGTGAAGGGAGTAGAGGTTGGCCTGCCTCTAGCCTGCCTCGAACCCTTTCTCGCAATGATGACACAGTCTCAAAAGAGGGGAAAGGATAATCTCCATTGGCCTTCAGTTTGAATCGGTGACGAACCTTATCTAAATTCTGCTTCCCCTACTGGCTTTATTTCAACTATTTATGGCCTCATGAAATTTTTATTAACAATTTATCCAACTATTGCTGTTTTTAAAAATTTGAAGTGGGCAGGAAATGCTAAGAGAATGGTTGACTTCGGGTTAAAAAAGAGTTAGTAGTTAAAGCAAATGAAAAGAGAGATACATAACGCTATTACTGATGTTCCTGGGTTTCGCGTGGGGCATGCTCATGACTTACAGGCGGCTACAGGATGCACCGTAATTTTATGTCCCCCAGGAACATTGGGAGGAGTAGATATTCGGGGTTCAGCGGCGGGCACAAGGCAGATCGATTCATTGCATTCTTTTCATGCCGTTGATGAAGTTCACGCGGTTCTTCTGGCTGGAGGAAGCGCCTTTGGCTTGGATGCCTCCGGAGGGGTCATGAAATATCTGGAAGAAAGGAATATCGGGTACCAAACTTCGGCAGGTAAAGTTCCCATTGTGCCTACCGCAATTATTTATGATTTGGGTTTGGGCAGCGGGCAGGTAAGACCAGATAAAGAGATGGCTTACCAAGCATGCTTAGCGAGTGATTCAGGGAAAGTAGCCGAGGGAAGCGTAGGAGTAGGAGCGGGAGCGAGCGTGGGGAAACTTTTGGGCATAAAAATGGCTACTAAAGGAGGTGTAGGTACTGCTTCGCTATGTTTGCTCGACGGGGTAATTGTGGGTGCTTTAGTGGTAGTAAATGCTTTTGGAGATGTGTTTGACCCAAAGAGCGGAAAAATTCTGGCTGGAGCGCGTGATCCAGAAAATCCCCAGCGTTTTGTAAATGCCAGTAAATTGATCAGAGAAGGATTAAAATTACCAAGGCGGGAAACGGCCTTTCAAAATACAAGTTTAGGTGTGGTGGCTACCAATGTAAAGCTGACCAAAAGACAAGCCATAAAAGTTGCGCAAATGGCCCAAAGTGGATTTGTACGCACTATTTCCCCCATCCATTCTACAGTAGATGGCGATTTGATCTTTGCCCTTTCTTGTGGAGAAAAGATGGCGGATGTTAATACAGTAGGCCTTATGGCCGAAGAAGTTATTGCCCAGGCGGTTCTCAGAGCAATAAGGCAGGCCGATGGCTTGGGTCTGCTGCCCGCTTACCGAGATTGGCAAAGCAAAGTAGATAAGTAATCTGGGCCGGATTAATGCCTAAGAATAAGTTCGTTATTTTTTTCGCTGAACAGTATAATCAGCCAAAGTAAGCAGCGCTTCTTTCTCGGGAGAAGAAGGAAAAGAGGAGAGTAAGCTTTTGGCTTGATGCACATAATTTTCAGCGATCTTGATGGTATAGTCTAATCCGCCCCGCTCTTGGATTAGTCTCCAAAGATAAACCAAATCTGAATCTGGGCGATTTTTATTTTGGATAATTTGCGAAATATATTGTTTCTCATGGGGGGGAGCTGTTTTTAAGATATAAATTAAAGGTAAAGTAACCTTTCCTTCGTTTAAGTCTTGCCCTATACTTTTGCCCAGCGTCTCTGCTTCTGCTGAATAATCTAAAATGTCGTCCACTAATTGAAAAGCAACTCCCAAATTAAGACCGAAATCTGTTAAAGCTTTTTCTCTTGCGGGCGTGGCGGCGGCCAGAATAGCGCCGACTTGACAAGCGGCAGAAATCAAGACCGCCGTCTTATTGATAATTACATAGAAATAATCTTCTTCGGTTATTTGGGGGTCACCCATTTTTACCAATTGCATGACTTCCCCTTCAGCCATGCGCGTGGTAGCTGCGGAGATAACTTCTAAGATACGCAAATTGCCTTCTTTCACGATCAAAGAAAAAGATTTGGTGAAGAGGAAATCACCAACCAACACGCTGGCTCCATCACCCCAGAGATAGTTGGCGGAAGCCATTCCTCGCCGGACAAAAGCCCGGTCAACTACATCGTCATGAAGCAGGGTGGCGGTATGGATGAATTCTATAGTACTGGCCAGAGGGATAGCGCGGCGACCGTTGTACCCGCAAAGGCGCGCGCAGAGAATTAAGAGCATGGGGCGAAACCTTTTGCCGCCACTGGAGATGAGATAGCGACTTACCGTCGGGATCATGGAAATCTCGGAGAGCATATTTTGGGCCATTTCCCTTTCGACGGCTTGGAGCTCTTCTTTTACTAAATTTAATACTTGTTCAATAGGCAAAGTTTTGTTCCCCCCATACGGAATAGGGTTTAAAAGGGAATATCATCCTCTTCTTTCAAAGGAGGGGGAGTATACTCTTCTTCCAAATCTTTGGCCTTGCCTTTTTGTTCACCTATGCTCCCTAACATTCTCATGTCAGTGGCTTCTATTTCCGTAACTGTCCGCTTGTTTCCGTCGCGATCTTCCCAAGAGCGCGTCCTTAGCCGCCCTTCTATATATACGAGTTTCCCTTTGCTCAAATATTCTCCACAAATTTTGGCCAACCCTCTCCAGGCCACAATGCGATGCCATTCTGTTCTTTCCTCTTTTTCTCCATTTTTGTTCGTCCAAGCTTCGTTGGTGGCTATGCGAAAAGTAGCTACCTCTGCTCCACTGGGGGTATAGCGAATCTCTGGATCAGCCCCTAATCTGCCAATAAGGATAACTTTATTAACCACGCCCCGCCCTCCTTTTTTTTAAATTTTGGAATAAAGCAAACTATTCTCTGGATAAAGGAATTTTATCACCTGAAGGAAGGAAGTCAAGGATTAAAAATGCTGACCATCTAACAGTCTTAATATTTCTCGCCAGCAGCAATCAGGCGAAAGGGGAGAGGCTCACCTCTCTCCCTCCCGCCTGAATTAAGCGGGATTTAAAAAGTAATCAACGGCCAATTCGCAGGCTGGTTGACATAATCCTTTTAAATAGGGTATTAGTAATAATAATTTTCCAAATTTTCTAACCATGTTAGCAACTTTAAGGACTATTTTAGCCTGGGTTATTTATTTTTTGACTACGGTAATCTTGGGTACGGTGGCCATAATTTTGTCCCTCTTCGATTCTTCCGGGAATGCCCCTCATTTAGTGGCCAGGCTGTGGGGAAAGATTCAATTAAAAACCACGGGTACGAAAGTGCGTATTGAAGGATTAGACAAAATTGATCCCAAGCAGAGTTATATTTTAGTCTCTAACCACCAGAGCAATTTTGATATTTTCGCTCTCTTAGGGTATTTGCCCATCCAGTTTCGCTGGACGGCTAAAGCGAGTCTTTTCCGCATCCCTTTTTTAGGATGGGCCATGTCCCGCATTGGTTATATACCGATAGAACGCGAGAGTCCCAAGAAAGCCTATAAAAGTATGCTGCAGGCGGCCGAGAAAGTAAAGAATGGAGTCTCGGTGATGATCTTTCCTGAAGGTACGCGTAGTCCTGATGGCCAATTGCAGGCTTTTAAAAAGGGCGTATTTCTTATAGCCTTAAAATCACAAGCACCTATTTTGCCCATAACCATAAATGGGACGAATAAAATCATGCGCAAAGGAGACTGGCGTACCTATCCAGGGAATGTACGAATAATTATTGATCACCCCTTGGAGACCAAGCATATCTCCCCAAAAGAAGAGGAGGTTTTGTCGGCAAAAGTTCGCCAAATAATTATAAAAAATTTAGGCGCCCAGGATTGACGAGGAGGATGGCTATTCATTATATTTAAAAAAGGGATTTATTTAAAAAAAACAGGCAGTAGCGATAAGGAAAGGAGGGCTTGGTCATGGGCAGCGTTCAAGAAAAGATTAGGCATATGGCGACAGTAAAAGCTGCTCGCGGCATCATCAAGATTCTCCCCCATATCAGCGAAGAAAGGCTATTAAAGTTTCCTTTGGTGCGGGATGGATTGGAGGCAGTTTCCTATTATCCTGAAGGAAGAGAGTTTTTGAAAAGTCTTATTATTCATGGCCGCCGAGCTTTAGGTAGATCTTCCAAAAAGTGTGTGGAGAAGTTTGCCGAAAATTTAATTGTGAATGAATTCTTAGCTGCTAAACCTAAGCGGGAAGGATTTCGGGCGCGCTATGGGTTTTACCCTCCTTTTTTTATAGTAATCAGCCCCACTATGCGTTGTAATTTGAATTGCTACGGCTGTTATGCGGGGGAATACAGCAAGAGAGAAGAATTGGAAACCTGGCGCATCGAAGATCTGCTCCGTCAAGCTAAGGAAATGGGCATTTATTTTATTACCATTTCCGGCGGTGAGCCGTTTATTCGCCAAGATTTGTTGGATATCTTCTCTAAGTTTGATGATATGTATTTTCAAGTGTATACCAATGGAACGTTAATCGATCAACAATTGGCCAGAAAATTGGCGCAGATTGGAAATGTTCTACCGGCTATAAGTGTGGAGGGATGGGAAAAAGAAACTGATGCTCGCCGCGGGCCGGGAGCTTTCCAGAAAATTTTAGCGGCGATGGAAAACCTCCGCCGGGAAGGCGTCCTTTTCGGCTTCTCCGCCACCGTCACCCGGCAAAACAATGAGCAGATCGTGAGCGAAGAGTTTATCAATTTTTGGGCAGCCCAAGGATGTTTTATCGGCTGGTATTTTAATTATATTCCCATAGGTAAAAAACCTACCTTAGAGCTTATGCCCACTCCGCAACAAAGAATTGAGCGCTTGCAGAAATTAGCGGACTTGCGCCACCGGGTGCCTATAATATTAGCTGATTTTTGGAATGACGGACCATTAGTGGGCGGTTGTATTGCTGGCGATCGCTATCTGCATATTAATAGTCGTGGCGATGTAGAGCCTTGCGTCTTTGTGCATTTTGCGGTGGATAATATTAAAAATAAACCTTTGGCCGATATTCTCAGTTCCGAGTTTTTTCAGGCAATTCGCCGGCGGCAACCCTATTCCCCTAACTACTATCGTCCTTGCATGATTATTGACCATCCTCATATTTTAAAGCAAGTGGTCGGGGAGTGCCAAGCATATCCTACGCATATTGGTGCCGATTCCATCCTCTCCGACATTTTTAGCGAGCTTGAGCAGTATGCTCGTGACTACGGCAGGATGGCCGACAAACTCTGGGAGAATGAGCGAGCAGCAGCAGCTTCTTGATTTTAAATTAGGCTGGTAGAAATTTGCAGCCTAAAGAGATATGGGGAAATAGATTTTGGAATATATGAATAATAGATTATTGATCAGAGGAGGAGATGTTCATGATGGAATTGAAATTGAGTCGGGAACCCCTGCAAAACAACCCCAATTGCGCTTATTGCGGAAAAGTTTTTAATAAACAGGGGGTAAATTTGCAATTAAAAGTAAACCGGAAAACTATAAACTTCCCGATCTGTCAATCTTGTTTTGATTTAGTGCCCCTTTTCGAGGCTACGGTAAATTTGGATAATGGCTATGCGCGTATTAATCGTTGAGCAGAAAATTCTATTAGTTTCGATTAAGGGTAATGATTAAAGCAGGGCGGCCAAGGTTAATTTAAAAGGAGGAAGAAAGTGGGGGGGCAAGGAAAAAAAAATATAGAAAAAAAGGATGTAAAAGAGTTAGAGAAGAGGTTAAAGTTTCAAGGGAAATTGGCTTGGGATCGCATGGGTGAAGAAGAACGGCAAGAAGCCATCAAATTCGCTGAAGGTTATAAGAAATTCTTGGACCGAGCGAAGACCGAAAGAGAAGCTGTAGATGAGATCAAAAAGATTGCTAAAGCAGCCGGTTTCCTCGATGGCTATGCCAAGGGCAAGGGCAGCAAGCTTTTTTTTATTAACAAAGAAAAAACCATAGCCTTGGCCGTCCTCGGGCAGGCCTCCTTAAAGGAGGGCCTACGCATAATCGTTTCTCATATAGATTCCCCGCGTATCGACTTGAAACAAAATCCCTTATACGAAGACACTGATCTGGCTATGCTGCGCACCCATTATTATGGAGGCATTAAGAAATACCAATGGGTAACTATCCCGCTCGCCCTTCATGGAGTAGTTGTCAAAGGGGACGGAGCGAAGATAAATATCCGGATAGGGGAAGAAGCAAACGAGCCGGTATTCGTTATCAACGATCTTTTGCCGCATCTCTCGGGCAAAGTGCAAGACCAGAAAAAGATGGCGGAGGCTATCGAAGGAGAAAAATTGACCGCTTTAGCCGGTAGCCTTCCTTTCCCAGACGAAGAAGCTAAAGAAAGAGTTAAACTAAGAGTGCTGGAGCTTTTACACCAGAAATATGGATTGGTAGAAGAGGACTTCACCAGCGCCGAATTTGAACTTGTACCGGCTGCGCCAGCGAGGGATGTAGGGTTTGATGGTAGTCTTATAGGCGCTTATGGGCAGGACGACCGGGCCAGTGCCTATACTTCTCTCCAAGCAATTTTAAACCTGAGCAATCCTCCCCGCCCGGCGCTTACGCTTTTTGTTGATAAAGAAGAAATTGGTAGTGAAGGAAATACGGGAGCGCGATCCTTTTTTATCGAAGAAGTGGTGAGGTTACTCATCGAGCATGGCGGAGAACTACCCACAGATAATTTAGTAAAGACTATTTTGGCTCGTTCTCAGGCCATTTCGGCAGATGTTGAATCAGCCCTGGATCCTAACTATCCGGAAGTGCATGAAAAGCAGAATGCTGGTAAAATTGGTTATGGAGTTTGTCTGGAAAAATTCACGGGCCACCGGGGCAAATCCGGCGCTTCTGACGCCCGCGCTGAATATGTGGGTGAGATAAGGCGGATTTTTAACGTCCATAATGTGGCCTGGCAAATGACGGAAATTGGCAAAGTAGATGAGGGGGGAGGAGGCACAGTAGCTAAATACTTGGCTGTTTATGGCATGGATATCATTGACTGTGGTGTACCCGTCCTTTCCATGCATTCTCCCTTCGAAGTTACTTCCAAAGCTGATATATACCAAGCTTACAAAGCTTATAAGGCCTTCTTGAGCAGTCCTTAAGAAAAATTCGCTGTTTCTTCATTCAAAATCGCCTCTCACTCTTGACCACCATAGCGAATAAATGTCTTGGAGGGAGGCAGGGTAAAATTTTTCCAACTAAATTGGAGAGAAGGCATAAAAACAGGAGTTGGCAATGGGTAATCTCATTCGCTTCTATTAAGTAGTTACGAGTTTACCCAAGAATTTTTCTATTGTTTCTAAAGGGGGGAGAGTAATTTCGATAGCTTTTGGGGGGCAGAAAGTGGCGCATCGGCCACAGCCACGGCATTCTGCTCCGATGATTGCTTTACCATTCGTTATGGTTATTGCTCCCATAAAACATTTTTGGGCACAGATTCCACATCCGTTACAGCGGGCATTCACGCGGACCTCTAATCCCGGGAGTTTCTGGAGGCCTCTTTTAGCCTCCGAGGGTAAATGCCGATACAAGCTAAAATAACAGCAACAATGGCAACAATGACAAATGGTTAGAAGTTTATCCCCCTTCTGCACTCCCAGCCAAAGGGCATCCCATTTTAATCTGCCCACCATAGGAATTAGACCTATAGCCACAGCTCGGCGGTGGTGAGCTAAGGCTTCTGCAGGCGAAACCTCATGTCCCAAGGAAGGAGCTATCTCTTTTGCTCCCTGACCCAAAAAAAGGCATCCAATATCTGCGGGAAAATTTTGGCAGACGGAAAGAGAGCGGCAAAGGCAGCGGTCTAAAATGAAGTGGTAGGGTGAGTCTAAGATAATTTTCTCCACCACGGCCGCAGGAAGGGGTACGCTTTGGGGATTTTCTAATTCCACTTTTACAGGAATAAAACTCGCCTGATCGCCACGGAAAGCGGCTTTTAACCAACTGCCCAAAAGCGGCCAGTTGACCATCCTGGCTAAAAAATTTCTTAGAGGCCAAAAGGCCGTAATTATCTGAATCTGCCAGAAAGGACGTCCCATTTTAATTATTCCAATTTTTAAAGGATTTTAACTGGGGTCAAGCAAATAGTCAAGAAAAGAGGGAGCTGGCCGTCGATAACTTTGTAAATTCCAGCTTAATTCAGTCGGGAGGGAGATAGGCAGCCCTTCCCCTCCCGTCTGTTTCCTGCTGGCAAGAAATATTAAAACTGTTAGACGGTCAGAAAAGGGAGAAATCTCGGAAAAACCATCTCTCCGGGCACTCCCGCGCCAGCGAGAGTCAGAAATTCCTTGAAAATACTAGCTTCCAGCCTACTTCATGCCGGCGCAGTAATGACGTAATTACATCCCGAGGGACTTTTTTAGAAATTTCCGAGAAGGCCACCTTTATAAGATGATTAGAAAAATGAAGATGGCCAAAAATCAGGCGGCAAGTTAGTCAGCAAGATTTGTCTTGCTCTCTTTTTTTAAAAATGAGATATAATAATTAAATTTATTTACCGAGGCATAGGGTTGGTCAAAAAAAACTTCTGGTCCATTTGGAATTTAGTTGATGGCCCTCCTTTTCCACCCAAAATAATCTGTCCAATCGACCGAGCGGAGATGGTGCTCATACCTGCTGGGGAGTTTATCATGGGGATAAGCGAAGCCGAGCTGCAGCAAGTTTTTTCTTTGGAGGGGAATCAAAACCCAGTCTTTGCTACCGAAACACCAGCCCGGAAGGTGATGTTGGCAGACTATTATATTGATATCCACCCCGTCACTAATTATCAATACGGCCGCTTCTTGAAAGAAACAGGTCATCGCCCCCCTTTGCTCTGGGGGATAGAAGGGTGGAACGACCCTTTACAGCCCGTGGTGGGTGTAGGCTGGAATGATGCTCGGGCTTACGCCGCTTGGGCGGGGAAAGAATTACCTACGGAAGCGCAATGGGAAAAAGCGGCCCGAGGAACGGATGGACGATGGTGGCCGTGGGGGAATGACTTTTATCCTGGTTATTGTAATTCCGCCGAGTTGGGGGTGAATCGAACTACCGAGGTGACGCGTTTTCACTTAGGTCTAAGTCCATACGGGTGCTATGATATGGCGGGGAATGTTTGGGAGATGTGTGAAGGGGAATGGTTAGAAGGACACTTACCTATGCGGGGTGGGTGCTTCTTGGGGAATGCCACCTTTGTGCGGACCACAGTTCGTTGGTCTGCCGAAGATGAAGTAAATGGAGCCTATTGGCTAGGTTTTCGCTGTGTGAAGAACATAAACAGGGGGTAAGCATGGAAGCAAAAGAAGTCCTGGATTTTATATGCTGTCGGCGGAGTGTCCGCCGTTTTCAAAAAAAGCCTGTTCCCGAAGAATTATTAGAAGTCTTGATGAAGGCGGCCATGGCTGCGCCCAGTGGGAATAATGCCCAGCCCTGGGAATTTGTAATTGTCCGCCATCCGCAAATCAAAGAAGAGCTTGGGCGCGTCCATTCCTGGGTATATATGGCAGCGGAAGCGCCGGTGGTTATTGTAGTTTTGGGAGACAAAAGTTCCCTCTGGTGGCGTGATGATTGCGCAGCGGCCACAGAAAACCTTTTATTGGCGGCGGCCAATTTGGGTTTGGGAGCAGTCTGGTGCGGAATAAAAGAAAATGATGCCCCAGTGGTGCGGAAGATTTTAGGTATTCCTTCCTCCTTAGAGGTTTTATGTATCGTGCCTCTGGGTTATCCGGCAGAGAAACCATCCCCAAATACTAAGTACCGAAAAGGTAAAGTTCATTGGGACCGTTATTGAAGTATTAGCCTGGCACCAGCAAATTTTAAAGGAGGGCTGGCAAATGAAACTTTACCTTATCCAACATGGAGAAGCGACTTCTGAACAAGTTGACCCACGGCGTCCCCTTACGACACAAGGGCGGGAGGATGTGCGCCAAGTAGCCTCTCTTCTGAAAACCGCAAGAGTAAAGCCAGCGCTGATTTACCATAGCGAAAAACTTAGAGCAAAACAGACGGCGGAAATTATAGCCTCCGCCATGGCCGCCCCTGAATTGATCAAAGAGAGAAAGGGCTTGCTTCCGCAAGATGCCATCAACGATTTAACCCAAGAAATCTCGCGGAGCGCTAACGACTTGATGATTGTCGGTCATCTTCCTTTTTTGAGTAAATTAGCTACCTTTCTTTTGTTAGGGAAAGAAGAAGGAAATTTAATTGCTTTTCAACAAGGAGGGGTAGTTTGTCTTAAAAGAGCGGAGGACCAACGTTGGCAGGTGGCCTGGATGGTTGTTCCAGAAATCCTTAAATGAAAAAGGGGGAGAGATGGAAAGACTTAGTTCACGGGAACGGTTTACTCTGGCCTTAAATCATCAAGAACCTGATCGCGTGCCCATCGATTTGGGTTCGATTGCTTCCACGATTCGGACCGTAGATGCTTATGACCGCCTTAAAATTCATCTGGGTCTGGCTTTGGACAGAAAAATTAGGCATTTTGCTGATGAGCATATAATTCCTGATGAAGAAGTCCTCCAGGCTTTTCATGTGGATACAATGTATGTCCGTTTAAATGTCCCTAAGTCCTGGC
>Ga0209102_1000427_pt1 | contig 28128 bp, 28 predicted proteins | sample ConPoolayeHmetaG_FD_185483 | JGI IMG/M metagenome (GOLD analysis project Ga0209102, IMG submission 185483) | Hot spring microbial mat communities from California, USA to study Microbial Dark Matter (Phase II) - Cone Pool mat layer H metaG... ...
GCGCAATCGCTGGATCGACATGAACCGGTTCTGCGACGAGCTGGTCAAGATCCCGGGTGTGGCGCTGAAAAAGGTCTGGACGCTGAAGCTGAAGGACAAGACGGTGACGGCAACCTCGGTCGTCACCTCGGTCGAGAAGCGGCCGCTGCCGCCTTCGGTTTTCGAGGTGCCGGCCGACTACCAGGCGGCGCCGCCTCCCTTCTGAGGGTCGGCGCGCTCACAGGGGGCGGACGTCGGAAGCGTCGATCTCGACCGAGATTGCCTGCCGGATCAGGTCCACTTGCAGGATAAAGCGGAAGCGCCCCTTCTTCCGGACCAGCCGTCCCCGCACCCCTTTCAAGGGGCCCGCGATCACCTCCACGCGGCGCCCCACTTTGATGTAGGGATAGGGATCGATGGCCAGGGTGGACTCGAGGAAGCGGCGCACGCCGTCGATCTGTTCCTGCGGCACGGGCACCGCCCTGCCTTCGATCCCGACGAAACGCACGGCTCCGGGGACATTGAGCACCTTGTACCGGTTCTCCGGCGTATTGACGTGATAGACGAAAATGTAGCCGGGGAAGAGCGGCAGCCAGATCTTCTTTTTGCGATCCTTCCAGCGGCTGAGGACCTCGCGCATCGGGAGAAAGACTTCCACCGACCTTTCGGTCAACTCGATCAGGAGCTTCTTTTCGAAGCGGCTGCGCGTGCACAGGGCGTACCAGGCCGGCTCGAGCAGGCAGGGATCGACGCCCGGCGGCCGGACCAAGCCCGTATCCGCAGCGATCGTCGTGGGCCTTTCCGGTACCAGCAGCGAGTTCGAGGGGGTTTCGATCAGCGGCCGCTCGTCACTTCCACCTTCCATAGCCTCGTCTCGATTCGGAGCATCCAACAACCCTATCGGCAGAAGCGAAGGCCTCTTGCAGAAAAGGGGAAACGGCAGTCCCGATGGAGGCTGCCGCAAGCACCCTGAATATATCGGCGGCATGCAGCGCTGTCAAGGCGCGTGCCGCCGCCCCGCGCGCCGCATCGGCGCCGGCAGGGGGCCGCCGGTCGTTGCCTGCGCGCCCGGCGGCGTGCATAATTCCCTCTCGCACCATTGCTTCAGGGAGCCTGCCTTGTCGAAGACGGCGGATGTGGTCGATGCTCGCAAGCCCTGGAATATCGAGGCGGCGGCCGCGATCCTGCGCGCCGGGGGGTTGGTAGCCTTCCCTACGGAGACGGTTTACGGACTCGGTGCCGACGCGCTCAATCCGCCGGCGGTCGCCCGCATCTTCGAGGTCAAGAAGCGCCCCCGGTTCGACCCTATCATCGTGCACGTCGCCGATGCGGAAGAAGCCGGCAGGTACGGGAGCCTGGATTCCGAAGCGGCCAAAGAGCTGATCCGCCGTTTCTGGCCCGGGCCCCTCACCCTGGTGGTGCCCAGAAGCGAACTGGTTCCGCCCATAGTGACGGCCGGGCTCGACGCCGTCGGGATCCGGATGCCCGCGCACCCGGCGGCGCTCGCGCTGATCCGCGCCCTGGGCCGGCCCATTGCCGCTCCCAGCGCCAATCCCTTCGGCTACGTGAGCCCCACGGAGGCGCGCCATGTGTCGGAGCAGCTCGGCACGCGGGTGGACCTGATCCTCGACGGCGGGCGGTGCCGCGTGGGTATAGAATCCACTGTCCTGTCGCTCGCCGACCCGGTGCCGCGCATCCTGCGCGCCGGCGGAGTGACGGCGGAGGAAATCGCACAGGTCGTGGGGCGCGTGGAATATGCTCCGCATGCGGCGGGAACGCCGCGGGCGCCCGGGCAGCTGCAACGTCATTACGCCACAAACACCCCTCTCGAAATCATCACGAAACCCGACGATGCCCGGGCGACTGCCGGCGAGCGCGTGGGCTTGCTCGCCCTCAAGGCTCCCGGCGAGCAAAGCGGCTGGGCGGCGGTCGAAATTCTCTCCGAAACCGGCGACCTGCGGGAAGCCGCGGCCAATCTCTTCGGGGCGCTGAGAAGGCTGGACCGCATCGGCCTGGACAGGATACTGGCGCTTGCGTTGCCGGAAGAAGGGCTGGGGATGGCGATCATGGACCGGTTGCGGCGCTGTGCCGCACGGCCGCCGGCCGGCCCGCCCATGGGGGCCGCATGACCGACAGTGTCGGAACCCCCCTCTTCTGGGGAGCCTTCCTGGCGGGCGTCGTGGTGCTGCTGGCCCTCGACCTCGGAGTCGTTCACCGGGCGGCCAGAGTGGAAAGCCTGCGGCAGGCCCTCCTGTGGAGCGTCGCCTGGGTGGTCGTTTCCATCGCCTTCGGAATCTGGGTCTACCTGCGGCTGGGAAGGCAGGCGGGACTGGAATTTTTCGCAGGCTATCTGATCGAAAAAGCTCTGAGCGTCGACAACATCTTCGTCTTCGTCCTCATTTTTTCCTATTTCGCCGTCCCGGCAAGGCTGCATCACAAGGTCCTGTTCTGGGGCATCCTCGGGGCCCTGGTGATGCGCGCAGGCTTCATCGTCGCGGGCACCGCCCTGATCCGGACCTTCCACTGGGTGATCTACGTGTTCGGCGCTCTTCTCCTCTATTCGGGATTCAAGATTCTCACCCAGGGGGACAAGAAGGTCGAACCGCAGCGCAACCCCTTGGTGCGCCGGCTGCAGCGTTTCCTGCCGATGAGCACGGATTATGCCGGCGAGGGATTTTTCGTGCGGCAGGGCCATCGTATCGTGGCGACGCCGCTGGCGCTGGTTCTCGTGACCGTCGAGACCACGGACATCGTGTTTGCCGTCGACTCCATTCCGGCGATTTTCGGCGTGACCACGGATCCCTTCATTGTCTACACGTCGAACGTGTGCGCCATCCTGGGGCTGCGGGCGCTCTACTTCGTCCTCGCGGCAGTGATCGACCGCTTCGTGTACCTCGGGGCGGGATTGGGCGTGGTGCTCATGTTCATCGGGGCGAAAATGTTGCTCTCCGGAATCCTGCCGATCGGTATCGAGGTGTCCTTGTCGGTGGTGGCTGCAGTTCTGGCGATTTCGATCGCGCTCTCGATATTCAAGACCGGAAGGTGAGTTATCCCAGAAGGGAGCATGGTGCCCTTTCAGATCTCCGCGGGTGCATGTGCATCGTCCCAAGGCTCGCGGGGGCGTCCGATGATTGATTTTTCGCGAAAAGGCCCCTTGAAAATAAAAAGGGTTCGGCTGCGATTCTCGGTAGTTCGGCAATCGTTGGACGCCCTCGCGAGCTCCGGGAACTGGCGGGCCGTGACAATGCGAGCCCTGGATGGGCGGCACAGACTTGAAGGTCTGCCGGCCCTCCGGGACTCGGCGGATCGATACGCTCCTTTCCGGGGGTTCGCCTGCGGCTCACCCCCGGCTACCGGCTCAGGGCCCCTGCCGGGGCCTGTTGATCGCCCCGAACCGCATCGTCGCGATTTCCCATGCTTCGCCTGCGGCTCACCCCCGGCTACCTGCTCAGGGCCCCTGCCATGGCTCAGACCCGCGATGCGCCGTGCCGTGCGCCGTCCCGTGGGGGTGCCGCCCCATGAACGCGAAGCAAGCTCTCGGGAACGAGATACAGGCCCCACAGGGGCCGGAACATAAAAGCCCGGAGCGCGAGATCCGGGAACGGGATGAATGGTCAGGCGCTCTTGCGCAGCTCCACCAGCACCTGGCGCGCCACGGCCTTGAGCGTCTCGAGGACGCCCTCGCCTCTCGTGGCGACGGCTTCGAAGACGGGCTCCCCTTTGACATCGAGCAGGCGCCGCAATTCCTGGGCGGGCATGATATTGGGCAGATCCCTCTTGTTGAGCTGGAGAACATAAGGAATCTTCATCAGGTCGAAGCCGTGCTCCTTCAGGTTCTGGCGCAGATTGGAAAGCGATTCCAGATTGGCGTCGAGGCGCTCTTCCTGCGAGTCGGCGACGAAGACGACCCCGTCCACGCCGCGCAGGATGAGCTTGCGGCTGGCGTCGTAGAACACCTGGCCCGGCACGGTGTAAAGGTGGAAGCGCGTGCGCAGCCCGCGGATCTGGCCGAGGTCGATGGGGAGAAAATCGAAAAAGAGCGTACGCTCGGTCTCGGTGGCCAGGGAAACCATCTTGCCTTTGTTTTCGGGATTGGTGATGTCGTAGATGTATTGCAGGTTGGTGGTTTTCCCCCCGAGCCCGGGACCGTAGTACACGATCTTGCAATTCAACTCGCGCGCGACGTAATTGATGAATGTCAACTTGCCACCCTCTCAGGTATTTCGGGTTTTGGGCTTCATGACCTGAAACAGCGTCTCGATCTCCTCGTCCGAGAAGTCGAAGGGGGATTTGGGTGCCGTGCTTTCCCTGGCCAGGGCGACGGGCGCCTGCTTCTTGCGCGCGAATCCGCGCAGGAGTTCCTCCAGGTACGCGGTGGCCCGCCGCACGCGCAACCGCACCATGCCGAGCGAGACGCTCTCGTCGAAGACCAGCACCAGCGAGAACCTTTTCGCCACGTCGGAAATATGGATGCTGCGGTGCTTCCCCTGGTGATACAGGATCGAAAACTCGGGCTCCCCGACCAGGCGCGCCAGCCCGTCGGTAGCGGCCAGGTTGGCGGCCGCCAGCGATGCCAGCGCCGTCAGGTCTATGCCGGGTGCGGGACCCTGGGAGGCTATCTGTTGGCCGCTGCGGTCGATCAGCAGGACCAGGTCCGCCCGGAGGTCCTTCTGGGTCATCGCCAGAATGGACTGGATCCTGAGGTATTCGTTTTCGTGCAACGTCAGGTTGTTCAGACTGATATAGGAACGATCCCCAGCGGCTAATGCACTCATTGGATCAGGCTATCTCGACCATGCAAAGCGTTTCATAAAACCGACGCGGGGTGCGCGCCTGCGCACGCCCGGACCCAAGCACCTTGGAGTTCTTACCCTTGACTTATCGGCCGGATTTTCCTAATAATAACTGCCAATTTCCTTGACGGTCGCCGGCCCGTTCTATGCTTTGATTTGCGAGTGACTTAGAGGGTATGTCATGCCGAAAACCAGCGCCCGAAAGAAGTCCAGCAAGCAGCCGCGGCGCAAGCCGAAAGGCAAACCCGCCCCCAAAGCCGCGACCCGGGGCAAGACTTTGAAGGCCCGCGCGCGCACTTCCGCGCGCGGGAAGGCGGCTCGGGTCCGGCCGTCGGAATCCGGAGCTTTGAGGGAAAACGGCGCACGCGACGAAGGCAAGGCTGCCGTGCAGATTGCGCCCACGGCCGCGCCGCCGGCGCCGCTCCCCAAGCCTGCGCGGCTGTTGAAGGATTCCAAGAGCACTTCGGCCGCCCTCGGCCTGCTCGAGAAGGCGATCAAGCTCATCCATCAGAGAGAATTCCGCAAAGCGCGCCTCGAACTGGAGTCCCTGGTCGACCTCTATCCCGGCGAGGCCGAGATCGCGGCCCGGGCGCGCACCTACATCCAGATCTGCCTGCGGGAGGAAGCCGCCCGCCAGAAACGCCCTCCCACGAACGACGAGCTGTACGCCCTGGGAGTGCTCGAGCACAACCGGGGGAACTACGACGCGGCGATCGCATACTTCCGCCAGTCGCTGGAAAGGCGCCCGGACAGCGACTACATACTCTATTCGCTTGCGGCTTCCCTCGCCCTCAAAGGCGAACCTGAGGCGGCGCTCGAATGCCTGAAAAAGGCCATCGATATCAACGAGGACAACCGGGTGTATGCGAAGAACGATTCCGATTTCGCCTGCCTCCAGGACCGCGCCGATTTCAGCGCTCTTCTGGGCCTGAACCCGGCCCGGCCGGGCGCTGCGCGACGGCCATGAAAACCGGTGATCTGCTCAACGTCGTTTCCATCGGTGGAGGGACGGGGCTCGCCTGCCTGCTCAAGGGGCTGAAGCATTCCGTGTACGAGCCTCCGATCATCGAGGCTCCGCTGCGCAGGCTCTGGATTGCCGGCCTGACCGCGGTCGTGACCGTGAGCGATGACGGGGGCAGCTCGGGGCGGCTCAGGAGCGAGCTGCGGGTCCTGCCGCCGGGAGACATACGCAACTGCATGGTGGCGTTGAGCATGGATGAATCCCTGCTCTCGCGCCTCTTCCAGTACCGCTTCGCCGGCTCCGGCCAGCTGGGCGGCCACAGCTTCGGCAACCTGTTTCTGACGGCGCTGACCGGGATCACCGGCGATTTCTTGAGCGCGATCCGCGTCAGCTCGCGCGTGCTGGCCATCCGGGGCAAGATCTACCCGGCCACCCTGCAGGATGTGCGGCTCGAGGCCGAAACCGAGGACGGGCGGCGGGTGCGCGGCGAGTCGGTCATATCGCAAGGCAAGGCGCGCATCGCGCGCGTATCGCTCGTGCCGCCCCATTGCGCGCCCGTGCCCGCCGTGCTCGAAGCCATCCGCAAAGCCGACATCGTCACCGTGGGACCCGGCTCCCTGTATACCAGCCTCCTGCCCAATCTGCTGGTCCGGGGGGTAGTGGAGGAGATCCGGCGCGCGCGCGCGCTGAAGATCTTCATCGGCAACCTCATGACCCAGCCGGGCGAGACCACGGGGATGAGCGCGGCCGATCATCTGGAAGCGATCCACCGGCATGTCGGCGGCCCGCTGTTCGACGGCGTCATCCTGAACAACGCGCCGATCGCCGGCGATCTGCTGGAGCGCTACCGCAGCCAGGGCGCCGAACCGGTCCGGTCCGATCTCAAACGCATCCGCGCCATGGGGCTGCGCGTTCTCGAGCGCGCGCTGCTGGCCCGCGGCACGGCGGTGCGCCACGACCCCGATCGGCTCGCCGAAACCGTGCATTACGCCTTCCGCAGGTGGCGCGCCGCGGCGGCCCGCAACCGAGGCGGAGGCGGGAGCGACCTCTCATGAACGACCTCTGCGTGCTCATCGTGGCAGCCGGCAAGGGAACCCGCATGAAGAGCGAGCGGGCCAAGGTGCTGCATCCCCTGTGCGGCAAGCCCATGCTCCGGCTGGTATACGCCGCCGCCGCGGAGCTCGATCCGCGGCGCATCCTGATCGTCATCGGCCAGGACGCCGAACGCGTGCGCGCCGCAATGGAAGGGGCGCGCGCCGACTTCATCGTCCAGGAACCGCAGCTGGGCACCGGCCATGCCGTCATGGCGGCCGCCGGCGAGCTGGGCAAGCTCCAGGGAGACGTGCTCGTGCTCCTGGGAGACGCCCCGCGCATCCGCAGCGAGACCCTGCGCCGCCTGGTACGCCATCATCGCGACACGGGCGCAGACATGACCATGCTGACGGCCCACGCCCCCGATCCCTTCGGGTACGGGCGCATCCTGCGCGACGCGGACGGATCGATCCGGGGCATCATCGAGGAAAACGACGCCACGCCGGAGCAGAAGAAGATCACCGAGGTCAACCCGAGTTTCTATTGCTTCAAGATCGCGCCCCTGCTGGAGGCGCTCGGCAGCCTGAGCAACGACAACGCCAAGAAGGAATACTACCTGACCGACATCGTGGGGATTCAGCGGCGCGCCGGGAGGAAAGTGGAGACGCTCCTGCACGAGGATTTCCAGGAGCTGCGCGGCATCAACACCCGCAGGGAGCTCGCCGAGGTCGCGGCGCTGCTGCGCGCCGAAAAGAACGACCGCCTGATGGCCGAGGGCGTGACGCTGATCGACCCGCGGCAGACCTTCATCGACCTGGACGTGACGGTCGGCCGGGACGTCACCATCCATCCGCTGGTGACCCTGGAGGGCGACACCAGCATCGGACCGGGCACGACGATCCGCTCCGGCACCCGGATCGCCGATTCGCGCATCGGCGCCGACGTCGAGATCCTGGACGGCTGCGTCATCACGCAATCCACCGTCGGCGACGGGACCACGGTGGGGCCCTTCGCGCACCTGCGCAAGGAGACCCGGATCGGGAGCCGTTGCCGCATCGGCAATTTCGTCGAGGTCAAAAAGAGCGTGGTCGGCGACGGAGCCAAGGCGGCACACCTGACCTACCTGGGCGATGCCGACGTCGGCAAGGCCGCGAACATCGGCGCGGGCACCATCACATGCAACTACGACGGCTTCAAGAAGAGCCCCACCGTCATCGAGGAGGGAGCGTTCGTCGGGACGGATTGCCAGCTGGTGGCGCCGGTGCGCATCGGGCGCGGGGCCTATGTCGCGGCCGGGAGCTGCATCACGGAGGACGTGCCTCCCGATGCGCTCGCCATCGCGCGCTCCCGGCAGACCGTCAAGGAAGGCTGGGCGCGCCGCCGGCGCGGGAGCGAGTGAGGCCATGATCCACTGCCGCAACTGCATCAACTGGGTCGACGAAAGCCTCGAGGAGATCGAGGCCGACCGCGGCGCCCACGCACACCTTTTCATGGGATGCCGCATCTACGGCCTGGCCCGGGAAAAGACCGTGCTCGAGAGCTGCGCCCACTACACCGAAAGCGCCAACCTCTACCAGATCTGCCGCACCTGCAGGCTGACCGTGCCCAAGGTGTGCGTCAGCTTCCAGGAGTGCATCAACTGCACCAACACGGACCTCTACTGCGTGGAGCACTGCATCGGCGGGGACAGCCGCAAGTACTGCTCCCATTTCGCCCGCCTGCACGTGCACGGCATCCAGCTGATCGACGACGACCGCGTGTTCGACCTGTTCCCCAACCTCGACATGCCCGGGAAAAAGACGACCTGAGCCTGCGCCCGGCGGTCAGCCCCTGAGCGAGGGCGCGAGGCCGCGGGCGTGGTGGTATTCCTGGAGACTGCGCACCGAAAGCGGTTCCTTCTGCAGTGCGGCGATCGCGCTCGCCGCCGCCGCGGCGCCCGACAGGGTGGTGATGCACGGGATGACATGCTGCGTGGCCGCGCGCCGGATGGCCTTTTCATCGTAGCGCGACTGCCGCCCCAGGGGCGTGTTGATGATCAGGTCGACCTGGCGGTTCTTGATGCAATCGACGACGTTCGGGCGCCCCTCCCCGACCTTGAATACCGCCTCGGCCTCGATCCCCGCGGCGCGCAGCGCCGCGCGCGTGCCGGAGGTGGCGACGAAGCCGAAGCCCAGGGCGTGGAATTCGCGCGCCACGCGCAGCAGCTCCTGCTTGTCGTTGTCGTTGACGCTGACGAAAACCGTTCCCCGCAAGGGGAGCGCCACGCCGGCCGCGAGCTGCGCCTTGGCGAAGGCGATGCCGAAATTGTCGGCCACCCCCATGACTTCGCCCGTGGAGATCATTTCCGGGCCAAGGATGCGATCCATGCGCGGGAACTTGTTGAAGGGGAAGACCGGCGACTTGACGAAGCAGTGGGACACGCTCAGGTCCTCGAGCAATCCCAGGTCGCGCAGCCTGTCTCCCGCCATGACGCGCGCGGCGATCTTGGCCAGCGGCACGCCGGTCGCCTTGCTGACGTAAGGCACGGTGCGCGAGGCCCGCGGGTTGACCTCGAGCACGTAGGTGATGCCGTTCTTGACGGCGAACTGTATGTTCATGAGCCCGACCACCTCGAGGGCCCGCCCGAGCCGGCGGGTGTATTCCTTGATGCGCTCGAGCAGTTCCGGCCGGATCATGATGGGCGGCAGAACGCAGCTGCTGTCGCCGCTGTGAATCCCCGCTTCCTCGATGTGCTCCATCACCCCGGCGATGACGACGCGCTCGCCGTCGCACAGGGCATCGACGTCGTACTCGAAAGCGTCTTCGAGGAATTCGTCGATCAGCACCGGCCGCTCGGAGGAAGCGGCCACCGCCGTCGCCATGTAACGCTCCAGCGACGGCCGGTCGTAGATGATCGACATGGCGCGCCCGCCCAGCACGTAGGAAGGCCGCACCAGCACCGGGTAGCCGATTTCGGCAGCCACGGCGCACGCCTCCTGCGGCGAACGCGCCGTGCCGTGGCGCGGCTGGGGAATGCCCAGGTCGCCCAGCAGGCGGCCGAAGCGGCTGCGGTCTTCCGCCAGATCGATGCTTTCCGGGGAAGTCCCGAGTATACGGATCCCAGCCTCCTTGAGCGACAGCGCCAGGTTCAGGGGCGTCTGGCCCCCGAACTGCACGATCACTCCTTCGGGCTTCTCCACGTGCAGAACCTCGAGCACATCCTCCAGGGTCAGGGGCTCGAAGTACAGGCGGTCGGAAGTGTCGTAATCCGTCGACACCGTTTCCGGATTGCAGTTGACCATGATGGTCTCGAACCCGGCCTCCTGCAGGGCGAACGAAGCATGGCAGCAGCAGTAATCGAATTCGATGCCCTGGCCGATGCGGTTCGGGCCGCTTCCCAGGATCGCGATCTTCCTGCGGCGCGACGGTTCGGCTTCGCATTCGCTCTCGTAAGTCGAATAGAGATAGGGCGTGAACGATTCGAATTCCGCGGCGCAGGTGTCGACCCTCTTGAACACCGGCCGGATGCCGAGTTCATGCCGGCGGCGCCGCACGCAGACAGCCCCGGCGGCCGCGCCCGCCTGGGGCGCCAGCAGCTCGGCCAGGCGCCGATCGGACAGGCCGGACCGCTTGCATTCCCGCAACAGCTCGGGCGGGATGTTCTCGAGCGAACGCCCGCGCACGCGCTCTTCCAGCTCCACGATCTCCTTCAGCTGATGGAGGAACCAGGGGTCGATGCCCGTCAGCTCGCAAATCTCCTTCACGGCCGAGCCCAGGCGCAACGCCTGCATGAGGTATGCCAGCCGTTCGGGCACCGGCGTCAGCAGGTTGCGGCGGATTTCTTCCGGTTCCATGCCCAGCGGGACCCGGTTGTCCTTCTGCTCCAGCGAGCGGACCCCTTTGAGCAGCGCTTCGCGGAAGGTTCTGCCGATGGCCATGACCTCGCCGACGGACTTCATCTGCGTCCCCAACGTGGGATCGGCGTCGACCAGCTTCTCGAAGTTCCACTTGGGAATCTTGACGACCACGTAATCGATGCTCGGCTCGAAGCACGAAGGCGTCTTGCGCGTGATGTCGTTGGGGATCTCCTCGAGCGTGTAGCCCACCGCGAGCCGCGCCGCGATCTTGGCAATGGGGAAGCCGGTGGCCTTGGACGCCAGCGCCGAGCTGCGCGAGACCCGCGGGTTCATTTCGATCACCATCAGCGAACCGTCGCGCGGGTTGACGGCGAACTGGATGTTGCTGCCGCCGGTTTCGACGCCGACCTTGCGGATGATGCGCGCGGCCGCGTCGCGCATCCGCTGGTACTCCTTGTCCGTCAGCGTCTGCGCCGGCGCCACGGTGATGGAGTCGCCGGTGTGCACGCCCATGGGATCGAAGTTCTCGATCGAGCAGATGACCACCACATTGTCGGCGAGGTCGCGCATCACTTCGAGTTCGTACTCTTTCCAGCCGAGCAGCGATCGCTCGACCAGCACCTGGCCGATGGGCGAGAAATCCAATCCGCGCGCCACGACCGCATCGAACTCCTCGGCGTTGAAGGCCACGCCGCCCCCGGAGCCGCCCAGCGTGAAACTGGGGCGCACCACCACCGGCAGGCCGACGCGCGCGACGAATGCCCGCGCCTCCTCGAGGCTGCCGACCACCTCGGACTCGGGAACCGCGAGGCCGATTTCCGACATGGCGTTCTTGAAAAGCCTCCGGTCTTCGGCGACCTCGACCGCGTGCAGTTTGGCGCCGATCAATTCCACCCCGTAGCGATCGAGAACCCCCGACCTTGCCAGCTCCACCGCCAGGTTCAGCCCGGTCTGTCCTCCCACCGTGGGCAGCAGCGCTTCGGGGCGCTCGCGCGCGATGATCGCCTCGAGGGTCTCGCACGTCAGCGGCTCGATGTAGGTGCGGTCGGCGAGGCCGGGATCGGTCATGATGGTCGCGGGATTGGAATTGACCAGGACCACCCGGTAGCCCTCGGCCCGCAGGGCCTTGCAGGCTTGAGTGCCCGAATAGTCGAACTCGCAGGCCTGGCCGATCACGATCGGTCCCGAGCCGACGATCAGTATCGTGCGGATGTCGTTGCGCTTCGGCATCGCTATATCTCCCCGCCGGCCATCAGGCGGCGGAAATCGTCGAAGAGATAGTGCGAATCGTGGGGTCCGGGCGAAGCTTCGGGGTGATACTGGACCGAAAAAGCGGGCAGGCTCCGGTGGCGCAGCCCTTCAAGCGTCAGGTCGTTCAGGTTGATGTGGGTCGCCTCGACGGCCTTCGGGTCGAGCGAGTCCGCGTCCACGGCAAATCCGTGGTTGTGGGCCGTGATCTCCACGCGCCCCGTCCGCAGGTTCTTGACCGGATGGTTGCCGCCGCGGTGCCCGAACTTCAGCTTGTACGTCCTGCCGCCCAGCGCCAGTCCCAGCAGCTGGTGCCCGAGGCAGATGCCGAAGACCGGAACGCGGCCCAGCAGGCGGCGGATGTTCGCCACGGCATAGCGGAGCGGCTCCGGATCGCCGGGGCCGTTGGAGAGCAGGACCCCGTCCGGCCGCAGGGCCAGGACGTCCTCGGCGGCCGTGCCGGCGGGGACCACGGTGACGCGGCAACTCCGGCGCACCAGCTGGTCCAGGATGCTCCGCTTGATCCCGAAGTCGTAGGCGGCCACATGAAAGATGCGACCGGCGGCCGCCGCATCGGCATGCCGCTCGTAGGCCTGCCGGCAACCGACCGCGGTGGCCAGGTCGAGCCCGGCCATGCTCGGCAGCGCGCGCGCCCGCTCGACCAGCAGCCGTTCGTCCGCTTCGCCCGAGCCGATCACCCCGCGCAGCGCACCCCGGCTGCGGATGTGGCGCACGAGGGCGCGCGTGTCGATATCGGAGACGGCGACGACGCCGTGACGCTTCAGATAGTCGTCGAGTGCGCCCTCGGAGCGCCAGTTCGAGTGCTCCAGGCTGATCTCGCGCAGCACCAGGCCCTCGACGAACGGCCTTTCCGCTTCGCGGTCATCGGCATTGACGCCGTAGTTGCCGATGTGCGGGTAGGTCATGACCACGATCTGGCCGGCATAGGAAGGGTCGGTCAGGATCTCCTGGTAGCCGGTCATCGAGGTGTTGAAAACGACCTCGCCTGCCGCCTCCCCTGCGGCACCAAAAGCACGACCGACATAAATGCGGCCGTCTTCCAGTGCCAGGATCGCCTTCATGGGTGGCAGATGCGCTGCAGTCCCGGATGCTCCGGATAGGACAAGCGTGGATGGAGCGGAAAGCCGGCCGGGCCGGCGCCGCCGGAGGCTGGTCGAATCGCGCTTCGATCCGGCGCGTGATCCATCGTCTATTCCACCAGGCCGATGCGGGAGACCGGCCAGTAACTGAAGATCGCCTTGCCGTAGATCAGTTCGCGCGGCACGAATCCCCAGTTGCGGCTGTCGTTGCTCGAATTGCGGTGATCTCCCAGAACGAAGTAGTGCCCGGGCGGAACGATCACCCGGCCGAACGACTCGCGGTCCCGATACTCGGGCCGGAGGTAGGGTTCGTCGATCCTTGCGCCGTTGACGATGACCTGACCGCGCCGGATTTCCACCAGGTCGCCGGGCAGGCCGATGACCCTCTTGATGAACGATTTGGCGGTGTCGCGCGGATACCAGAAGACGACCACATCGCCCCGGTGGATCTCGGAAAAGCGGTAGATGAAGCGGTTTACGAAGATCCGCTCCTGATCCACAAGGCGGGGCTGCATGCTGGTGCCCTCGACCTTGACGGGCTGCACCACGAACATGACGATAAAAACGGCGACCGCCAAAGCGAAGAGGAGATCGCGGAACCAGGTTTTGAGCTCGCTGAGAGCCTTACTGCCCGCCGCCCTGGTCGAGGTTGCTTCTACAGGCGTTTCCCGTAAAGAATCGATCGGCTCTTGCATCTCTTCCGCGACCGCCACGAGGCCTGAACATCGCAGTTCACTCGGGGGAGAAAGCTACCAGAGGGCGAATCAAAACTCAACTGAAAATCGCAGCCGCACCCTCCCGGCGCTCCTCCGCAGCCTGATTGCATTCGCGCGGGCCGCTGATATAATCGATGTTTCATTTCAAAGCGTCGGATACGCCGGGTCCATGAAGATCGTCGTACTCACGGCCGCGCGCCACAAGAACTGCACCCTCAAGGATGTCGCCGGGGGGTTCGGGACGGTCTTTACCGTCGGCGACTCGCCTTTCGCCCGCCTGCTCGAAATCGCCAAGCGGCGGATCGCCGCGATCCCCAACGTGACGCTCGCCTATCTCGCCTCCATCCTCCCGGCGGCCGGGGCCGAGGTGCGCGTGCTCGACGTGCGCCGCATGGAACAGCTCGAGCCGGCCGATCTCTACCTGATCGCGTCGTCGATCGTGGACTGCAATTTCGAACGCGATATCGGCGCCGAGGTGCGGCGACGTTATGGTTGCCGAGTGGGCTACTTCGGCCCGTTCGCCGCCACGGTGCCCGACTTTTTCGCCGGGGTCGCCGATTTCCTGGTCCGGGGAGAAATCGAGAATCTGGCGCCCGCGCTCGCCCGGGGCGATGTCCCCCGCGGCGTGACGCAGGCCGGTTTCGTCGCCGATCTCGACGCCCTGCCCTACCCGGATTGGAACCAGTTCGATATCCGGCGCTTCCGCTATCAGATCGTAACCGGCCGCGGCATTACGCTTCCGGTGCTGGCCAGCCGGGGCTGCCCTTACAGCTGCAGCTATTGCCCCTATCTTGTCAACTCGAAATTCCGCGCGCGCAGCGCGGACAACGTCGTCGGCGAGATCGAGCACCTGGTCGGCCGATACGGCATCCGCGGCGTTTCCTTCCGCGACCCCAACTTCACGTTCGACATGGACAGGGCGGCCGACCTGGCCGAGAAGATGCTGGCGCGCGGGTTGGACGTGCGCTGGAGCATGGAGGCGCGCACCGACCGCCTGACGACCGCTTTGCTGGACCTCCTCTATCGCGCGGGCTTGCGCTGCGTGGAGGTGGGTGTGGAGTCATCGAGCGCGCGCACCCTGCGCGCCAACCTGCGCAAGCCGGTAGCCAGGAGCCATCAGGAAAGAATCATCGCGCACTGCCACCGGCTGGGTATCCGCGTCATCGCCAACTATACCTTGGGGCTCCCCAACGATACCCGGGAGGGGATCCGCGATACGATCCGCTACGCCAAGAAGCTCAACACCTTCGCCATCCAGTTCACCGTGACCACGCCCTACCCGGGCACGCGCTTTTACGAAAACGTCAAAGACAGGATATTCGACCCGGAATGGGAGCACTTCAACGGCTGGACCTGCGTCTACCGGCACCCCCATGTCGATGCCGACGAGTTGCATCGCCTGCGGGAATTCGCCTACGTTTCCTATCATCTGCGCCCGCGCTACGTCTGGCGCTTCCTCCAGTCCACGATACTCCACCCCCTCCTGTTCCCGGGATAGTTTCGGTGACAGGCTACTCAACCCCGAAACTCATGGATCTCCAAGCGCACTTCCCATAGACTAGTTTCGGGGTTGAGTAGCCTGTCACCGAAACTTGATGGCGGTGTGGCGTGATTTCAGTCGGCCGGCCGGTTGCGGCCCTGATCATCTTTCTGGCGGCGCCCTGCCACGCGTCCCGGGCGCAGGAGATTCCGGTTTATGTGAGCGCCAGTTTCACAGGCCGGAACAACCTGTATGTCGAAGACCTCGCGCCCGAGGAAGTGGAGATCCTGCAGGACGGCAAGCCGCGCCGTATCGAATTCATGGCGCGCGACGAGCTGCCGGCCGCGTACGGCATTATCTTCGAACGCGCACTGCTGGGTGAGCCCGAGGACGAGAGGCGCTTCGGCCTGTCGGGCGCGGGGGCGGCGGCCGCGCGCAATCTCGCCTACGAGCTGGTCGACAAGCACTTGCGCCGGCAGGTCTTCTGGGTCGGTTGCTACGACAAGGAACTCGCGGTCGCCCTCGATTTCACCTCCGATGCCTTCCAGGCCCACGCGGCGATCCAGCAGCTGCGCGGCGGACGCGGCCCGGAAGAGTCCTTTCTCTACGGCGCTCTGTTCGCCGCGTTGCGCCGCATGAATGAACGGCATGAGAAGAGAAGGGTGCTCATCGTTTTCCTGGAATCGGTCGATCCGGGCACCTTGGACCGTATCAAGCCGCTCAAGAACGTCCTGTCGTTGTCCAATGTGGAACTCTTTTTCGTGCGCTTCGGCGCGCGCGTGACAGGGAGGCCGGGCGGCGTGTCGCCGCAAATGAGCGACGCCGCACTGCGCGAGCTGGCGGCGGCCACCGCCGGTGAAGCCTACAGCGCGGCAGTCTACGGCGATCATCCGGAGGATCTGTCGCGCCGCCTCTACAACCATATCCGCACGCTCTATACCTTTGGATTTCTCGCCGAGCGCCACGGAGAGTCGCCGGCGCGACTCTCGATCCGCTGCACGCGGCCGGGCTGCAAGGTGCGCGCCCGCCAGCTCGTTCCCGCCGGACCCGGAGCGGTCCCCAGGCACGAATAAAGTCCGCGGTACGTTCGACGATAAGGACTGTGTCCTGGCAAAACGCGGCATGAGTCTGTTCGGCAATAAGTTGTGGGCCGTCGGTGGCGGCAAGGGCGGCACAGGCAAAAGCTTCCTCACGGCCTCTCTGGCTGTGGCGCTGGCCCGCATGGGCAAGACGGTGATCGCAGTCGATGCCGACCTGGGAGCTCCCAATCTGCACATCCTTATGGGCATCCGGAACCCCGGCAGATCGCTTCTTGACACCATCGAGAAGCATACGTCAGCGGAGCAGGCGCTTCAGGAAACGCGCGCGCCGGGGGTGCGCATGCTGGCGTGCACGGGAGATTCGCCGGGCCTGGCGGACCTGGCGGCCGAAGTGCGCTCGGAGATGATCCGGTGCGTCCGCACCCTGGCGGCCGACCACGTGCTGCTCGACCTCGCGAGCGGCGGCTCGGCGCCGGTGCTCGACTTTTTCGACGCCGCCGACCTCCCGATCGTGGTCTCGACCCCGGACCCGGCGTCCGTACGCCGCACCTTATCATTCCTGCGCTGCGCGGTCGCGCGCAGGAGCGCGCCGGAGGGCCGGGCCGGCGGCGGGATATGCACCGGCGCCGCATCGACGCCGACCCTGCGCCCCTGGCTGGTGTGGAACATGGCGGTCACGGAACAGGACCGGCATCTGGCCGGAGTTCTGCAATCGGCGGCCAGGCGGCACCTGGGTGTGGAACTGATGCTCGCAGGAACGATAGCGGCCAGCGATGCGGCGCGCGAGGCGGTTCGCCGGATGACGTTGCCGGATTTCCGCGACACCGACGGCGATCTCGAGCGGCAGATCGAGGAAACGGCCCGCCGCCTGCTGGCGGGCAAGGAGTGCGCCGAGCGCCCGTCGCACAGCCTCCCGCAGAGCGACGGCGCACCCCTGTCGACCGGCCTGAACGACTGCCTGGAGCTTTTCGGCAGGCGCTTCCATATCCAGACCGAAGACATGGGGGCCCGCCGGCGCATGATCGCCACGCACGTCTTTCTCGAGGGCCGCGTGATTCACTCGAAGCGAGCGGCCTATCCGCAGGATGCCGGCGCGGGCGGGCGGGCGCTGATCGCCGAGATGATGCGAGCGCAGCATTGGAACGTGATCCAGGAAATCAAGAACCAAAACGAGAGGATCGCGCAACCGTGAACGCCTCGCAGCTGTCCATGCCGTCCGAAGCCCCGGCCAGAATCCTGGTCGTGGATGACGACGAGGAGGTCCGGGCCCTTCTGATACGCAATCTCGCCGATTCCCGCTGCGAGTACGTTCCTTGCAGCACCGCACTGGAAGCCCGGGAAAAGATGCAGCGCGAACGTTTTGCCGTGCTCGTGAGCGACGTGCGCATGCCCGGGATGTCGGGCGTGGAGCTGCTGCGCTTCGCCCGGAACCACGACCCGGACATTTCCGTGGTCATGATCACGGGCGTCAGCGACATCGGCACGGCCCTCGAGGCCCTGCGCCTGGGAGCCTGCGACTACATCACCAAACCGTTCGACCTTCTCCAGGTGCGCCGCTCCCTCGCCCAGGCGCTCGAGCGCAACCGGCTCATGGTGGAAAACCGCTGCTACCAGCAGGAGCTGGAGCTCAAGGTATACGAGCGCACCAGGGAGCTGAACGAGGCGCTGCAGGAAGTCGAAGAGAGCTATCGCATCACGCTCGAGGCCCTGGTGAGCGCGCTCGATGCCCGCGAGCACGAGACCCAGGCACACAGCCAGCGGGTGCGCGAATATGCCGAGACCCTGGCGCAGCGACTCGGGGTGGCGGGCGAGGATCTTGTTTCAATGGGGCGGGGCGCCCTGCTGCATGACGTCGGCAAGATCGGGGTTCCCGACTCGATCCTGCTGAAGCCGGACAAGCTCACGCCCGAGGAATGGGCGGTGATGAAGCGCCACCCGCGCATCGGCTACGACATACTCCACGGCATCAAGTTCCTCGCGCCCGCGGCCGAGATCGTGCTCGCGCACCAGGAACGATGGGACGGCAAGGGCTACCCGAACGGCCTCGCTGGAAGCGCGATACCCTTGGGAGCTAGAATATTCGCGGTGGTCGATACCATGGACGCGATGACCAGCGATCGTCCCTACCGCAGGGCACTTCCCTTCCACGCGGCCGAGGAGGAGATCCGCCGCTGCTCCGGGACTCAGTTCGATCCGGCGGTGGTCGAAGCATTCCTCAGCATCGATCGGGACACATGGATCGCGATCCGTGACAATGTCAACCGCGCGCACCGCAGCCGGAACCGTCTCGACGTGCTATGCCGGATCTGAGAATCCAGAGAATCAACGAAAGCGAGCGCCCCCCGCTGGCAGCCCTCATGGACGAGGAAGAGCGCCGCTGGCAGGCGGAGCTTGACTGGGACTATTCCCCGATCCGCCGCATCCTCGATACGCTGGTCGCGCGCCGCGCCCTGCCCGGTCTGGTGGCCATGGAGGGCCGGCGCGCCGCCGGCTACACCTACTTTCTCATTCACAACCGCCGCGCCGTCATCGGCAGCGCCTACGCGCGCCCTCCCGGCGCCCAGGCGGTCGTCGAGGCGCTGCTGGCGCCGGCGCTCGAAGACCTGCAGGGATCGGCCGGCATACGGCGCATCGAAGCCCAGGTGATGCCCCTCAACGGCGTCGATCTCGACTGCATATTCCTGCGGCACGGCTTCCGCAGCTACCTGCGCGAATATCTGGAGCTCGACCTCGCCGCCTTCGGCCCGTCGGCGCACACGGGAGGCGCCGCCGAGATCGTGCCCTGGGATTCCGGATACCTCCGGCAGGCCGCGGCGGTCGCCCGGCGCAGTTATCAGAACGAGGCGGACGCACTCATCAGCGAGGACTACGGCTCGGATGAGGGCTGCGAGGGCTACCTGCGCAGCCTGGTGGAGCATCCGGGCTGCGGCGTGTTCCTGCCGGAGGCTTCCTTCATCGCCCTGGACAGCGCGGGAGCGCCGTGCGGCTTCATCATCTCCTCCCGCATCTCCGCCGGCGCCGGCATGATCCCGCAGATCTCGGTCGCCCCCTCGCACCAGGGGCTCGGCCTGGGCAGCCGGCTGATGGCGCGCGCGCTGCAGCGCATGAAGGAAGAAGGGCTCCGCTGCGCGCGTCTCACCGTGACGCGCGACAACCGGCGCGCTCACGCGTGGTATCTGAGGTTGGGGTTCGCCTCCCGCCTGACATTCGGCGCCTATGTCTGGCTGCGCCCTTCCCCGCCCGGACGCACGGGGTCGAAGTAGATTCTGCCGACCGGCAATGCCGTCGAAGCACGTGATCGCCGTCAGCGGTCAGCCGTCAGCTTCTGAACCGATGTTCGAGTTCGATCCGACAAAGACCGTCAGGTTCCTGCCTTGCTTTGGAAACGAAGACTGCGTGCCGATGGCTGAAGGCGCCGCCGCCGGCCGTCCGTTCCGGCGCTAGCGGGGCTCGTTGCGCGCTACCGAGGAGTTCAGGACCACGATGTCGACCCGCCGGTTGCGCGCGCGCCCTTCGGGCGTGTCGTTGGGAGCGATGGGGCGGAATTCGCCGTAGCCGGCGGCCGAGAGCTTTTCGGGCGAGAATCCGTAGCGGCCCACCAGATAGGAGACGATGCTGGTGGCGCGCGCCGTCGACAGCTCCCAGTTCGAGGGGAAACGGGCGTTGTGGATCGGGACGTTGTCCGTGTGCCCCTCGACGCGAATCTGGTTCTCGGCGGCCAGCAGGCTCTCGGCCAGGGAATCGAGCAGGGCTCTCCCTTCCGGCTTCAGCTGGTCCGAGCCCGAGTCGAAGAAGCCGCCCTCGCCGAGCGAAATCACGAGCCCGCGCCCCTCCATGCGCGTGTTGACCTTGCCTTCCATCTTCTTGTCCCGCACGAGCGACTCGACGCTCTTGCGAATTTTGCCCAGGGCCACGATCTCCCTTTTGGCGCCGGCGCCGGGTGCAAAGTTGGCCTTCAACTCCTTGAGCGTCGTCACCGAGTATTCGCGCATCGCCTTTTCCTTGGGCGTTCCTATGTTCTCGATGACGTCGCCCGACACGACCGATGCGGCACCCTGCCCGGAACTCAGACTGAGGGTGTCGCTTCCCGGAGGAAACATGGGGCTGTCGAAGGAGGCGCGCATCGAGAGGACCATGCGCCCCATCTTCTGGGCGTCGACCGTGGAGATGGCGTACATGGTGGTGAAAAAGGCGAAGAGCAGCGTGATGAAATCGGCATAGGAGACCAGCCAGCGCTCATGATTGACGTGTTCGGGAGGCTTCTTCTTGCGCATGCGATCGGATCCCGCTCACGCAGCCTTGGTCTGCGCGCCCGCGGACGGCGCGGCGGGCGCCAGGGCCTGCTCCTTCTGGTTCAGGAAGCTCTTGAGTTTCTCTTCGATCAGTCGGGGGTTCTCTCCCTCGAGGATCGAAAGCACCCCCACGAGGATGATCTCCTTGGCCAGCATGTCGGCACGGTGGCGCATCTTCAACTTGCCCGACAGTGGCAGATAGACCAGATTGGCGAGACCCACGCCGTAGACCGTGGCGACGAAGGCCACGGCGATGCCTTCGCCCAGCTTGCTCGGATCGGTCAGGTTCTCCATCACATGGATGAGGCCGAGCACCGCCCCCAGAATACCGATGGTGGGCGAGTAGCCGCCGGCCGCTTCCCAGAATTTTGCGGCGTGCTCCCCTTCCTCCTCCATGTTGGCCATTTCCATCTCCATGGTCTCGCGCAGGGTCTTGGGCTCGATGCCGTCGACCGCCATGTTGAGCGCCTTCTTGAGAAAGGGGTCGGAGGCGTTCTCGGTCTCGCTTTCCAGCGAGATGATCCCCTGGCGGCGGGCCTTGTTGGCATAGCGGATGATCTCGGCGATCACCTCCCGGTTGTTGACCCTGGGCTCGAGGAAAGCGCGCGCCACCGCCTTCCAGCTGTTGATGAAGACCGCCAGCGGGAACTGTACCAGACAGGCGCCGAAGGTGCCGCCGAGAACGATGATCGCCGCCGTCTCCTGGAGAATCGACCCGACGTGGCCGCCCTCGAGGCTCTGGCCGAGAAGAATCGCTCCCACGGCCAGGACCAAACCGATGATTGTCGCAAGATCCATGGCTGCTCCCGCTGCCTCGCGTCCGTCATGGCGCGCCGTCGGCCTTCTCCAGGCGCCGGCGGAATTCCGTCTCCACCAGGCCGGAGATCACGCGCCGGAAGCGCACGACCTTCTCGATGATCTCGACCATCCGGTCCTGCACCACGATCTTTTCGCCGTTGGTCATGGTGATGACCGTGTCCGGGGTTTCCTCGATGTACTCGATGAGATCGGAGTTCAAGACAATCGGAGCTCCGTTGATCTTGGTCAACTGAATCATCGATCCGTTCCTGTCGGAGGAAATCCCACGGATATATCGGCGCCCGGCGCGCAATCCGTTAGCACGTCCTTTGCGGATGCCGGCGTTTCTCCCGGCCCTGCATTTTTCGGCTAATGGCGGTGCGGCCGCCGGACGATATGGTGGGCGGCTCGAGGTTGCGGCCGCGGGCATCGGGCCCGCAAGCAGCAGCGCAGCCTCCGGCCGCACGGGGAAGGAACCCCGGACGCACGGACCGCTGTTTGAAATCCAAGCCCCAGGCAAATGAATTCACGGAGGAATTCGAGACATGGGATCCTTCAGCATCCTCAACAACATCGCTGGGATCAACGCGCAAAACCAGCTGAATCTCAACAATGTCAATCTCAATCGAACATTGCTGCGCTTGTCTTCGGGCAAACGCATCAACTCCGGTGCCGATGATGCCGCAGGCTTGCAAATAGCGGACAGCCTGCGGGCCAACATCCGCGCCATCGACCAGGCGGTGCGCAACGCCAACGACGGCATCGCGGTCGCGCAGATCGCCGACGGCGCCCTGCAGGAGATCTCCAACCTGATAACGCGGGCCTTCACCCTGGCCGAAGAGGCGGCCACGGAAACCGTGGACGCCAGCGGCCGGGCGGCGCTGCATGCCGAATACACGCAAATCCAGGCGGAAATCGCGCGCATCGCCGTACAGACCAACTTCAACGGCGTGGCCCTGTTCACCACGACCGGGCTCAACGGTGACCTGAGCGTGTTCGTCGGCGACATCACCAACGCGAGCACCATCGCCGTGATCGTGCCGACGATCACGGCGGATGCCAATGCGGGCACGGTCACCGCGCTGGGCACGGCTAATCTGACCACGGTTAACCTTTCGACCCAGTCCGGAGCCGTGGCCGCCTTCGCAGTCCTGAAAGCGGCCATCGATGCCGTGTCCACCGCGCGCGGCAACCTCGGTGCCGGCATGAACCGGCTCCAGGCGGCGGTGTCGGTCATGCAGACGCAGTCGCAGAACAGCCAGGCCGCCGAATCGACCATCCGCGACGCCAACATGGCCCAGGAGATCTCGAACCTCACCAAGTACCAGATCCTGGCGCAGTCGGGCATCGCGGCCCTGGCGCAATCCAATCAGAACGCTCAGCTCGTCCTGGCGCTGCTCCGGCAGTAGCCGTCACGCACACCGACTTTTCGCAACAGGCAGGGCAGCAGGCAAGGCGGGCCCTCTCCCCGAGGAGCCCGCCTTGTCGTTTTCCCGGCATGCTCCGACACCTCCCTTGCTCGATATCCCCGGCGAGCTCGTTTGGGCCGCTCTCCGCACTTTTTGTCTAATGCCGCACCGGCAACCGGCCGATATGGGGCGCTGAATCCAGAAATCAGAGTTGCCCGGCCGAGGATGCCGGCGGCGTGACGCCCGGGGGCGGCGCGCGCGGCAGCCCCGTCCGGGCGCGAACAGGGAATTTCGAAACGTCGAATTCAGGGAGGAATTCACCATGGGGTCTTTCAGCGTTCTCAACAACATCGCCGGCATCAACGCCCAGAACCAGCTCAACCTCAATAACGTCTATCTGAACCGCACGCTGCTGCGCCTGTCTTCGGGCAAGCGCATCAACTCGGGAGCGGACGACGCCGCCGGCCTGGGCATCGCCGACAGCCTGCGCGCCAACGTGCGCGCCATCGATCAGGCGGTACGCAACGCCAACGACGCCATCTCCGTGGCGCAGATCGCCGACGGCGCCCTGCAGGAGATCACCAACCTGCTGACCCGGGCCTTCACCCTGGCCGAAGAGGCGGCCACCGAAACCGTCGACGACGCCGGGCGCACCGCCCTCCACAACGAGTTCACCTCGATCCAGGCGGAAATCGCGCGCATCGCCACGCAGACCAACTTCAACGGCGTGGGCATCTTTACGGCCAGCGGACTCGACGGAGACCTGAGCGTGTTCGTGGGCGACGTGTCGGTCGCCAGCGCCATCACGGTCACGATTTCTACCATCACAACCAGCGACAACACGGTCACCGACCTTGGAGGCGTAGACCTCTCGGAGGTAAGCCTTGAAGACGCAGAAGGCGCCATCAGCGCGCTCGCGACGCTGAAAAGCGCCTTGAGCGCCGTATCGGCCAGCCGCGCCGCGATCGGTGCGGGCATGAACCGGCTGCAGTCGGCCGTGGCGGTGCTGCAGACCACGTCGCAGAACACGCAGGCAGCCGAATCCACCATCCGGGACGCCAACATGGCCGAGGAGGTCGCCAACCTGACGAAATACCAGATCCTCGCGCAGGCGGGCATCGCCGCCCTGTCGCAGGCGAACGCCAACAGCCAGCTCGTCCTGGCGCTGCTCAGGCAGTAGCCGCAGGCTGAAGGGACCGACGGTAGGGGCGCGGCACCCGACAAGCGCCGCGCCCTGACCGTTGTGCCTTTTGGCTAAACCGGCGCTTTCGGGCAGCCGATATGCGTTGCAGGAGTCGCTGCGGATGCCGCGCGGCGAGGCGGCACGCGCAACGACATCCGGACGCACGGAGGATCGACATGGCAAGCGGAATAGAGAGCCTGTTGTCCGCAACGGCACGGTCCGCCTCTATGCCGCTCGACCCTGGCGCCCGCAGCGAAGCACCACGCACCCAGGCAGATCACCCCTCCGTGGACAAAGCGGCCCCAGCCGGCCGACCGGCTTCAAAGGAGGACTCGACCGACCCCCGCCGGGGGGAGATGGATCAGGCCGACAAGGAAACCATCGTCAGGCTGTTGAAGCGGGCCGAGGCAATCTCCCTGGCGAGCCGCACCGTCATTTATTACGCGCGCGACGAACAGAGCGGCAGGATGTACCTGTACGTGAAGGACCGGCGCACGGGCGAGGAACTTTATCGCATTCCCAAGGATTACCTGCCGGCGGCCGACGCCGCATCCGGCAGGCCGGCGCTCGAGGATCCGCCGAAGGTCGACCTCACGATCTGAGCGACCGCTGCGAAAGGAAAAGATGGCACTGATCGACCTCATCAACGGCGGACTCGACGTTCAGGGAATCGTCGACAATCTGATCTACGTCCAGCGCGAGCCGATCCGCAGGCTGGAGAAGCAGACCAAGGATTGGCAGAACAAGATCTCGGCATACCAGGCTTTCAACACCAGGCTCCTGGCTTTCAAGACCGCGGTCGAAAGCCTGCTGTACAAAGGGGAGGACGCCCCCCTCAGCCTCCCCGCGACCTTCGAGGATCGCCTGCGCCGCAGCCTCTTCGCGCTCCGCAAGGCGACCTCGTCGGACGAAACCGTACTGACGGCCGCAGCCGGCAAGGGTATGGCGACCGGCGTCTTTACGGTTACCGTGAGCAGTCTGGCGCGGACGGATACCTACGCCTCCAACAATTTCGCCAGCAGCACCGCCACGCGCACCCGGACCGGCACTCTGGTCATCCAGCGGGGCAGCGACGATCCGATCACGATCACCATCGACGAAACCAACAACACGCTGCAGGGAATCCGAAACGCCATCAACGCCGCCGACGCGGGATTCACCGCCAGCATCCTCAACGACGGCAGCACGGCACCCTTCCGCCTGGTGATCGCCAGCGACGACTCGGGCACGGCCAACGCCCTGACGATCACCAACAACCTCAATCAGGGCGACGGCCAGGCCCTGGCGCTGACCCAGACGATCGCGGCGGCCGACGCGGCACTGCAGATCAACGGCGTCGACATCGTCAGCAGCTCCAACACGGTCACCGGCGCCATCGAGGGGGTCACCCTGCAGCTCAAGGCCGCCACGGGAAGCGCGACCGTCACGATCGAGCGCGACCTCGACGCCATCGTGGAAGGGCTCAAGGATTTTGCAGCCAAATACAACGATGTCGTCTCCTACATCGCCTCCCAGTTCCGCTACGATGCCGCCAAGAAGGAAGCGGGCATCCTCTCGGGCGATTACACCCTGAGGGAAGCCCAGAGCCGGCTGAGCGCGGCGCTCTCGCGCCGGATCGAATCGGACGATGCCTCCCTGGTCGTGCTCGCGCAGATCGGCCTGAAGATCGGGCGCGACGGCACCTTGAGCGTCGACGAAAGCCGGTTGAAGCAGTCGCTGTCGTCCGACTTCCGCGGCACGGCGCACGTGCTTCTGGCCGACGCCCTCGACGACGGGGGCAACACGATCAGCATCGCCCCGGCCCTCTACAACCAGCTGCGGAGTCTTACGGATACACTCGAAGGACCGGTCTTCCGCGCCCAGGATGCGATCCAGCAGAACATCCGACGCGTCAACAAGCAGATCGAGCAGATGGAGCAAAGGCTCGAGGTCCAGCGCGACCTGCTCATCCTTCAGTTTTCCAGGGCGGATCAGGCCCTGAAACAGCTCAGCGTGCTTCAGAACTCGCTCGCCAGCCAGATCAGCACGTTGCAGGCGCTCAAGTAAAGCACGGAAGGAACGAACGCATGCACGCGAATCCCCAGGCAACCCGCTATCAGGAAATCAAGGTGCGCACCGCGACGCCCACGGAGCTTGTCGTCATGATGTACGACTCGGCGATCGCCGCGCTGGAACAGGCCAGGCAGCACATCCGCGCCCGCGAGATCGGCCGCCGGGTGCGGTGCCTCAACAAGGCTTCCAGCATCCTGACCGAGCTCCAGGCCGCACTGAACTTCGAAGCGGGAGGCGAGATCGCGCGCTCGCTGGACCGCCTCTATGCTTACATGCGCCGGCGCCTTTTCGAAGCCAACCTGCACCAGGACGGCGCGGCGGTCGAAGAGGTGGTCAAGTTGCTGGCGAATCTGCGGCCCGCCTGGGCCGCCGTGGCGCAGGCCGAAGCGGCGCGCGCCCGCGGCGACGCCGAGCGCGCCGCCGCCCCCGCGGCCCCGCAGCCGGCGGCGCCCGCCGCCGCTCTTTCGGGCCTGAGCGTCACCGCATGAGCGCCGACCTTTTCGAATCCGAGCTGCTCAACCTCGGCCGGCTCTACGCCGAACTCGCCGACCAGCTGGAGAAGGAATTCCTCGGCCTGCAGGCGGGGCGCATCGCGCCCGCGGACGGCGCCGCGATCCTTGCAGGCAGGCTGGGCGAAGCCGACAGGCGTGTGGCGCGCCTGGCCGAGGCCTGGCCTGCATGGCGCATGCGGCTTTCCGCCGAGCAGCGCGCCCGCGTCGAGTCCCTGGCCGCCGGCCTTGGGGAAGAGGCGCGCGCGCTCGAGGCGAAAACGCGCCGCAACGAGCGCCTGCTGCAGCAGCTGCGCGAATCGGCCCTCGCGAACCTGCGCATGATCCGCGCCGGGTCGCAGTACCTGCACAGCGTCAAGGCGCAGCGCGAAAGCCGCCCGCGTTTCATCGACGCCCGCCGCTGAGCGGCCGGCCGGCTGCGCGTCAGCCCATCAGTTTTTTCAGGATGTCCGCACTCGGGATCTGGGAGCGGGAGGCGGCCAGATTCTCGCGCCGGATGGCTTCGTAGACCTCGTGACGGTGAACGGAGATGTGGCGCGGCGCGGTAATGCCGACCTTGACGGAGCCGGCGCTCGTGCTGAGGATGGTGACCTCGATCTCGTTGCCGATGATCAGGCTCTCGCCCTTTTTGCGCGTGAATACCAGCAAGCCGTGCTCCGTTCGGCGCGCCGCGGCGGCGGCCGCAGATCGCCTCATGTTTGCGCGCCCTCCCGCTGCGCGGAACCGAACAGCGGGTGGCGCACCGAATAGCCGCTCTCGAGGAGTATCACCTGCTTGCCGCGGCGCTCCCGGGCATTGATCACCACCGGCGCCATGAGATTCACCGTCGCCTGCGCCGGGTCGGAAGGGATCGTGGCCACGGCGAAGACGCTCAGTTCCTCGGGGGCGGCGGCCTGCAGTTCCTCCATGTCGGCGGCCGAAAGATCGAACTTGTAAGAAGGAACGAACAGGAACGGGTTTACGATCAGGAGCGCCACCGGCGGATCGCCCAGGGACTGGAGGTACTGGAACGGCCGGATGTCGTCGAATTCCAGGATCGCAAAGTCGCGCACCGCGGGGAATCCCGGGATTCCCTCACGGAAATGGATGATCTTGTCCTCCGGGACGCAAAGTTCCCCGAAGTTGGCCGTCCGGATCGTTATCCCGTTGGTCCCCGCTGGCATCGAGCTCCTCAGTACGTTCCGGCCGAGATTCTAACCGCGCGCGGGAGGCCGTGTCCACCGGCAATCCGCGTGCGCCCGCACCGGTGCAGCCTCATCCCAGATAGTCGAACAGGTTGAGCCGGCGCACCAGGGAGCCGGCTCCGAGCGCCGCCTGGAGCGCCGTCTGGGTCTGGTTGAGGCGCGTGATGGCCGCGGCCAGATCGGCGTCTTCGACGTGCGCCCGGCGCGCGGCGATCTGGGTTTCCTGCGCTTGCAGCATGATCGCGGAATCCTCGAGCTTGGCGAGCTCGACGCCGAGGCTGGTGCGCACGCGCCCGAGCGACGACAGGGTGGCATCGAAGCGGCCCAGCGCGCTCCGGATGGCCGCCGGATCGCCGCTCTCGACCGCCGCCAGCAGTTGCTCGATATCGGAGAAGGCGGCACCGAAGGCCGTCGACCCCGGGATGTTCTGCGCCACCTCGAGGCCGCCCGCAATCTGAACGGCATTGACGATTTCGTCCCCCAGATAGGTGACCGCATCGCCGTCGATCGCGAAGG
>Ga0209102_1000428_pt1 | contig 27946 bp, 17 predicted proteins | sample ConPoolayeHmetaG_FD_185483 | JGI IMG/M metagenome (GOLD analysis project Ga0209102, IMG submission 185483) | Hot spring microbial mat communities from California, USA to study Microbial Dark Matter (Phase II) - Cone Pool mat layer H metaG... ...
GATCCAGTCTGCTCGTGGAGGCTCGCCATGCCGGCGGGACGGAGACCAGGCGTTTGGTTGTGAGGAGCGTTTTTGCGCCCGAGGAGCATCCGCCGGTCCGCTGCGGGATTTACAGATGGAGATATGGTCTTCATGCCGCCTCGGCCTGGAGGGCGGACATAGACGGCTTCGATAACCTGAGCAACGAGGGGACTCTTCAGACGGCGTTTGATCTCTCCGGACTGTTCAGGATACCGCCGTCGCTATTCATATCCTCGCGGTTGACTCTAGACTTCGAGGAGTGGTTTCGCTGGGTCCAGAAGTTTCCCGAGAAGATGAATGGCGAAGTCTCCCGAAGCCGTTTCGAGAGCTGGCTCCGATTCCTCGGACAAATCAAGGCCTGCAATGACTTGGAGTACCCGCTGCTTGACCAGGTTTGGCCGTGTGCCCAAGTCGGGAATCACATGTACTACCACTACTGGAGCCCATACGGCTACGATGCCTCGCAGGACACGTCTTGGCGTAGGAACGTGGCACCTGGCGAATACCATCACGGATGGCAAACCTCGGAAGACGGCGGGGAAGACGCCTTGGGCGAGATAGTCGACAACATCAGGCTCAACAACCTCAAGTTGAAGGCATTCTTCGGGGTCGAGCCAACTACCTGGTCTGCACCGGGCAACAAATCCCACCCGCTCTATCCGAGGGCCCTTTCGCAGGCCGGCCTCGTCGGCTCCTCAGAGGCTGTCGAGAGGAGGTCCCTGCTTGGCCGGAACATCGCCCCCTACAGGCCTGACTTGGGCGTCTGTATGCCTTACCATCCGGAGGGCTCGCGCATAGTTGAGACGGGCGCCCACACCAGACGTTTCGATCCTTTCACGCCGACCCAGCTCCTTTCTCTGAAGAGGGCGCTCCGGAGAGCGCCTCGGTCTGGATCCCAGGTAACCTATCTGTGGCACCCCCACCTGCGCCAGTACTCCCCCTTCTTCGGAAGGGTGGACTCCACGAAGTGCTTCCCGGAGTTCCTCAGATTCCTGGTCCAAGACTTAGGCTCAAAGTGTTGGTTGACGACCCACCACAACATTGCGCAGTACTGGGAGTCCGTCTTGTGCCCCGAGCACAAAGCCGTCCGCACGTCCGTAGCTAAGGGGGCGGCGAGTGTTCAGAACACATCCGGTGCCGCGTTAAGGGGGCTGCCGGTTGACGTCGAGTGCGTCGGTGGGAAGAGGGCATGTTTCCTCGTTGATCTGGAGCCGTATGACTCAAGGACGCTACCCTAAGCCATCAGATGGCCATAGACGTCCTGGATTCTCTCCGCGGCCTTGCGCCAGGTGTACTGCCTCATTATCTCCTTCGATCTGCTTCTTGCGTTTATCCTGAGCTCATCATCCTCTAACGCCTGGCAGACTGCCGCGGCCACCATCTCGGGTTTGTTCGGGTCCGTGAACAAACCTGCCGACCCAACCAGCCGCCTTGCGTCCGGGTAGTCGGATGTAACCACCGGGGTTCCCGAGGCGAGCGACTCAAGGACGGTCTTTTGGTATCCGTAGACCTTGGATAGGGCGACGTGAACGTCAGCCGATCGGTAGTAGGCCCCAACCTTGTTGTAGGGAACGTGTTGGACGCACATACAGCTCATTTCGATTTCGTGCCTGGATAGAAACTTTGGCAGGGCCGAGTTGCATCCCACAAATAGAAACTTCGCATCGGGGACCCGCCGGAGTATACTGGGTATCGACTCAAGAAACTCAAAGATGCCCTTTACCTCGCTGAAACGCCCGACATAGATTACCGCCGGGGAGTCGCGGATCCCGAGCTGCTCTCTGAGGTGGTCCTTGGCGCGGAAGTATTGGGGCTCGACGCCGTTGGGGATGTGGACGACCCTTGCAGGGTCCAACCTGAATATCTCGATCACCTTTCTTCGGAGGCTATTGCAGTAGGTGATCACGCAGTCTGCCTTCCTGAGGAACGCGCGATAGTACATGAAGGCGGTGGCGTCGTGCGGATCGAATCTTCCCGTATGCTCCGTGACGTGGTAAGGGAGTCCGTGAAGGTGTACGACAACCGGGCTTGAGGGCTCCAAGCCTGCCAAGGGCAAGGCTGCTCTGGCATGGCCGTGCACAACGTCGAACTCGCCGAGTCTGCGTCTTAGGCTCGCCCCCAACGCGAAATACGCTGGGCTTAGGTCCCCCACCGGCTTGACCTTGAACTCGAGGTCTCCCTTCGGTGTTGACCGGGGGTAGAAAAGGGTCACCTCGTTCCCAAGGGATTGCTGAGCGCTGGTCAGCATCGAGAAGGTGACGTAGTAGCCATACGCCTTTTCGAGCGGCAGAAAGTCTGGCACGACCCGGGCTACCCTGAGGCCCATCCGACTGTGCGTGATGCCCAGAGCTGAAAAGCTTTGCCTGGTCACGGATCAGCCGGTTCGGATCGACTTGTGCATCGGATTTTTCAAAGAAAGTCGAGGAACTTTTCGTCGTCGGTAGATATGCTCGGAATTCCAGAGGCCCTGGCCTCCTTGGATGCCTACCTGAACAGTTGGAGGGATCCTCAGGGAGGGGTCCACGGCTACATCATCCACCACCATAGGGACTACACGGTCGTGACGGCCCCGGCCTGCTGGACGCAGGGGGTCAGGATAATCGGCCACCTGGAACTCTACCAAAAAACCCGCGACGAGAGGTGGCTACGCAATGCTCAGCTGGAGTCAGGATACCTGTTGTCAGCATACTCGCCCAAAGTACATCTGTACCACGACTCTACAACGCCTCTCACCCTCATAAACAATGCCTGGCCGACCCTAGCCCTTGCCCGGGCCGCCGCTGCCCTCAGGGACGCCGGCGAGGACGGCTGGAGGAAACTCTTGGATGTGGCCTGTGACAACCTGAAGGAAAGGATGATTGCCGAACATTGGGACGCCTCGACGGGAACTTTCTTCTTCTGCCCGAGGGGGTACCCTGGCAGGCGGGTTCACACCTATAACCAGACAGCCATCGCCATATCGGCCATCTGCGCGATCGCTCGGTGCACGGGGCAGGAAAGCCTGGTCTCCGACTACGCCGTTCCCGCGGCCGACCACATGATCAGGATGCAGGACCGGTCAGGGCCCCTGAGGGGTGGGTGGGGCTACAACGATGGGGAGAGCGCACACCTCTACTACTACCTCTACACCGCCCTGAACTGCCGGGGACTGCTGGACCTTTACGAGCATACACGGGAAGAACGCTTCTTGGAAAGCGCCAAGCTGGCTGGCGATCACCTCGTGGGGATGATAGATCCCCGGACGAGGCTTTTCTCCCACAGATACGTCAAGGGGAGGCGGGGGGCCAGGCGATTCGCCTATCCAACCATGGTCGCAACATCCGGCTTGGGCTTTCACCAGATCAGAAGGCTTCAAAGGCAAGGTTTCAGATACGACGTGGAAGAGAACATTCAGACCCTCCTGAGGATGCAGCTTCCACATGGAGGGTTCCCGAACTTCATAGGGGCCTCTGACATCTGGACCCCCCAGCTTTACCCTTGTGAGCCGGAGAAGAGGAAATGGAGGGATGTGGTCTCGGTGCCTTTCTGGAACGTCTTCACCTTCGAACTCCTCGTGGACCTTCTGGAGGAGGGGCAACAGGTGCCGGGGGCGAGGGTGCAGTTTCCGCTGGTGACCGTGGCGGATGATGGATACACCGTCGAGGAGGACGTCAACTATGTGAGGCTGGTGAGCACGGCCACTGCAAGAACCGTCGCTTACTTCGAAAAGAAGAGGGACTTCATGTTGTTTAGCACTGAGAAGATGAGGGGAGTTCCCTTCGGGGCCTTTGCGAACGCCGAGTACGCGACGATACTCAAGTTGAAAAGAAGGGTGAGGATAATGGCTGTCGCGGGGATCTTGGGCCTGTTTGGGGCAGCGACAATACTTGGATTAATCATCCTCTGAAAAGCATGTCATCCACGTCGTCGGTGTTCAGCTCCATATCTTCTCTTGTCGCCAGCCGATCATGAGCAGGTGGCCCAATCCTTGGGGTAGGCGCAAGCGTTCGCAGTTTGCTTGCGCCCTTGCCGGTACCTTGCTTGATCGGTTCCTGCCTAAGCGCCAGTTATCGAAATCTTGGACGAAGGACGCTGAGAGTGGCCGGACCGGAATCTTCGTTCGGACCATGCGGGAAGGGCCAAGATCGTTCGCGTTTGTCGCAATATCGGAGGTGAGCCGGGCAATAGGGCGAGGGAGCCATAAACAAGATTTTTTAGGGAATTCCTGAGCTTCCGAGGCGAGGGGCCTCCCACTGTCGCTCAGACGATCGCTATTCAGCGTAGCCGCGGTCTTGCTTCTCGTATTGAGCAGCTTGCTGCCTCTGGCTCGGGAGGCGTCCAGCCAGAGCGCTTGGGCCACGCTGACTTTGATGGATTCCCAGGGAAAGGCGGTCCAGAAAATGGCTCCGGGCGGCGAGTACAGGCTCTTCGTCCATCTCGAGAACGCTGCCCTCTCGGAGATAGGCTCGGTGCAGATCACGCTGCAGGGACCCACGCAGCATTCGAACCTTCCGCACAGCCTGTCAATGTCTTGGGCGAGCGCAACGGGGTTCGTCGAGCCACAGGGCCAGATGGCTTTGATCCCTGCTCGGAGCTCTTTCTCCAGCCGGAGTCAGACGATCCATGAATGGGTTTTCGCATTTAAGCTTGCGCGTCTGGCGAGGGCCGGCATATGGGGCATCAGGTGCCAGATAGCGCCCTGGTCCATCGTAGCCAGCCTGTCGGCGGAAGTCGATTTTGATTTCCTGATCCGTGATCCACCTAGCCTGTCCTTCTCCGTCCCGGCGGGCCAGACCGCGTCGGGGTCGCCCAGCCCCCTTGGGCTGTTTGTAGCGTGTAATGATGATGCCCGCCTCTACTTGTCCTCAGCGGGACTGATGTCTGGTTCAGGGCAAGGAATACCCGCCTCCAGCATCATCATCGATGATGACTCCGATCTATATGCCTCTCCGGAGAAGGGCCTGCCGCCCCTTATGATTGGAGCGACGCCTCTACCCTACCTGCTTGTTCCCGCGGGGCCCGAGAGGGCGGTCGGCCTGTACAGTTTTCTTTCCTGCCCGCCCGGAACGAGAGACGCGTCCACCTTTTCGGGCAGCCTAAGCGTCGTGCTGGGTCCCAGCTCCCGGTCGGATGAGTTGCCGCCGAGCATCGGAAGCCTCTCGGTTCAATCCACGGGTGCCAGCGACCTCTACGGCCCAACAGGTTCGGTTACCGCGAAAGCCAGCATCTCCGACGACTATGCCGTCTCTTCCTTGATATTCTCTCTCCGAGTGGACAGCGGAGCTGCGATCTCCAGACAGATAGCTTGGACGGCAAACGGAGACTACCAATGCGAGTTCCAGATCCAAGCCAACCCCGGGCAGCAGGTGGTCCTCACCGTTGAGGCCGTGGACATCGCCGGCCATCGATCAACGGCGACCAAGACCGCGGTTGTCAAGGAGCAGGGCATAGCGGGTCTCTACGTCGGGGATCTCTCGGTGTGGGAGAATGATCACTTCGACGATCTCTACGACATATACCCGAGTTTCCCGTCGGACGGGTGGGCGAGCATATACGCCATAGTGACGTCCACAAGCGGTGTAACGCTTCACTACGAGCGGCGCTACAACGGGCTGGACTTCGTCTTCGCTAGCGGCAGCGTCCCGATGACTCCAGTGAACTCTCCTAACTGGCCGAATATGTGGGAGGCTAGGATCAGGGTAGCCCCTTCGGAGAAGGTCACCTACTGGGTCACAACCTCGGAGGGCCAGGCCTCCACCAGCAAGTCCTTCGTGGCCCTCCCCGATATCTGGAACGATCACTACGGGTTCGGGCTACTCGAGTCCTGGGGGGAGCAAGGATGGTCGCCAGAAGTCGTTCTAGACAGACTGCAGGAGGTTGAGGGATCATTCGTGATCCCGATCAACACGTGGGGCCAGTCCTCGACCGACCCGCCCCGGTACTTCTATCCCTTCGAGGACCGCACCGGGCTTTGGCCACCCGAGTTCGGCGGCGCGATGGTGATGAGCGGATGGTACGAACAATGGAGGAGGGCGGTAGAACAGAGGGACCCTGCGGGCACCTTCTACGCCATGTCATGGTTCTTTTACCACAGGACCTGGCGCGCCGACTCGCCGCCTGTGCCCGCGCCGCATTCCAGCGAGCAGTGGGAAAGAGTGGCCAAGAAGCTTGGTCGCCTGATCGCGACCGACCCGACGTGGCGCGCCTTGGTGCTGGATCAAGAGTATGCAAGCTACCACGGCGTCGAGGGCATGGTTCCCTTGGCCTCTGAATGGGATGACAACGGGGACGGAGTCCTCGACTCAACGGAGTTCGAAGCTCACATGGTAAGCGACATACTCGGTACGCTAAGGTCGTTCAGGGCCGACACCTGGTATGGAGGACAGCCGCACCTTGGCTATAGGTGGTCGAGCCATGTCATCCCTGCCGATGGGCGCCTCGCCGCGAGCGTCAATCACTTCCAGCATTGCGATGCCAACGGCCAGGCAACCTGGTACTTCACTGATCACTTCGACTCGAGCCTCTACCAACCCTTATTCTCAGCCGGCGTCTCGGCCTGTGCAAGCGACCTAGCAACGGATTACTACCTGCACAGGACGATGGACCGGCACGGGACCGCGACGGATTGGGATCTTGGATTTGCAGAGCAGGTTCTCTACGCGTATCTTCTAAACCCCCACTATGTGACCAACTGGGTCCACGGAGGATGGGATGGCCCTGCCGACGCAGGTTCCCCCTACTCCTTCGACCAGGAAGAGAAGGCTTTCGCCCGGAAGATCGCGTCCAAATGGAACTACGTGCCTTACCTGTCCAATCTGGAGTACGCCGAGCTGCCAACTGGTGGCAGCCGTCCTTTTGGACGTCGGACGCTTGGCATCAAGCCGGCTTGGTTCCTCCCGCAGACATCGAATCTCTACTATTCCCTGAGCAAGGAGACTGGAAGCATGTGGCAACTGGCGGTGAGCAACTTTGAGTTCTCAGCCCAGACCCTGCGGATAAGTATAGGCAGCGGTCTATTCGATTCGTACCGATGCGACACTCTCGTCGCCTTTGATCCATCGTCCCCGAACTCTCCATGGGTCTACCTTACGAGGTCCAACAACCAGCTTTCTCTTACGGTTCCGGCAGAGGACATGAAGATCGTCAAGCTTGGCGTCCCCTTCGAGATGCTTGGTTTTCCCGAACGGGAAGATGGATACACCGGGGAGGTTCTGAAGAAGGCTAAGCCACCCGAAATCCTGTCCTACGATCCGAAGAAGAATGAGATTTCACTCATAGTCTACCCGGGAGTGTCACAGTTCCTCAAGCTCTACCTACCGAGCGGCGTTTCGACGGGCAACATAATTGTGAATGGGAGCGCCATGGTCTGTGCGCTGCAGACGCCAGATCTCGGATCGCTCTCCAAGACTGACGATGTGACCGCCCTCGTAGCCTACGTGGATGCCTCGGGTTTCAAGACGCCGAGTGATTACGTCGAGTCCTGCCAGAAAGCGGACGGGTATGGGCCCTACGGACAATCTTGGTCCAGTTTCTACCATGATGCGTTTGGAGCCTCCGCGGCAGCGCTCTGCGGGGCAACCATTCCCTCGGGCCTGGCCGAAAAGATCTCCGGGGCTTTACCGTCGCTCGCGGCGGTTGATTCTCCCGGCAACGAGGCGGCGAATATGGGTCCGTGGAGACTGGATATAAGTCTCACGGCGCTTTCCCTCCTAGGATCTTCGCTCCCCGACGTCAAGGAGCTGGTGGAGAAAGACTCTTCCTGGAGGCTGGATGTAGTCTATCACAAGTTCCACGCGTTGAGGCTATTGGGCGAGACTTCGACTGCAAGCCCCACGCTGGCAGAGGTCGCTGATGCTCTCCAACGCAATCAGAACGCTGATGGTGGTTGGGAATCAAATCCGCTTGGGACTCGGCTTTCCACTTTGTCTGACTTTAAGCCACAGAGGTCGTGTGTATGGAGGACACACCACGCCGCAATGATCCTATACTGGGCCGGGAGAGGCATCCCGCAGTCTGCCATCGACTACTTGCTCTCGGTACAGAACGCTGACGGAGGCTGGGGCTATGAGAGGGGACGGGAAAGTGATATGAGGGAGACCTACTGGGCCGTAGATCTCCTCTACACGGCCGGGAGAACGATCCCCTTGAGGACTTACGATTGGGTCATGATGTGCCAGAACTCAGACGGGGGTTTTGGCGACAGGCCGGGTTGGGACTCAAGGCTCGAGCCCACCTACTACGCGTTGGAGATCTTGAGGAAGATGGGAATGCCAACCAATCCACCCGTATGTAGGGACCCCCCGGAGCCCCCGCCCTGGTTCGAGGATCAGACCTACAAGGTGTTCAAATTCAAAACCCAGGCCTTCGGCGGAAACTATCCGGGATCCAGAGATCTTGGTGGTCTCGCGGTGATGGGGGCCTACGAACAGGGCATATCGATAATCTCTGGGAAGAAGGGAGGCGACAGCCTAATAGATCCTATGAACGCGTTCGCTGAAGCCTACGGGCTTCCCGTGTTTGTGGCCAAGGGGGACGAAATCTATACTTTCAACCTCCAGTTCAACGGCTACGACCCTCACGACCACAGCCATTCCTACGTCACTAGCCCGAGCGGCGGTTCTCCTTGGTCGCCCTACAGAGGCTCGAACACCATGGGGAACTCCTTTGACGATCTCGTTATTTACAACCGCGGCTTCTTGGCGAACGGGGTCTCAGCTTACTCCTCTACACAGGACTACTACAGGGCAGTGGATGTACTTGATGCAGCTGTGGAGATCGGCGGGTATAACGGATTCGTGTCGGGGGGAACCTACCTGAAGTTCGTAGCGGACATAGTCCGTGACCAACCTTGGTTGGAGAAATACGCTGGCAGGTTGGTTCCGCTGGACGAGGCGGACAATCACCATACCTTCGAGGGGGGGATGTACCACGCTCAGCATGTCGTGGGTTTGTTTGTAGCTAGAACGGGCGACTGGGCTGGCTTCATGGATGCGGTGAGGAATGGAAGGGTCGGCTACATCCACGAGGACGGTACCGTGTATGGATCGCGATGGATGGTCGACTTCGTTAGGGCTAGCGGGACGCGTCTGCTGCCCGCGCCTAACCTTCTCGTAGAACCTATCCCGAAGGCTGCTCAAGGCCTATGGGGCCGGTATCCGTGGGAGACAGGAACGGGTCTTAACGTGAGGCTTTGGGGAGTATTCACAGAAATTAGCATAGACGGCCGGGTGTACATTCCCGTCCGCGTCACAGCGGCAGAGTGTGCAGACTTTGCCGGAAGCGTCGAGAAGTATTTTACCGATTATTACTACGTGCAAACCGACATCACTTTCGGAATACATACCGTCGAAGTGAAGCACCCGGGTGGCAAGGTGAGGTGGATAGTCGACTATGGTTGATTTGGCTACTGCGGAGGCGTAGAATAGCATTGTCGATGATGGCAGGGAAGTCGGGGAGGAACCGTGTTGGGTGGGGCCGAAAACCTACGTCCCCCCTGGAAACAAGCGAACGATGTCTTGTGGGAGCGTAGGATTCGCTTGCCAAGCCGGACGGTCGAGTTCCTTGGTCTAGTTATCTCGGCTATTTCATACCTGTGCGTGATCCCAGATTAGGCCCATATTCAAGAGAGAATGCGGTGACGGTGGCGGTCAGTAATGGCTGTCAGTCCAGCAGATGCTTGTGGCCGTCGGCCCATTACGGGCGATCCGAACTCCTCCAGGCGAGCGAGAACTCACGCACTGAACTGAATTGCGTGTCGCCCTTTGAACAAAACTCGTCGGAAACATAGCCGACGAACCTCTTCAGGTTCTCAAAGTCACTGTTTGTACGACCTCGTTGGTCTACGATGTTCGAGCTGTGAAGGAATATCACTAGGAATCCCTGCCGCCGACGATCCCATACGGTGTATCTTTCAAGAAAGAGCGTCCTCAAGAAGTCGAAGCCGTATGCGGGATGGGCCCATCTTCCTGTCGGATCTACGGATATTGGGACTCTCAATACCGCTCGGTGCCAATTCACAGGCTTTTCTCCGCGAGATGCAAGACTGCTGTCGAAACGAAATCCGGAAAGAGCCATAGCCATCAGGGTTCTTCCGTCGGCCGCAAGTCGCCCGATTCTAATTGACGTGGTCTTACCTACGATGTTCGAAATTAGGCTCTTCGCACGGCGCATAAGTGCAAGCTGAGCCAAGAAAGGGTTTGAAGAGAATACAGGGTTGTATGTCTCGGCCTTGGCTAGCGCAGGATCGTCTGGGTGGATATGGACTCCCATTTCGTGGCCCGCCCTGCTGGCGGACACTAATTGGGACGTCAGAGACTCGCTATTTCTGATCACAGAGATTAGGGGCATGAGGAAGAAGGTTATGTGAGTCGCTCCGTGCGTACACATCTCCTCGGCTAGCTCAAGAAGTGTCGGAACCCCTGAGAAAAAGCCGGGTGCGCCTGCATTCCCTTTCTGCAGGACTGTGGATCCGTAATCCCAGTTCATCGTGCCATCCGCTGACCTGTACCCCGGCTCAACGTCCACTGTCAGGAGAACATGAAACTTGGTTGTCATACCTGATTTCACCGGAAACCGCTGCAGCGGGACAAAGCGGCTAGTCTGTTCTAGCTATCTTGCTTCCCGACCTGTTTGGACGGGGATCGCATTTAATTCTTGTCAAAACGACGACCGTTGAACTATACGTTTTGCTGGGTCCGTGTCGGTGCGTGCCAGTCATACCAGTGGAGGTTGGTGAATAGTGAAGCGTGTATTAATCGTAAGCAGGTTCTTCAGCTGGCCACCCAGGTCTGGGGCGGATACTGTGAAGTATCAGTTTGGCACGGCCCTTCGCCAACACGGATATGATGTGCGGCTAGTCACGTGTGGCGAAGTGCGCGATCCCGACGGTCTGGGATTCGGCCTCGTGAAACTGAATAGGAGGCGATTCGATCTCTACACGTTCTCTCTGTTGGTGCGGAAGGAAGTCAAGCGGTTTTCGCCTGATATATCGCTTTTGACCCAGCCTTTTTCCTTTCTCGACCTGTATAGGCTTGTCGACGCGGTCAGACATACTTACGCGATCTATCACTTGGGGGCATACTTCCCCTTCTGTCCGAGGAGGGTGGGCGACCTCTGGACTGGCGATCATATCTGTGAGACTGACTTCTTCTCGAATGGAGCGAGGTGCATGCGGTGTCTCGCCTGCGGCGTTCCTGGATGGTCCGATTTCTGGAAAGTCCAAACAATCAGGAGGCTTATGTACGACCTACCGGTGTTCCTGCGACCTCGCATGCTCGTGGAAAAGCTGAAACTCCTAGACCAAATTTTCGTCGTTAACCGTGGTTTGGAGGCAATGTTTCGAAAAACGCTTGGAGAGGATGTTGCTGTCGACCTTCTTCCCAATGGCGTTGACACGGATATTTTCTTTCCGACGAGCAAGGGTGAGGTCGGTGAACTTCCAATTGTGTACCTACCGGGTCGCGCCAGTGATCCGGCCAAAGGATTCCAGTTCTTTCTCGACGCTGCCCAAGAGCTGATAAGGCAAGGAATTCTCTTCAAAGTGAGGGTCGACTCTGAGTACTGCATGGGTCCCGTAAGGTTACCCTTCCTAGAAACCTTGCCGTGGTCAATTGATCAGAAGAGTCAAGCTGAAAAGTACAGGTCCTCCGATATTGTGGTCGTGCCCAGTGTCCAGATGGATGCTTGCCCACTGGTAGTTTCCGAATCCCTGAGTTCAGGAGTGCCGGTGGTCGCCTCACGGATCGGCGGGATACCCGAGATCCTGCAACATGAAAAGGAAGGCTATCTTGTTCCGCCCCGCGACCCCAACGTTCTCTCCGACTATCTTCGTCGGCTAATCCTAGATCCCCATCTCCGAAGAAGAATGGGAAGGCGGGGGCGGCAATCGGCCGAAAGCAAGTTCGATTGGCGAAAGATCTTGAACGAAAGGTTCCTTCCTCGGTTGCCATACTGAGCGGAGTCAGAAGCCATCGGATTCGCCTGATAATATTTCCTGGTCCGGTTCTCATCATATACTGCCACATTTATCTGCCTATCTAAGCGAGAAAAGTATGGTTTGGTTTCGCGATTACACCCCAGAGTATTCCTGTTCACAGCCCTGGCGCTCCTATCTGTTGCGTCGATATACGCGCTTAACCATGCGAGGATCAAGATCTTGGAAGCAAATGCATCCTTCATCGCGGTGAATTGCGGCTCCAACCAGTCACAGATACTTCTGGACGTCAGGGTCAAGTCCGGTATGCACTGTCAGTGTAGGGTCTTCGTGAATGGGACTACCTACGAGATGGCAATCGTCGAAAGAACTGGAAATGCCATGCATTTCAGACGCTCTGGACCCTCGATGGGACCGGGCAACCACTCCCTGGCCTTTGTCGTAACGAATTCTGTGTGGTCGGTTGGCCGGCGGATCGCCCTGTATGTACCTGCGTCCGAGGAGACAGGCTTCAATTGGACGGCGGTGCACTATGGGATATCCAACACCACATATCGCAAGAGCGTGGATGTGGTCTTGTACACGGAGGGACCGGATGCTGGGGAAGTTGAGGAGGTCGTGCTTTCCGCTTCCGCTGGCGGCGCTGTGACGGAATACGTGATGGCTCAGACATCAAGAGGCATGTGGTCAGGGGGCATTGCGATTGGCGATCTGGGCCCTGTGATGTACCATTTTTCGATTAGGGACTCAGGAGGGAAGTCCTTGCGAGTCCCCGCATCGGGCCAATACATTTTCTTCGTGAAGAATCCGCCTATGGCAGTTACAGAGTACCTGCTTTCCCTCAGGAAAAGCGATGGGTCATTCGGACCCGCAGATCAGGAGCACGTTAGTGGTTTGTGGTGGACCTACCATGCTTTGGAATCGCTGAGCGAGTTGGGCTACAAGATGGAGTGGCCCCTCAAACCGATGTTCGCATCGCCCGGAGACCCGTGGGAGATCTACCAAAGCCTCCGCTTGATGTCACTTACCGGCCGCCGTCCCAACATAGGTAACGACACATTGTCGATCTTATTGAGGTCGGCCAAGCCATGGACCCGGGAAGATGAACTTACGGGGTATTTCGGTCCTCCGAAGCTCTCGGACATTTACTATAGCTTACGGGCTCTCCATCTTCTGAACTGCACGGTGGCCAGGAAAGATGAATTGGTCTTGTGGCTAGTTTCCCGCCGCAATCCCGATGGTGGCTGGGGCAACTTGATGTCCGAGAGTTCTCATGTGAGTTTCACCTACTACGCGATGCAAATACTTCGCCTCTTGGATGCAAATGTGTCTACTGAGGGCGTTGCGGATTTTGTGAGGAAGTGCCAGAACGCAGACGGGGGTTATGGCTGGGCACCGGGTCAGGCCTCTGATGTCAAGTACACGTACGAAGCTTTGAGCCTGCTCAAGATGGCTAATGCGGACTCATACCCCCGATCTGTCGTTGAGTGGTTGTTGACGCTGCAGAACCCCGACGGCGGATTTGGCTGCAAACCGGGCTGGCCATCTGACGTTGAGTCGACTCATTTGGCGATTGCCTGTTTCGGGATCATGGGGGATCTAGATACTGTGCGGCGGGCAAGGGCGGTGCGCGCAAGTCTGGAAGAACCCATAGATGACGGGTTTCACGTCTACACAGCCGTCCTCGAAGCTGCAGGAAGTGCGTGGGGACGGGCGGAAAGCCCGGGGTACATCGTCGGATACGCGGCTCAGGCCGGAATCGACTTGCTGGGAATCAAAACCTCCAATATGTCTTTCGTAAATGAGTGCAGGTTGTACGCACGTGAGCACGGAATTCCCGTCCAGATAGTCGCTTCTGACGAACAATACGCCGCGAACTTGAACATATCGTCGATCGGGGCATTTGGTCACGTTGCCAATATCGTGGGGGAGCATTTTTTCGTCTTTCCAAGAATGGCGACTTGGAGCGTCTTCAAGAGAGACATAAAGAGGCTTCATGACCTGCAGGGGCTGATACATCTTCAGACCGACTACTGCCCTGAGTTCACGATAGCGTTACTCGACGACTCTGTCCTATCAGGAGACGGATATGACGCTGCATCCTTTGACCTGTTGGGCCAGCCTTGGACCGAGCGGTATTGGAGAGTCCTGCCAATGATCTACTCAGCCGATGCCCACTACGACCTTTGGCAAACTAGGCATAAGTACGAAACCGATAGGACCCTCTTCATCGCAAGGAACAACACTTGGGAAGGTTTCCTTGATGCGGTCAGGGCGAATCGGATTGTGAGAGTGTTTCTTGATGGGCGCGAAGGCGTCAACGTCATAATGGTCGGCAGGCCGCTTGCTGTGAAGTACGTGAGAGACCGTATGGAGGAATGGGCATGGTGGTTGGAGGAGAGATCCTACCTGGAGCTATACGCTCATGTGATCACGGCCGAGAACTCGAGAGATGCTGACTTCAGGAGCCCGTATGACGACTTTGCCCTTCCGCAGGGGGGAATGCTAGCTCGAGTGTACAACTCGACAAACGTTGTTTCGGTGTGGGTGGATGGCGTCCAGCAGACTGTGGCTCTAGTCCGCGGGGATTCCTTCTGGAGTCCATATCTTGTCTGCCAGGTCGATAATCTCAGCGTGGGAAGTCATGCCCTTGTGATTTGGCGGAAGAGCGGGGCGCAACTCCGAAAGGAAGAGCTATTCTTCAAGATCGTATGAGGGGAGTCGGCAGCCTCTCTTCGGCCGGGTGTCCATTCTATGGACAATTGCGGGCGAGGCGACGCGCACACCTCGCAGAAGCGCTCGCGGGTCGGTCGGCACGCTCAGGATAAACGACAAAGCTGTGTCTAGTGCTTGTTTATCGTTGAACGGTAGCTTTCCTCGAGGCGGTCCGTCACCTTGTCCCAGACATATGTATCTAGCACTTTTTTTCGGCCGCGCCTGCCCATTCTCGACGCCTCAGTTGGATTGTCGAGTAGGTATGCTATTTTTTCACTGAGGTCCTTGGGGTCGCCGAAAGCTGAGAACAATCCATTCTTGCCCTCTTGTATCACATCCGCAACCCCGCCGATTCTGCAACCGATGACCGGTTTGGACGTGGCCCAAGCTTCGAGAAACACGTGGGGAAAGCAGTCATCGCGGGACGGGTAACAGACAACGTCGCTTTCGGCATAGATCCTGGCAAGCTCCGTCTCGTTGCAGATTGGTCCGAGAAATATTGTGTTTCCTCTCGCGGCGGGTAGTAGATTTCTACGTGCCCAATCAGACAGGTAGCCGACAACGAGGAGTCGAAGATCAGGGTATTCGGGATAGAGGTAACGATTATACGCTGTCAACAGATGCCCTACGCCCTTGGCGGGCGTCAGTCGGCCCACGAAGAGTATTGTCTTACAGGAGCTGGCGGGCATGTAGTTTCGCGGCCCAAACCTCTCGGGATCTACGCCTGACGGCACAATATCTACTCTGGTCGCGTCAATGCGAAACTCTCTGACAAGGGCGCTTCTCTCCCAAGGCACCGAGGCGGATATTCTGTCAGCTCGCCTAAGGATCTTTTGCAGTGTTCGGGATGATGGCTGTCCTGGTTTGTAGTAGGGTGTGAGGTATAGTGGCAGTTTGGCCCGGCGACTGAGGTAGTACGAGATGAAATTGTGTGCGTATGGGAAAGCACTCGAATGAACCAGATCAAAGGAACTCGGCTCAAATTCCACTAGCAATTTTGGCATTATTGGGCCGTGCTGGAGAAAGGGCACCCAGCGTTGCAACAAGGGCAGCACGAGTGGCCTGTATCGCCTCACCGTCACGTGTCGGATCCTCTCGCGCGACGGCCCCCTGAATCTCGAACTAGGGCCTTTGCGCAGACTCATGAAGCCATCGTCGTTCAAGGCATTCGACGTGAAGACAGTGACCGTATGCCCCCTCGCTTCCAGCCTAGCCCCTGTCTCGGCTATGAACCTCACTCCCCCACCGATCGCAGGCGTGTAGTAGTGTACGAAATGTGCTATCCTCATCTTGTGCTCACCGGCCTTGCCCGTGTCTCATGGTACACTGCACCTCTTCTTGTCGGGACAGCTATTCGACGGGTCAGACTTGTCCTGCACATTGCCAAGATGAAGACTTGGGGGTCTTGGAATAAGTATCTGAACGGGACGGAATGAGCCCTCGCGATGAGAAGTCAAGTATGCCTCACGGACATCCGCGAGCGATCCTGCTCCGAAGGGACATTCGCTATCAAAATCTTGCTTGGACGCAGAGTCCTTGCGACAGCGAACGAAACCATCCTATCACGCCCGTCTCTTTCTCGGGAGGGACGGCCGCTTCACTCGCATGTGGGAGATGAGAAAAGACGCAACGAAGGGATCCGGGCTGCCTTTTTTTCGAACTCCTCCTGGGATAAGTATTTGAAGCCCTTTCCATTAGGAGGATAGGTTGACGGAGGAAGCGATTCTCTGCAGACATCTCAACAAGTCGTTTGTACTGGAAGGTGGGGTTGCAAGAGAGCTGGCCGGTAGGCATCCTAACATCCGGGTCCGCGAGAGGGTCGCCACGATAGCGGCGGTCCAAGATCTCGACCTTTCGGTGAAGACGGGGGAGATATTCGGCCTTCTTGGCCCTAATGGCGCGGGAAAGACGACGACCATTAAGATGCTAACAACTCTGCTCGAGCCCGACTCGGGTGAGGCTTGGGTCAATGGTTTCAGCGTCAGAGAGGAAGCTTGGCAGGTAAGGAAGAGCATCGGCGTTGTTCTTGGGCCACAGATGAACTACCACAGACTGACGGGTCGCGATAATCTGAGATTCTACGGCAAGCTCTACGGTTTAGAGGACCTAGACCGCAGGATCGACGAACTTGCGGGATTCTTCGAGGTAGGTGATCACATTGACCAGCGAGTCGAAACCTACTCGTGGGGGATGAAATGCAAACTCGCATTGATGCGCGGCATGATACATGATCCTCCCATCGTATTCTTGGACGAACCGACCTTAGGACTGGACCCGGCTATCTCAGTCAAGCTTAGATCCATGATCAGAAGGGCAAGGGAAGAGAAGGGGATGACGGTGCTCCTCTGCACACACTACATGCTTGAGGCAGAGACCCTGTGCGACAGGATAGGCATAATGAGGCAGGGAAGGCTCGTAGCTGTGGACACGCCGAGGAACCTTGAGAGAGTTGTTACCTCCAAGCTCAGGCTGGAGGTTGAGACGGACAGGTCCCTCGTCAGTCGGATAGAGAAGGCATTTCCCAAGGTGGAAGTCAAAGACGCGGTGGCAAGGATTTCCATCGAGAGCGAAGCGCAGGTGGGGCAAGTTCTCAGGGAGATCGGGGAGATGGCCATACCGATCAAGGAAGTAAGGCTGTTGAGACCCTCGTTGGAGGAGGTGTTCGTGCATTTCACGAAGAAAGGTTAGCTCGGTCGGCCTTGCTTGGCTTTTCTTCGTAAAGGATCTGAAGAACACCTATAGGTTCAGATCCGTGATTCTCGGGGACATAGTGAACCCCTTCCTAGGAATGATAGGGCTGTTGGTGACCTACTCGGCCGTCTTCTTCGTGGGAAAGGTGAACGACATAGCCTACGTAAACAAGCACAACTACCTGGTTTACCTGATCGTGGGGTCCTTGGCCTATCTGTTCTCTCACGAGTGTTGGCGAAGAACAACGCTGGTCTTTGAGAAGATGATGCTCACGCTGCAGGGAGTGATGTTGGCGCCGGTAAGCAGGATATACCTCCTTGCAGGAAAGGCCTTAAATGCGGTCGTATTTGGCCTGCTTTCGGCTGTGCCGCATGTGCTTCTCCTGCTGTTCCTACGTCCGGCGATCCTGTCATACGCTCGGCTTGTGATGGGGGTGGTAGCGCTCTTCTTCGTCATGTCCATCTTCATTAGCCTTGACTTCATTGTGACCGCGATCGAATTGTCTGAGGAGGGGCAGGCCTCTCTCATAAGGGCGTGGGCTCCGAGGGGCGTTACAATCTTTGCGTGCGTCTACTATCCGATCGATGTCATCCCTAAGGTCCTTCGACCTCTCGCCATCATAAATCCCGCGTACCATGGCGTCCAACTTCTTCGATCCGCGTTCATAGAAGGTCCAAAAATGGACCTGTTTCTCTCATTCTTGTACCTCGCGGTCCTTGCCCTGATTCTGCCAATCATAGCTGTGAGGTACTTCGACTATAGGTTCAGGAAATATGGCATCAAAGGCTACTAGCGCAAGCGCGGTTGTCAGCCGGGCGCAGCGCTTCGCCCCTTGTTTTTGTTGCGACATCACCGAAGCAGGCATTTGTTCGTGCTCCAGGCCCAATCGTCGGGCGCCGAGCGTGGGGCCATCGAGGAGCTATCGCCAGCTACGCTCGCTGTCGCAGATTGATCTTCAGAGGTCTTGGAGGACCTTCTCCATTTTGGTTGCAAGCGTTCGCCATTCAAGGAACCTCTCAGCCCGAATCCTGGCAGATTTGCCCATTCGCCTTCTGGATCGTGGATCATCGCAAATCCTCCGAATACTGTCTCGGAGATGCTCCACGCTCACCGGCGATATCAAGCCTGTGCCGCCGTTCTCAACAAGCTCCGGAATGCCTCCTCGGTCGAACCCGACGACCGGCAGGCCCGAGGCCTGGGCCTCGGCGCACACCAGAGGGCATGGGTCCTGCCATATCGATGGGCAGACAAAGATGTCGGACGACGCAAGGATCCTCGCCATCTCGGACTTCGATACGGGCCCAACCAGCTGGGCGCCGGGGATCGATCGCATCCTTTCTACCTGCTCCTGCATATAAACTGCGTCGCCGCTCCTTTTTTTCGAGTATATGAGGCCGCCCAAGACAAGGAGCCGCAGGTCGGGGTCGCCCAGCCCCTGCATGGCGTCTAGCAGGACGTGGAGCCCCTTTCTCTCATGGATTGCCCCGGCGTAGACAAGGACAATATCTGTGTCCTGCACGCCGTACTGGGCGCGGACGTAGTCCCTGTCACGCATTTTCGGATTGAACAGCTCGCAGTCGGCTCCGTTGAGGATGGTCGTGATCCTCCCATCGTAGTCGAACTCGGCGGCAAATCTCCTTGACACGTGGTTGCTCACGCCCGACACCGCCCTTATCCTGTTCAGCTTCCTGAGATAGATCCTTGCTTTCGCTCGAGGGAAAGGGAGGTACAGCGCCAGATCGTTTTCTAAGTGGAGCGCAACGCGGTCTGAGTAGAGCGCCGGTTCTATGCACGTTACGGCCACCACGAAGTCGCGTTCTGATGAATGGGCCATTGCCCGCCTGTAGTATTCGTCCCCCTCCAACCATTTGGAGGGCATTCCCGTTGCGACCCTAACCAAGCTGACCTTACCTATCTCTTGGCTTTCATTCTTGGCCCCGCGGCAGATGATCTCGACATCGTGGCGGGCTGAGAGCTTCTCGGCGAGGTGCCAGGTGGCGCTTTCCGCTCCTCCCAGGGCTCCTTGAGGGAAATCCGGGGGAAATGTGCTGTACTGCCATAGCAGGAAGGAGATTCTCAACCGGACAACTCCGCTCCCGATCGTTTGCCGATGCTTCCCGCAAGTATGGCGAGGATCAGCTGGGAAAGCCTCCTCCAGGAGTAGTGGCTGACGATCGTCTTCCTAGCCAGCCTGCCCATACGTATGCCGGTGTCAGGATTCCTTATCAACATGTCCAGCGCGTCTGCGAGTGACTTCGGATCGCCCGGCTGCACCAGAATCCCCGTCCTGAGGTTCCATACGACGTCCCTCACCTTCTCCACGTCGGTCGCGACGACCGGCTTGCCCATCGCCATGTACTCGAAGATCTTGAGCGGCGAAAAAATGAAGCCGTGTTTCCTCATGTACGGGTCTTTGGAGGGGTTAAACGGGGCAACGAGCATTGCACACCTAGCGAGCTGTCTTGGGATCTGCTCGTAGGGCAGGGCCCCGGTGAATGTGAATGCATCCGTGACGCCCAGCGTCTCGGCGAGACGCACCGCTTCTTCGCATCCGGGGCCCACCATGATGAACCGGGCAACCTGCCCCATGTCCCTGAGTGCCCGGCCGGCTCTGACGAGATCTTCTACGCCGTGCCACGCGCGGAAGCTTCCAGCATATCCCACAAGGTCGATCTCCTGCTTTCGGGATTCCTTGAATAGCTCCGTGTTCGCGCCGGCCGGGATTATCGCGAGCATGTCCGGGGGAAGGTCGGCCTTGAGTATCTCGCGCCTGTACGCAATCGTTTTCCTGGCAAGTTTCAGGCTAAGCCTCGAATGCCTCCGGTCGATGACCTCGAGGACCAATGGCTTCCCTGTGAGCTTCGAAGCGATCGCGCCGGCTCCCAGAGACGATCCCCTCTCGAGTATGATGTCTATTCTGTTCTTCCGGATGATCCTGGTTGCCAAGGCCCCGCAATAGGTGGAATGGATCAACCAGAGATACGCATCGTAGATGCGCCCTTTCAGGCCGGCACGGCGACTGGCTGTTCCGGGACGTGCCCCCACGCCCTCCAGGGGATGCACGATGCCCCTGAAGACCCGGCGGAAGAGCACCCGATCTAGGGTTTCCTCCTCGCTCTGCTGCCTCGATGTCCTGCGCGAGAGCACGATAACCTCGGCGCCCAGGGCCGCAAGGCCGGAGGAGAGCTCGATGGTGTGCGTGCTGGAGCCCTTCGTGCCGGGCACCGCGACGTCGGTGGCAACGTAGAGTATCCTCAACCCCCCGCCAGCCTCCCCTTTGCCGGCCATGGAATGCTAGGTCTCCTGAAGGCTCTCGTTGCCAGGCCGAGTACGGCCCCAATGTGGTAACAGGCCGCCCCCGAAAGCCGGATCGCAGTGAGGCTAGGAACGTGGCGCAAACGCAGGATGCCCCACGACTCTCGCGCTTCCACAGCGAAAGCCACCGTGAAGCCGACTGCCGCCACAAGCGCAAGCAAGACCAGTCTTCCGAGAACCACCAAGACAGCCGCTCCAGATAGGCAAAGGACCGTCAAGAGCGATGTGCCTGTGGGGAATAGGTCCGGGTGCTTTCGGTAGAACCCCAAGGTCTTCTTGTACCCGAAGGTGAACCGCCTTCGCATCATGGACAGTGGACTCCTCGGCTCCCCCTTGTGCCATTGGACGGCCTTATCCGCAAGCAGTATCTTGTATCCCTTTGCTTTGAGCCTCAGGCCGAGATCGGTGTCCTCTGCGTAGTCGAGGCTTTCGTCGAAACCTTCAGTGTCAACAAGGACGTTCCTTCTAAAGGCCCAGGCCGAGAACGGCACATACCTGGCATAACGGAGATCAAGCCCTCTATCCCACGACCGCTGAAAGTAGCCCTTCGGGCAGTAGCTTCTTCTCCTGTCTATGACCGCATCCGCCCCGAGAGCGAACGTATTCAGGACTTCTCGCAACCACTCGTCGTTGAAGATCGAGTCCGCTTCCCAGAAGCAGACGATCGAGCCCTTGGAAGCCTTCCATGCTATGTTCCTCGCCTTAGATCGACCGGCGGGTTTGGCGATGAATGTGACCTGCGGCCATCGCTTCCTCGCCTGCTCGCTGTCCGAAGAGATGCAGACGATGATCTCGTCGAACGCCCTTGTCTGGTGCCTCGTGCATTCCAAGCATTCCTCAAGGTCGGCATCGTACTCCTTGCTCACCACGACCAGTGAGACGAACTCGCTTTCACCCTTCAATTCTGACCACCGACGCCAAGGAACCTAGTCTCCACTAGGCTTAAGGCCATCTGTTGGACCTTGCGTTTGGGTCCGCTTAACACGAAGCAAGCTGCCCCGCTCACTCCAGCCGAGATTACCCGCTCGTATGTCATGAAGCTTTCCGCGAGTCTTGGGCCCACATCCGGCCTTGCGAAGCGATGAATCTGGATGAGCTCCAGGTACTCCTTCAACTCCAAACGGTTGATCGCCAAGAGCCTCGTCGCCATTTCCTGGGGCGACACCTGCTGGATCTTGCCGTTCTCCCAAGGATGCACCGAGAGATGAAGGACCGCATCCAACCTGCATGTCGGAACCCAACGTCCTCTCCAAAGCTCCCTTGAGTCCACTTCCAACGAGACGCGAAGTGCGTTCGAGAGCCGCCTCACAACCCTTGAGAGCGGCCTCCTCGAGCTGATGGACGCGATGCCCGAGATGATCCGCAGCGCGCTGAGCCTGAACAGCACATTTCCCGTGAGCTTATGTGAGCGCAAAAGTAGGGATAGGTTGTCCTTCAGCCGCCCATCTTTGCCTATCTCGGACTGCAGGATCATCCTCGGGCCGGTGCTCAGGATATGCCCGTCGGAGGAAAGTAGGCAGCTATCCTCAGATACGAACCCAGCGCCTTGCTCGAGAAGCTTCAAGAGCAGGCCCGTCCTTCCTGACCCACCGGGCCCGGCAATCAGCACGCCCTTCTCCCTGAAGCTGGCCGCACAGGCGTGGACCGGGGCGATCTGACAGCCGTCCACGTTTGAGAGCACTAGAGGCAGAAGAAACGGTAGCGGCCGAACGAACTCGGTGTGTATGGTAAGCCGTTCGCCATCGTCTTCGACCACGAGTCTGCGGCCGCCAAGCCTGATCTCGACTACCTCCTCCGCAAAGCTTCCCTCAAGCCCCATCTGGTACATGGTCTGCCCGGCCTGGAAAGGCGCATCCGTGACCGTGATCCTCCTATTGCACTGGCCTTCACGCACGAATTCGGACGCTGCTGACAGCATCTCCACTAGGCGCGCTTGCACGCCGATGTCGCCCGCTATCCGGACATTCCCAATGGTCGTCTCATTCGGTCCCAGGGAAGGTCCCCTCGATGAGTCGGTAAGTTTCGTCCAAATCAGCGTCCCATGACTGGACGAGCCTATAGGTCCGCGATCGCCCAAGAAGCTCGGCCACGACCTTTCTGTTGTGAGCTCGGGGATCGTCCTCGCCAAGGAACCTCAGATAGGTATGTTCAGGGAACTCGGCGAGATAATCGTTCATCGCCTCGATCCTGGCCAGGCATTCCTGTGCCGAGATCGGTCGGATCTTGGCCGACTCGCCGAGCGATATCAGGTAGATCGCGGAGATCTCCGCGGTCTCCGGGATTTTGGAGGCCACTTCCGATAAATGAACCTTCCCGTATACCTCCCTTCCTTGGTGGGAACCCGCCAGCAAGTTCATCATATCTGCCGATATCCTAGGGCTTTCTGGATATGCGAAAACGCGGTCGCCACACACCAGGGTGAAGTTGTCGCTCATGCGTGACCAGCCTTTGTTCGCGCAGAAGAATGCGGCAAGCGTGCTCTTCCCACTGCCGCCGAGGCCAGCGAAGATGAGCGCCTTGCCATTCCTGGCCACCGAAGAAGCGTGGATGAGAGCAAGGCCCCTTCTCTCCAGAAGAGTCTTGAAGAGCGGCAGGTGCAAACACTGCCTTGCGACATAATGGCATGTTTCGTGTCTCCTCTTCTCTTCATCCATTCCTCTCCTGGCTATCCCGCGAGCCAGGCTTCGGAGCCTAGAACGTTCGCGCAGCGTATGGAAGCGCGCCTCGATCGAGAGCCGTCCTCCCTCAAGCGATCTGCAGAGTGTCTCTAGCCCTCGCCTCCGTTGGAGTATCGAGCGTGGTCCCTGCCAAAGCTCGAGGCCGATTCTCTCCATGTCGGACTCCGGCTGGATCGTATAGTGCCCCTTGCCAAGATTCCTGTAGGTTATTTCCATTGCGGGTTCGGCCGACGAGTCTGAGATGAACAAGAACATGTTGTCCCTAACGTACTCGAAGAAGTCCGGATCATCCGTGGTAAGCTTGACGGGTACACCATGAACCAAGAGGTTGACCTGCTTCATCATCTGAGATTTCCTATGCAGTTGTGTATGGCGTTGACGAGCATGTCATTAGACTGGTGGCCACATGCAACCTCGTGCGCCCGGCATCCTGAAAGCGAGGATTGCAAGAGAGGCCGTGCCTTGTCGGTGACGAGTCGCGTTACCTCTTCCATTTCCACTCCACCTCGAAGTTGGGCCGCGGCAAAGACAGCGCCCGTGTAGTGCAGGATCGTGTACGATAGGACCGCAAGCATCCTCTCGATCTGGAGTTGGATGCTCGAACCCGCCACGTGCACCCCGGTGCCGTCGAACCTGTGGATCATCACGCAATGGGTCGGCATTGTCGCAGTCGCGATCCTTGCCCCGATGGATGCCGGATCGAGGTACGCAGAGCCGGAGATCGTCAATGCCTTTCTGCCCAGATCGGGGCGTGCAGAGAGGTTCTGCGGAGACAGCTTTAGATACTTCCGGTAGGGCCAGATCTTCCCTTCCGCAACGCCGGTCCAGTCATCGGATAGTGCCGCGTCTCCTCTCTCAAGGAAGTGCAGCAGGAGCTGCGTCTTGCCTGCCCGGGTCCATCCTGCCAGAATTACGCCCCTCCCCTCGATCTCCAGACCTGCGGCGTGAACGAATGCCATGTCGTGCCTCAGATTGATCAGGAAGGCGAGGGGTTCCAGCAGGTGCTCGAGAAGCCATGCAACGGGTATCCTAGGGTCGTACTCGACTTGGATTGCAGACGACCCAAGCAGGCCTTGTGGCTCAAACGAGACCACCAGCCATCGGCCCCCGGGTCCGAGCATGCTTACCGCGCCCTCACCCGCGATGCATGGGCCGAACGCCTCACCCGGCATGGGCGCAAGGTTAGCCCTCTCGCGCAGTCCGATCTCAACCGCTGCCGGGCTCTCGGATCGGTCCGCGTGGCCGACGGGAACCCGGAGCCGGGAGCAGCCGGGAAGACGTATTATGACTCTTCCGATGCTGAAGGCGAGCTCTCGTCCCGTCAAACGCTTGGGATGACCCGTCGCGCTTGAAAAAACTCTTCACTTTCCTGACTCTTCAGGTGGGGAAGTCGCCATGCTCATCCATCCCCCTGGATCCGCGGATGCAGCCCGGCCTGGCTCCTGGGGCGGTTCCCCCCATCAGAATCCATCTGAACGATTCCACTGGAGGTTCAATAAGGCCCGAACCCTTCCGTGGCACAGGATTCCCCATGCATGACCGACGCCCTTGGGGGAAGATATGTGCCTGCATCATGATCCTGGCGCTGGCGAGTTCGGCCGCTTACGGGGCGGAGGTCAAGAGAACGCAGATCGTTGACAACGTGACCATCCTCTTCCCAGACAAGATCCCGACCTACATAGTCGTATCCCTTCTCCAGGTGACCAGCTTCGACATCCCAGTCCAGCGGACGATAGCCGTACTCTGGTCCGGAAGCGATGCGGTGAGCAACGTTTCGTTCTGCCTTTCAATTCCCCCTGGGGCCGTGATGAGCGAAGGGGTGATCCTGGAGAGGATAGAAGCTTCCTATCTCCAACGTGTGACGTTCATCAGGCCTGAGCGCGGCTCGGTGTCCTGGCTGAACTTCAGTAGCTACAGGGATGAGACGGGCAGGTTGGTATACGCGCAGACGCCCGAAGCGCTTTTTGGCCGTGCCCAGCTTGGCTGGAAGGTTGACGAATTGGTCAACCAGACCGTCCCGGCTACGATGACCGTCTCAATCCGCATACCGCCGGATGCCAAGGTTCGCTACTCGTCCCTTCTGCCGGCGATTCAGGGCAACCTATACCTGTTCCACCAGAGCTCCGGGTTCATTTACATTGAGAGCTCTGCGACCAAGAGGGCGACGATCGAGCTTCTTCTCATGCTGGTCATTGCAATCGTCCTGGTGTTCTTTGCAGCGTCATCGAAAGCTGTCGGTCTGTTCAGGTCAAAGGTCCTACGGTGGGTCGAGAGGCGGTTTGGGTGGCTAAGCCTGCCTGTCGTTCTGGCGGCGTTCGGCGTCTTCTTCGCGCTCACGGTGGGTCTGTCGTACCTCGCGGGCCCTGCGCCGCGGGTCAATATTGTAGCCGTGACGGGCCCCTCGGGGGACTACGTGTTCGGGCTCTCGGAAGGCCCAGCCAGCGTGATCCGCGGAACTGAGCGTGCGCTGGAGCTCATGCTCGAGTTTGGCGTTGTCGATATGGTCGTCATAGAGGATTACAAGTTCGCGCAGGATGACGTGAGGTGGAAAGCGGCGCTGGCTTCGGCGATCGATCGGGGGGTTCCTGTCTACTTGGAGGAGGGAACGCTGACCCTCAACCAGGACTTTCTTGCCGGCCTCGGAACGGGACGGCTTCCGAGTGCCGACAAGGTGGGCTTCCTAAGAGATGAGATCGAACGCATCGAGGCGGCCAAGAAGAAGGAGAACCGCCTCGGCCTTGGGTGGAAGGCCTTCTTCCCGGTCTTGATAATCATTGTGGGCCTTTCGCTTTTGACCATAATGATGGGTGCCATGTCAGCCGGATACTTTGCCTTACACCTTCGGGAAAAGGTCTCAAGATCCGTCAACAGGCTTGCGATGTGCCTGGGCTCGTTCTTCGTCTTCTTCGTCCTGTGCGTGGTCCTGTACACTGCCTCAAGCTACCTGCTTAGGATGCCCCTTGGCTGGCACGGCCCGCTTGGCAGGGGGATCACGGCGATCTCCCTCGTCAGTCCCTATTTTGCCGGAGGCAATTTCCCGCGTGCGTTCTTCGCATTGCTAGGTCTGGGCGTCGTCCTGCTGCTGTTTGTATCTCGGTCAAAGCTCAGGGTCTCTTTCTCGCTGCTTGCAATATTTGGCCTCCTTCTCATCTACCTCTTCGTGTCCAACCCCCTGACTGCACCGACGCTTTTCAGGTTCATCTCCGGGGAGACGCCAAACACCGCGCCGAAGGACTACTTCTCGAGGGCGAGCGTTAACTTCCTGATGGATTTCGAATACCGGTTCCACGAATCGGCAGCCGGGGTCATCATGGCCGCGCTTGGCCTAGAGAGCCTGGAGACTTGGCTGAGCAGGGGGATGATTGCCAGCTTGGCCTTCGCAGGGGCGTTCTTCATTCTCACCCGCAACTCAAGGGCGGGGAATGCAATGGTGATCCCGGTTCTTTTCCTCGTCGTGTCTAGGCTTTTCGCTAGGGTCGGCGACCTGCAGATAATGAAATCGCTGTGGACCCTGCCAACCGCGCTTGTGATCGCGGCGGTCATCACGGTGGCGCTCAAGCTGGTCGACGCGGTTGCCTCAGTTCTCAACTACTATCTCTCGGACCACGCGGACAGGACCCTGCATATGCTGGTTTTCGTGGCATTGCCGCTTGTCGTGGGATTCCTGATCTTGTACGGTGCTGCGGGGACGGATAACCTCTTGCAGGTCGTGGTGGGGTGGTTCTTGCTCGTCGTCGCTGCGTTGTCTGCAAGGAATCCTTGGCAGCTGCCGAGGCTTTCCTCGCGCGGGGTGAGAATGTGAACGCGATTTCCCTGCTTTCAGGGATCGTCGTGTTTGCCCTGAGTTTCTACGGGTTCGGCACGATGATCGGCACGAGTCCGATATCCCGCCGGGGCGTCAAGAGGCTGGTTGGCGTATGGGCGTCCTTGGACGGGCTGGTCGCGACGGTCGTGTCGAGCTTCATCATCTCCGTCACACTGGTCTGGGCGCTGGGATTTTTTGGCGTGGTCACGATCTCGGGCGAGCGAGGCGTTTCCTGGGGCACGTACATCGTTGAGGGGAGCCAAGCGGCAAACGCCGTGATCGCTCTCTCCCTCTCTGCAGCTTTCGTGGCACTGGTCGCGGGCAGGCTTGCCTTGACGGTGCCCGCGGTCACGAGGTCCGTTGTCCGGAGCGTGGAGGAGAGCAGTTGGCTGGTCAAGTTCATGAAGTGGTGTATTGAGAGAAGAAGGGCAACCATCGCCGGCGCTATGTGGATACTTCACAAGCTCGGCATGCTACGACGACTTCTCGTATGGTAGATCGAAGGGGGAAGGGAGGGCGGATGGCATCGAGCGTGGCATCGGTCGCGGCAGCAAGCTTTGCTTTGTCCGCTGTCCTAACCTTCGTCTTCACCCGTGCCGCCATCCCCTTGCTGGCGAGGATGGGCATGACCGGCGTGGATCTCCATAAAGCCGAGAAGACCGAGGTGGTGGAGATGGCAGGCGTCGGCATCGTGCTGGGGATTCTAGCCACGGCAGCAATCGTTTCCGTTCCTCTGGGCATCAAGGCCGCTTGGCTGGTCTTCGCGGTGGTGCTTGTCATGGCCGCCATCGGTGCCTTCGACGACGTCTT